>Ga0187892_10000517_pt1 | contig 100115 bp, 78 predicted proteins | sample MA1701073metaG_FD_139345 | JGI IMG/M metagenome (GOLD analysis project Ga0187892, IMG submission 139345) | Bio-ooze microbial communities from a basaltic lava cave in the Kipuka Kanohina Cave System on the Island of Hawaii, USA - MA170107-3 metaG ... | reverse complement strand
ATAGACAGGATTAACAGGATTTTTCAGGATTAACAGATGAACCACTATTGAGAGGTTTTCCTGAACATCCTGAAAAATCCTGTTAATCCTGTCTATGCCGGATTATTTTTGCCGACGAACTTAAACGCCCCCCGCAGACTAGACAGTCTGCGGTACACTTTCCCGGTCATCCATGCACAACAGAACCGCGCTTCAAATGCAGCGCATCAGCAAGACCTTTCCTGGCGTTGTCGCGCTGGATAATGTCAGCTTTGAACTGCGCAAAGGCGAAGTTCACATCCTGCTCGGAGAAAACGGCGCGGGCAAATCTACCTTGATGAAGATTCTGAGCGGCGCGTACCAGAAAAGCTCAGGACAGATTCTTCTCGATGGCCGGGAGATCGAGATCAGAAACCCGAAACACGCGCAGGAGCTTGGCGTCGGCATCATCTACCAGGAGTTGAATCTGGTACCGCAGTTGTCGGCGGCTGAAAACATCTTCCTGGGACGCGAGCCTGTGAGCTATCCGGGGTTGATTGACCGGAAAGCTATGCAGAGAGAAGCCGCTCAAACATTGAGCGATCTGGGCGTCGAGATTGACGTTCGTAAGCCGGTCAGAGAACTGAGCATCGCCCAGCAACAAATGGTGGAAGTAGCCAAAGCCATCTCGCTCGAAGCGAAGATACTGATCATGGATGAGCCGACCTCCGCGCTGACTGAGAGAGAGATCAAGGAGTTGTTCGCCCGCATCCGCGACCTTAAAGCTACTGGCGTTTCCATCGTGTATATCTCACACCGGATGGAAGAGCTATTCGAAATCGGTGATCGTGTGACTATCCTGCGCGACGGGAGGAACGTTGGCGTCCGCAACATTGGCGATGTAACCAAATCGGAGTTAATCCGGTTGATGGTCAATCGGGAATTGACCAACCAGTTCCCGAAAATACGCGCAGCCACAGGCGAAGAAGTATTAAAGGTAGAAAGTTTGAATAGCGCCAGTGGTTTGAGGAACATCAACTTCTCTCTGCGTCGAGGCGAGGTATTAGGCATCGCAGGTCTGCTAGGCTCGGGACGCACCGAACTGGCCAGGGCTATTTTCGGCGTAGATAAAATTGACTCGGGTAGAATCTATATCAAAGGTAAGCAGTCTCAGGTTAAATCGCCTCGCGTCGCAATCAACTCAGGGATGGGTTTTCTGACCGAGGACCGAAAAACGCAGGGGTTGGTTCTGCCGCTTTCGGTAAAAGATAACATCTGCCTGCCCAGCGTCGGAAAGTTTTCCAGGTTCGGTCTGGTAAAAAGTAGAGATGAAGATCGCTCGGCGGCGACGTTTATCAGAGAGCTTCGGATCAAAACGCCGGGCGCTAACCAAAAAGTAGTCTACTTGAGCGGCGGCAATCAACAGAAAGTAGTTCTCAGCAAATGGCTTTGTTGCCAGGCCGACATCTTCATCTTCGACGAACCGACCAGAGGTATTGACGTAGGCTCAAAGGCTGAGATTTACCAGTTAATGAATCAGCTCACCGCATCCGGCGTAGCTGTCATTATGATCTCTTCCGAGCTACCTGAAATCCTGGGTATGAGCGACCGCATCCTGGTGATGCATCGAGGCGGAATTAGCGGAGAATTTTCAGCAGACGAAGCGACGCAGGAAAAGATACTGCGCTGCGCGCTGGGTGAATGAGATGAAGATCAGAGAACTATTGCTACTTTACGGACGGCAGTTCGGCACGCTATCGGGGTTGATCGCGTTATGCATCGTCCTGTGGATACTGACGCCGCATTTTATGACGGTGTCCAACCTGCTGAATGTCGCTCAGCAGACTACTCTCGTGGCGATCATCGCCGTGGGTATGACTTTCGTCATCATCACCGGTGGCATCGATCTTTCCGTTGGATCGGCTCTGGCGTTCTCCGGCGTGGCAATGGCCACGCTGTTACAAAAAGGAGTTCCGCTTGGTATTGCCTTGCTAGCGGGTCTGGGCGCGGGATTACTTTGTGGCTTAATCAATGGTCTGCTGATTACGATTGGCCGTCTTCCACCATTCATTGCGACTTTGGGAATGATGAGCGTGGCTCGCGGAGCAGCGTTGGTGTTTACCGGAGGCCGGCCCGTTTCAGGTTTTTCGGATACTTTCCGGCAGATTGCGGTCGGAGAAATTTTCCATATTCCTGCTCCGGTAATTATCATGCTGGCAGTCTACCTCATCGCTCACTTCGTTCTGACAAAAACGAAGCTTGGCAGATATACTTACGCCATCGGTGGAAACGAAGAAGCTACGATCCTTTCAGGAGTCAACGTCAGGCTTTATAAAACTATGGTCTACGGCCTGTGCGGAATGTTGAGCGGATTGGCCGCGATCATCCTGACCGCCCGGTTGAACTCCGCGCAGCCAATCGCTGGAATGATGTACGAACTGGATGCGATTGCTGCGACTGTCATCGGCGGAACCAGTTTGACCGGAGGCGAAGGAACCATTTTCGGAACGTTGATTGGCGCTTTGATCATCGGCGTATTGAGAAACGGACTGAACCTGCTGGACATCTCCTCGTTTGTCCAGCAGATCGTTATCGGCGCAGTAATCATTGTCGCGGTACTGTTTGACATGGTTCTGAAAGCTAACAAAAGGTAACCAGCTACTTCTCAGGTAACAGAATATCTACGAAAGGAAACCAGTGATGACCAGAAAACTGGCCTATGTTTTAGTGACCTGCGTGTTATTTGCCGCTGTCAGTTGTCAGCGCGGCAACAACACGTCGAGCGATCAACCAACTATAGCCTTTGTGCTGAAGACGCTCAACAATCCCTTTTTCATTGACATGCAAAAAGGGGCCGAGGACGCGGCGCAGAAGCTGGGAGTCAAACTCACCGTCCAGGCCGCCGAGCGCGAAGTGGACGTGGAAAAGCAGATGCAGATCATCGAGAACCTGATCCAGAGCAAAGTCTCGGCGCTATGCGTCACGCCGAGCGGTTCCAAAGAAGTCGTGCCCGCGATTGTCAAAGCCAATAAAGCCGGCATCCCGGTGTTGATTGTTGATACCCGCGTCAACCAGGAGACATTGCAGGCAGCCGGAGGGAAGATCGCCGGCTTCATCGGCTCGGACAACCTTGAAGGCGGAAGGGTAGCTGGCGAGTTCACGGCGAAGAAGCTCGGAGGTAAAGGTAAGGTAGCCATCCTCGAAGGTATCCCAGGACACGAGACGGGCGATTCGAGGTTGAAAGGTTTCCGCGAGGTGATCGCCAGGTATCCTGAAATCCAAATTGTCTCTTCACAAACCGCCAACTGGGAACGCGACCAGGGATACAATGTTTTTCAGAATATGTTGCAGGCCAACCCTGGCATCCAGGCGCTGTTCGCTTGCAGCGATCTGATGGCGCTGGGCGCTCTCGAAGCGATTGCCGCCGCCGGGAAGACCGGCAAGATCATCGTCGTTGGCTTCGACGCTTTCTCGGAAGCTCGTGACGCAGTGAATAAAGGAACGATGGATGCGACGGTGGCTCAGTCTCCCTACGAAATGGGCAGGACCGCAGTCGAAAACGCCTGGAAGGTACTCAAAGGAGAGAAGATTCAAGAGGATATTTCCCTCGGAGTGGAGTTGGTGTCGAAAGAGAATGCTGGCGCCGCTTCGGGGCGTTAAGCGTAACCTACATCGAAACAGGCAAGATTGGCACAGTGGTTGGCGAGAGGCATTCTCAATTCTCCATTTTCCATTCTCAATTTTTTGCAGGGGGGCAGGGTTGGTAATGAGGTGCTCCCCTGCAAAAAATTGAGAATGGAAAATGGAGAATTGAGAATGCGCCCAACTGCAAATAACATTGGAGGCATTAAGTAATGGGTAAGAAGTTGAACGTGGGGGTAATTGGTCTTGGTCGTCTGGGCAGCTTATATGCGCGATACTTCCAGGGACGCATTTCAAACGCCTCCCTGGTAGCGGTCTCGGACATATTGGAAAACGTAGCCGAGTCATTCGCCAAAGAACATGACGTCCCCAGATGGTATCAACATCACGAGGAATTGATCGCCGACAAAGAGGCAGACGCGGTTGTTATCGTCACGCCGACCAGCTTACACAAGGACGTTTCGATTGCCGCGGCCAACGCAGGCAAGGCCATCTTCTGCGAAAAGCCATTGTCCATTTCCATCGAAGAGTCTCTGGCAATCAAAGACGCAGTCGAACGCACAGGCGTTTTCTACCATCTGGGTTTCATGCGGCGATTCGACAGAGGCTATGCTTCAGCCAAGAATAAGATTGACGACGGACAGATCGGTACCCCGATAGTTTTCAAGTCGTCTTCGAGAGACCCGTTTCGACCCAGCCTGGAATACCTTGACCCGAAACACAGTGGCGGTTTGCTGACCGATTGTGGCATTCACGACATTGACCTGGCGCGCTGGCTGATGGGCGAAGTGAGCAGCGTTTACAGCATCGGCGCCGTTCTGGCCTACCCCGAAATGAAAGAGATCGGCGACGTAGACAACGCTGTCGCTACGCTCACATTTGAAAGCGGCGCGCTGGGAGTCATTGATCTGAGCCGCAGCGGGATTTACGGTTACGACATCCGAACGGAGATTCTGGGCACGAAAGGCACTTTGCAAATTGGTTATCTGCGCGAAACACCGGTGATGGTGCTGACCAAAGACGGAGTAACTCACGACACGGTGCCTTATTTTATGGAGCGGTTCGGGCAATCTTACGTTGATCAGTTGCAGAACTTCGTTGATCACCTGCTGCAAGGCAAACCGCCGTCAATCACCTGCGACGATGGCATCGCTGCGTTGCGAATCAGCCTGGCTGCGACCAGATCGTTGCACGAAAAACGCCCTGTTTCGTTAGTAGCTTGATCTTTTCCTTCACTCAAATCACAATGCGCGCCGCTACCACAACCAGTCTTGCTGTAACCTGGTAAAACATCTTTCTTCAACTTCGCATCCGCCAACGCAAACCAACACAAGGGAGGCGCAATTGAGTCAACAGCCCATTTTGTCTTCTCCGCCCGCCAGCTCCGCTGAAGAGACTCCATACCCAGGCGCCGGTTACGCATGGTATGTGGTCGGAGCCCTCACTTTCGTTTACATTTTCTCGTTCATTGACCGGCAGATTCTCGCGCTGCTGGTGCGGCCGATCCGACGCGATCTGGGCATCAGCGACACGCAGATAAGTCTGCTGAGTGGCTTCACCTTCGCGCTCTTTTACACCTTCTTCGGCATTCCGCTCGGCAGACTCGCTGATTTCAAAAGCCGCCGGACGATCATCGCCGCTGGCTTCGCCGTCTGGAGTATGTTCACCGCCGGGTGCGGCGTCGCCAGGAACTACGCGCAGATGCTGATGATGCGCATCGGCGTGGGCATCGGCGAAGCGGCTCTGTCACCGGCGGCCTACTCGATCATCACCGATTACTTTCCGCCGAAGCGTCGCGCGACGGCTTTGAGCGTCTACTCGATGGGCATTTACATCGGCTCCGGCATTGCCTATATCGTCGGCGGCATCGTGGCTGGCATCGCGGCGAAGCAGGAGGAGTGGATATTGCCGATAGTTGGCGCGACCCGCCCGTGGCAGGTGGTCTTTTTCATCGTCGGATTGCCGGGAGTCTTCCTCGCGCTGTTAATGTACACAGTGAAGGAACCGCTCCGTCGCGGGATGCGATTGGCGAAGACAGCGGATGGTAAGACTCAAGTCGCTCAAACCCCTTTGAGTGAAGTCATCGCCTACCTGCGCGAAAACCGGAAGACCTTCCTCTGTCACAACGTCGGTTTCGCGCTGCTCTCGTTCTCATCCTACGGCAGCAGCCAGTGGATACCGACATTCTTCATTCGCAATCACGGATGGACCGAGGCGACGGCGGGTCAGGTTTACGGCTGGATTGTCGCCATCGCCAGCACGCTCGGCATAGTCGCTGGTGGGCGATTGGCCGATTGGATGGCCGAGCGTGGTTACCGTGACGCCACGATGCGCGTGGGGTTGATCGTCTCGTTGGCGTGGTTTCCGAGCGGGATGATCTATCCGCTAGTCTCAGACGCGACTCTGGCGGCGTGGCTGCTCGTTCCGTCGGCGTTTTTCGCCAGCGCGCCATTCGGCGTCGCTCCGGCGGCGATCCAACAGATGATGCCCAATTCGATGCGCGGCCAGGCTTCGGCCATCTATCTTTTCGTCGTGAATCTGATCGGCTTGGGGTTGGGGCCGATGGCGGTGGCGATGACTACGGACTACATTTTTCAAGACGACAACGCGGTCAGATATTCGCTGCTCCTGGTCGCTACGCTGGCGCACGTCGTCGCCGCGCTGTTGCTGTGGGCAGGCATCAAACCCTTTCAACGAAGTCTCGACCATCTGCAGCAATGGACTGCGCAGCAAAGCAAATGACCGATAAGCATGGGGAGTAGACAGGATTAACAGGATTTTTCAGGATTAACAGAGAACGATTGCTGGCAATCTCTCCAGGTAATCCTGAAAAATCCTGTTAATCCTGACTACCAGATTTCCAACTAATCGCCGCCTGTCTCAGAATTCTCCGCGCCGTTTGAACTGCGCCTTGGCGTTTTCGCCAAACTTTCTGGCCGCTTGATCCAAGCGTTCGACTATCTCTTCCGCCGTCATCCCCGCGCTCTCTTTGGCCGCCGAAATCAGCGTCACGCATTCGTTGGTGTCCATAAAGCGCGCGGCTTCGAGCAGACCGGCTTCGTCCTCTTCGGGAATGACCAGGAAGCCGTGTTTGTCAGCGTGAATCAATTGTCCGGGTTTGACTCGCCGGCCGAAGACTTCGACTTCGCAGCCCCACCGCACCGGGCACGAATAAGCGTGGCCGACACACAGACGTTTCGCCAGCGCCTTGAACCCGGCGTAGTTCATCTCGTCTAAATCGCGGATGCAGCCATCAACAATCGTTCCCACGCAACCGAGCGCGGCGTGAACGTTGGCGTTGACTTCGCCCCAGAACGAGCCGACGAAATTCGGTTTGTCCAGGTCCTGCACGACGACGATCTTTGGCCCGGGCTGAGCGGCCACGTAACGGCGATATTCTTTCCACGCGGCCAAATTGTTCTTCTTGTGTTCGGGATTCCCCGGCTCGCAGACGACAGTCACCGCATAACCGATCATCGCCCCCATCTGCGGCATGAAGTCGTGAGCCTCTTCAAGATTGAAACCGTCTTTGCCCACGTCGTGCGTGGTAATCTGCTCCCAGCCGTTGTAGATCGTCGGCGTATTCCATCGCCGCAGTTCCAGTAACTCGCCGTGCGTCAAGCGTCGCGGCTTTCCTGTCGAAGTCGTGTCCATATTTTTCTGCCCGGCATTTTTCTGCTTACCGTGACCACTTATTTCGCCACGCCGAACTGGCCCAGAATGAAGGCGTAATCGAAAGCGTTGTCGCGCAATCGGTCGTAGCGCCCCGAAGCTCCTCCATGCCCGCCCGGTTCGAGTTTGATCTTGAACAGCAGCAGGTTGTTGTCGGTCTTCATCGCGCGCAGCCTGGCTACGTACTTCGCCGGCTCCCAGTACATCACCTGCGAGTCGTTGAGCGACGTTCGCACCAGCATCGTCGGATAGACTTTCTTCTCGATGTTCTCGTAAGGCGAATAGCTGCGCATGTAATCGTAAGCCGGTTTCTCGTTCGGGTTGCCCCATTCCAGATATTCGCCCACCGTCAATGGCAACGAAGCGTCGAGCATCGTGTTCATCACGTCAACGAACGGCACGTAAGAGACTACGGCTTTGAACAGGTCGGGCCGCATGTTCGAGACCGCGCCCATCAGCAAGCCTCCGGCGCTTCCGCCCGTGATAATCAGACGATCCTTCGCCGTGTACTTCTCGTTGACCAGATGCTCAGCGGCGGTGATGAAGTCGGTGAACGTGTTCTTCTTGACCATCATCTTGCCCGTATCGTGCCATTCCTTGCCCAGGTCGCCGCCGCCGCGAATGTGCGCGGTACCATAGACCACGCCGCGGTCGAGCAGGCTCAGCCGGTTCGACGAGAAATCAACATCGTTCGGGATTCCGTACGAACCGTAACCTTCAAGCACCATCGGTCTCGATCCGTCCTGTTTCAATTCCTTCTTGTAGACAATCGAGATCGGAACCTTCACGCCGTCCGCAGCCGTTGCGTAAATCCGTTCGGATTGATAGAGCTTCGGGTCGTAACCGCCGAGCACGGGCTGCTGTTTCTTCAACTCCCGTTTGCGCGTCACCACGTCGTAATCGAAGACCGAATTGGGCGTGATGAATGATTCGTAACTGAAGCGCAGCGTGGTCGTGCTGAACTCGGCGTTCGGTCCCGGATAGGCGACGTAGACCGGCTCTGGAAATTCGACGTAATGCGACTTACCGCTCTTCAGGTCAGTCACACGCAGCTTCGGCACGCCGTTCTCGCGCTCAACGGCGACGAAATGCGCGGCGAAGCAATCAACGTCTTCGATCTTCACTTCCTTGCGATGCGGGATGATCTCTTTCCAGTTCGCCACCGACGGATCGCTCACTGGCGCAGTCACCAGGCGGAAGTTTTTGCCCTGGTCGTTCGTGCGGATGTAAAAGTTGTCGCCCAGGTGATCAATGTAATACTCGTGATTCTCTTTGCGCGGCAGGAAGAGTTTCAGGTCGCCGTTCGGTTGGTCGGCGCGCAGGTAGCGCATCTCACTCGTGGTCGAGCTGGACGAACCCACGACGATGTAGCCCTTGCTGCGCGTCTTTCCGGCGTAGGTGTTGTAAAGCTCATCCTTCTCTTCAAACAATAAGTCGTGTTTGTCGCCACCCAAAACGTGACGGAAGATTTTGTGCGAGCGCTTGGTCGTTGCGTCTTCCTGACCGTAAACGAGCGTCTTGTCGTCGTTGGCCCAGGCGACCGAAGTCACGCGCTCAGCGATGTTCTCGGTGATTTTTCCGGTTCGCAGGTCTTTGACGTGCAGCTTGTATTGGCGGAAGCCCGAGACGTCGGTCGAGAACGCCAGCAGGTGTCCGTCATCGCTGACGTTATACGCGCCGATGCTGAAGAATTTGTGGCCTTCGGCCATCTTGTTCATATCCAGCGTGATCTCTTCCGGCGCTTTCAGATCGCCTTTCTTGCGGCAGAAGATCGGGTACTGCTTTCCTTGCTCAGTGCGCGTGTAGTAGAAATGCGCGCCGTTTTTGTATGGCACGTTCTCATCCGTCTCCTTGATGCGCGCGAGCAATTCTTTGTAGAGCGATTCCTGGAAGCCCGTAGCGGGTTTCATCATCGCGACCGCGTAATCATCCTCGGCTTTGAGGTAGGCCAGCACTTCCGGGTCCTTCTTTTCCTTGTCTACCAGCCACGCGTAATCGTCCGTGACCGTGTAGCCGTGAATCCGGGTTGTCTTGGGAATTTTCTTAGCGGTTGGTGGTTTCGGTACCTGTTCTTGCGCCATCGTATTTCTTTCCATCCAAATTCCAGTCAGAGTTATTGCCAGCGTCAGTAGCAGCGTCACTGTCTGTCGTTTCATTTTCGCCTCCATTGTCGAGATTTTTAGCAGGAGATGAGGCGGATTGTAACATTAGCGACGGCTTTTGCGCGATCAGCTCGTAGAGCGCCGGCAGAACGAACAAGGTGAGCAAGGTCGCAGTGATCAAGCCGCCGATGACGACCGTGGCGAGCGGGCGCTGCACTTCGGCTCCGGGCGCGGTCGAAAGCGCCATCGGAACGAAGCCCAGGCTGGCGACCAGCGCGGTCATTAGCACGGGGCGCAACCGCGCGCTCGCGCCTTCCAGCACAGCCTCGCGCAATTTCAACCCGTCCTCGCGCAGGCTGTTGATGTGGCTGACCATCACCACGCCATTGAGGGCCGAAACTCCGAACAGGGCAATGAAACCGACGGCCGCCGATAGGCTCAGGTTCAAATCGCGAAGCCACAGCGCAGCCACGCCTCCAACCAGAGCGAACGGCACGTTGAAGATGATCAACGCGGCCTGCCTGAACGAGTTGAATGTCGAATAGAGCAACAGAAAGATAAACAGCAACGCGAGCGGCACGACGACGTAGAGCCGCCGCATCGCCCGCTGCTGGCTCTCGAACTCGCCGCCCCACACAATGTAATATCCCGTCGGCAGCTTCACGTCGCGCTCAATCAAACCTTGCGCCTCGGCGACAAAGCTGCCGATGTCACGCCCGCGCACGTTGGATTGGATAACGATGCGGCGCTGCGCATCTTCGCGGTTGACGACTTCGGGACCTTCGGCGGCGCGGATCGCGGCGACCTGGCCGAGTGTGATTCGCTCTCCGCCCGGCGTCGGCACAACCAGCGAGTTGATGGCTTCGATCTCTCTGCGCCGCGCTTCAGGCAACCGCACGACGACATCCAGACGCCTGCGCCCGTCAATGACCTCCGTAGCCACGCCTCCGCCGATCGCGGTTTCGATCAACTGTTTGAGGTCTTCGACGTGCAGGCCGTAGCGAGCCATCTCGGCGCGGTTGATGGCGATCTGCAATTCAGCCGCTCCATTCAACGCTTCGGTCTGCACATCCACCGAACCGCGAACCCGACGGAGCACACTCTCAATCTTTTTCGCCTCACGCTCCAGCGCCGCCGAATCGTCGCCGAAGAGCTTCACCGCCACGTCAGCTTTGACGCCTGAAATCACCTCGTCCAACCGCATCGCCAGCGGCTGTGTGAAGTTGTAGACGCCACCAGGGACATTCTTCAGCCTGGCGTCGAACGCCGCGATCAATCCCTCTTTGGTCTTCGCCGTCGTCCATTGCTCAATCGGCTTGAGGATTACGTAAACATCACCCTGATAAACCCCCATCGCTTCGGTGGCTAGATCGGGCCGGCCGATCTTGGTCACGACCGTTTCGACTTCTGGAAACTCGCGCACGACCTGCTCGATCATCGTGGCGACTTCGACCGATTGTGTGAGCGAGATTGACGGTAATCGGCGCGTTTCGATCAGCAGTGCTCCTTCATCAAGCTCCGGCATGAACTCCGTGCCAAGAAATCTCATCGAGGCTACGGCCGCCGCAATGACGATCAATGCCGCGCCCACTGTCAACCACTGCCTGTTCATTACACGATCGAGCAGTCTGCGATAGCCGTACTGCAACCAGAGCATCGCGCGTTCGTGCGTTTTGTGATGATAAGGCTTGATCGCAATCGAGCTGAGCGCCGGAATGAAGGTCATCGTCAACACCAGCGCGCCGACCAGGGCGAAACAGACGGTCAAAGCCATCGGGCGAAACATCCGCGCCTCCAGCCCCTGCAGCGCGAAGACCGGCAGATAGACGGCGATGATGATCAGCACACCGAACAGGATCGGGCGCGCGACTTCCATCGCTGCATTGCGGATTGCGGATTGCGGATTGCGGATTGCGGATTCTGAATTCCCACCGTCATTCCGCAATCCGCAATCCGCAATCCGCATTCGAGTGATGAAGTTTTCGACCATCACCACCGCGCCATCCACCATCAGCCCGAAATCAATCGCGCCCAGACTCATCAGATTCGCCGTCACCCCGAACACTTTCATCCCGATGAACGCCACCAGCATCGAAAGCGGAATCACCGAGGCCACGATCAGCGACGCGCGGATGTTGAACAGGAACAGGAACAACACAGCGATGACCAGCAACCCGCCTTCGATCAGGTTGACCGCCACGGTGCGGATCGTGCGGTTGACTAATGTGGCGTGTTGATAAAACGGAGTGATGCGGACGCCCGCTGGCAGATTCTTCTCGATCTGGCTGACGCGATCCTGCACGCGCTCGATGATGATCTTGGAGTTCTCGCCTTTGGTCATGATGACCATCCCGGAGACCACTTCGCCCTGCCCATCTTTGGTCACCGCGCCCTGTCTGACGGCGGGGCCGATCTCGACCTTCGCCACGTCTCTCACCAGCACTGGCGCGCCTCTCGCAGCCTTGACCACGACCTGCCCGATCTGCTCCTCAGCCTTCTCTGCGTCGAACCTCCCCAGCCCTCGCACGGTGTAGCCTTCGGCGCCCCGTTCGACGTAGCTGCCGCCGAAATTGCTGTTGCTCATCGAGAGCGCCTGATAAACATCGCGCAGCGTCAGGTTGTAAGCCAGCAACCGCTCCGGCTCGACCAGCACGTGGTATTGCTTGATGAAGCCGCCCCACGAATTGACCTCGCTAACGCCCGCCACGGTGCGCAGTTGCGGCTTGATTGTCCAATCGTGCAGCGTCTTCAACTCCATTGCGTCGTGACCTTCGCCTTCGACCACATACTGGTAGACTTCGCCGAACGCCGTCGCCACAGGCCCCAGCGCCGGTTCCAGTCCCGCCGGGATTCGCGCCTTCGCCTCCTGCAACCGCTCGTTCACGACCTGCCGCGCAAAGTAGGTGTCCTCGCCGTCCGCGAATACTATCGTGATGATCGAAAGGCCGAACTTCGAGATTGAGCGAATCTCTTCGGTGTCGCGCAACCCCATCATCGCGCTCTCGATCGGATAGGTGACGAGCTGTTCGATTTCAGCCGCAGCCATGCCGGGCGCGTCGGTAACGACATTGACCTGATTGTTGGTGAGATCGGGGAAGGCGTCGGTCGGTAGAGTCGAGAAGGCGTAGATGCCCGCGCCGGCGAGCAGCAACGTCAGCGCGATGACGAGCAGTCTGTGTTTGACCGAGGCTTCGATGATGGCTCTGACCATGTCATTCTTTCGACAACGCGCCTTTGAGGAATTCCGACTTGATGAAGAACCCGCCGCGAATCACGATGCGCTGGCCCGCCTGCGCGCCGCCGGTGATCTCGACCATTCCGTTCTGTTCGCGCCCGGTCTGCACCAGACGCTTTTCAAAAACTCCGTCGCTGACGGCGAGAAAGATCACGCGCTCGCCCTGCATCTCCTGCACGGCGTCGCGCGGCGCGGCGACGACCTGCCGGACGGAATCGCCGCTGATGACGATCTTCGCGTACATCTCGGGACGCAGCCTGCCGCCCGGATTGTTGATCAGGCACCGCACCTGCACCGTCCGCGTTTCGGGGCTGAGTGTCTCGCCGATGTGAACCACCCGGCCCGCGAACCGCGCATCGCCGAAAGCAGGCACGGTCATTTCCATCGGCTCGCCGATGCGAATGAACGCCGCCTGCGCCTCCGGCGTTTCGGCGACCGCCCACAGCGTGTCGAGATTGCCGATCAGCATCAGATCGCTGTTTTCGCTGACCACCGTGCCGAGCGTGACCAGACGCTTCAGCACTACGCCGGACACCGGCGAGTAGATCACCACGTCGTCGTGGCTGTCGTGCGGCACGGTCAGATGTTCCAGCCATTCCGAGGCGCGGCTAAGCTCCGCGCGCGCCTGTTCGAGTTGCGCCGTCGCGGCCACGACGTTGGCCGCTGCCTGCGCGTGCTCGCGCTTTGAAACAGCCTTCGCTTCCAGCAACCGCTCGGCGCGCTCCATCTCGGCCTGCGCGTAAGCCAGCGCCTTCTCCTTCTCGGTCACGGCCGCGCGGGCTTTCGCTTCGTCAGCGCGCGCATCGAGCAATTCGTGGCTGTGCAGGTAAACCAGCGCCTGCCCTTTCTTCACCCGATCGCCGACTGTCGCCAGCACGCGCGTCACCCGGCCTTCGACAAACGTGCCGACGCGCGCCGCCGTGTCTTCGTTGAGCGCGAGTCTTCCGGTCACTTCCAGCGCCTGACGGAACGATTGCAGCGTCGCTTCGCCGATTTCGATTCCACCGCGCGAGATGGCTTCGGCGGAGAGGCGAACACGATTGGCCGGGAGCCTGGACTCTTCAGTCGCAGAAATTTTGTTTGTAGTAGACGCCGCTGAGGAATCGGCTGTTTGCGAGGATGGCCATAACCGCCACAGCAAAAGCGCGGCGGCAATGATGGCCAATGCGACAACCATCAACCGTTGCGCCGGCCTGGCGCGATCTCTTGAACCTCGTTCCTCGCTCATTTGCTTTCGCCTTGAGTTTGAATACCGTCGTTTTGCTCGGGCAGCCTCTCGATGCCCGCCGCTCGCTCCAATTCATGAATCGCGACACGGTAATCGTAGAGAGCCTGATAGTAAAGCTCTTGCACCTGCGCCCGCACACGCTGCGCATCGAGTAACACAATCAGATCAACCGCTCCTTCGCGGTAAGCCGCCAACGACACGCTGCGCGATTCGTCGGCGCGGAGCAGAAAATCGGCGCGCAGGTTTTCGACCTGCTTCTGGTTCATCTCGACCGCGCGCCGCGCCGCAGCCAGTTCAGCCAGAATGACGTTGCGCGTATATTTCAATTCGGCTTCAGCCATCGCCACTTCCGCCTGCGCCCGCGCGATCTGCCCCTGGTTGCGCTGATAAATGGGCAACGGCACGGTCAACGCGCCGTAAAGCGCATTGTCCGGGCCGTTGCGCTTGTACCCGAAGCTGGCGGTCAAGTCAGGCCGTGCGCGAGCCTGTTCGAGCCGCAACAGCGCCTGCGCCCGCTCGACCCGCGCCTGCGCAGCCAGCGCCTGCGGCAACCGCATCGCCGCTTCCTGCAGTAACGCCGCGTTGAGCGAAACCTGCCTGTAATCCAGGTCTTCGACGATCTCGAAGTTCAAGTCGCCGTTCTCGAACGACGACGCTCCCATCGCGCGCAACAACCCGATCTTCGCCCGCTCGTATTCGAGCGAAGCCTTGCGCAGTTGGTACTCGACGCGCTGCGCTTCCAACCGCGCTTTGATCAGATCGCCCTCGGCGGTGTAACCCTCGCGCACTCGGACTTCGTTGAGGCTGACGAGATAATTCAGATTGTTGAGGTTCTCGCGCAACAGTTCGACCCGTAACCGCGAGATAGAGATGAGTTGATAAGCCAGCTTGACCTCGTAAACGACCTGCCGCTCGACAGCTTCGGCTTCGGCCTGCGAGGCTTCCAGATTGCGCTCAGCCAGCGACAGCCGCAACCGGCGCTTGTCGCCCGTCTCGAATGTATGCGAATAGGTGGCAAACCAATCGAGGCTGTCGGCGAAGCTGAAACCGCGTTCGGTCGGACCGAGCGGGAAGTTCTCGCCACTGATGGAGAGAGATGGGTTGGGGCGCGATCCGGCGTCGAGTTTCTCTGCTTCGGCTACGGCGATGCGCTGTTTGGCCGCGATAACCAGGGGGTGATGCTGGCGCACACGCTCAACGGCTTCAGCCAGCGCCATCCCACGCCGCGCCGGGTCTTGCGCCTGCGCCATTGTTGTCGCCAGCAAACAACAAACTAAAGCCAGTCGTAGGTCGGACGGTATTGTCATCTCGGTAATCTTCGGGTCTTAGTGATGCCTTTTAACACCGCACGTTTTCTTTCGGCCTCCTGCAAAGGATTCTGCGGCTTCTTTATCTATGTTCCTGACGATGTCTTCTCCGTAAACGAAGAGAACTGCAACCGACGTGACGCCCGATACTCCCCAAGCCACAAGCCTGCTGTCCACCCATTCAGGCACGTCAAACGGGACAAACACATTGGCCACCGAGCGCCAGAAAAAGTATCCGAGCACGAATAGTTCTACCACAAACGCCCCGAATTCCAGCTTCGACAGCCGCTTCGCCAGGGCGGTAACATCCGTGCCTGACGGTCTTTGCATGAACCTGAGAAACCACATCGCCTTCTGCCCGCCCGCCAAAGCCCCTGCGCCAACCACGCATCCTACCAGCGGAAACGAGAGGAGAAGCCAAGGGAGCGACCAATCCTGCGTGTCCGCAGCTTTTGCAAACCCGCTGTTGATGGCGTCTATGCTGACTCCCAGAACGAGCGCCCACTGCGGATCAATCTTCTCCACCCGCCGGATTAACCTGGCCAGGATGCCTTCTTCCTGCTCAGGCGACTCATCTTCCTCGCAATCGGCTCCGGATTTGTCCCGCACCAGATGACGCAGGAAAAGCCCCAGCAACACCGCCCCAAAGAGGAACAGCGCAGATTGCAGTGGCCGCCAGACCGCTATCCCAGCGACGACCATGTACATGCCGACGAGCGGGAACACCGTGTGCGTGAGTGTGTTGCGCCAGACCCAGTCACGACGATACTTGTCATCGCTGAACTCGCGGAAGCTTCCGAGCGTGGCGGCGTAAACATCGGCGGCGATGCCGATGCCCATGTAGAGATTCGTTAAGAGGTAGCCAAATAGACTCATGCAGGCTCTTGCCTAAAGAGGCTCTCGTCAAAATTGTGGCTAATCGCTGTCTGTAATATTCAGCCAGACGTAGCGAATGCAGTGGAGATAGATAAGCATCCCCGCCAACAGTCTCACCATGACCTGAGTGTAGTTAATTATCTCCCGATGCCTATCAAATGATTGTCCAAAGCCATATTGCCAGCTATCACTTACCAAAGCAATGAGCGAGATGATACTTAAAAACACGATCATCATGCCGATGGAGGTATCCGCGCCCAGCACACCCAGAGCAGTTCTACAGTAGTCAACTGCCTGTCTGATCTTGAACCCCCAAGTATATTTTTCTTTGAACCTCCAGGTCCCTCTTTTCTTGCCCCACCAGATTTTCACGCGTCTTATCAAAAATCTTTGCGTGCGATGAGGCATCGTATATGCAAAACCACTGTGGGTTGCAACGATCACTTGACAGTTATTCTGTCTGAGCAATCTGTAAAGGCTGTTGTAAAACGGCTTCTTTGATGAGTTGGTGAGATGCAGATCTGGCTCATCAAGGAGACAGATTGAGTTTCGGATACTCATTCCCAGCAGGTACATAAAGATGAAAAAGCATTCGTTCTCCCCGGCACTCAAATAGTCTACCTTCAGAGGTTCAATATGTCCTTCTCTTTTAACCTTGAGCTTGATCTTGCCTTTGTCTATTTCACAAATGGAGAGCTTAAAGACCCCTCTTCTCGATGTGTCCCAGACCCTGTACCAAGCCGACGGCCTGAGCACTTCGTTCATCGCTTTTTCCAAATCATCCTTTTTGCGGAACTCCAGCCGATCGGGATTGAACTCATCAAGCGACACATCGAAACTGATCCCCAAGCGATTTACCCATTCCTCAACAAAATCGCCCTGAATGTCCTTAACTGACTCTCGAACATCCTTCATTCTCCCAAAGTCATTAAGGTCTGTGTTCAAGTAGAAAGCATACCCAAGCGATGTGTCTTCCTTGTGATCCGTGTGTTTAAGTATGAGATAGCTTCGTCCGGTCTTCGAGCCGTCATCAGGGACAGTGAATGGGCAGCTATGAACAAGTTGCTTCAAAACTGAGTTAATTTCATCTTCGTCGTCTCCCTTCCTGTAAATCAGGGCGAAGGTATTATTCATCCTCAAATCGTCATACGTCTTTCGACCTAGCGCCTGTGTAATTGAAAGGAGGTTTTCGTCGTCAACCTCGCCCTCCGGTTTCTCCGGGCTTTCAGGGTCGACTCTTCTGAAATATATGTAAAACTCCAGTTCTCGGTCAGGGCGGCTCGCATTAGGTATGATTCTGCACTTTATTATCGCGCCAAAGGACTTGGGCAACTCGGATTCGAATAAGATCTTATCTAGGGTCTCAGTCTTGCCCTCGCTTTTTTCAATGTGACCTCTTATTTGAGAGAACGCGCCTTCAATGCTGCAAAATCCCTGCAAAGCGTCTCTATACACCTGCTCTCCGTGAAGGATTCCTCTCCTTAACAAGTCAAGAAAAAACGATTCCTGAATATTAGTCTTCCCCGCTCCGTCCATTTCGATTCGGCGCATCGTAGCCAAATGTCCCAGCAAAGAGACTGCCTCAAGTATCGTGGTTTTTCCTACTCCGTTCTGGCCATAGATCAGCGCGATCCCCTTTTTAGGCTTAAACTTCAACTTAATGCTGTCCACAGATTTGAGATGGCGAATAGTCAACTCATTGATTCTCATAGATGATTTCCTCCAAGCGCCAAATCGCTTTCCCTCCTCAAACGCCTTTCTTCTTTTGCACCTGTTCAAGAAGTTTCTCCAGGAGTTTCTCCAGGCCAAATAAAACTGCATAACCCCACAGAAATAACCTCTCAACAAACTCAAACGAAAACTGAATCCAGTCAAACTTAAAGGCCTCTCTTTTGAGTTTAGTGTCGCCGGTGTCGACACCTAATAGCCTACGAAGAGTAAACTTCAAAGAGTCAGAGAACTTGTGTATTTCCCCATTCTCTGCCTTCGCGTCTGAAACCTGTATTTCACCTTTGCCGTTCACGAGCCCAATTTGTCTATTTAGCACAGTGAAACACAATATGCCTCCGAGCAGTCCGCTGGCGAAAAGCGCGATTAGATGTTTCCGCTCATAGCCTTTGCGGCGCGCCAGTATCAATAACACCAAGCTAACAGAAACGTGAATGGCCGTGATGGCCAGTCCCACAACGTAGCTGAAATGCTTGGCGCTCTGATGAGTGGCCGCCACCATGATCATTGCTGCTGCGATGTTCTTAGCATGACTCCAGGTCGTCATCGTAATTTTCAACCTCCGACTAATTCCTTCGCCAGACTTACGAATGAGGCTCTCTCAGCACGCGCACACCGGTTGACTGTTGTTGCGTCTTGGAGCTTCATCACCGGTGGCTGTCATCCGTTCATACATAAAAGCGCAGGTTCACTACAAAACAGCTCACGCAAACAAAGTTTATTTCTGGCGTTGAATCAACTGGTTGGATCACTGATGCAGGCTGGCAAATCGGGCAATTTCAGTAAAAAGCACACTTTACGTCTCTTGTGCCACGTTGCACTCGAAAGCAATCAGACGATATGGCTTGAGGTTTTCAACAACCTGGATCTCAAATAGCCCTGACGATCACTGTTTGCTGCGCCCCTCGATTTCTTCATCACCCGCCGCCCGCCACAAGCGCACACTCCGATCCTTACTCCCCGAAACCAGCACTCGCCCATCCCGCGAAAACGCCAGCGACGAAACGCTCCTCGAATGCCCCTTGAGCGCCAGCAATTCCAGCCCTGTCTCGACATCCCAAATGCGAATGGTTTGGTCTTCGCCGGTCGAAGCCAACCTCCCCCCGTCCGGCGAGAATGCAATAACGCGCGGATTGCCGCTATGCCCTCTAAGCGAGCGCAGTTCACGGCCCGTGAAAGCGTCCCAGAGCTTCACCAAATGCTTGTTACTGTCGGCGGCGATCAGCCTGCCATCGGGCGAAAACTTCGCCGCCGCGTGAGACTCGATCTCCAACAGTTGTTTCCCCGACTTCACATCCCAAACCCTGGCCCGGTCATCGAGTCCCACGGAAACCAATCTGTTTCCATCGGGAGCAAAAGCTACTGTCCTGACGGAATCGTTGTGCGCTTTGATCGTCAACCGTTCCTGCCCCGCGCTCACATCCCAGAGTTTGATCTGGCGGTCTTCGCTGCCGGTGGCCAGTGTTTGGCTGTCGGGGGAAAAAGCGGCGGAAGTCACAAACCTGGTATGCCCTTTCAGTGAGGCGGTGATTTGCCCGGAGACGGCGTCGCGCAGTTCGACGACCGCTTCCCGGTTTTTGGTTTCGCCTGTGACGGCGATCAATTTTCCGTCCGGCGAGAACTCAATGCACTGAAAAATATATTGGGGATTGCCGGCGATGGCGCGCGGTTTGGCTGTTGCCGTGTCCCACAATCTAATCAAGCCGTCAGCGTCGACCGTGGCGACCGAAGCTCCGTCGGGAGACAAGGCGGCGGAGTTGATGTCGGTATCGGTGTGCCTGGCGACGACGGATGGCGCGTCGAGCCGCTTCAGATCGTAGACTCTGGTCGAATCGCCGGTCGTGCAGAAGACCGTGGTCGTTGAGCGGTTCGGTGAAAAGATCAACGTGCCGATCTCGAACTCGCAATCTACTTTGGCCATCTCCTGTCCGGTCACCCTGTCCCAGAACCTCAAGCTGCGATCCTGACCGGCTGAGGCTATGGATTTGCCGTCCGGCGAGACCCCTACGGTCCAGACCAATCCCTGGTGGCCCGGATAAGATTCGCGCAGTTCGCGGCTGGCCACATCCCAGACGCGGACGAATCCGTTCCGCGCTCCTGCGGCCAGGGTCTTTCCGTCGGCGGAAAACAGAAGATGAAGGATGTCTGCGTCGCTGCCGCGAAGAGCGGCGGAGAGCTTGAACGTTTTGACATCCCACAACCGCACGCTCAGGTCTCTGGTGCCGCCGACGGCCAGCGTCCTGCCGTCGGGAGAGAACTGAACGCTCCTGACCCATTTGCCCGCGAAATCGAACTTATGCAGCAACTCTCCCGAATCGGTCTTCCACAATCTGGTGGCGGCGTCGCCTCCGCCGGTAGCCAGCATCCGTCCGTCAGGCGACAACGCGACCGTGAAGACCCGCGTGTCGCCGTGTCCGCGATTTTCGAGGATCATTCTTCGAGAAGCGACCTCCCAAACTCTGATCAATCCGCCCTGTCCGCTCGCCGCCAACCTTCTTCCATCCTGTGACAAAGCCAGGCCGAGAACCGCTTCCTGAAGATCGGCGAAGACGCCTTCCATACGGTGGGCGCCGGCGTCCCACATTTCGATCTTTCCGTTCAGCAACGCGATGAACAGCCTCTTCCCGTCCGCTGTGACGACCAACTCGTCTACATTCGCGGAATGTTGCAGCCTGATCTGCTCGGTGTGCAGCGCCTTCCATAGGTAATACCACTCGAAGCCGCGCCAACGGTCGTCCCACTGCGGGTCGGGATGCGACTGATAGCGTTCGACCAATTCGCGGGCGCGTTCGAGGTTTCGATCCATCAAGTCCTGGCCCGCCTGCCGCATGTCGGCGGCGTACAGCAGGCGAAGCTGCCGGCGCGCTTGGGCTTCCGCCACGTTTGCCTGCCACACGAAGTAGGCGAATGCGCCCAGAAACGCCAGCAGAGAGAGTCCCGCCGCGGCCACGACCGCTTTGTGTCGTCGAACGAACCTGCTTGCGCGATAGGTCAACGTACCTTTGCGGGCGGCGACGGGCTTGCCGTTCAAATGCCTGGCGATGTCTTCGCTGAAGTCGTTGGCCGAGCGATAACGGCGCGCGGGCTCCTTGCGCAGAGCTTTCATGACTATGTTGTCCAAATCGCCGCGCAGGCGTGCGGCATTTGCAACTGCGCTGGGCGGTAGCGGCTCCTCTTCGCTGATCACTTGTGCGGCTTCGTGTGGCTCGCGGCTCTTCAGTTGGTAAGGCCGCTGACCGGTGAGTAGCTCGTAAAGCACGACGCCCAGGCTGTAGACGTCGCTGGCCGTCGTGATGCTCTCACCGCGCGCCTGTTCGGGGCTGGCGTATTCCGGCGTCATCGCCTGCAAGCCGGTCCGCGAAGGCGGCGCATCTTCGATCCCCAGCAGAGCCGGGTCGAGCAGCTTGGCGATGCCGAAATCGAGCAGCTTCACCGTTCCGTCGTTAGCCACGAGGATGTTACTCGGCTTCAAATCGCGATGGACGATCAGGTTGTCGTGGGCGTATTGGACGGCTGCGCAGATTTGTTGAAACAGACTCAATCGTTCAATGATCGAAAGCTTGCGATCGTCACAGTATTCAGTGATCGGCCGGCCCTCGACGTATTCCATCACGACATACTGGCAGCCGTCTTCGGTTACGCCGCCATCAAGCAGGCGCGCGATGTTCGGGTGGTCGAGCCGGGCCAGGATGCGGCGCTCCTGGCGAAAGCGGCTCTCGATCTCGCCGGTCATCAACGCGGGCCAGACCAGCTTGACGGCGACCCGTCTGCGGTAAGCGTCGTCGTTGCGCTCAGCCAGATAGACCGCGCTCATCCCGCCGCGCCCCACCTCGCGCACGATCCGGTATGGGCCGATCATTCGTCCGATAGCTTGAAGGCTCTGGTCAGCGAGCAGAACGGCTGAGGCGTTGATGCCCAGGGGCTTCTCCAAAAAGTCCGCAGCTTCGCCGTGGTCGCTCAGCATCTGCGCGGCCTGCGCGCAAACCTGGTCGTCGCCGTTACCCTTCGAGGCCAGAAACCCCGCTCGCGCCGAAGGCTCCAGCGCCAGGGCTGCTTCAAAAAGGTCTCTGACTTTTCGCCACTGTTCCGTAGTCAATTTTTTTCTTAGCCTCCGACAGCGATTTCGTACATAATGCGCAGCGCCCCGCAAAAACAGCTCACCCCCCAGCGAAGAAATTTTCACAGTCTGCTGTTTGGACTACAAGCTTACAACCACCGGAGGAGGATCTCCCTATGCCAGTCCTCATGCCAATCACCTTCACCGCGCTCTTCAAACAATGGCGCGGCGGCGACCCGGAAGCGGGTGAAGAGTTGTTCCGAATGATCTATCAGGATTTGCTACGTCTGGCGCAAAGCTATCTCAACGGCGACCGCGCCGGGCGGATGATCCAGGCCACGACCCTGGTGCACGAGGTTTATCTGCGATTGTTTGGGAAAGATAAAGTTGATGTGGAATGCCGCGGTCATTTTTTCGCCCTCGCCACCAGACAGATGCGGCGCATTCTGATTGATCTTTCGCGCCGGAACGGCCACGCGGCGGTCGTTCATCACTTCGACAGCCTGCCTGAAGATATAGCCAGATCCGAGACGATGTTCGACGTAGACTTGATCGCGCTGGACCGGGCGCTCGACGAGTTGGAAGCGATTGACGAGCGAGCCTGTCGCGTGGTCGAGTTGCGCTACCTCGGCGGGTTGACCGAAGAAGAGGCGGCTGAAACGCTGGGCATCTCGGTGGCCACGCTCAAACGCGATTGGACTTTCGCCAAGACCTGGTTGTTCGGACGACTGCGCTGATTTGCCGCTCGCTTCAGCCTCAAGTAGAATGCGCCCGCAATCCGCTCAAGAACGTAAGCCCGAAACAATCGAGAGGCAGGAATCCGATGAAAGCTTGGCGCGTCAACGATTGGTGCGAACCCGACCAGATGGAGTTCGCTGACATTCCCGTTCCCGAACCTAAGCCTGGCGAGATCCGGATCAAAAACCGCGCCGCCTCGCTCAACTTCTACGACATTCTGTTGATCCAGGGGAAGTATCAGGTCAAACCGCCGCGCCCCTTCACACCCGGCTCCGAAGTCGCAGGCGTGGTTGACGCCGTCGGCGAAGGCGTGACCGAATTCAGCGTCGGCGACCGCGTGCAGGCGATGGCCACGGGCGGGACTTATTGCGAATTTTCAATCGCATCCGCTGGCAAAGCCTTCCGCCTTCCCGACGCGATGAGTTTTGAAGAAGGCGCGGCGATGCCCGTGATCTACCAGACTTCGTACTTTGCCTTGACGCATCGCACGCAGATCAAGCCGGGCGAGTGGTTGCTGGTTCACGCGGGAGCGGGAGGGGTCGGATCGTCCGCAATCCAAATCGGACGCTCGCTCGGCGCGCGGGTGATCGCCACGGCAGGCAGCGAGGAGAAACTGCAATTCTGTTTGTCGCAAGGCGCTGAGCATGCGTTGAGCTACAGTGACGCAAGCTGGGTGGATCAGGTCAAACAGATCACGGGCGGGCGCGGAGCCGATGTGATTTACGATCCGGTGGGCGGCGAAGTCTTCGAGCTTTCGACCAAGTGCATCGCGCCGGAAGGCCGTCTGCTGGTCATCGGCTTCGCGGGCGGAACGATTCCTTCAATCGCGGCTAATCGCATCCTGCTCAAAGACATCTCCATCGTGGGCGTCCACTGGGGCTTCTATGTTGAACGCCATCCCGCTTACCTGGCCACCACGCAAGCGGAGTTATTCAGGATGTACGAAGCGGGGCAGATCAAACCCGTTGTGTCACAGACTTATCCCCTGGCCGAGGCGGTGGCGGCGCTCGGCGCGCTGGCGACTCGAAAAACGTATGCGAAAGTCGTCCTGACGGTCTGAGGTAGCGAATCGGTCAGATAAACGCGGCGGGTGAAACGCAAAAGCGTTCACCCAGCTTTTTCGCCTGCTCCTTGCTGATGGCGCGCTTGCCGTTGACCGCATCGGAGGCGCGGCTACGTGAACCGAAGATGTCCAGCAGGTCGGCTTGCCTGAGTCCGGCCTCTTCCATAATCGCCTGCAACAATTCATGCGGTTTCAGCTTGGGAATGATCGAATGCTGTTCCTGATAATCATCAATCAGCTTGAGCATCAATTCGACAAACGCATGCTCTTCAGGCGTGAGAGTCCCCTCTTTTTTGAAAAGCAACGGCTCGACAAGTCGTGATGCTCGTTCCAATTCTTGACCACTGGTGATGATGCGTGGCGCGGCTTTGGCCAACAATTCGACGTAGCGCTGGCGATTGAAGCGCCGCTCAGCAGTCGCAATCTTTCTTCCACCTCCCCCGGTCGTACTCTTTGTGCGTGAGGAAGTAGCGGAGCGAGACAGTTTGGTTTGCATAAACGATCCTCGTAATTAAACGATAGTTATTGCCCAGGATGTTGAACACAGTGCATTCGCATACAGCGTCGGCGCTTTTGAAGACCTGACGGACCTCCGCCAAGTTCTTCCATCGGCTCGTCCGTGTCAGAGCAGCCCAGCGTTCCAACGCGCTTCTCGCTTCGGGATGTTCGCTGATAAATCCGGTTAGGCGCTCTTCGTTAATGATGAGCACGATGGTCCTCTCCGGTTATCTCGTAGATACTACCGAAGTGGTAACATCAGAGCAACCGGTTTATTTGTCCTTAATCGCGAAACTATCTCGATTCCTCAAGCAACTCGGCCAGGTGGTGTCTCCACAACTCCGGCAGCGAATGCGTGCCGTGTCCGCGTGTGCGGTCGCTGATCGGGATCAACACGTAACGGCCCCGCTTCACACGCTTGATCTCTCTCTCCACGATCCGCAACTCGGGCGGGTTGACCTGATCGTCGGCTGAGTTGATGGCGACGAGCGGAGCTTTGATGGCTTCGAGTTTCGGCGCGGGATCGTAATCGCGCGACGCGTCGTAGGCGTAGAGCATATCGTTGGCGTCGGCGCGGCCCAATTGCGCGCGCACCGCGTTGTCGAACAACTTGTCGGCGGCGTCACGGGTGGGCGCCTGTTTGTACTGCTGCAACGGCACGCTGGTCATAAACATCAGCGTGTAGATAGCCGAAGTCAATCCGCGCACGGGCTGTTGTTTGTATTCGCCATTGTTCCAGTCGGGGTCGTTTTTGATCGAGTCAATGACCATCCGTCGCATCATCCGGTTGCGGCCTGAAATCTGCACGGGCAGGCTCGCCAGCGGCGCCAATGCGTCCATAAAGTCGGGATATTTTTCTCCCCAGACCCAAGTGTGCATTCCGCCCATCGAAGTCCCCATCACCAGTCGCAGATGGTTCACTCCGAGGTGTTCGGTCAACAATCTGTGCTGCGCCGTGACCATATCGTTGTAGCCGTAACGCGGGAACTTCGCGCGCAAACCGTGGCTGGGCTTGCTCGATTGGCCGTGACCGACGTTGTCCGGCAGGATGATGAAGTATTTTGTGGCGTCAAGTAGCTGGCCGGGGCCGAACAGCCCGCCGCCGAATTGTTCGGAAAGAAACCCCGCGCCCGAACCTCCGGTGCCGTGCAAGATGAGCACGGCGTTGCGCACGACGCCTGACGCGTCGCGCTTCGGCTCGCCTATTGTGCGGTAGTGCAGCTTCAATTCCGGCAACGTTTCGCCGCTGTCGAACTTGAAATCGCGGATGACGAAGTCGCCTTCGACCGGTCGGGGATAATTCGGTGTCCGCGCAGGGTTCTGCGCCTGCGCGGCGGCTGTTACTGCAAATAGGAACAGCAACGGCAATATCGTTTTTCGGTTCGTCATTACTCCCTCTTCAAATCAGGACTGGCCAGAGCGGCAAAAAGATAGAGCAGAAAAATGCCGGGCAGAAAAATTTTGCGCCAACTGCGGCTTGTCCGCATTTTTCTGCCCGGCATTTTTCTGCTGTCTTTTGTTATCTGTTCAAACTATCGGCCTCCACCACGACTTTCGTCGTCAGTTCCTTGCCATCAACCGAGAGCTTGACCAGATACGTGCCCGGATCAAGCGCCAGACCCTGGAGCGCTCCTCCGAAACGTCCGCCGCCGCCGCCACCGCCCTGCTGGCCCAGTTGACCCGGTTGTGGCTGTCCACCCTGTCCCTGCGCCGGTTGAGCGGAGGCTGGTTGTCCGGCGGGAGGCGGCGCGGCTTCTTCGCCGCCCGGAGGGCCGAACCGGCCACCGGCCGGACGCGGAGGCGGATCGCCGCGCAGGTTCCACATCAGGCGATTCAATCCGATTTCCTTCGTTCCGGTCAGATTGCGAACGACTTTGCCGGTGATGTCCGAGATCGTGATCTTGACATCGCTGCTCGGGGCCGCATTCAGGTAGTAGCTGATCGCCGTTCCCGGTTGCGGATTTTCGCCACGGAAAGCCTTTTGCCCGCCGGCATAGCGGCTCAGCGTGACATCGTTCAGCCACTGAGTTCCGGGTCGAACGTCGAAGAGATGCGTGTCCGCCGCCAGCGTTTTCTCGTTCAACTGCTGCAGCGGAGTGATGTCGTCAACGATCCAGATGCCGCGCCCGTGCGTTCCGGCGATCAGATCGTTGTCGCGCGGATGAATGAGCAGGTCATCCACCCGGACGGTCGGCAAGCCGGTCATGAACTTCTTCCACTCGCCGCCGCCATTGAGCGACACGAACAAACCATACTCCGTGCCGGCGAAGAGCAGGTTCCTGTTCTTCAGGTCTTCGCGGATAACGTTGACGTTGCCCACCGGCAGGTTGTTCGAGATCGAAGCCCACGTCGCGCCGTAATCTTTCGTGACGTAAACATAAGGTTTGTGATCGTTGCTGCGGTGGCCATCAATGGTCACGTAACAGGTTCCGGCGTCGAAGTGGGACGGTTCGACGCGCGAGATCAGATGGTTGGTCGTGGCCAGCGTGGGAATATTTCCGCCGACGTTGTTCCAGGTCGCGCCGCCGTCTTTGCTGAGCTGGACGTTGCCATCGTCTGTGCCGACCCAGAGGACGCCGGGCAGCAGAGGCGACTCGGCAATCGTGACGATGTTGCTGTAATTTTGCGTGCCGTCGTTCTTCGAGACCATCGGCTGGTTGCCCTGAACGCCCATAATTTCCAACTTGGTTCGATCAATCTGCCTGGTCAGGTCGGATGAAGCCGTCCACGTGTCACCACGGTCGAGCGATTTGAAGAACTTGTTCGCGCCGACGTAAACAATGCGCGGATTGTGCGGCGAAAGCATGACCGGCGTGTTCCAGTTGTAACGATACTGTTCGCCAACGGGCGGCGCGGGCACGATGTTGCTCTGGGCGAAATTGCCGCCGAAACCCGCAGCTTGCGCGAATTGCGCCATCTGCTCCATCTGCGCCTGCTGCTCCGGGGTTTGTCCGGGCGCTGGCTGCGCGCCGCCTTGTCCTTGCGGGGCTTGTTGACCAGCGGCTTGGCCGCCTTGTCCGCCAGCGCGCCCTCCTCCACCGCCGCCGCCGCCCGGTCCGCGTCCGGGCCGTTGCGCCGCGCGCGGGCGAATCGAAACGCTGCGACCGGTTCTCAAATCCAACCGCTGCACGGCCCCGTTTTGCGATTCGGCGTAGACGATGTTGTGATCGGTCGGATCGTTCTGCGTGTAAAAGCCGTCGCCGCCGCCGACGCGGAACCAATCAGCATTGGTGATTCCGCCGCCGCCACCGCCACCACCGCCACCGAAGCCACCACCGCCAGTGCGCGTCGCGCTGGGGCCGCACCAACTGCCGTTATCCTGCAAACCACCGCAAACGTAGTAGGGCTTACGCATATCCGCCGAGACCGCATAAAACTGCGCGGCCGCAATCGTGTTGACGAACTCCCAGGTCGCAGCCTGGTCGTAGCTGACATCCAAACCACCGTCGTTGCCGAGGATCAGGTGATTGGTGTTGCTCGGATTGATCCACAGCGCGTGATGGTCGCTGTGGGCGATGCCCTGAACCACCTGGAACGTCTTGCCGCCATCGGTGGACTTGTGGAAGGGAGCGCCGCAGGTGTAGACGATCTGGTCGTTTTTGGGGTCAACCCGGATCTGGCTGTAGTACATCGGGCGGTTGTTGTTGTTGCTCATAATCCGCCAGGTCTTGCCTTTGTCGTCCGAACGCCAGACGCCGCTGCGTTGCGGATTGGGCGGTTGATTGGACTGCGCCTGCTGACCGAAGCCGCCCTGACCGCCGCCGCCGCCGGGGCCGCCCGGCGTCTCTTCGCCACCACCCGCGCCGCTACCTGCGCCGACCTCGATCTGGGCGTAGACGACGTTCGGGTTGGAGCGGGAAACGTCCAGGCCAATGCGGCCCAGCACTCCCTCCGGCCAACCATTGCCTTCAAGCTTCGTCCACGTCTTGCCGGCGTCGGTCGTCTTCCACAACCCGCAGCCCGGCCCGCCGCCGTTGAATCCCCACGGCGTGCGGCGGCGCTGATACGACGCGGCGTAAAGCGTCTTCGTGTCCACGGGATCAATCACGATGTCCGTGAAGCCCGTGTTTTCATCGATGAATTTGACGTTCGCCCAGGTCTTGCCGCCATCGGTGGTTTTGTACACGCCGCGTTCTTTGTTCTGGCCGAACAGATGGCCGAGCGCCGCGACGTAAACCGTATTCGCGTCTTTCGGATCAATGACGACGCGGGCGATGGTCTGCGTCTCTTTCAATCCGACGTTGGTGAACGTCTTGCCGCCGTCGGTTGATTTGTAGATGCCGTCGCCGAAAGTCGAACTCTGGCGATTGTTCGGCTCGCCCGTTCCCACCCAGACGATGTTCGGATCGGACTGGCAGACCGCGATGTCGCCGATTGAAGCTGTCGGGTAAGTGTCGAAGATCGGTTCCCAGGTCGTGCCGTTGTTGACGGATTTCCACACGCCGCCGGTCGCCAGGCCGAGGTAGATCACGAATGGATTGCTCTCGACCACGGCGATGTCGTCAATGCGCCCACCCATACTGGCCGGGCCGATCGAACGCCAGCGGAAGTGCTTCAAAATCGGATCATCGGATTGGTTGATGGGTGGAGGCGCGGGGCGGTTCTGTTGCGGGAATTGCTGCGCGTTTGAAGGCAGCGTCGAGAAGAACTGAAGCGCCAAACACAAGGCGGCGAAAAGGTACGGGAGACGAGATTTCCTTCGCATAGACAAGTTCCTTTCCAATCTTTTTCTTCAAGCTGGTTGTGGGTGAAATGTTTGAGCAAATGAGATTGCACTGCTTGCTCGCGGGTCACTGGCTTAGACGCAAAGCCTGCGGCGCCGGTAACAATTATTTCCGCTTTCGAGCCTGGCGCAACAATTCCGCCAATGGCGTCGTATGTGAAAGCGCGTTACCCTCTGCGCATCACCTACAACCCAATCAGGCAGGAACAGTAAGATGAAACAACCAGTATCACCATTCTTGAAAAAGACGCTGCGCGCCTTGTTTCTCCTTGTCGTCGCGCTGGCCAGCGCGACGGGCGCCTCAGCTCAATCCGCTGACAAAGTGCTCAAACAGGCCGTCAAAGCGATGACCAACGGCAAAGGCGAGAAGGCTCTGCGCGAGATCAAATCGTGGCAGGTCAAAGGCGCGATCACGAACACGAAAGACGGCGCGACCGGCAATTACAGCGCCGCCGCGACGGCGCCGAATTTTTACGCCGATTCCTTTGACTTGCGCGGCCTGGAAGTCAGCGCCGGATACAACGGCAAATCGGCCTGGACGCGCGATTCGCGCGACGGATTGCGGACGTTGACGGGAGCGGCGAGCCGCGATTTTCAAACTGAAGCCCGTCACCGCAACGGGCGCTGGCTCGATTACAAGAAAGACAAATCGAAGCTCAACTTCGGTGGCCAGACTCAGATCAACGGCCAGACAGCGAACACTGTCGTGCTGACGACGCCGAAGAACGTGAAGATCAAGATGCATTTCGACGCCACGTCGGGCTTGCTCGTGCGCGAGGAGTTGCCAGTGGGAGAGATCACCCGCGTCTTCGATTACTCCGATTTTCGTCCTGTCGGGAAAGTGATGGAGCCTCATTCGATCACGGTCGCCGCCGGCGAGGATCGTTACGAGATCAAACTCGATCAGATCGTCCACAACCCGCAACTCGACCGCGCTCTCTTCGATTTCCCGAAAATCTCGAACGAGCCGTTGCCGGACATCGCCGCGCTGCTGAAAGAGGTCGGCAAGAACGAAGACGAAGTTGACCGCCTTCTGGAAAAATACACCTACACTGAAACGATCACGAGTCGTGAGATTGATTCGAACGGCCAGATGAAGACCAAAGAGACCGAGGTCTTCGAGCTGACGTTCTACAAAGGCAATCGCATCCGCCGGCGGGTGGCGTGGAACGGCCAGCCGCTCTCGGCCAAAGACGAGGCCGAAGAGCAGAAGCGGGTCGAAAAGCGCATCCGCGAGATCGAAAAACACGAGGCCGAGAAGGCGAAGAAGGCCGAGAAGGAATCTGACTTTGACCACGACGATACCGGCGACCGTGGCCGCCGCACCTCCATCGCCGACCTGCTGCGCGCGTCGAAGCTGGCCAGTCCGCGCCGCGAGCGATTCCGCGGACACGACGTGATCGTCTTCGATTTCGAGCCGCTGCCCGGTTACAAGCCGCAGAAGAATTACGAGAAGCTTTTCGGCAAGATGGCCGGCGCGCTTTGGATTGACCCGGTGGACAAGCAGGTCGCCCGCGTCGAAGCCCGTTTGGTCGAAGCCTACAAAATCGGCGGCGGCATGCTGGCCTCCTTGAAGGAAGGCGCCAATTTCGTGCTCGAACAGGAGCGCGTCAACCAGGAGATCTGGCTGCCGACTCGCGCTGAGATCAATGTGGTTGCGCGCGTGCTGCTGGTCAAAGGATTCAACATCAACGAGACGGTCACCTACGGTGATTACAAACGGTTCAATGTTGAATCAGAGAAGGAGAAGTTGAAAGACCCTGTGAAAGGGGAAAAGCCTATCAAGCCGTGAGCAGGCGGGCAGAAATTTTGAGGCGTAATCGTTTTCATATCTCATATGCCATATCTCATATTGCATATGAGATATGGTCTGCGGTCGCCGGCTGGCGACAATCAGTTCTGCGCCGATTGCCCATTGAGCGAATCAGCGACTACCGCCAGCAATCTCTCAGCCGTGTACGGCTTGGTGAGGAACGCCTTGACTCCCAACTTCATCACATCAATCAACTGGCCGGTTGATCTGACTCCGCTGGTGGCGATGACTTTCAGATTAGGAGTGATCTGCCTCAACGCGCGAATGGTAGCAGGGCCATCCAGATGCGGCATGACCATGTCGGTCACAACGAGCTGAATCTCATTTTCGTACTGGCGGTAAATATCCAACGCTTCACGGCCGTTCCCCGCCGACAGCACGCGGTAACCGTATTCTTCCAGCGTCGTGCTGGTGATCTCCCGAATGTCGGCTTCGTCGTCAACAACGAGAATCAATTCGCCTTTGCCGGCGGGCAGTTCAATCTGATCTACGACTCCAATTTCTACGTCGGCGGCGTCCTGAGCTGGCAGGTAGACCTTGAATTCTGTTCCCCTGGCGACCTTGCTCAGGACGTTGACGAACCCGCCGTGCCCGCGAACGATGCTCATCACGGTGGACAGTCCCAGCCCCGACCCTTTCCCCTTCTCTTTCGTTGTGAAGAACGGATCGAAGACGCGGTCAATGATCTCCGGCGGGATGCCGACGCCGGTGTCGGCCACGGTGATGCGGACGTACTGTTTTTGGAAGGGATTGGTGACCAGGCGCTTCTCTTCTTCGACCAGGTAACGGTTGCGCGCCTTGATCAGCAGCCTTCCCCCATCCGGCATCGCGTCGCGGGCGTTGATGCACAGGTTCATCAGCACCTGGTGAATTTGCGTCGTGTCGCCGATGACGCTCCACAGATCGTCGGGAACCTGAACCTGCAATTCGATGTCTTTCGGCAAAGTCTCTTTGAGAATCCTTGAAATGTCTCTGATCAGGCTGGCCGTTTGCAGCGGCGCCCGTTCGCCTTCGGCGCCGCGCGCGAAAGCCAGCACCCGCTCGATCAGGTCTCGGCCGCGTTCGGCGCTCTTGCTCATCAGCGAGATCCATCTTTGGCTGCTTTCGTCCGTGAATCTCTGCTGCAACGTGTGCAGCGCCATCAGGATCGGCGCCAGCACGTTGTTCAGGTCGTGGGCGATGCCGCTGGCCAGCGCCCCGATGCTCTCCAACCGCTGCGCCCGTAAGACGACGGCTTCGAGGCGTTTCTTTTCGGTGATGTCGGTGTTGATGACGAAGATCGAGCGGGGATTATTTTGCTCGTCGCAAATCAATGTCCAGCGACTTTCGACGATGATCTCGGCGCCATTCTTGGCGATCTGTGTCTGCTCGCCTCGCCATTTGCCCTGGCTGACCAGCGTCTGTTTGATCTCCTCGAAGCGCGCCGGCGTCTCCTGATACAAAACGTCGTACAAACGTTTGCCTTTGATCTCATTGAACGTCCAGCCGTAGAGCCTTTCGGCGCCGCTGCTCCAAAAGATCACCTTTTCTTCCAGGTCGAGCAGGATGATCGCGTCGGTTGCGTTGTCGAGCAGGTCAGCCTGCTCGCGCAATCTCTCTTCGATCCTCCGGCGCGCGGTGACGTCGTGCTGAACCGAGACGAAGTGAGTGATCTCGTGGTCGCGGTTGCGGATCGGCGAGATATGCCATTCGACGACGTACTCCGAGCCATCCTTGCGGTAATTGACCATCTCTCCCGAAAAGCTCTCCCCGCGCGCCAGATGATCGCGAAGCTTTTGGAGGGTGCGCCGGTTGGTCTTTGGTCCTTGCAGAATGCGTGGAGTCTTACCAATCAACTCCTCCGCCGCATAGCCTGTCATTCGTGAAAGAGCGGGATTGACGAACACGATGTATGGGCCAGGAGGGTCAATCTGGGCGGTCGTGATCAGGATCGAATCATTCGCATAATGAACCGCGCTGCCCAGCAGGAGTTGTAACTCTTCAGCCAACTTGCGTTCAGTGATGTCATGCGCCGTCTCGTCGCTGAGCGAAACTGCGGCACGCTGGCGTTCGAGCGTGCGCTGCATCGAACGTTGAAGCGCCTCCGAATCCGCCTGCCATTTAACCAGGTAATCCTCCGCCCCGGCTTCGAGCGCCTCATGAGCCATCTTTTCATTGCCGTTTGCCGCCAGGACGATGATCGGCAGGAGAGGAAAGTTTGTATGGATTTCAGTGAAGGCGCCGAGGCCCTGGCGGTCGAACATAGCCAAGCCGAGCAGGACCAGGTCAATCCCGCCTTGAGACAGTCGCTCCAGGCCATTTTCAGGGCTTTCCGCGATTTCAATATCGAAAGGCCCGCCAACAGTTACAGCCATCTCTTCGATTGCCTGAACGTGAAGCGGGTCGTTTTCAATGAAAAGAACTTTTGCTCGTGGTACAGCCATTACTACAAAAGCAGGATGGTCGAATATGCCAATAATCTGGTGGAAGATCGGGCAAAGCGGCGGCGCGACCAGCCCCCAACAACGCGATGTGAAGGGATCAAGAAAAGTCCGAAATAGTGGAATGCCGGTGGTAAGCCCTGATTCTACGACGGATTTCATCCGTGTCAATCCATCGCTACGTTTTCAGCTACCTGCTGTGTATAATCGCCGCTTCAATTTCACTCGATAAAATTCACTGGAGGCATAAATCCCTAAATGACTACGACCGTCAAACGAGTCGCCCTGGCTTATTCCGGCGGACTCGACACCTCGATCATCATTCCCTGGCTCAAAGAGAGCTACCACTGTGAAGTCGTCGCCATCGCCGGAGATGTCGGACAAGCCGAAGAACTTTCCGGCTTGAAAGAGAAAGCCATCGCCACTGGCGCGGCTGAAATCTACATTGAAGACCTGCGCCACGAATTCGTCACCGAATACATCTGGCCCACGCTGCGCGCCGGCGCCGTCTACGAACACAAATACCTGCTCGGCACTTCGTTCGCGCGCCCTGTGATTGCGAAGAAGCAGGTCGAGATCGCCAAACAGACTGGCTGCGACGCGCTCGCCCACGGCTGCACGGGCAAAGGCAACGATCAGGTCCGCTTTGAATTGACCTTCAAAGCTCTCGCGCCTGAAATGGCGGTGATCGCTCCCTGGCGCGAGTGGGACATCGTCTCGCGCGAAGACGCGATTGATTACGCCAACGAACGCCAGATTCCGATCACCGCCAGCCGCGAGAAGATTTACTCGCACGACCGCAACATCTGGCACTTGTCGCACGAAGGCGGAATCCTGGAAGACCCCGCGAACGAACCTGAAGAGTCGATGTTCGAATTGACCGTCTCGCCGGAAGACGCACCCGACAAGCCAGAGTACGTCGAGATCAGTTTTGAAAAAGGCGCGCCAGTTGCGGTCAACGGCGAACCTCTCGATCCTGTGCCGTTGATCGAAAGGTTGAATGAAATCGGCGGGCGTCATGGCATTGGCCGCGTTGATCTGGTCGAGAATCGCCTGGTCGGGATGAAATCGCGCGGCGTTTACGAGACGCCGGGCGGAACGCAGTTGCTGGTCGCGCTCCGCGAGCTTGAATCACTTTGCCTCGACCGCGAATCGGCTCATTACAAAGAGATCGTCGCGCACAAATACGCCGAGATGGTTTACTTCGGCCAATGGTTCACGCCGCTGCGCGACGCGCTAGATGCTTTCGTCAATAGCTTGATGGCGCCGGTGAGCGGAAACGTGAAGCTAAAACTTTACAAAGGCAATGTGATCGTCGCCGGACGGACTTCGCCGAACACTCTCTATCGCCCCGACCTCGCATCGTTCACGATGGGCGCGAGCTACAACCAGCGCGACGCCGAAGGCTTCATCAACATCTTCGGCCTCCCGCTCAAGGTTCACGCTCTCACCAGGAAGAAATAAACCGGTGGGGCGGGCGAGGCGAACCGTTATGGCGTTCGCTTCCCTGTCTCACATCATTCAGGAAAGGATGTTCAATGATTCGATTGGCAGTCGCTCGTATCAAACTCTTCCCCCAATCACTTAAAACCATCATCCCATTCGCGCTTCTCTGCTCGGCGTTGCTGGTTGCCGCGTGCAGTGGAGAGAAGCAAAATTCGGCCTCCAATTCACCAACCGCTTCAACCGCTCCGGCCTCATCAACCGCTTCTTCTAGCGCATTGTCCGCCGCTGGCGCGTTTGAGGGCGCGATCACCGCGAACCTGTTCGCCGACGCTCAGCCAATGGAAATGAAGTATTGGATCAAAGGCTCGCGCAGCCGCATTGAAACGAATTTGTCGAGAGGCGGACGGGAGATGGGCGTCATGCTGATGGACACGACTTCCGGCTCGCAGACGATGCTGATTCCGCAAACAAAGACTTACATGACGATGAACTGGGGCGGAGACGGCGGCCTCAAAGAGATGGCGGAGAAGATGGGGAAGGCTGCGGACGACAAACCGCTCAAAGCCATATCTACTGGCAAGACCGAGACCATCGCTGGCTTCAGTTGCGAGCATTGGCTGATGGGTGAGCGGCAGGATACGGATGTTTGTCTCGCCAAAGGGCTAGGCTTTTTCGGTGGGGGCGGCCAATCGGGCGGCGTCTTCGAAAAACTGAAGAACCTGGCGATGGGCGAGAAGATGAAGGCGCAACTCGACGCCAACCCCGAATTCGCCAAATTCGTCGAAGGCGGCGCGTTCCCGCTCAAAATTTCGCAGATCGAAAAAGGCCAGGCGAAGACAGTGATGGAAGTAACCAGCGTCGAGCGAAAGCTGCTGGACGACTCGCTCTTCACCGTGCCGCCGGATTACAAGAAGATGGAGATTCCAGGGATGCCAACGGGCAGGAAGTGATCACCAAAGGAAACTATGGCAAAGAGGACAAGCACAGTCGCGGCGCAGCGCAAATACAGCGTTCTTGATGTCAAAGCGGCCAAACAAGTATGCGATGTCTGGCTGCAAAAGGCCGATCTGCAAAACGCCGTGAGCTACGGTTTGCCGGAAGTGGATGACCGGTACCACGTTTGGCGAGTGCCGCTGCTCGCCAAAGCCAGCAAAAAACTCATCGGCGAAGTTGTGATTGACGCCCACACCTCTTTGATCCTCGAAGATAAATCCACTGCGCCCGACGTGCTCGAAGCGCGATTGCTCGGCAGAGACACTCCGTCCAACGAGCAATCGTCTTCGCGCACGGGCGCGCGCGCCAGCCGCAACGGCAGCTATTCACTTTCGGCTTTGCGAAACACCATTGCGCAAGGCGACTGTGAGGAATTGTTACAGGAACTGCCTGCCGGCAGTGTTGACCTGGTCTTCACTTCTCCGCCTTACTACAACGCGCGGCCTGAATACACTGACGATCAACTGTCCTCCGATTGAACCTTTAAGCAGGCTCTTTTCGACTTACCGTTGAAGGCGCAGGCGCTAACGCAAAAGGAGCCGCGAACAACGGGGAGGCGATCCGACATATGAGGCTTTTTTACATTGACGAAAGCGGCACAGGACTAAAGGATAACAAGACTCCTTACTTCCTCCTGTCCGCTTTCGGTATTCCGGCCAGCGAGTGGCAAGCGGTTGATGAACAAATCGCTGCTCTGAAACGTCGGCTCTTTAGCTGGGCAAAACCGGAAGACTTCGAGATCAAAGGCCGCGATTTGAAACAGGCTCAGAATTTCTTCAAACGACAGGCCTGGCCTACGCGCATCAATGCTTTTCACGAGATTGCGCAGGTGATCGCTGATTTACCCTGTCAAGTCTTCGCGGTGCAGGTCGCCAAGCGAAATCTCCCGGAATCCATCGCCTCCAATGACCAAATGTATCGCCTGGCTTTTTCCCGATTGCTCGAAGTCATAGACGATGAGTTGCGTGGTTTGGGAGAGCCGGGAATGTTGATGGTTGATTCGCAATCCGACCAACATTCAAGTGTGCAAGATCGCCGCCTGGTAGACAGTTACCGCGACTGGGTCTTGTCGCGGCAGGGACAAACCAACCTGATCGAACTGCCGTGGTTCGGCTTCTCAGCTTTTTACGCCGGATTGCAATTGGCCGACTTCACAGCATACTTGATTGACTTTGTCGCCAATGACGATTCTTCTGATCGCGGAAAGGATGAGTTGGGAAAGGCATTTGGCAGGTTTCAGGAAAAAGTGAGGCTGGAACGCATCCCTTAAAAGCAGAAGCCCTCCATAATGCAGACCATCATGGAGGGCTTGAGTTTTGACAGGCGCGCGGCATTTCAGCCGCACTATGTATCCCCGTGTAGTTCGGGGCACCTCATCAATCGTTTTATAACATTGTCTGTCACCGATAAGCAAGATGAACAAAATGAACCGAAGAAAATTCATTCACCATGCCATTGCCGCGAGTTCGGCAACGGCTACTTTCAATATTGCTGAATGGGCGTCGGTCGGAGCCAAAGGCGTCAAATGGCCGATCGGCTGTTTCAACCGCCCCTGGACGAGATGGTCTTACGATCAAACGCTCAAAGAGATCAAAGCCGCCGGCTACAAATCCACCGGCCTGCTCAGCCGCACGAGAGACGAACAGTTCATTGGCGCCGACGCCACGCCGGAATACCTCGATGGCTTGAAGAAGCGGATCGCGGCGAGCGGCCTCACAGCCAACATGGGCGCGCTGCGTTCGCGTCACAACATCTCGCTCGAAGATTCGATCAAAGAAGTCCGCAAGCAAATAGACAACGCGAAGTTCCTGTCGCTGAAATACGTGTTGTCGTTCGGCGCGGATAAACCCGAAGAGTTCGGTCATTACTTCAAAGTGATGAGCGACGCGGCTGGCTATGCTCAGGAGAAAGGCGTCCGGCTGGTGATGAAACCGCACGGCGGGATCAGCGGGTCGGCGGAAGAGATCCTGCGCGTCATCAAAGAGGTCAACCATCGCAACTTCTCGATCTGGTACGACGCGGGCAACATTATTCACTACACCGGCAAAGACCCAGTGGCCGAGATTGATCCGATCGCCAAGCACATCACCGGCTTCTGCGCCAAAGATTGTGGCGAGCTTAAAGGCGACGTGATGATCCAGTTCGGCGCGGGCAAAGTTGATTTCGCGGCCGTGTTCAAAAAGTTGAAGCAAGGCGGATTCAACGGACCAGTGATGGTCGAATGCTGCAAGGTAGGCCAGACGCCAGAAGAGACGACGGCCAACGCGCGCGCCAACCGCGAGTTCCTGGAGAAAATTCTGGCAACGATCTGAAAATCATGCTCATCGTCAATCGCCGTGAATCGAAAATCCTGCGCACGCCGCACGGCTCGGAAATCCGGCCGCTGATTGATCGCACCACTTCCCCGATCACTGGTTGCAGTCTGGCCGAAGAGACGTTGCCGCCGGGCGCGAGCGTGACGCCGCACCATCACGAAGTCCTGGAAGAGGTTTACTACATCATCGAGGGAACGGGACTGATGATTGTTGGCGACGAGCAGCGTGAGGTCGGCGAGGGCGACGCGATCTACATCCCGAAAAACCATCGTCACACGCTGACGAACACTGGCGCGGCGCCAATGAAGTTGTTGTTGGTTTGCGGCCCGGCGTTTTACTTTGAAGATCACCACGCGGAGTGAATGGATAAACAGGATTTGTTCGACATCATCATCATCGGCGGCGGGCCGACTGGGTTGGCCTGCGCGATTGAGGCGCAGCGGGCGGGCTTCAGCCATCTCGTGATCGAAAAAGGCTGTGTCGCCAATTCGCTCTACAACTACCCAACGCAACTGGTCTTCTTCACCACGCCCGAACTGCTCGAAATCGGCGACCTGCCCTTCGTCTGCGAGCGCGAGAAACCGAATCGGATCGAAGCTCTGAAATATTACCGCCGCGTGGTTGACACTTATCATCTGCGCGTCAATCAGTACGAAAAAGTCTTGAAGGTCACGGGCATGGATGGCGACTTCCTGGTCGAGACCGAACTGGCGGCGACAGGCGAGAAACGATCTTTTCGTTCGCGCAAGATCATTGTGGCCATCGGCTACTTCGATTATCCGAACGTTATGGGCATTCCCGGCGAAGAACTGCCGAAGGTTTCGCATTATTACAAAGACGCGCATCCGTTCTACAACCGCGAAGTGGCGATCATCGGCGGGGCGAATTCGGCGGCGATCACCGCGCTCGATCTTTATCGCTACGGCGCGAAGGTGACGATGATCCATCGCGGCGTCGAGTTGCGTCGCACGATCAAATACTGGATTCTGCCCGACATCGAAAACCGCATCGCCAACGGCGAGGTCAAAGCCTACTTCCAAACCGTCGTCACCGAAATCAAACCCGCCACCATCCGCATCCGCAATCTATTAACCGATGAAGAATCCGAATTGCCGAACGATTTCATCTTCGCGCTGACGGGTTACCACGCCGACAACGATTTTCTGCGAGAGATGGGGATCGAGATTGATTCCGAAACGATGAAGCCCGCGTTCAATCCGGAAACGATGGAATCGAATGTCAGTGGGATTTATCTGGCAGGAGTCGTGACGGCGGGCAAAGAGACTGGGAAGATTTTCATTGAGAATGGGCGGTTTCACGGCGGGCAGATCATCTCTGCCTTGCGCGATTCATTACCCGGCCAGCGTTAGGTCGGTCACTTCGACCAATCCTCTATCGTTAATCCGGGCACTTGGCTGAAATCAATCGCGTTTCGAGTAACAAGAATCCCTCCGACTGAGAGGGCGATTGCGGCGATTCGCAAATCTGCTTTGCCGATGCGGATTTTTTGTCGGCGGAGCGAATTGAAGATGCCAACCGCTTTGTCGCCATAATCCAGGATCGGATACTCTCCCAGAGATTCGACGGTCAAGCGCAACCGGCGATAAGCGTTCACAAGTTCAACGTCCGTGCGCGCCGACTTGATCTGCAGGAATCTTCCTCGCAACTGCTCTTCAACGGTGATAACAGTTATAGCCAGATCAGTGGCTGGGATTCGGCTCAGGCGCGACTGAAAGAGAGAGCGATCCCTCTGGTACAAACTCAGATGATCAGTGTCAAAAACGTAGAGACTCATCAGGCTGCCTCATCCATTGACTCACGCTCAGCCTCTCTAACGGCTTCAAGTTCGTTCTCTTCTCTACGGTATTGAGCCATTTTTTCCAGAAAGTCATCGAAGGTCGGGTCGTCGGCAAAAATGCCCGCATATTTCAGCCAGGGATTGTCCGTTAGACCAGCGGGTCCTCCTAACCTTAACTGTTGCGGAGACTCCACCTCAATCGTCACTACTTTGCCCCGAGACAATCGCTCGGTCAGCGCTGTCTTCACTGCGGCAATCGCTTCTTCCTCAGTCCGGCCCTCAGCGCGACAGTCTGGGATTCCGATGATTGAGGCGACGAAACCGTTCTGATTCCCATTTTCCACTAAGACCTGGTATTGCATAGCGAGCCGATTATATGCCCGCAGTCTGCGAGCGCCAAACTGGTGTGCTAAGATGCGGCTTCATTTTTTCAGGCATCTGTGAGCTTTTATGATCAATAACGAAAGACTAATTCGCGCCTGCCGCCGTCAGGATGTTGACCGCGCGCCGGTCTGGATGATGCGACAGGCGGGTCGTTACCTTCCCGAATATCGCGCGCTGCGGGCGAAACACGATTTCATGACGATGTGCAAAACGCCCGATCTGGCCGTCGAGGTCTCGCTGCAACCTTACGACATCCTCGGCGTGGACGCGGTGATCATGTTCTCCGACATCCTCGTCCCCGTCGAAGCGATGGGGATGAAGCTGGACATCGTCGAAAGCAAAGGACCTGTCCTGGACGATCCGATCCGCGCGGACGAGCAGGTCGAGCGGCTCGTCGTTCCCGATCCTATCGAAACGATGCCGTTCGTGATGCAAACGATCAGGCTGTTGCGCAAACATCTGAATGGCGAGGCGCCGGTGATCGGCTTTGCGGGCGCGCCGTTCACGCTGGCGTCTTATATGGTCGAAGGCGGAGGCTCGCGCAATTACGCCGAGATCAAGCGGATGATGTATTGCGAGCCAGAGACAATCCACGAGCTGTTGGACAAGCTCGCCGACACGATCATCCTCTACCTCAACGCGCAGATCGAAGCGGGCGCTCAGGTCGTGCAGTTGTTCGACACCTGGGCGGGCGAATTGTCCACCGCCGATTACGAAGAGTTCGCGCTGCCCTATCAACAGAAAGTCTTCGAGCTTATCCACCGAGGGCCGGGAGGGATGACCATTCCGGCGATCCTCTACATCAACGGGTGCAGCCACATTCTGGAGAAGATGGTCGAATCGGGCGCGAACGCTTTGAGCATTGACTGGCGTATTGATCTGGCCGAAGCCCGGCGCAGAGTCGGCGGCAAAGTCGCGTTGCAGGGCAACCTGGACCCGTGCGAACTGCTGGGCACGCCTGAAACGATCACTCAATCGGTGCGCGAGATTTTGAAGAAAGGCGGCAATGACGGGCACATCATGAATCTGGGGCACGGTATTCTGCCGATGGTTCCGGTTGAGAACGCGCGGGTGTTCGTCGAAGCGGCCAAAGCGGGAATTAAAGAAGTGGCTTGAGCCGGGCGAGTCATAACATTCAGCAACTCGGCGAGAAGACCGGAATCGTGAGTACGGCTGATTGTGTGATCGTCAACTTGTGCAGGTTGCGCCCTTGCTTGAAAGCCCCCGGCGTCGTTCCTGCCCGCGCGTTGTTGATGATCACCGCCCCCAGAATACCGGCTTCATTCGTGCTCCAAAATTTCATCCAGCCGCTGCGCCCTGCCGGTATCACTTGCTCGAAGTTGGGTGACGTGCGAGGCCAGTTGTTCGTGAGCTGCGACCGAAGCTGGCACGACATCGTGGTAAAGCAAAAGCCAAAACCACTCTCTTTGTCGTCGAAGAACTGGCCGAAGATTGTTCCCAGCGGATCGGCTCCGGCAACCATACTGCCGCCGATCCGGTTGATCACCAGCAGCGTGTCGTTGCCGTTGGCGCGACTCGGAAGATTGGACACAGCCAGAGCGCGTGGCAGTTCGCGATAACTTATCCCGTCGAAGCGCATCTCCGCTGCCACCCCATCCACCGAGCGCGCAGGCGAGCCGTTTTCCCGCGCCGCAAATGCCTCAGCGAGTAAATTCGCCTGGTGGCCTGAATCGAGCTTGACGTACTCATCGCCGATCAATGAATTGAAGCTGACCGGAAAGCCCGTCTCCTCGTCTATCGCCACCGCCACCAGGTATCCCGTCGTTCCCGGATCAAGCTCCGAGGCCAGAAAGCCGGACGTTTGATTCGGCGTCAGACAAATGATTGCGTCGGCCATCTGGCAAGTCTCTCCGTCAACGAAGAACAGGTGAACCGCGACGCGGCGGGACGGATTGAGATTGGTCAGACTCAGACGAGTGTTCTGCCTACCGGGATTGGCGGCGTTTGAAGTGAACAGGTTGTAGATGAGCGCCGAGCCGCCCGGCTGGAAGCCGATCGGCGGCGGCGCAACCTGGCCTTTCGTGACGTCGATTATCAATTGAGCCGTCGCTGTCAGCCTTTCTCCATCTGTTACCTTTAAGCCGGCAAGGTATCTGCCCGGCGCAAGCTGGCAGTTTACGGTGACTGTGGCTGTGATTACGCCATTGGTATTAACGAGGTCTTTGACTGAGATGCCTTCAGGAATGGAAGTAACTTCAACGGCCAGAGAACTCGCCGGAGTGAAATCATCGCTGATAGTTGCGATGGCCAACTTACTTTCTCTGTCACACTGGGCGAGCGCGAGCCGGTTGGCGGTAATCGCCGGAGGGCAGGCCGGGATTGCGGCGTAGACGACGGATGAAGCTGCGTTGGAGCCGGCAGGATGAGCGCCCGCAAAAATGAATGTGGTCAGCAACGCCGCCACGCTCACAAGCCGAGCCAGCGAGCGTGCACGCCATTGCCCGATCCGGTCAAGCCGAATCAGGGGCGCGAGTAATTGCATTTCAGATGCTGGCAAAAGCGCGAAGCGCGCAACGTCACGGAACATCAAAGAACCTCAGGGAATCTCAGGATTTGAGAGATGCCGGAAAATTCAGTAGGCGAAGAGGAATACTATTTGCGCGTTCGAGGCGCGTCAAGCGAAGCCCGAAGCCCGGGGCTAACATTTATGCGACGCGCCGAGCGAGGGCGCGTTCTCAGCAACTATGATAAGATACGCGACCGGTTGCAGAACTGTTCGCCACTGGAAACGAGATGGTCACGACGTGGACCAAGATCGCCCAATAGATTTGCCATTCGGAGGAAGCATCATGTTAGACGCGACAGTTGAAAAAGTTCTGGCTGAAATTGAGCGGCTCAATTCGGAACAGCAGAAGGAAGTGTTTGAGCGTCTCGAAAAAAAGGTGAACGGCAAACATCCACCTGATCCGCCGGTTATTCCAAAAGCCGATCATGGAACCAATGAACTGCCACAATTGGCTTTCACTCCGCGAATCATCGGCGAAGCTCCTCCTCCAAAAGATCGTTCGAGAGAGTACGAGTGGCTGGAACAGCACCGTAAAGAGTTCGCTCATCAATGGGTAGCTCTCGCTGGAGACAGGTTGGTCAGCAATAATGCCAATTGCAGACTCGTAATTGACGAAGCCCGCCAGAAAGGGACTCCCGATGCGCTAATCGTTTATGTTGAGCCGCCCAGCGCTCAATCTCTCATCATTTGGTAGCTTGTCTCTACTTGCCGGTATCTGGCTATGCCATTCCAATTGAACTTTGATCTGCGCCATAAATATAAATCGCTGGAGAGTGGGATCACGGAAGAACTCTACCTGAGTCTTTACGACCAACAAATTTGAATCATGACTTTCACTAAAATCACCGAATACGACGGCATCGCCGAATACAAACTCAACTCAAACGACCTGAAGCTGCTGCTGGCGCCGCGCCGCGCCGCGCCCGTGGTTGCGTTTATGGTCCTTTACCGCGTGGGTTCGCGCAACGAAGCGGTCGGTCACACCGGCTCGACGCACCTGCTCGAACACATGCTTTTCAAAGGCACTCCGACTTACAACAAACAGAACGGCACGCAGATCGCGTCCGTCCTGCAAAAGCAGGGCGGGGTCTTCAACGCCGACACGTGGTTCGACCGCACGCGCTATTACGAGATGCTCCCCAACGATCAACTCGAACTGGCCATCCACCTGGAAGCCGACCGGATGCGCAACTCATTCATCGCCGATGAAGACCGCCAGTCCGAGATGACCGTCGTGCGCAACGAACTCGAACGCGGCGAGAACGAGCCGTCGAATATTTTGCACGAACGGTTGTGGGCGATGGCTTTCCGCGAACATCCCTATCATCATCCGACCATCGGCTGGCGCTCGGATGTCGAGGGCGTGCCGACCTCGCGGTTGAAGGAGTTTTACGACACGTTCTATCACCCGAACAACGCCACCGCCATCCTCGTCGGCGATTTCGATGAACAAACGGCGCTCGATCTGATGAGCAAACATTTCGGCGCGATTCCGCCATCACCGCTTCCGATTCCGCCGATGTACACGGTTGAACCGCCGCAGGAGGGCGAGATTCGTTTCACGCTCCGCCGCGCGGGGCAACTGGGAATAATTGACATGGGATGGCACATCCCGGAAGCGCGCCATCCCGACACCGGCGCCTTGACCGTGCTCGACACGCTGTTGTCGGCGGGCATCACTTCTCGTTTGTATCAGGCTCTGGTCGAAACGCAACTGGCGGTTGATGCGGGCGCGCAAGCGTCCCAGTTCATCGATCCCGGATTGTTCATTGTCTACCTCACGCTGCGGCCCGGCGTGGCGCACGCCGACGCCGAACGCGCCGCTCTCGAAGTGATCGAAAAGTTGAAGACCGAAGAGGTTCCCGAAAAAGAACTGCAAAAAGCGAAGAATATGATCGTCACACAGATGATCTACCTGCGCGACAGTCCCCTCGGCACGACCAGGGCGATTGCCGAAGCCGAAGCCGTCGCCGATTGGAAAATGTACGTTGATCTGCCGAAAATGGTTGAAGCGGTCACGCCCGCGGACATCAAACGCGTCGTGACGAAGTATTTGACCGAAGACAATCGCACCACCGGTTGGTTCATTCCGAAGCAGGGAGAAGGGGCTGAAAGTTATGAATAACCATTCGTTCGCCGCGCGCGTCAAACGCTATCAACTCTCGAACGGCGCCACGCTGCTGGTTCTGGAAAACCACGCCAACCCGACCGTCTCGCTCTCCGGCTCGATGCGCGCCGGCGAATATTTCAGCCCGCCGGACAAGGACTCTCTGGCCGGCGTCACCGCCAGCATGCTCGGCAAAGGCACGCTCAAACGCAGCAAGCTCGAGATCGCGGAAGAATTGGAATCGGCGGGAGCGCGCGCCGGTTTCTCTTCAAACACATTCACCGCCTCGATCAGCGGCCTCTCGCTCAGCCGCGACCTGCCGCTGGTCATTTCCACGCTCGCCGAGGAGTTGCGCGAACCCGCGTTCCCCGAAGATGAGCTGGAGAAGATGAAGCAGCGCATCATCGCCAGCATCAAGGAGGAGCAGGAGGACACCCGCGCCCGCGCTTACGACCGGATGACGCAGATCGTCTTTCCCGAAACCAGCCCGTTCCATCAGATCGAAGCCGGGAAATTGATCAGCCGGATCGAAACCACCACCGTGGACGACGTGCGTGAATTCCATCGGCAGTTTTACAGCGCGGCCACGATGATCCTGGCCGTGGTCGGCGATGTCGAGCCGGAACAAGTCTACGCTCTGGTCGAGGAGAAGCTGGGCAATTGGCAGGGCGCGCCGGCCCCCGTCATTGACCTCCCTGAAACTCCGCTCCAGACCGCATCGCAACGCGACGTGGTGGCGATGCAGGACAAGCCGAACGCCGATGTCGTCATCGGGCACGCTTCGCGGCTGCGCCGCTCGAATCCTGATTACCTGGCGGCGCGCATCGCCAACAACGCGCTCGGCCAGTCAACGCTCTCGTCGCGCCTGGGTTTGAAAGTGCGCGACGAGATGGGATTGACCTACGGCATCAACTCCAGCTTCTCTGAGTCCGGCATCGGCGACGGTCCCTTCGTCATCAGCGTCACCGTCGCGCCGCAGAACATTGATCTGGCGATCGAGGCGACGACTGAAATCGTCAATGACTACATCGGCGCCGGCATCCGTGAAGACGAATTGAAGGATGAACAGTCTTCGACGATCGGCTCGTTCAAATTGGGCCTGGCGACCAACAGCGGGATGGCCAGTCAGATCGCGGGCACAGAACTTTTCGGTCTCGGAGTGAAGTACCTGGACGATTATCCTTCATTGGTCTCGGCAATAACGAAATCGGAAGTGGACGAAGCGATCCGCAAATACATCCATCCCGAAGTGGCGACGACGGTGATCGCCGGAACGATCTGAAGTGTATGAAGCTTGGCGTTCTTCTCTTCAATCTCGGCGGGCCCGAAACGCTGACTGATGTGCGCCCGTTCCTCTTCAATCTCTTCTCCGACCCGGAGATCGTGCGGTTGCCGATCCGCGCGCTGCAAAAACCGCTGGCCTGGTTGATTTCGACGGCGCGTTCCAGAAAATCCTCCGCTTATTACGCGCAGATCGGAGGCGGTTCTCCGCTGCGCCGAATCACCGAAGATCAAGCCGCAGCTTTGTGCGAGCAGCTCAGACAACGCGGCGTCGAAGCGAATGTCTACGTCGGCATGCGTTACTGGCGCCCGTTCACTGAAGAAGCGATTGAGCGGATCGTCGGCGACGGCGTCTCCGACCTGATCCTGCTTCCGCTCTATCCTCAGTTTTCCGTCTCGACCACCGGATCAAGTTTCAAAGACTTCGATGCGCGGGTGGATGAACGAGGCGGGCTTAGCCACATCCGCCGTCAATACATTTCGAGCTGGCATACGCACGAGCCTTACATCAACGCTCTGGCCGGACAGATCGCGGAGGAGATCAAACAATTCCCCGATCCGAACCCAGAACGAGTCCATCTGCTCTTCAGCGCGCACAGCGTCCCACAAAGTTACATCAAAAACGGCGATCCTTACCTCGACCACACTGAAGAGACAGTCCGGCTGGTTTCCGAAAAGCTCGGCGATGTCAGCCCCGTCCACCTCAGCTTCCAGAGCAAGGTCGGTCCCGTGAAATGGCTCGAACCTTCGACTGGCGCGAAGCTCCGCGAGTTGAAAGCGCAAGGCGCCGGACAGATTCTGGCGATCCCGATCAGCTTCGTTTCGGATCACATCGAAACGCTTTACGAACTCGACATCCTCTACAAAAAACTCGCCGATGAGATTGGGATCAACGCTTACCGGCGAGTACCCGCATTGAACTGCAATCCAGCCTTTATCGAAGCTCTCGCCGATCTGGTTTGCGAGCAACTCGATTGAACCTGCGCCTGTGGATTCCCACATCTCGTTCGAACGGATAAACACGACATTCAACGTAGCCATTCGCGTAACCCGCTTGAGCGATTTTTCAGATAATCGCCTGGTCAGAGACAACAACTATTTGAGGAAAACCTGGGCAATCGCCCCCAACTAAGGAGGAACTATGCTCGCGCGAATGGCAGCTATTGTCTTTATCTTTCTCTGCACCACCGCCGCTTGGGCCGTGCTGGGCAGCACAGTGATGCATCGAACGACGACTCAGGACGAAAGCCTGAAGAGCGCGGTCGGTCAACTTTGGGGAACGCAGCAGCGGCAACTCGCTCCCCAACTTTATTACCAAACCATCAAACAAACGAAGATCGAAACCGTCAAAGGCGACAAGCTCGTCACCGAAACCAAAGACGAAGCGGTCAATCATCCACTGCTTCTGAATGCGAGCGACCTCAAGGTCAACTTGCATCTCGACCACCGGCAGAAGGGCTTGCTCTGGTATTCGACCTATCGCGTCGGATTCGGCGGCAAATACCGCGTGGCCAATTACACTGAAGAGGAGCGCGAGGTCTTCTTCAATTTTTCGATGCCGACCAAAGATGGCGTTTACGACAACTTCCGTTTCACCGTCGGCGGGAAGGAATTGCCGAACCTGCAATTCAACGAAGGCACGCTCAGCCACAAGATCAAACTCGCGCCGGGCCAATCCGAAACCGTCGAGGTCGCTTACGGCTCGCAAGGGATGGACGAATGGTGGTACGACTTCGGCGCGAGCGTGAACCAGGTCAAAAATTTCTCGCTGGCGATGCAGACTGATTTCGATCAGATTGACTTTCCGCAAAGCAGCATCTCGCCGACGCAAAAAACGCCAACCGGAAATGGATGGGAATTGAAATGGCAATACGCCAGCCTGCTTTCGGGAGTGAAGATCGGGATGGCGATGCCGCGCAAACTCAATCCCGGCCCGTGGGTCAGCCAGATCACTTACGCCGCGCCGGTTTCGTTGTTCCTGTTCTTCTTCATCGTCTTCGTGCTGACGACGGTGAAGCGGATCAGGCTGCATCCGATGAACTATTTCTTCCTCGGCGCGGCGTTCTTCAGCTTCCATCTGCTGCTGGCTTATCTGGTTGACCACATCTCGATCCACCTGGCGTTCCTGATCTGCTCGGTCGTTTCGATCTTCCTGGTCGTGTCGTATCTGCGACTGGTCGTGGGCAATCGTTTCGCGTTCGTCGAAGCGGGCATCCTGCAATTCGTCTATCTGGTGCTGTTCTCGTATACGTTCTTTTTCGAGCGATTCACGGGATTGGCGATCACGATCCTGTGCATCCTGACGCTGTTCGTGGTGATGCAATTTACCGGAAGAGTTGATTGGGATACTCTGTTTCGGAGAAGCGAAACGAACCCCATCAACACGACGACATGAACTTCGATTCGGTCATCATCGGCGCAGGCATCAGCGGTTTGGTCGCGGCTCATCGTTTGAAGAAGATGGGCCACGACGTTTTGCTGATTGAAAGCGGAGCGCGCGCTGGCGGCGTGATTCAAAGCGAAGAGGTCGAGGGCTTTTTGATCGAAGCGGGACCGAACAGTTTGCGCGGGACGCATGAATTTCTCGATCTGGTCGAAGAACTGGGGCTGACCGGCGAGTTGATCACCGCCAATCCGCGCGCGCCGGCTTACGTTTATGCTGATGGTCAACTTCACGCCGTGCCGATGAATCCGCTTGCCCTCGTCAAAACCAGATTGATCTCGAACTGGGCGAAGCTGCGATTGCTCAAAGAACCGTTTGTCAAAGCGCGCGTTGAAAGCGGCGAAGAGAGCGTCGCGTCGTTCGTGCGACGGCGGCTGGGCGACGAGGTTCTCGAACGATTGGTCGCGCCGTTTCTTTCCGGCGTTTACGCGGGCGACCCCGAAGCGTTGAGCGTTCAAGCCTGTTTTCCGAAGCTGGCGGAGTTTGAAGCTGGAGCGGGAAGCATTTTGCGCGGGGCTTTGCGCGCCGCCGGACGATCACGCAAACACCAGGACAAGTCGAAGCGATCATTGCGGCCTTACCGTCTCTGCTCGTTTCGTCGCGGGCTGAGCACGCTGCCACAGTTGCTGGCCAAATCGCTCGGCGACAGCCTGTTGACCGACGCCCGGATCGTCAGCGTCATCAGTACCGCGAGCGGTAGCGAGCGTGGCCCCATTGATGGAGCCTCGCTCGCTACCGCTCGCGGTACTGATTTTGAACTCCGGCTCGAACACCGGAACGAGATCAAGACTTTCAATTGCTCGACGCTGATTGTCGCCACGCCTGCCGCCGCCGCTGCGCGTTTGTTGAATAACATCGCCCCGGAGATCGCCGCGCTCATCGCCGGCGTCGAGTACGTTTCAATCGCCTCGGTTCCGCTGGCTTACCGCGCGAAGCAAGCGCAGAGACCGCTCGATGGCTTTGGCTTCCTCGCGCCTCGCAGCGAGGGTCTTCGCACACTGGGTTCGATCTGGAACTCATCGCTCTTCGCCGAACGCGCGCCCGACGGATGGATTGTCACGACAAATTTCATCGGCGGCGAGACCGACCCTGGAGCCGTCGAACTCAGCGATGAGGAATTGATCGGCGCTGTTCACAACGATCTGCGCAAAGTTTTAGGCGTCAGCGGAGAGCCGCGTCGCTTGCCGATCACGCGTTACGACCGCGCGATTCCGCAATACACAATTGGCCACACCGCACGCGGCGCCCGAATCGAAGCGGAGTTGCGCAATCGCGCGGGACTGTGGATCGCGGGAAATTATTTGCGCGGAGTTGCGCTCGGCGATTGCATCAAGCAGGCCGAGCGCATCGCTGATGAAGTTAATCAGACAATCCGATCAAAGAAGTAAACTGAAATGAATGCAACCTGCTCAACCGCGATTCTGGCTTTGCTGCTGTTCGCCAGCTCAATGATCGCCGCCGCCGTCGAATCGGCCTCGTCACAGCGGCGCAATCAAACGCCAAACGACGGCAAACCTGAAGATCAATATCGCATCCTCGTCAAAAAAGCCGAACGCAAGCTCTACCTTTATCGAAGCGAAAATGGAAAAGAGAAATTAGTGAAAAGCTACCAGATCGCGCTCGGCAACAATCCGACCGGGACGAAGCGAAGGCAGGGCGACGGCGCAACGCCCGAAGGCGATTACTACATCATGCACAAAAATGCGCGCAGCAGATTTTACCTCTCGCTCGGCGTCAGTTACCCGAACATCGCCGACGCTGACGAAGGTTTGAAGAACGACCTGATCACTAAAGCCCAACATCAGGCAATCGTCGCCGCGATTCGCAACAAAACGAAACCTCCGCAAAACACCCGACTCGGTGGAGATATCTTCATTCACGGTGGCGGGACGGGAAAATTGTTGGGCTTGATTCGGGACTGGACTTTGGGATGTGTCGCGCTCGAAAACGGCGAGATCAAGGAGTTGTTCGAGACGGTTCCAATGAAGACGCCGGTGAGAATCGTCCCCTGAGGCTGAATTTTCAGGGTTTGCCCGGAGGGAAACTAACGCCGCTCAGCCTCGCAATCGCCCCATCATACCTGGCGATTTCGTGCGCGATGCCTTCAAGCTCCGGCTGATGTTTGGCCGGCAGCAAGCCGCGCTCGCGTAAATCGAGCAGTATCGCCTGCCGCCGCTGTTGCCACGCGCGAGCCTCGCGCCAATCCGCCAACCGTTGCGCCGCCGGACGCTTTTCGTCCGCCGCTAGTGTCGCGTAGACCTCACTCACGCGAGTGTAGGCGAAGGTCGGACTAAGACGGGCATCAACATTGACAGGCTCTCGCGCGGCCCATTCCTCGCACAACGCAATGCTTCGGCGGAAATGATCCAGGCCGCCTTTGAAGTCACCGCTCTGAGCCAGCAATTCACCGATGCGGTAGTGATAATGCCTGATGTCTTTTCGATACCCTCCAGTAGTCGAGTCGGCCAGTTCGAGCGCGCGGCGGTAAAGCTCCAGGGCCTCCGCCTTCCTGCCGATGCGGCGGAGCAGATCGGCCGTATCGCTGTATGCGTCGGCCAAGCTCGCGCGATTCGGCATATTGGCCGGATTGAGCGCGGCCATTGTCTCTTTCAACGCCAGCCCTTTGCGGCGGGAGGCAATCGCGGCCTCCGGCTGTCCGAGTTCGCCGAGCGTGGCCCCCAGCCGCAGGTAACTCAGCGCAAGCTGGCTGCGCGTCGGTTCGTATTCCGGGTGAGCGGCCAACAACGCTTCGTCAATTTCCACTGTCCGGCGGAAATGTTCCAGCGCGCCGTCGCGGTCGCCCAGCGTCCGCAGCGACTGGCCGACCAGACGGTGGCAGGCGCTCACATCGCGCCGGGCGCGAATGTTGTCCGAATCGCGCTCTGACAACTCCTTCAGGATCGCCAGCGCCTGCCGGAATTCCGCCACCGCCGCGGCGTGGTCGCGCGACTTCGCCAGCAGTTGGCCGATCTGCAGGTGGCTGCCGCCCAGTCCGCGCCGCGCCATCAGATCGTTCGGATTTTTCTTCAGCTTCGCCAGCGCCGCCGCCTGTCTCTTGCGCTGGCTTTCCATCGCCCCAGCCAGATCGCCGGATTGTCGCTGGTAATAGGCCAGCCGCAAGTAATCAGTGTTTTCGACCTGCGCGTCAATGAGCCAAGATTCAAATATGGCTTTGGCTCTCTGGTGGCTTTGCATCGCCGCCGGTTCATCACCTGACAAACGCTGTATCAAGCCAAGCCTTTCGTGCAGGATGACCAACTGACGCCGGACATCTTGCCGTCCGGCCAGCCGCTCTGGCAGTGACTGGTAAACTTTCAGCGCCTGCCGGTAAGTCTGCTGAGCCTCCGCGATCTTCTTCATCGTCCACAACGCGTTCCCCATCATCATCTGGCAGGCGGCCAACTCGACCTGGGTTTCGTGACGGCCACGTTTCCCACGGGCCAACGATTGACGAATGCCGAGCGCCTTGCGGTAACTTTGTAGCGCGCCCGCCAGGCTGCCCAAGTCGCCATAATTTGAAGCGCCCTGAATGTCGCCCACCTTCTCATACGCTATCGCCAGATCGCGTCGCAGCGACGGGTCGTGGCCGGCTTCTTTCGCCAGAGAGTCCAGATGCTCCAGCGCCTTGCCAACCAGCAACGATTGCGCTCGGGTGGAGCCGGGCAAATTTTTGATGCTGTTGAGAATCTCGGTCATGAACGAACCGGCCAGAAGACGCAGATCGTTGGATCGCCGTTCGGCGCGCGCTTGCTGCATTTTGGCTCTGGCCCGCTCGGCTTCAGCCAGAGCGCGTTGCAATTCGGCTTCAGCCCGTCTCTCTTCAGCTATGACACGCTGCGCTTCGGCCTGCGCCAGCGCAGTCTCGGCAGCTAAGCGCGACTGCTCGGCCAGCGCTTGCTGCGACCGCGCAACGCGGGCCTGCCAGGCAGTGGCCAGCAATCCTGCCAATAGCGAAATGATGATCATCGCCGCGGCAGCCAATCCGGCTTTGTGCCGCCGGATGAACTTCCCGCCGCGATAGCCAAGCGTGTCCTTGCGCGCAATGACCGGCAACCCGGCCAGGTGACGGCGAATGTCTTCGGAGAATTGTTCGACCGACGCATAACGGCGCGCCGGTTCTTTGCGCAGCGCCATCAGCGCGATGTTGTCGAGGTCGCCCGCCAGATGGCGACGCAGCTTTTCCGGCTTCCCTTCGCGGCCGCCGTTGACGGCGAGACTCGGTCTCTCAGGCTCCGTCTCGCAAACAATTCTTTCAATTTCCTGCGGAGCGCAACCCGCCAGGCGATATGGGCGACGACCGGTGAGCAGTTCGTAAAGCAGCACGCCCAGCGCATAAACGTCCGAAGCCGTGGTCATCGTCTGCCCGCGCACCTGCTCCGGGCTGGCGTAATCGGGCGTCATCATCTGGCCGCGAGTGAGCGTCCGCTGGCTGCTTGCGCCCGCTCGTTCAGGATCGAGCAGTCGCGCGATGCCGAAATCGAGCAGCTTCGGCGCGCCCGTTTCCGTCACCAGCACGTTGCCCGGCTTGAGGTCACGGTGGATGACCAGGTTCTGGTGCGCATACTGCACAGCCGCACAGACTTCGCGGAAGAGCTTCAACCGCTCAGTGATCGAAAGCCCTCGCCGGTCGCAGTATCGGTCAATCGGCTCGCCCTCGATGTATTCCATCACCAGGTACGGCAACCCATCTTCGGTCGCGCCGCCGTCGAGCAGCCGCGCGATGTTCTGGTGTTCGAGGCTGGCCAGAATCTGTCGCTCGGCGCGGAACCGGCGCAGGATGTCGTCGGTATCCAGTCCGCGCCGCACGAGTTTGATCGCCACTCGTTTATCGAATTGGTCGTCGGCGCGCTCGGCCAGCCAGACCGTGCCCATTCCGCCGCGCCCGATCTCGCGTATGAGCCGGTAGTGGCCCACCGTCTTTCCAGTCATCGCTCCGGGCGCGGCCTCGAAGCCCGCGTCAAAAATGGATGACTCGATGAAGTCGCCCGCTCGCTCGTGCGCCGCCAGCAGCGAGCCGACTTCCGCGCGCAGGCCGTCATCGCCGCACGACGCAGCGAGAAAATCCTCGCGCTCCGCCGCGCCGAACATCAGGGCCGCGTGAAACAACCGCTCGACTTGTAACCAGCGTTCGTCGGTCATGTGCAGGATCGGATTATGGATCAATGATGATCGGGATTGATTTCGCGGCGCAGCCAGGCTTTGGCCAAAGCCCAATCGCGCACGACCGTGGCCTGAGAGACGCCCAGCGCTTCGGCCGCCTCGTCCAGCGAAAGGCCGCCGAAGAAACGCAGTTCGACCAGCCGGCTCTTGCGCTCGTCGAACCTGGCTAGAGAATTCAAGGCGTCGTCGAGCGCGATCAAATCAACTTCTCTTTCGGCAGCCAGACCTACCACCTCGTCGAGCGCAACTTTGCGAGCGCCGCCGCCGCGCCGCTCGGCGTTGCGAGCGCGGGCGTGATCCACCAGGATGCGCCGCATCAACTCCGCCGCCAGGGCAAAGAAATGCGCGCGGTCTTTCCACCTCATCTGCCGCAAATCAACCAGCCGCAGATAAGCCTCGTGCGCCAGCGCCGTCGGTTGCAACGTGTGATCAGCGCGCTCCTGATCCAGACAGCGCCCGGCGATGCGGCGCAATTCGTCGTAGACCAGCGGCATCAACTCGGCCAGCGCCTGCTGATCGCCGTCGCTCCATTTGAGCAATCGTTCGGTGATGTCGTGAGAAACAGAGGGCAATGCCACACCTCCTGGGATCTCTCAGCAAATTTTATATTCCGTATGACTGGTGTCAGCAAAACCCTTAAGTCGCGGGCAGGGCAATTCAGGAAGCCATCATCATCGAGGCGTTCAACACCTCGACACCAACCAACGTCCGATTGTGATAATCGAACACCAAACCGGCTTCAAGATCGTCGGTCGTGCGGTTCGCTTCCAGGTCTTCGCGGAACCACAAATAGAGTGTGTCGGTCTCAGGATCGTATTTAAGTCGCACCGGCAGCGCGGGCAGGTCGAACCGCCGAGCCGCGCTGATCAGCATCGCGCTGGGATTGACTTTTACTCGTCGCTTGCTCGCCATATGACTTGTCTGCGGTTGTATGAATCGTTGAAATAGGCCGTGATGATGAAGCCGTCCGCGCGGCTCACTTGATTGATCTGGCCGTGCCTATAACCATCAATGTCGCCCTTTTGAGTATGTCACGAGTGTGGCAGAAAGTGAATCCGTACTTCAGGATCAGTACCGCGAGCGGTAGCGAGCGTCGCTTCCTGAATCGGCCAATTGGGGAATCGCGCTCGCTACCGCTCGCGGTACTGATTCGTCCGCATAGGTCGAAAATTTTTCGACCGTGAATGAATCCGCTCGAAAATTCCGCCTACATGAATGAGGGACTCATCTGTCCCGCAAGTAAGATCAGCAGGACTTTCTGAAGGCTGCGCTCAGGCCAAGGCGGCCTGACCCAAACCGGAGAAGATTATGTTTAAGATCAATTTCCCCGCGCCAAATCTGCAACCTCCCGATCCGATGATCGGCACACCGGAGCAGGACAGCCTGTTCTTCCCAGGCCAGCAGAGTTTTCCCGACACCTGCGCCATTCGCTGTCAGGAGTTCATCCTGGAACAATTCACCGGCCAGGATTTCCCGGAAGGCGCGCTGGTCGGCGAAGCGCAAGCGCACGGCTGGTACACGCCCGGCGCCGGCACGTCGCCAGAAAACGTCGGCAATCTGCTTGAGCTGCACGGCATCCCCGTCACCCGCTACAATGAGGCGCACATCTTCAATCTGGTCGGCGAACTGGCGCAGGGACACAAGGTCATCATAGGCGTTGATTCGGGCGAACTGTGGAACCCGGCGCAGGAAGGCGCGGATGGACAGGCCGAAGCTGACCACGCGGTCGTCGTCTCCGGCATCGACACCTCGGACCCAAACAACCTGCGCGTCATCATCAGCGATCCCGGCACGGGCGACGCGGCGATCTCGTATCCGATCCGCCAGTTCATCGACGCCTGGCAGGACAGCCGCTTCACGATGGTCGCCACCCAACAACCAGCGCCCAGCCATCTGCCCGAAATGGCCAACTTCGATTATCAACTCGGCCACGTGCCTGACATCGCTGGCGTGCCTTACGAGGAGTTCATGTCTTACGAAGACCAGCCGGCGCAATGGCCGGAGCTTTTTGAAGAGAAGCTGGCGGATTACGGCGGCGCCTTCCCAACGGTTTATGACCCAAGCGGCGCGGCCATCAATTGGCAGAATCCGTCGCTCGAACAGTTGCAGTTCATCGCCCACGAGTTGGAGACGCGCAATCCGTTCTTCTACCAACTCTTCAACCTGGAACTGCGCCATCCCGTGCCGTTGCCTTTCAACAACACACCGTCGCCGTCAATTTTCCCATCGCCGTCCCCGCTCCCGCAGCCGTCGCCGCTCTTCCCGAATTCATCCGCGCCCGGCTCGCCGGCGGCGCTTTACAACCATCTGGTCACGCTCAACCCGTCGTGGAAGTGGAAGCCGGTCATTGAGGACGCCGTGATCGATTTCCAGCACGCGCACACTAACTCTGTGCTCGATGGTTCGCACGAATCGCATCTGCCCGACCCGAACGTCTTCAAGAGTTCCGACCAGGCGCAGTTTGGCTGCGCGGAGACGGCTGTTGACGGTCACGACCTCGACGTTGATGGCGATCAAGGAGGGCAATGAATCAGATCAGCAAAGCCAATGAACAAGGCGAGCCCCTGCGCCTCGAAACGATCAGCCTGTTGGAGCAACTGGCGGCAAAGGCGGCGGAGTGCGAACTGCCGCCGGAGCCAGCGCTGGCCAATCAACGCCAGCGCCTGATCGAGAACGCTTACCGCGTGCTCGTCGTCGGCGAGGCCAAGCGCGGCAAGAGCACGTTCGTCAACGCGCTGTTGGGCCGCGACCTGCTGCCAACCGACGTGGACGTGGCTACCAGCCAGGTTTTTCACATCACGCCGTCCGAACACGAAGCTTTCCGGCTGCGCTTCGAGGACGGCTCCGCGCAGGAGATCACGCGCGACGATCTGCCGCGCTACGGTTCACAAGTCGTGGCCGATACGCAAGGCGAACCTGAGCTGAACCAAGTCATTCGCTGGATCGAAGTCGAAACGCCGATCCGCTTTCTGCCGCCGGGCGTCTCCCTGCTCGACACGCCGGGCTTGGGCGCGCTCTACGCCTCGCACGCGCGGATCACTGAGCGGTTCGTGGAGATGGCCGACGCCTTCATCTTCGCGCTCGATTCGGGACAGCCCGTCACGCAATCCGAACTGGACTTCATCGCCCGCATTCTCGGAGTCACGCGCCACGTCTTCTTCATTCAAACCAAGATTGACCAGCATCGCCGCGAGCATTGGCAGGCGCTGCAAAGGCGCAACGAAGAGATTCTGGCCGCGCGCTTCAAAGACCGGTTGAACGACACGCGCGTCTGGCCCATTTCGAGCGCCAACCTGCGCCGCGCCGCCGACGCCGGGCAGGACGAAGAGGTGTTGTTGACAGTCAGCCGCTACCGCGAAATGGAAGCCGCGCTGCAAGCCTTCCTCTTCCGCGTCGCGGGCTGGAGCAGAATCGCAGAGACGCTCGTCATCGCCCACGACTACCACGCCACAACGCGCCAGACGCTGGCCGCGCGACAGGCCGTCCTGACGCAGGAATCGCGCGAGCAGCAAGAGGCGTATCAACAGGCCGTCGCCGAGCGCCAGGCGCAGTACCACGCCGACTGGGGCGAGCGTGGCCGGAAGCGGTTCGAGTTGCTGGACGAAACGCGCCGCATCCTCGCCATCAACAAACAGAGCTTCGCCAACCTGCTTCAACCGGGCGGCGAACTGGCCGCAGCGCAGGAGGAAAAGATCAGCGCGGTGAAAACTATTGAAGAGGCCAACCAACTTGGCGCCGCGCTGGCCGACGAGACTCTGGGCGCGCTCCTCGCCCGCTGGCGACACGTCCGCCAGCAAACGCAAGCTCAATGTACAGAACTGCTCGTCCCGCTACTCGAAGACGCCGCCGCCATCTTTCCGCCGCCTGTGGACGAGCGCAAGCATTTGACGGCGGGCGATCTGGCCGCCGCCGAATTGCGGGAGGGTTTGTGGAAGCGGCTGACGGACGCCTACCGGGAGGCCATACCTTTGATCGGCGTCGGCGGCTTGGCGGCGGGCAAGGCTGCGTTGTTTGCCGGCGCAGCGGCCGGCGCTCTTGGAGTATTGGCGGGCGTAGCCGGCGCGGCGGCGATCGGCGTGATGGCTTACCGAATCATCTACCCGCCGCAGTCTCACATCAAAGCGGCGCAGCACGAGTTGCGCAAACAACTGGATAAGGCGCTGCAGCGAGCGCGCCGCTATTTCCTCGAACCGGACGCGGTCTTCACGCGCTACGGGATGGTCGAGGGCTACTTCCACGAAATTGAGCGGGCGATGAGCGAACAGATCGAGATGATCGTGGTTGAAAAAACGAGCCAGGCGCGCGCCGAACACCAGCGGCTTACCGCGCAGTCCCAACTCGACAGTCAGCAACGAAAGGTGGCAGCGGTAAAACTCAGGCAACAACTGGCCAATTGGGACGAATTAGGGCGGACAATCACTGGTCTGTCGCGACGACTCAATCAGGTGGAGAGTCAAACACATTGATAACCTTGGGCCACAGGCCTGCCAATGCCAATACTTACAAAGAGCATCAAGCGAGGAACCATGAGAGATACGAAGCGAACCATTGCCTGGATAGCGCAACTCATTACGCTGGCGTTACTGAGCGGCCTGCTCATCGGATGCGGTCAGAGCGGAAGAACCCCTCCACAAAGCGGAAAAGGAACTCCAACGCCGCGACCAGGGCCTACCTATGTCATTGAACGTCGTAACGACGGGCGAGGCAATGTTAATCCTGAAATCTGCCGCCGCGCTCGCGAACAGTACAAAGAATGCATGGAGAATGCTCGCAAGATGGGACCGTCCGTAACGGGCGTACAAATGATAGGGACCTGCGAGCAGTTCTTAAGCCTGTGCAGGTAAAGATGAAATCAAGTATAGCTCCCCCCATCGGCATAGATTTCGGCACGACCAATAGCAGCATGGCCTGGTTCAATCCCGAGGCCGGGCGCGAGGGGCGGGCCGAGATAATCCGCGGAGATAACGGAGGCGAAACGACCCCGTCGCTCGTCTATTTCGGCGAAGGCGGAATTGAAGTCGGAGTGGCCGTCGAGAATCGGATTGAAGACGCCAAAATTTATGCCGAGAGTGAAAGACAGGCCGAGTTGCTCCGCATCGTAAAAAGCGTTAAGCGCGACCTGGGGAGTCGCGCGCTGATCACATTCTCCGAAGATCAGGAGGCGCGCCCCGTCGAAGTGGCGGCAGCCATCCTCGATAAGCTCAGGCAGGATGTGGAGAACAACTTATTCCGGCAAGAGGTCAAGCGCGCGGTCGTCACTTGCCCTGCGGTGTTCACTGCGCAACAACGGAAGAAGTTGCGGGAAGCGGCGCGGCTGGCGCGGCTGGAGGAGATAGAGTTGCTGGAAGAGCCAGTCGCAGCGGCAATGGCCTTCGTGAATGAGGGCTATCAAGTAGGCAATGGTGTGCTGGTTTATGACCTGGGAGGCGGAACTTTCGACCTCGCCTTCGTCGTGCGCGAAGCGGATGGTTCGTTCCGCGTCGCGATCGAGCCGGAAGGCGACGCGCGCTGCGGTGGTGACGACTTCGACCAGGCGCTTTATGACTATTTTGACCGGCTGGCGCGTGAGAAACTCGGACGCTCGCTCAGTCCAGCCGAAGGAAAGGTGGATTTGTTCTATCTGCTCGATTGTCGCAAGCGTAAGGAGAATCTTTCTTTCAATGAGAGCGCTTTCTTCAAGCATTATTTAGCTAACGGCCCCTCCGGCCCGATTCACTTCGACGCCAGGATCGAGCGCGCAACCTTCGAAGGACTGATCATCGAAGATGTCGAGAAGACTGTGCGCAAAACGGCGGAGATGGCGCGGCGGATTAAACGCGAAGGTTATACCCTGGACACTGTAGTGCTCATCGGGGGCTCCTCACAAATCCCCCTGATCAGGAAACGGCTAGAGCAGGCGCTGACTGTCGCGCCACAAAAATGGATGCATCATCATCTGGCAGTCGCACTCGGCGCAGCCTGCCATGCGAAGCGGCTTTGGCCGTCTCCGCCTCCACCGTCTCATCTTCGTGACAGCAACCTTGACCGATACCGCGCCGCAGTTCAGAGCGCTTGGGCGAACAAGCGGCTGGAGGAAAAGGCTCTGCACGATCTGTTCAATCTGGCGGTGCAACTCGGTTTAAACCCCGAGAAAACTGCGGAGATCGAAGTCAAGGTGATGGGGGCGTCCAAGGAACAGATCTGGGATCGGCAAAAAGATTCACCGCCACACCCGCCACCTTATCCAGACAGCCAGCTCGATCGATACCGCATCGCAGTGCAGAACGCTTGGATGAACAAGCGGCTCGAGAAAAAGACGCTGCACGATCTATTCAAACTGGCGCGCCAACTTGGTATAAGCCGCGAGCAAGCAGCAGAGATCGAAGTCAAAGTGATGGGGATGCCCAAAGAACAGATATGGGGCCCGCAAAAATCGTTTATTGATACTGCTAGTTATATTGTTATTTCTAGAATAATACGAAATGTTATTGCGGTAATTCTTACGCAACTATCTCTGTCTAGTCTATATGGATTGGATAGGTATGGTTATTTAGTATCTAACTATTGGACAATATGCAAATTCATGATTGATCACCCGATAATATTTGCCTGCCTTGCCTTTTGCATATGGAATTTTTTGATCTGGGTTATATGCGCGGGGATTGAAGCCGTGATCCGGAATAAGCAGAAGCCATAGGCTATCTGACCGCGTTGTCAAATAACTTGATTTAGTTAGCGGGGTGAAAGAGGTAAGTATGAACTCAGGCATCGCTCCCTCCATCGGCATAGACTTCGGCACCACCAATAGCAGCATGGCTTGGGTTAACCCCGAGGCCGGGCGTATAGGAAGAGCCGAGATCATCAGGGGTGACAACAACAGCGAGACAACACCGTCGCTAGTTTATTTCGGCGCGCACGGCGTCGAAGTCGGTGTTGCGGTCGAGAACCGTATCGTTGACGCCGCAAGCTTAGCAGAGAGTGAACGGCAGACTGAACTACAAGGCGTCGTCCGTAGCGTTAAGCGTGATCTCGAAAGCCAGCGGCTGATCGCGGTCTCAAAAAATCAGGATGTGTCCCCCGTCGAGGTCGCCGCGGCCATTCTCAGCAAACTCAAGCGTGCCGCTGAAGCCAATCTCTTTCAGCAAGAGGTCAGGCGCGCGGTCATCACCTGCCCGGCTGTCTTTACTTCCAACGCGCGAAAGGCGCTGCGGGAGGCGGCGGGAATGGCGCGATTCGACGAGGTGGAGCTTCTCGAAGAGCCGGTAGCCGCGGCTATGGCATTTGTGCGCGAAGGTTATCAGGTCGGCGACGGCGTGCTCGTGTATGACCTCGGCGGCGGCACCTTCGACTTGGCCTTCGTTGTGCGCGAGTCGGATGGCGCATTCCGAGTCGCAGTCGAGCCGGGCGGCGACGCGCGATGCGGCGGCGATGACTTTGATCATGCGCTCTACGACCATTGCGACCGGCTGGCGCGCGCCAAACTGGGTCGCCCGCTTTGCTTGACCGAAGGGGTAAGAGGTTTGAGCTACTTGTTCGACTGCCGCAAACGAAAAGAGAATCTCTCGTTCAACGAGAGCGTAATCTTCAGCAACTACCTGACCAACGGCTCCTCCGGCCCCGTGCATTTCGCCGAGAAGATCGAACGAGCGACCTTCGAAGGCTTAATCGCTGAGCGAGTCGAAAAGACTGTGCGCCAGACGGAGGAGATGGTGCAACGAGTAAAAAGCGCGGGCTACGAGGTGGACACCGTCGTGCTCATCGGCGGCTCTGCGAAAATCCCGCTCATCAATAGGCGGTTGAAGGAGGTCTTGCCCGTCGCACCTCAAATTTGGATGCACCAACACCTCGCCGTCGCGCTCGGCGCGGCCTACCACACGCAACGCCACTGGCCGGCATCAGTCTCACACGACCCGACGGGACTGCCGGTACCATCGAACACCGCGAAAGTAGATGAAACTCAAAGATCTGTTCATGCTGCGAAGCAAACGAGTGGGGAGGGAGCGGCAACTGCGCCATCCTCCCGCCACAAATCATCTGCTGCCGGATTCGCGCTCGCGCTCGTAATCACGCTCGTCGTCGTAATTGGGCTGGGGACAGTTCTGGCCTTGATGCGGATGCCGAAGACACCAGAAATCCCAAAAGTGATTGAAACGTCACCATCGCCATCACCATCGCCATCACCATCGCCATCGCCATCGCCAACACCGACACTACCATCTAATGATAGAAGGCAACTCAGTGAGCAACTCAGAGAGCGACTCAGAGAGCGACTCTTCTGGGAAAATAGGGTGGATTTGGACCGCGATGGTTACAATGAAAGTATCATTGGGCTCAGAAGATGCGAGCAAAGTGACTGCGAAATTTTTGTCGTAAGCTACATAAACGGGCACCCCTATCCACTCGGCAAACTTTTCGGTCGGAATCCGCGCGTGCTCTCAAGTAGAACCAATGGCTATCGTGACATTGTTGTACAACATGAATATCACGAGGATATTTACCACTTTGACGGCTCAGAATATCACCAAGACCACTAAAGAGAGCGGAAAAGTTTTCTGCGATGAATGACCTTCAGCAAAAGACGGTGAGTGTCCTGCAAAATATCGCCGCGCGTATACGCCAGACTCCGCTGCCAGGCAGTCTGGCCGCCGAGTTGGAGCGGTTGGCCGAATCCGTCAATGAGCGATGCGTGGTAGCGGTGGTGGGACAGGTCAATGCGGGCAAGAGCAGCTTCATCAACGCGCTGCTCGGTGAAGATTTGGCCAAAGTCGGCGCGACCGAGACGACCGCGACTATCAATTATTTCCGTTATGGCGCAACGCCTACCGTGATTTGTCACTGGCGAGGCGGGGATCCAGAGAAAAAGGACCGAGAGTTTCTCGATAGCTTGCAAGGCAATGACATTGAAACGCTGCGGCGCGCCGACGGCATTGATCGTATCGAATTCCAGTTGCCCAACAATCTGCTGCGCAGCATTACGCTGGTGGATACGCCAGGCACGAATGCCGCAGTCGAGGAACACCAGAAGCGCGCCGCTGAGTATCTGCGCCTGGCTGGGCGCCTGCGCGCGCGCCATCACGAAGAGACGCAAAAACTCGCCAGTGAAGCTGACGCAGTGATTTATCTGGCCGGCGCGGTAGCGAAAGTGAGTGAGCGCGACTGCCTGGAAGAGTTCGCGCGCGCCTCTGGCGGGCAGGCGCGCTCTCTCAACGCCATCGGCGTGCTCGCCAAAGTTGATCTCGATCCGGCGCTGCTCGGGCGGCGGCATGAGTTGGCCGCCAAGATCGCCGGGCAACTGAAAGAGAGCCTCAACACAGCGCTGCCAGTTTCGGCGGGGTTGCGGCGGGCGTGCGATCAGTTGGGCGAAGCGGGTTTGCAGCGCGCCATCGCCGCGCTGCGCGGCATTCCGCCGAAGCGACTGGATCTCCTGCTGGAGAATGAAGAGTTGTTTCGTGATTTTGACTTCGACGATTGCCCACTGACGACGGCGGAGCGTCAATCGCTGGCGGACGGGATGCCCTGGATGGTTTTTGTCACGCTGGCGCGCAGCGCGGCGCAAACGGAACGGACGCCAGCGCAGGTCAAGGTCGAACTCGATGAACTGGCCGGCTTCGCCGCGCTGTGGGACGTGCTGGAGCGCCATTTCTTCGGGCGCAGCCATTTCCTGCGTTGTCACCGCCTGGCGAACGACGCGCGCGTCGTGTTAAACACCATCAAGTTCACCCATCTGCCGCAGCGCCGCGCTCGCGGACGGGAAGAGACGGCGCAGCGTGAGCGATTCCTGCGCTTCGTTCAGCAGGCGGGCGGCGAAGTGGCGGTGGCGGCGGAGTTGACCGAGTTCGTCAACCAGCATCTGCGGCCGGATCAGGCGGTGGAGCTTGAGGCGGTTCACGCCGAATTGGAGGAACAACTGGACGACTTGCGCTCGGAACTCATCGAACACAACCTCGACTTCGAAGCGTTGCGGCGCCTCGAAGACGAGGTCGCGTGTTTTTCATCCGCTGAACTCGACGAACTCCGCGCGTTGTTCGGCTTGTATGGCTTGGAACTGAAGAAACGTTTGGAGCCAACCGGAATGGACGCCCGAACTGTGCGTGCACGCCAGCTCGGATGGAAACGGATTGCGCTCGAATCAGCGCGTGGCGGCGCGCGAAATTTGGTTGCTGAGCGCGCGCTGGCGCGTTACGGCCTGATCCTGGATGAGTTGAGACGATGATCCAACACTGGCTGGTCAAATTAACTTCCTGGTGGGCGCAGCGGCCTGACTGGCGTGATCGTCCGCTTCCGGTTGTGGCGGCTTGCGTATGCGCGCTGCTAATATTTGCTTGTGGCGCGTTGGCCGTTGCTCTGGCCTCCTATTGGCCATCGCTGGGAGACATTTGGCCGCTGTTAGTTCTGGGAGGCGCGTCGTTGGCCGGCGCGTCGTTGGCGGCGTTGGCCATCGTGACGCTGCTCGGATTCGCGCCGGTAGAGCCACCACCCTCGCTTGACGACCGCGCCTGGTTGAAATTGGTTGAAGAGTGTGTGGCGTTGTTCGACGAGATGGATCGCCATCTGGCCGACTTCGACCCCAAACGCCGCGAGTTGGCCGAACATGTGCTCTTCCGGCTGCGGGAACTGCTCGAACGTTCCGGGATAGAGGTGATCGCGCAAGAAGAACCTTTCGACCGTCATCGGCATCAGGCAGTCGCGCCTCCGGGCGGCCATCCGCAACGAATGGCTGTCGCTGAAGTGTTAAGCCCCGGGTTTGCCGTCCGGCAGCGCGTGCTAAGACGCGCTCGGGTGAGATTGACTCAGGCTTGATTCAGCCATGGACTGTGGGATGTGCGGTTGAGATGAAAAGAGCGCGAGGAACTCATCACGATGAGGCTCCCTCGCGCTCTTTATAGCTTCGGTTGGTTATTTATTGTAATCGTCTTTCGCTAACGCAGGCGCAGGCCCCCAATCGGGCCGGGCGATGGCGATGGCGCTGCCGCTTCCCTGTTCGCCGTGTTCCGGCGAAAACATCTGGTAACGCATCTCTTCGTGGATCAACGCGCCGCCAGCGTCTTTGGTAAAGACCAGCTTGCCGATTTCGGGCGAGTAATCAACGACCAGCAGATCGCCCATTCCCACCTGATCGGTCGCAATCAGGTTCGACAGCGGATAGACCAGGAAGCGTTCGATGGCTCGTTTCAGATGGCGCGCGCCGTATTTGAAATCAATCCCCTCTTCGAGCAGGAAGTGTTTGGCCGCGTCGGTGCATTTGAAAACGAATTTCTCGCCCGTGCCTTCGGTGATCCGCCGCTGCACCGACCTCAATTCGATTTCGAGAATATCTCGCAAATGATCGTCGTGCAGGCTGCGGAAGACCACGACCTTGTCAATCCGGTTCATGAACTCCGGCGAGAATTTACGCTTCGCGGCTTCGAGCGCGGTTCGATAAATCTTCTGATCAACCTCGGCGTTGACCACCCCGCTCTTCGGGGCGAAGCCGATTCCGCCCGAAATCAGTTCGCTCATCTCGCGCGCGCCCAGGTTCGAGGTCATGATCACGACCGACCGGGAGAAATCAACGCGGCGATTATCGCCCAGTGTCAATGTGGCCTTATCGAGGATGCCGAGCAGCAACTGCCACAAGGCGTCGCTGGCCTTTTCGATTTCGTCGAAGAGCACCAGGCTGAGCTTGTTCGTTTCAGTATGCGAACGATCAAGGTTTTCCTGGGTCAGCATCGGCGAAGTTTCGCGGTGACCGAGATAGCCCGGAGGCGAGCCGATCAATTTCGCAATCTCGTGTGAGTGCTGAAATTCCGCGCAATCAATCTTCGTGATCAGATTCGAATCGCCAAAGAGAACTTCGGCGGCGGCTTCGACCACTCGTGTCTTGCCTGAACCAGTCGGTCCGAGGAAGAGCAACGTCCCGATCGGACGGCCAGGATGCGAAAGTCCTGCCAGATAAATCTGATACAAGCCGGTGATACGTCGCACAGCGCGTTCCTGGCCGACGATCAACGCCGATAGTTTGTCCTCAAATTCCTGAGCCGCAGGGCTTTTCAGGTCCGGATTAAGATAGCCACTAGTCGCTGTTTTCTGTCCGCTCGTTGTCATTGCCGTCGCCTCCTCTCGTCTGTTTTCACCACAAGTTTGTAGACAAGTTCAGTTGTCGCAATGGGGGACACAAACTCAATCACTTTCAAATCCTTGCATCTCATATAAAAAGCTGGTTAAGGGTACAACCAAGGGTACAGCCTTAGATGGTCAATGCGCTACTCCCGTTGTGTACACAATCATCACATTTTGATGTTGTAATTTTCTGTCGGCTTTCGTTCCGAACTTTACAAATGTCGTAAGAGCGAATTTACCGCACCGTTTGTTATTCTATTTTTGACTTGATTGCGACCAGACCACCTGGAGTTCTTAACTATCTTTCCAAATCCTGTTCAGATACTTCGCGTGTGTTCACGGGCTGTGGAATGTGTTTATTCACCGAAAAGCATCATACTCAAACTTCCCGCGCCTTTCAATCACCTTAATAAAAAACACCGGACGACAAATTCGCCGCAGAAAACGCGCGCGCGAACCGCGTGTTGATCAACGCAGAAACTACCACACTGGTTCGATTATTTGCGCGGCGCTTGACTTACCCTTTCCGCCCGCTTGAGGTTGCGAATTGCCGCGTCAGCCAGTCAACGCCGGTGATCGCCGTTCCGACCACTACGGCGAAAGCGCCGCAATCGAACGCGTTGTGAGCCTGATCCGGCGAAACTACGCCGCCTTCGCAAATCACTGGCTGGTTGAGGCGCGTCGCCAACTGGTCCACCAGGTCGAGAGCCGGCAAAGCCGCTCCTCTGCTTTCAGCCGTGTGTCCACACAGCGTCGTGGCGATGATTTCGGCGCCGCAATCAGCCGCATAAAGCCCTTCGTCATAAGTCGAAATGTCCGCCATCACAGGCTTCCGCAGTTCGGTTTGAATTCGCCGGATCAAATGATCGAGCCTTTCGCCAGCGGGGCGCTGACGCTGAGTGCCGTCAATCGCAATGATGTCGGCTCCGCTCATCGAAACGCGGCGCGCGGCGTCGAAAGTCGGGGTGATGTAAACGTCGGAGCCATCGGTCACGATCTTCTCTATGCCGATGATTGGAACGCTGACGCGCGCTTTTGTTGCAGCGATGTGGTCGGGCGTGTTGATTCGCACTCCCGCTGCGCCACTCCGCTCGGCAGTCAGCGCGAGCGCGGAGATGATGTAGGGGTTGTCGAGCGGCGAACCCGACGGCGCCTGGCACGAGACGATGAGTTGGCCCCGCAATTTTTCCAAGTCGGAATTGATCATAACTCGGCGTAAGTTTCTTCGATATTTGCGAGCATTTTTGTCGTCACCCGCTTGCCTGCCTGCCGGAAGGCGAGCAGCAGCGCGCCAGCGTCGGCGCCGAAACGCGGTTTGACGATCTGGGTCCGCGACAGCCAGATCGAAACTTCGGCGGCGAACCGCGTCAACAACCTCGCGCTTTTAAATACGCCGCCACCGTACGAGATGCGGATCGGACGGCTCGAAAAATCCAACCTGATGGCGGTGACGACCGCCATCTCGGCCAGCACGCACGCTGCGTGGTCAATGATCTCTTCAGCCACCGGCTCGCCGCGTTCAGCCAGTTTGCCAACGCGCGCGGCGACCCGGGCCAGTTTGTCGCGCGACATTTCTCCGGCGTAATAGTCTTCGGCAATGTCCTTCAACGTCTTTCGCCTGAAATACGAAAGCAGAGCGGGAGTCAGACCGCACGCTTCATCGCGATCCTGGTTGCGCAAAGCGACGACCATCGCCTCGCGCGCGATGGAGAACGCGCCGCCTTCATCGCCGAAAGCGTAACCGTGCCCGCCGACGCGCACGAATTTGCCGTCGCGCGTTTCGCCGCACGCGACGGAACCTGTGCCCGCCAACACGATCACGCCCTCTTCGCCCGCCAGCGCGCCAGCCAACGCTCCCGGAGCGTCGTGCCCCACGACCAGATGATCGGCGCGCAGAAGCTCCCGGACGATGTCAATTTTGTATTCAGGCTCGCCAGCCATCGCCAGATGCGCGCCGGCGAACCGGAAATCGGCGACAGATTTTTTCTTCAGTAATCCGGCGTCGCGCAAAGCCGCTTCGACGGATTGATTGATCGAACTGATCAATCGCTCGCGTCCGCCCGGTTCGCGCGTGTGGTTCGACGGGCCTGCGACGCCGCGTCCCAGGATTCGTCCGCGCGCGTCAGCCACCAGCGCGGTCGTGTGGCTCTGCCCGCCGTCAATACCCAGAAAATAAGCCATAGATCAAAAGGGGCCAAGTGGGGGAGTGATGAGTTACGAGTTGATCCGTCCCGCCCGTCTCAAAACCATTTCGTACCGCGAAAGAGGAAATGGAGCGCCAGTGAAGATTCGCGCGAATTCGTTGGCCGCCGATTCAACTTCCGGCGCCGACGATTGCCGCGCCAGGATGTGGTAAAGCTCGTGCGCAATCACCGCCTCTGCGATCCGCGACTCGGTGAACCAGCGCCGCTCGTCTTCGGCTGAGCAATCGGAACCAGCGCGCGCGGCCAGTTCGATTGCCTCCGCATTCAAGGTCATCTTCGGCGGATCGAACGAGCATTCGGCGAAGTAAATCAATCGCCCGTCAGCGACTCGCCAACTCTCACGCAAAATTTCAATCCCGTAGGTTCGCGCCAACTCCTGCGCGGAAACATCGCCGTGCAATTGGCGCAGGCGATCAACTAGAAGTCGAGGGTCTGCAAGAATGTCTCCGCTAATCTCTGGGTTTCGGCGGCCCGGCGAATTTTTTCTGATTGATCTCACGGTTGATCTCGAATTCATTCATCGTCATTTCTTCTATCACTTCGCCGTTGAGCGAGGTCGTAACGCGAAACGGAAGCAGCGCGCCTTCGACCGGGCGGCGGTCGGAAAACCGGATGATCATCTCGAAATGGCGCGGAGGTTTCGCCCTCGCCCGGCGCTCCGCCCGCGCGCGCGCATACGTCTCCTGCATGAACCTTCGATCAAAAAAACCCGCGCTCTCGACGATCACCGTCTGCTGGATGTCTTCGACGAAGGAGATGGCGAGGGCGGCAGGCGCATAAGTTTTCACGTCGAGCAGGATCGCGAAGCTGAAACCGGTTTGCCCCAGCGCCACGATCGCGTGCGCAGGCTCGGAGCCGGTCTGAATGATTCCCGCGTATCTCATTTCGAGCGGGTAGAGAGGCAGCGTGTGCAGCAACCATCCCATCGAGTAATAAGTCAACTCCTGCTTGGCGCCCGTCGCCTGGATGAACTCGGTCCTTTCGACATCGCTGACGTCAATCACGCGCCGGTCGCCGTAAGCCGGCATGGGCCGCAGCGGCGGATCGCGCCACGCCTTGTCGCCGCTGACGATTTGCGCAAAGGCATAGCCGAAGCCCCGCAGCGTCTCGCCTGTCACGCGCCGTCTGAATTTGTCCGGCAGCGCCAACTCGAACTCCATCTTGCCGGAGAGAGTCTTCTCCTTTTCGACGACCTTGCTCGGCGATTGAACGCTGAGGTATTTAACAAAGCGGCGGGATTTGCCCGAAGCCGTGATCGTCTGAATTTTGCCCAGAGCTTCCTCGCTGCCGATCGCCGCGCGGGCCAGGCGGATCAATTCCTTCGCGCGAGTGAGATCAGCAGCTTCATCTCGCGGTTCCTGAAGCTGAGAAGGATTTTGCGATTCGACCATCGCTGGGATCGCCAGCAGGAACACCGTCAGCGACAGCACGCGCAAGAGACGACGCGCCGCCAATCTGTCGTAAACCTGTTTTCCGCCACAAACCTTCATACCGCTCAACCAAAATCAGCCGTGCTTCGGGCAGGCGATGATCACCAGCTTCGTCGCCGGATCAAGCGACCGCAATTCGACTTCCGCCAACGCGACCACCTGATCCGGATCGGCCAGCCCGGAAAAATTCGCAATCCGAGCGCCGTACAGGATGAAGATGTCGGGGATCGTCCGCCCCGCATCGCCGAAATCGGTCAACTGCTCGACCGCGAGAATAAGTTCGTCTTTGACCTGCGCCAGCGTGGTTGAGCTTACACGAGATGAGCCGCGTTGCAAACGAATCACGCCCCTCCGATCAACCACGCGCAAGAGACGGCGCCGCGAATGAAATAGTCCCCAAAATGTTCTCGCTTGTCTGACGCCGGTGAAGACCAGATAGTTTCCGCATTCGGCTTCAAGCTCGACTGATCCCGGCCCAACGCGCATCGAACGCGCCGCCGCTTCTCGACACTGTTCGACGCTCAACTCCGTTTGCTCACGCTCGCGTCTGCGCAATTCGGTCGTGCCCATCGCGGTGGCGCGAACCAGATTGCGTCGCTTGTCCACTTCGACCTGAACTTCGACGCTCTCGGCGACCGCGCCAGCGGCGATGGCGGCTTCGGCGGCTTCGCGGCGCACGCGCAGGATGTCTTCCGGCGTCGGATCAACGATGTTGCGTTCGACGGTGTCGCGCACCATCGCCATCGCCACGCCGATGGGCGAAATGACCTCGGCGTTGCGCGCGATGCGATGTTCCAATCCCATCAGCTTCGCGGTAAACGGCACGAGCGCAGCCGCGCCGCCTCCGCCCCCGACCAGCACGACCTGATCGCGCGCCAGATGGTACTCCGCGATCAACTCTTCAATCGTCGCGGCGACCTTGCGGCAAGCCAGTTCCAGCGCCTGCTCCGCCGCCGCCGGGACGCTCGAAAAATCGCCAAATTTGCCAGCCAGTATGTCGAAGGCGATCTCCGCCGATTCCCTGTTTCCGCAAGCGAAATGCCCTGGCTTGACGTAACCGAGCAGGTTGGCCGCGCACGTCGTCGTGATCGCATAACGCTTGCCGCTGCGCGCTCGAATGACGGCGTGATCCGCCGCGTCCGCTGCCGTAGGCTGAATCAACTCCAACTTCGCGTTGGCCACTTCATCAACTTCGGCGAAGCAGGCGTAACCAAGCCCGGCGATGTGCGCGCTGCGCGGGCCGACGTCAATGATCGGATTTTGGCCATCAGGTCTTTGATCAACCCGGATCATACTCCCGCCCGCCACACCGATTGTCCGCACGTCGAGCGTGTTCAGATACATCCGATGCCCGGCCAACCGCGCAGGCCGCGTCGCCGGGTTGCCGTCGCGGATGACCGAGATGTCTGCGCTCGTCCCGCCGACTTCGATGAAGATGCCGTCCGACACGCGCTCGTGCATTAATGCGCCCGCGATCCCGGCGGCGGGGCCGGAAAGCATCGTCAGAATCGGGCGGCGATGGACTTCCCCAACGCTCATCACGCCGCCGTCAGAGCGCATGATCATCAACGGCGCGCGGATGCCCGACGATTTCACGCAGGCGTCGGTCATCTCCGCCGTCTCGATCATCTTCGGCAGGATCGCGGCGTTGATGATGGCGGTGCGCGTCCGCACGCGCAGGCCGTAAAGACCGCTGACTTCGTGCCCGGTGGTTGCGAGCAATCCTGCCGCGCGAGCTTTCTCCGCGATCAAATCCTCGCGCTCGGTCCGGTCAACGCCGAACGCTTCACTGGCCACGACCACGCGCGCGCCTTTGTTTGAAAGATGGTGAACCGCTTTCTCGACCTCAGCCTCAAACGCGCCGCCACGCGCGCTGATGAAAGCGTGAGCGGCTTTGAGCTTCCTGCTGGCAGTCAACGCAATCGGCGGAACGACGGTCGCTCGCCGCGCCAGCAACCCTTCGAGACCTTTGCCCACGCCGACCACGCCGACTTCCGCCACGTCGCCTTCGAGCAATGCGTTCGTCGCCTGCGTTGTGCTGTGCGCGATGAAGGCCACGTCGTCAGGCTTCAGACCGAACTCTTCCATCGCGCGTTCGAGCGCCGTCACGATGCCGAGCGCGACGCCTTCTCGCGCCGAATGAGTCGTCGGCAGCTTCAGTTGACCGACCAGTTCGTGTGTCTGACCGTCAATCACGACCACGTCGGTGAACGTTCCGCCCACGTCTATGCCGATTCTGACCTTCATTTGCCTGGGATCGCGCTCTGGATGAACGTCGCCACGTCCTGTTTTAACTTCGCCAGCGATTTCATGTCGATGTACATCATGTGCCCGGCTTCGTAGTACGCCGTCTTGATGTTCGCCTTGAGCGCCGGGTCGAGGTTCAGGTGATCAATCGTGTACTCGGCGGCGAAATATGGCGTGGCCATGTCGTAATAGCCATAAGCGACGAAGAGCTTCATAAACGGATTCTTCGAGAACGCGCTGCGCAACGCCACACTCGTATCGGCGTAAGAGTTCTCCGCGTTCATGCTCCAAGGCGAGGTGAATCCGCCGCCCAAAATGTGGTAAGTCGCATCGTTCTTGTAACCCAGTTCTCGTCGCACGTAGTCGTTGAAGGCGGCGGTGTAAGGCGGACGGATCGCCGTCATACTCGGATCGAATTCCGGTCCGTCGCCCGCAGCGCGCGAATCAATGCCGGTGAAGCGGCTGTCCAGACGACCTGTGGTGCGCCGCTGGTCGCGCAACAACTCTTTGTTAAATCGCGGTAGCTCGATGCGGAGGTTGTTATTCTCGATGTACGCCTTGCTCAAACCCGTGTAACGCGCCATCTGCTCGACGATCTTCTGCCGTTCGGCGCCCGCCAATCTGTCGCCTTTGCTGATCGCCACCTGGTATTCGTTGATCGCCCACTTCTCGGCTTCGTCCAGAACCTGTCGCAACGGCTTGCGCTGCAAATCCGCTGGCAGCTTTTTGTGATACCAGGCCGTCGCCGTGTACGACGGCAGAATGAGCACCAGCGGCAGGTCGTTGCCTTCGGCGAAGCGCGCGGTCTGGAAGTTCATGATCGTCGAGATCAGCAGAATGCCGTTGAATGCGATGCCGCGATCAACCAGCAAACCCGACAACCCGGAAGCGCGCGTCGTGCCATAACTCTCGCCGACCAGGAACAGTGGCGACGCCCATCGCTCATGTCGCGTCAAGTACATTCGGATGAATTCGCCGACCGAATCGAGGTCGCCATTCAGGTTCAAAAACTTTGCAGCCAGCTCAGGTCGAGCCGCGCGGCTGTAGCCTGTGCCAACGGGATCAATAAAGACCATGTCGGCCAGGTCGAGCCAAGTGTGGTCGTTGACCGCAAGCTGGTATGGCGGCGCAGGCATCATCCCGTCGTCCCGCATCTTCACTCGCTTCGGCCCCAGCGCGCCCAGATGCAGCCAGACCGACGAAGAACCCGGTCCGCCGTTGAACGAGAACATCATCGGCCGCTTCGACGGGTCGGTCACGCCATCCATCGTGTAAGCCATGTAAAACATCCGCGCCTCGGTTTCGCCGGTCTGCCCGTTCTTGATCGGCATCATCCCGGTCGTGACTGTGTATTTGATCACGCGCTCGCCGAGGCTGATCTCGTGTTTGGTGACGACCGGCGGCTCGTCGGGAACGGGCGCGGGTGTAGGTGTGGGCGCAGCCGTTTGAGTTGGCGCTGGCGGCGGCGGCTGTTGCCTTTGCTGGCCCGGCTGTTGCGCGAGAGAAAGTTGGGTGAAAGATAGGAGCAAAGCAAGCGAGAAAAGAGTCTGCTTGATCACGACTGGTATCTCCTGTCAGTGTTGTGTCCTTTCACTTTGAGCAAAAGGAAGGGGGTTTTTGCCTGATTAAAATTGGAAGCGATCATTGATGGGAATGAACATCAGCTTCCGCTGCGAGAACCACTGATAAACGTCATCCGCTTTCTTCTCCAATTCGACCAGTACTTCCTCGTGGCGATAAGCTGCCCGGCATTGATCAGTTCATCAAGCTTGTCCCAGAGAGACGGGAAGACATCCGGGGGGTAGGCTCTCACCCAGCCTTGCAGAATTGCGCTGGTGTCGATGCTGTATCTCAATCGGCGACTCCAACCTCAGCCATGCTTCCTCGTACAGCCTTCTCTATTTGGGGAAGCCATTTTAAGCGGACGTCGAGAAAATCGGAGACATCGCTCAAAGTAATCTTCTCCTGGTAATAGCTGTTTAGAACCAGCCGCACAAAAGCTCGACCTGACATCGCAATGGCCTTTTTATCTGGCGTGGTAAATCCTCCACTACGCGAGGCTGATTCATATTCCTGCAGCAATCTCTCTCGTTTGCTGTCATAGAATTCTTTTGTGACCAGATGATTGATCAGCAAACGTCTCAGGATGACATCGCGGCTTACTTGAAAACTACGAGCCAGCGCCCATATCTCTTCGTCCTTCCAATGAACACCTTTTTTGCGCCCTGAAACAAGCGGATGTTTAGCCAGCAATTCTCCTGGAACCAGAGTCGCGCCTGCCACTCCATTGCAGAAAACTTCCACTCTGCTTTCTTCTGTCTGTTTCCCTTTCTCCTGCAGATTGCAAAGGCCGCCTTGCCGGAGCAGCAGATGGGCGAACTCGTGCAGCATGGTAAAGATGCGGCCAGATGGAGAATCTTTGCCACTGATAACGATTACCGGCAACGTAACTTCACTGATCGAAAAGCCTCGCATCTCACCGACCTCAACTCCTGTCGTCTGGAAAACGAGCGCGCCGGCATCTTCTATTGCCGATCGCCAGCGGCTTAACGCTTCATACTGATCTTTGAAGGAGGTTTGATCTTCATCGGAAACGGAGAGCAAACGGCGAATTCGTTCCGCCAACGCCTCCCAATCATCGGCAAGCGAAGCCACAGTGGTCAATTGAGGTGGTTGATAACCCAGATCATCGTACATCTCCAGCGCCATCTTCCGGCGATAAATCGCGCGCCTGATTTCGAGCTTTAACTGCGGAGATTCAACGACTGGCGCGCCGCCAGGCAATCGCCGGAAGTCACGTAATGCGTCGAATGTTTTCGGCGGTTTGGACAAATAGAACACCGCCAAAGGCCGCTTATAGACTTTTGCCAGTTTACGCAGTTGAGGAACCGTCAATCGCATTTCACCGCGTTCGCAACTTTCCAGTTTCTCTACCGCAAGCGAAGCCTTCCGAGCGGCGTCTTCAATAGTCAGACCGGCGCTCTCTCTGGCCCAAACCAGAAGCTCAGGTTTTACGATTGCCTCAACTGATGAAGACATAAGCAGCACTAATCTGTCGTTGTTTTTAGGACGACCGCTATGGGGAATTGTAATCTCTTCGCCAATATGCGCCAAACTCTTCGGGCGCCGCGAGACGAAGATCACTGCAAATACAACACGCTTCCGATTATCAACCCGACAACGCAAACCGCAATCTGACAGATGATCGTTCCGCGCGTCGTCTCTTCGGCGCGCATCCCGACGTAATTTGCGATCCAGACGTTGTGCGTGTTGGTCGGATCGCACACGGCCTGCACCTGCACGACGCTCATCAACGCGGCCAGCAACGCCAACGGCGGCAGCAACCCCAACGTCCCGATCAGCGAGTAAACTCCGATGCCGATGCCGTAAGGGTTGAGCGGGCCGCGATAAAGCGCCAGCGGCGATAGCAAGCCGAAAAAGACGACGTAAACAACCGGCGAATGAAAATTGATCGCGGTGACGAGCGGCTTCAGCGAAGCCTGAACCGCAGGCATCGTCGTCGCGTTGAGCAGCATTCCGATGCCGATCATCAGGATCACCGCCGGAGCCACGTCTTCCAACCCGCGCACCGCCGCGCTCGTCAGTTGCTGCACGGTTTCGCGCCATCGCGTGATCAACACGCCCAGGATCGCGGCGGCGAAGAACGACGGGATGACGTGCCATTTGAAACCGAGATGCAACACGAGCGGCAAAATCGGCGTGAGCAACGCCACGAGCGGCGCTCCGCGCTTCGCGCCCTTTTCGATCTCCGGCTCGTCAACCGCGACCGCCCACGCGCCATACGAGATCATCCGCTTCGATGCGATCAGGAGGAAGACGACGACTGCGATTATCTGAACCGCAGTCAAGATGGCGGCGAATGATTTCACCGTCTGCGGCTGGAGCTTGAGCGCGGTCTCGTAGAATTTCCACATTCCGATGTTGAAGACGAAGCCGACGCCGTAAGCCAGCAGAAACAATATCCCGGACAATTTTCGCGGCACGCCGATGCTCATCATGATCGGCAACGCCAGAGAGCCGACCATAATGATCGCGCCCAAACCGGTCAAGGCGACGAAGAGGAAGGCGATAGCGATCATCATCGTCACGGCCACGACCAGCGGGCGGTCGCCGCCGAATTCCGCCGCGCGCTTGATAATGCCCTCCGCGATCCCTGTCTGCATCACCACGCGGCCGAGCATCGCTCCGGCAATCACCGTCAAATAGGCTTCGGCCAGCCGCGCCGCGCCGCCAGCGATCACGTGGTTGAGAATCTGGTCGAGCGGCGCGCGAACGATGACCGCCACCGCAATTGCCATCGCCGGCACAGCCAGAATCGCCGGCAGCTTGCGCGTCAGCATCAACGCGGCGAAGACCGCGAAGACCAGGATGATCAGGAATGCAGTCATAACTCAGCGGGCGGCATTCTCAATTCCCCATCTTCGACGCTACCGTAACTCGTGCGGGCAAAGCCCCAGAGCTTGCTCTCATTCCCTTGCCGTCATTCCCTTGCCAGGTCTTCGTCAATAGCAAGGGAATGGCGGCAGAGGAATAATTTCCGGTTTTGACCCACAGGAATCAGGATGCGTCGAATGAAGAATTGAGAATGCCGGATCAGTTGGTCGCGTAATCCAGTTTGTACTCGATCACGACCTCGAACGTGCGCGGCCAGGGCAGATGGATTTTCACGTCCTTCAACCCCTTCAACGTGATCACCCGATTGACGTTGTTGAAATAAGCCAGCGTGTACGACTTGCCCTGGAAGTTTTCGGCGAAGAATTTTTCGATCTCTGACTTCAACTTCTGTTCGACCTCACGGTTGACCTCTTCGTACTTCTCCGGCGCCAGTTGAAACGTCACTGTTCCGTCTTTCGTCTCTTCGCGCAGCCGGCGATCAATCTCCAGTCGAACGATGTCGTGATAGAGGTAATCGCCCGCGTAACGATGCAGCAGGAATTCCAGATGCGCGGCTTCCGTCCGGGCGGCGCGTTCGACCAAATCGTTCAGTTTTGTTTTGTAAAAGACCCGCATATTTGCGTGCGGTATCGTAGTGCCCAGCGTGTTGCCCGCCGTGTTCCAGGCCGCGTATCCGGCAAATCGGTCGAGCAGGTTCTCGCGTTTCAACGCCGTGATGATGCGTTCGTCCGCGCCGCTGCGATGCGGCTGCGGGAAGAGCAGGTCGGCCAGCGCGATGTAGCGAGTCTCCTTCAACTCCTTGATCAGCTTCTTGAGAAACAGGTCGAACTCTTCGTCGCTCGTTCCGGGCGCGTTGACGAAGAGCGTGTAATCAGCCCGGTCATATTCGCTGACCGGAATCCCGCCCGCCGCGCGAATCTGGCTTTCGACGGTGTATTCGAGCGGATGGTCTTCGTATGGCGCAATGACTTCCCTGCTCTTTTCCGACGAATAGACGACCGCCACGCGCAGCTTGTAAGCGAACTTGTCCAGGATCGCGCGGCTGACCAGCGAATTCGAGCCTTCGTCGGCGCCGTTGTAGATCGGGACGCGCGCTTCGATGCCCAACTCTTTCAGCTTCGATTTCAACCCGGACTGATCCTGGCGATGCAGCCCGAACTCGCGCGCGTCGTCCTGCAGCAGGATCAACTCGTTGACGACGCCCGCTTTGACCAGTTCGAGCATCGCCAGGTTGAGTTGCAGGTTGCGTTTGCGCGCGGCCAGATAATTCTCGACGACCTGTGGATCGAGTTCCCGGTTGATTTGATCGAGTTCGACCGCCAACTTCCGGTCGTTCGTTTTCAGCGCCTGATCTTTCAATTCAGCCCAGCGCGCCAGCTTGCCGTGATAGCTTCGCGTCTCGGAGGTCGCGGTCGGAGCCACACGCATAATCGTGCTGAAGGCGTATACCGGAATGCGCGGATTCTTCTGTTTGAACCAGCGGAAAAACTCCAGCCGCTTCTTCGATTCATCGAACGAGACTCCGTAGCGACGCGAAGCGACCAGCCCGCCGTAAGCCAGCATATCAACCGCGACGATCAGGGCGTCGGTCTTCGAGTAATCCTGCGCGCGCAGCCATTGCTCGATCCGCGCCGTGTCGCCCGGAGTGGTGAAGCGTCCGAGCAGTTCGCGCGGCGGCATTGCCACACGGTGATCCGCAATCGCGCCGATCATCTGCGCGAATTGACCGGTCGCCGGGCGATCATCAATTGGCACGAGCGTGATGTAACCGGCGGAGCCGAGCGGGCCTGGGGGCGCCGGCTCGGGCTTCAACTGCGGCTCCTGGGACGGCTTCTGGCGGGAATCTTTGCGCGGCTGGTTTTGAGCAAACGTAGACAGCGCGGTCAGCGACAGCGTCAGGACGAGAGTGAAAACTTGTCCGGGTCGTGAATTCATCGCAGGTAATATTCCAATGTGAGGCGGGCGAGTTATAGCTTTGAATGCGACTGAGCGTCAAGGTCGGCAAGCGTAGCCCGGCGGATCGTTTCACCTGACGTCGACAAAGAAACGCTTGAGAGTTGTGGGCGAGAGTCCGATCCAGTAACCGAATCGCAGAGCGTACATCAACAACACTGTGCGCCACACCCCGCGCTTCAACCACCGGCGCGGCGAAACGGTAACGCGCTCATCCAGAACCACCACTCGTCCGCGCCGCTTGATCTCATTGAACAAGACGATGTCTTCCATCAACGGCACGTTCCGATAACCACCAACTTCTTCAAACACGCTTCGGCGCGTGAAGATCGCCTGGTCTCCCGTCGCCGTGCGAAACACCCTGGTGCGCAGATTGATTCCCCACGCGACGGCTCTCAATGAGGCCGGAGCGTCCTTCGGAAAGCGAATCTGGAAACATCCGCCGAGCGCGCGTTCATCGGCCAACGCGTTGTTGATCGCATCCAACGCGTCGCGCGGCAATTCGACATCGGCGTGCAGGAACAGCAGCGCGTCGCCGCGCGCTGCGCGGGAGCCTTCGTTCATCTGCAAACCGCGATTGGCAACTCCACATTCGATCAACTGCGCGAAATCGAATCCGCGGACGATTTCGACCGTGCGATCAACACTTCCGCCGTCAACCACGACGACCTCCGCCGAAGTGATGGTCGCGACGTGGCGCAATGCGGCCAGAGTGGCGGCGATCCGCGCTTCCTCGTCGAGCGCGGGAATGATGACGCTGATTGATTGCGGATTAGGCGCCACTCAACCTCTGATTCTGTGGATGTCGAAACCTTCGGGCAATGGTTTGCGGCAGACAACCGGCGGCGCGTATAATTTGCCGGGTTGCACGAACGAACTGCAAGAAGCCATCAGAGCTTCGATTTTTACGTCCTCATTCTATTCACCGCCACGAGAATTCGGGAGCATAGCTGGATGAAAAAATACGTTCTTTCGCGCAAGACCGAGCGCCGTGACCGCCGCCGGCAATGGCGGCAAACTTTCGCCGCGATGCTGCGGGCGGCGATGATCGAACCACACCAGGTCGAAATCACCCATCAGCGAATCGTCATCGAAAAACTCCCCAAGGAATTTCACGGCTTCCGCATCGCTCAGCTTTCTGACATTCATCACAGCCCGTTCCTCGGCGAGGAAGAGATCGTCGAAGCCGTCCGCCGCGCCAACGACTTGCAGCCAGACCTCGTCGCTCTGACCGGAGATTACATTTCGCATTCACGCGATTACATTCCAGGATGCGCCCGGGCGTTGGGTGGATTGCAGGCTGTGCACGGCGTCTTCGCCATTCTCGGCAACCACGATCACTGGACCGATGGCGAGATGATGTTCCGCGCTTTGACCGAGCATGGCATTCGAGTGCTGAACAACGAGTCCATGCGTATCGAACTCGGCGCGTCTCACATTCACCTGGCGGGCGTTGATGACCTGCTGGTCAGACGCGACGATCTGCCCAAAGCTTTGGTTGAAACGAGCCGCGACGAAACCCGCATCCTGCTTTCGCACAATCCGGCCATCATCCGCGAAGCGGCGCGCGCCGGTGTTGACCTGGTCCTCTCCGGCCACACACATGGTGGCCAGATCAATTGGCGAATGCTCGCCGGACGCGAAGATCGCAAGACCGCCCGCTGGCTCCGCCGTCCAAGCCGCCGTTTGATGCGAGGCCACGCTCAACTCGGTTCGACCCAGCTTTACGTCAATCGCGGACTTGGGACTGTCGTCGTGCCGTTGCGGTACGGATGCCCACCTGAAATCACGCTTATTGAACTGATCAAGCCATAATTCTCTCCGATGAGCTTCGTTATTGGCTCAAATCGCATCGCTCTACCTCAGCCAAGGGTAAAAAAATCATTCTCGCTGAAGAAAGTTCTTGCTTCACTATCACGATAAGCATATTCTCCGTCTGTCTCGGTCGGAACATACGTGTTGCGAAAAGACAAACAGCTTCACACACGAACGTTATACATACTTGGAAAATCCGAAATATTCTTTGCCGTAAATTTATTGAGCGACCCAGTCAGAGTTCGGTGAGACAGTAAATCAGATTGGCGCAATCGCACTATTAACCTAGTTTTGACTAGCGGTTCTTCGCACGCCTGAACTGGAAAAATTTCAGCCGTTGCCCTGAGTTCCAGGCGTCGAAAATCATTTGGCCATAATCCAAAACATTTGCGTATCAGCCATCACCAGGCGCCAAGCCTTTCCCCGTTAAGCTTCACCACTGTTGATGACCACGCAAACTTCAAGTTTTGAAGAAATAGTCCACGGATTCGCTTTCCACAAAGGGCGTTCCGATTGAATGGCGAGCCTGAGACAGCCGCGACGTATGATCCTTTCCTCCCTGGCGCCGCCAGATCCATTCGCCGGCTCATTATTGGCTCGTCATGATTCGGTGGAGGTCAATAAGTAACGCCAACTGCCAACAGTATGAAACCGACCAACCTTCTCTTGCTCAATCTGAATTCGTCGGGCGAACTCAGCGGCGCGCTGCGAGGGATAATTGAATCAGCGCGAAACTCCGACCTTCGGTTGCAACAGGAGACTATTGACGGTAATGATCCCCTCAGCCGCGTCGAAAGCGTATTGCCTGAATTAGTTTCGCGCTCCAACCCTGCCGTCATCTTCCTGGTAAGCTCGTGGAATCGCCTGAAGCAAGCCAAATCTTTGTTCCCGTCATTGCGCCGCTCACCACCCGAACCGCCCGTCGTCGTAGTTTCCGACACCGACGCGCCGGACGAAATGTTCGAGATGATCAAGCTCGGCGCCGCTGATTTCATCACGTCGCCGCTGACGCCGACTGGGATATTGCCGCGACTCTGGCGATTGCTCGAACAGACCGTCCGGGGCGAAACGCTCGCGCACAGGCTGAAAGAAAAATTTTTCGGGACGAAGGCGCTGGTCGGCGAGAGCCAGACCTTTCTCGAAGCAGTCAACAAAATTCCACTAATTGCTCAGTACGATACGACGGTCTTGATCTCCGGAGAGACTGGGACTGGCAAGGAAGTCTGCGCCCAAGCTATTCACCGGCTCAGCACACGCGCCGATCAACCGTTCATCCCGGTCAATTGCGGCGCCATTCCCTTAGAACTGATCGAGAACGAACTCTTCGGCCACGAGCGCGGCGCCTTTACGGGCGCCGGCTCTTCGCAGGTCGGGCTGATCCAGGAGGCCGACGGTGGCACGCTCTTTTTGGACGAAATTGACAGCCTCCCGCTGATGGCCCAAGTCAAGCTTTTACGCTTTCTGCAGGAGAAGGAGTTTAGGCCGCTCGGCTCGCCCAAAACGAAACACGCCGATGTGCGGGTAATCACCGCTACCAACCTCGATATTGAAAAGGCCGTAAACACCGGCAAGGTGCGCCAGGACCTCTACTACCGGCTGAACATCATTCCGCTCAAACTGCCCCCGCTGCGCGAGCGGCGAGAGGACATATTGCTGCTGGCCGATCACTTTCTGGCCAAGTGCGTCGCCAAATTCCACAAACGAGTGACAGGCTTTGCCCCGGAGGCCAAGCAGAAACTGTTGCTCCATGACTGGCCGGGCAATGTGCGGGAGCTGGAGCACGTCGTTGAACGCGCAGCGGCGCTTTCCTCTCGCACAGTCATTCAGGATGAAGATCTCGCATTATCTTGCGGCGACGGGTTGGCGAACCCGGCGCCATTCAAAGTCGCCAAGGCAAAGGTCGTGACAGAATTCGAGCGGACCTACTTGCAAGCGCTGCTGATGGCTTATAACGGTAACGTCACCAGAGCAGCTGAAGCGGCGCATAAGGACCGCGGCGCGTTATGTCAATTACTGCGCAAGCATCGCATAGATGTGAATAGCTTCAGATCCGGCGATTCGCCCGAGGAAAACGAATAGCGGTGTGACAAATTTATCACACCACTATCTTGTTTTCCCGGCGCATGTTATCGCGACGAGCTACGCGAAGGTATGACAAAAGCATCACCCTGCCGACTCACGCTACGTGAGAAATCAACGACTTAGGGGGCGAAACATTGCTCAATTGCGCGGCACAGCGGTTGCTGATTTGTCGGCGGGTGAGACAAGCTTTGCCGTGGGATCATATAGCAGATCGCCAGCTAGCGTGCCTCAGCCAGAAGCATACTGGTAGCTCAAGCGTGGGCCGCCAAGTAGCTTGGCAATAAACAAAACTGCTAGAAGGAGACTTTGAACTATGCCATTTGAGCCACAAAATATTCCACCGAATTTTTTCACCGGACAAATCACCGCGTTCGCCGTGCTCGATCCGAACGGCTTGGCGCCAACTACGATTATCCGCACCACGGACCAGTGGTTTGTGCGGGTTGATTGGGTGATCGCCGGGATCGTCGCCGATAGCCTCGCCGGTACGTGGCAGGTGCGCGCCTTCCTCGAGTCGATGGGGCCAGGTTTTGAAGGGCAAGTGGGCCAGCAAAACATCAACCTGGCCGTGGATCCTACCACTCCGCGTAATTACTCTTCGACGCTCGCTATTCCGGCGAATACGGTGCCAGCCGGCACCTACAAGCTGGTGGTGACGGTCAATTACCTGACGCCGGCCAACCAGCCGGGATTCATGGCAGGTTATGAAGAAGGCCCGATCATTCAGGTCTTCGCTCCGTAAGCCCTTCGCTAAAAGGCTTACTCAATCGCCGGCCCTGCCAGCGTACTCCCTACGCTGGTAGGGTCAAATTGCATTCTGCGCAGAGGCGCTAACAAACTGTGGGGAGATAATGATTATGCCCAGCAATGGTCCAAGCGGCTCAGGTATCACGACTCCGCCGGGCGCTGATGATTTCACACGCATTCGCGGTATCAATCCGAAAATTGCCAACCGTCTTTTCGAGGTCGGCATTCTGACTTTCGCCAAGCTGGCCACCATGACGCCGAATGAAATTGTCGCGCGGATCGGGGCGACTTCTGGCGTCTCGGCTGAGAGTATCGCCAAAAAAGACTGGGTCGGTCAGGCGCGCGAATTGGCGTCGCAAATGGAGTCGACGGATGAGACAACCGCCGCCGATAGCCAACATCGCGCCGACTTCGCCGTTAAGTTGCAGCTCAATGCGGATAACACCGTCAACCAAACGCACGTGATGCACATGCAAAGCGGCGGCGAAGAGATCTGGGATGGCTGGATAGCGGAACGACTGAACAACTTCTTCGTCCAGCGCGCCGATCTGTCGCTGGCGGCGCCGGAAGCGAAGGCCGCGGCGATCGTCGAAGCTGCGCCTCAAGCTGTGGCAACAAATATGCCGCCTCAAGCCGCCGAGCCAGTGGCCACCGCTGAGTTGAAAGGACGGGCGCGCTTGCAGAATCTGGTAGCCGTTCCAGCTCATAGTTCCCAACCTTCCATAACTCTTAGCTCTGGCCAACCCTTCGATCTACGTCTGCTGCTTGATCTCTCCGAGGTCAAGGCGCCTAAAGATGAACTGCTCAACTATACGGCCACGATTTATGCCAAGGGATTGGACGCCCAACGGAACCAAACGGTGGGTGAAATAGAGGGGACGGCAAATCCCGCTGAGCAGGTCACACTAACATTCGAGGGCGCAGAGTTGACTCAAGGCGTTTACCGCCTGCAAGCAGTAGTGACATTGACGCTGCCAACGAAAACCAATGGGCCTGTAACTCTGCCTCACTTTCTTGACGGCGGGGTGCTTCAGGTTCACTGAGCAAACTTCGCCAGCGCGGCGAACGGAACCGGATCAAAACTTGGTTGCTCCGGTTCCATCCGTCGCCGGCTTTCACCTCAACTCGGCTTTGTTATTTCACCGCCTTAGTTTACGTAGCCCTCCGAATTAAGTTGGGCAAGCCATTCCTGGTTGCCATTCAGATCAAGTTCGGTAAGCCATTCTTCAGGCGATTCCTCATCGGTCACAGACACCTGAGCCAATTCAAGCGCCGTGAAACTACAACAGTGCTGCGCGAACCTGCTCTGATTACCTTGAAGGTATGAAGCGTAAAGCAGGTGCAGAATTGTGTACATCGCTGGGGCGCCCTGACGTTCAGCTTCATCCATCAGCCCTCTGAGCTTCTGTTCGAGAATCGTGTTCATTCATTCCTCCGATTGCCGGCTAGGGAGAAGCCCGGCCAGTGGGAGTGGGACAACGTTCTGACGGCGGTGTTTAGAGGAGTGAAGGAGTCGCCGCCAGCGAATTACGTTAAACAGTCTGCATTAACTGAGTACGAAAAAGCAATCGCGCCATGAAGTATTCAACAAATGGCGTTCTCCGCCTCGCAGAACCTGATGGGTAGGCGTACAACTTGAACGGATTACGGCCGAGAACGGTGAAGCGCAGATGGAATTGGCAAGGCTGATGACCGAGTTCGACGCGGCTGCGCGCGCCGGCGATTGATCGAAAATTGCGTCGTGGCTCCGCTACTTTTTCGGTGGGACTGATCCACTAATTGGTTTGCGATTAGTCTCGCCGGTCTCGATCACCGGCAGACCTTCGCCGACCTCGCCATGCGGACGCGGGATGACGTGGGCCGAGACGACTTCGCCGATCTTGCGCGCCGCCGCCGCGCCAGCGTCTACCGCCGCCTTCACCGCTCCGACCTCGCCTCGCACTATCGCCGTCACCAATCCGGCGTCGACTTTCTCCCAACCGACCAGACGCACGTTGGCGGTTTTGACCATTGCGTCGGCCGCTTCGATCATAGCGACCAGTCCGCGACATTCGACCATTCCTAAAGCTTCCATAAAAACCTTCCCAGTTGAACAGATTTGATTGAGCTGGCGCCATTTTAGATCAAAGCCGCCGTGCGTGGCTATGAACGGGCGGATGTTCACAACTTTTATCGGATGGCTCGGCTTTCGTCCATCGCCTCCGACACTCGCCTTGATTCAAAACATCAACAGGGGTATTCTCTGCCGGTCTCAGCCAGTTCTATGAGCACATTGTGTAATTGACCCAAGCTAGAGGTTGAGCGACACACACAGCGATTTGCCATAACCGAAGGCTTTGGATGCGCCGAACTACTGTAATTCAGCCGTTTCCGTTCAGCCGGGCGTCCGAGGCTTCCAAATACAGATGGTGTTTCAACCGACGACGAAAGCGTTCTACCCCTGTCGCGCGTATTCGCGTCAGTGCGTCTCGCACGCTTAGCCTGCGGGAATTGAATAGTTGTCGCCTTCGGCGCCTGAAACACCGGTTGAGTGTTGAAGGAGTAGCAAAGATGAGCCGTACAAATAATTTTCCGCTCGATGCGCTCGCGGCCGATTGGGAGAAGGTGAAGGAGTTGATTGAAGACGGTCATTACGAACGGGCCGCCGAATTCTTACAACGGGCGCTGGTTTTGCACGAGCAAACGGGTGATGAAACGCTGATCTGGCTTTTCGTCGCGGCGCAGCAAATCTGCCTTGCGTGCAACCAGTCGCGCACTGAAATGACCTGGCACCTCCGCGCGCAAGAAGAAGCCAGCGAACGCGAAGGCAAACTCAAAGACCAACTGCGGGCGTTGACCGAAAAGTTGAGCAGAAGCCGCCCGAACTCTGACGATTCAGGAAACGATTCAGATCCGGATTCGGCAGCCCCGAACAGAACTTCGGATAGTCACACGCTGTGGGGACTTATCCGCGGCCTGCTCGGCGCCAGCGAAAACGCCTCGGCTCCGCCCACTCAAACAAAAATGGCCGGCGCTCAAAAAGGCTCGCGCGAAGAGACGATTCAAACATCCTCTGACATCTCCGGCTCGGACATCACCGCGTCCGGCGATCAAGAGGCTCAGCCATCGCTCGCCGTTTATTGCCTCGGGCCGTTCCGCGTGTTTCGGAACAACCAGATGATCGGCGCCTGGCCAGGGTCAAAAGGCAGGTCAATTTTCAAATACCTCATCAAGCATCGTCACACGCCTATCTCCAAAGAAGTCCTGATGGACGTCTTTTGGCCCGACGCCGATGTCGAGAACGCCCGCCGTAATCTGCACCAGGCGATCTACAGCCTGCGGCAGGCGCTCCGGCAAGTTCAGCCAGACTTTCAGGTCGTCCTGTTCGATAGCGATCACTATCAGATCAACCCTGGCCTGAACCTCTGGCTCGATTTCGAAGAGTTCGAGCGGCGCGTCAAAGCGGGACGCCGTTTGGAATCAGCGGGGAAAATAGCTGAAGCGATGACCGAATACATTCGCGCCGAAGAACTCTATCGCGGCGACTTTCTCGAAGAAGACTTGTATGAAGATTGGACGGGTCTGCAACGCGAGCGGATCAGGGCTGAGTACCTTGACCTGGCTGACCGCCTGAGCGCGCATTACGCCCAACAGGGCGATCATGCAGCAGCCATCTCGCTCTGCCGGAAAATCCTGGAGAAGGATAAATGCCACGAAAAAGCGCATCGCCGGTTGATGCATTGTTATCAAGCCATGGGACAAACAAGTATGGCGGTGCGGCAATATCAACTTTGCCTCAGGACGCTCGAAACAGAGTTGGACGTGGCGCCCTCGGCTGAAACGCAGATGCTCTTCAAAAATATAACCGGAGCCGCGTGACGACCGGCGCGACAAAGCCTGCGCTACGCGCCCACGAAAGCTTGGCGAAAAATAATTGGAAAATTCGGCGATACAGGCCACTCATTGATTAGAAATTGAGTTTCGGTTGAGACCCGCCTGCTAAATTGCCCCCGTCTTTCGACAGGCTGAACCTCCAGCCTGGTTGAAAGAAAGTAACTCAGTCACTAACCAATAAGGAGCAAATCAAAATGCCAAATGCAAGAGAACTTTACGTCACAGAGCACGCCGGTGTGCAGCAAGGCACACTGACCGTGAAATCAGGCGCAACCGAGACGGCCCCGGCGAAAAAGCTGACCGCCGCTGATGTGAAAGCGCAACTGGAGAAGCAACTGCGGGCCGCGTACGAAGAGGCGCTGACCAAGCCACGGACGCAGTTGGCCGAGCCGCTGTTCTGGTGGGAAATCTACTCTATTGGCCCAATCCAGGTTGGCGCCGACACGGTTCCGCCGAAGACTTTCCTGGACAGCCCGTTGCTGCCAGGCAAGGTGATCCGCAACGGCGAGTCGGCCTTCATCGCGACCGTGATTGTCCTGAACCCCTTCCCGCTGCCGCAGAATCCGGCCATCATTCCGTGTGATTTCCTGTCCGTCTTCAGCTTGCCGTTCGAGGTGGACTATCACACCTGCAACTTGACGACCTGCGAGCCTGCGGGCGCCAACCTGAACGTCAAAAACACCGGCGTTCTGGTTCCCGGCCAGTGCTTCTACGTTGACGTTTTGGAATTCAAGGCCGATGAAGTGGGCTGCCTGTTCGAGACGAACATCTGCGCGCGCATCCTCGGCTGCGACCAGAAGACGCCGAATGCCTCGCCGTTCGCGGGTTTCGCCCGGACGACGATCAACATTGACCCGGAACTGTTCTTCCCGACGCAGTTTCTGGAGTTCGACAACCCGATCCGCTTCATGATTTACGAATAATCCGAAGCGCTCGGCCTAAACCGACCGCGCAAACCCGGCCATCTCCGGCCGGGTTTGCGTTGGTAATTGGAAGGAGGAAAACGTGACATTCGATTCAATGACCCTGGCTCGCGCCCGCCTAGCGCTGCGCGAGGCGACTCTCAGCCATCTCTCCGATCCTAACGTCGGCCTGATTGATTTCGGTCTGCGCATCCGCGATAAACAGATTATCGAAGACGAGGCGGCGATTCGTTTCCACGTCTACAGAAGATACGAGCGCGAGGCGCTCGAAACCGCGATCGAAGGCGGCGCGACTCGTAGCGATCTTTCCCGGCCAATCTCTGTCGGCGGGTTTCGTTTCGAGACCAATGTCATCGAAGCGACTTACCAGCCGCACCAGTTGTGGTCGCGACGTGGCTGGCGTCCCCAGCCGCAAACCGATCCGCGAGCTTCGCGCCAGGACACGTTGCGTGGCGGCGTCAGCATCTCCGATGAGTTCCACAACTCTTACGGCACTCTTGGCGCCCTGGTGGTTGACCGCGCGAGCGGCGACCCGATGATCTTGAGCAACTGGCACGTGCTGGTGGCGGACTGGCGCGCGCGCGCGGGCCAGAGCATTTACCAGCCTGGCAGGCTCGATGGCGGCTCCCGCGCAGATGTCGTCGCCGCGCTGACCCGCGACGCGATGTCAGCCAACCTGGACGCCGCCGTCGCCAAACTCACAGGCAACCGCCAACTCATTAACGACCAGGTCGGTCTCGGCCCTGTGCGAGGTCTGGCGGAAGCGAAGCCGGGGATGGAGGTCGTCAAGTCGGGACGGCGCACCGGTGTGACTTACGGGCGTGTGACTGGCGTCGAGGGAATCGCCATGATCAACTACGGTTCTCTGGATCGCATCATCCGCAACGTCGTGACGATTGATCCGCGCGAGGGCGACGAAGAGGTCAGCGGTCCGGGCGATTCCGGCTCGCTTTGGCTAGAAGCGTCAACGATGCAGGCGGTTGGATTGCACTTCGCGGGCAGCAACGCCCCGGAGCGCGGTCTGGCGCTCGACATCGAAGCGGTGCTGACCGCGTTGAATGTCGCTCTCGTGATCAGCGACGCTCAGCCTCAACGCTCGAAACCCGAATCCAAACAGGGTTGCCAATGCCAGTCTAAAACTTAACGCCGGAAACCGAATAATCTGAAGCGCGCGCAAATCGGCGGAAGTCATTGCCAATCGTCAATTGTCAATTGCGTATTGATTCGCAGAGAGGTGTGTTCATGAAGTTCTTCTCTGCCTGATGATGAGCAATGCGCAATTGGCAATGGCGCAAGGCGATTTCACTTGCCCGGTTTGCGCGTGGTCTTCGGATGATCTACCGGCCAGCGAAGGAGATGTCCGATGCCAACCGAAGAGACCGAATTATGGGCGAGAGCGCAGCGGGCGCGCGACAAACTCGCGCAACAGTTTCTCAGCCATCCACAGGTGAGTCTCATTGATATTGGTTTCGAGACGGAAAGCGGAGAGCCGTCTGGCCACATCGTCCTGCGGATTCACCTGCGACAACCCGGCGCCGAACAGTCTCTGGGTCTCCCGGAAAAAATTGATGGAATCCCGATACGCGTAATTACCGGCGATTACCACCCGGAGTAAGGCGCAACCGACGAACGACGATTTGAATTGTCGCTCAATCATCGAAATTCCTCAGCAACAGAGCCTGACAGCTCGGAGGCGCAATATGTCATACGACCAACCTGACACTGTAGAAACTGTCGCCGCTCAGCTAACGATCGCAGATACCAGCGGCGATCATCAAGAAGCGGCTGCGAACGATGTCTCTTCCGAAAACCTGCCTGAAAGCTCGAACGGCGCGGAAGCGTCGAGTCAGAAAACCGAATCAGATCAGAATTCCGGCAAAGCTGTTCAGGGCAACGATGACCTGCAGCGGATCAAGGCGCTCACTCTGGAGGTCGCCCAGGCCCTGCAACGCCACGGCATTCGCAGTTACGACAAGCTGGCCAGTTATACGCCTGGGCGGTTGAATCATGTGCTCGCGGTCTACGATCTTTCACTTCCCCAATACAAACTGGAGATGATAATCGAACAGGCGGCGGAGTACGCGCAGCCGCAAACGAAGAGTGAGCCTTCACAGCCCGGAGCCGCGAAAGCGCCGGCGCGCGTGAAGAAGCGCCAATTCGAGAAACACTGGAAGAAAGACTGGGCCGAGCTGGCCAATTTCTTCGTCTCCTTCGGCTACGAAATCACTAAAGCCGGGGAGAAGCAGTTGCAGACCAGGGCGATTCATTACGAAGGCGAAATAGAGGAGCAGTGGAAGAACATCGCCACCGGTCAGCTCGTCGAGTGGATGCTGGGTCTGGCGAAGCCTTCGCTTCCAGCGGATGTCGAGACTCAGGCGAAGATCGAAACTCCAGTCGCAGTCTCTCCGCCAGCAGCACTGCCCCAACCGGAAGCCGAAGCGCGCCCAGAAGCCTCTCCAACGGCGACTTCGCTCTGGACAGATCAGCCGCTTCTGGAAGTGCCGGGGCTGCAAATCTCTCAGGTCGAACCTTCGGCTTCAGACGCGCCCGGCAGTCCCATTGGCAGATTGCGGGCAGAAGTCATGCTGAAGCTGTCCGACTCGATGCGTGAGTTGGCTGAAGACGGCGTCCCTTACGTAACGGAAGCCCACCTGGTCAACGAGCAAACGCGGCAATCAGTCATGGTCGCTTCAAGCTCCAACCGGCTGGCCGCCGAAAAATTCGCCTATGAAGTCAGTTTGGATTTCCCGACGCCTGGCGCCGGCCTCTATCAATCTTACGTGATTGCGCGCCTGCTCCCGCCCGGCGAGGGAATGGTCCAGGTGAAAGGCCCGGCCATCAGCGTGGAACCGTAGCTGAACTAAAGCCTAAAACCGATCACCCAAAACCTACAGACTTTTTCTCTTCCGGCTCGATCAACTCAGAGCTTGAAAGAAAGTTTGTAGGTTTTGGGTGATCGGTTTTAGGTTTTAGGCGAGAAGATCCTTCGACAACTTTGCCAAGGCTCTGGAAGCCTTGGCCGCGAAAGCTTGGCGAAAGACGGCGAGCTTGTTAAGCTTTCGCGCGACGAAGGCGGCCAACCTATCCGCCTTTGGTTTCAAACCGCCGCTTCACATAATCAGTGCCGCGAGCGGTAGCGAGCGTGGCTCAATCAATGCGCTGAATGAGGAAGCCACGCTCGCTACCGCTCGCGGTAGTGATTCGAATCAACTACGGGGGGAAACGCAATGAGAAGATGGGCGTGGCTAATCCTGGTTCTTTGCGTTCTGTATCTCTGCCCGCCGCAGGCGCACGCGCAATCTCAGATGTCTTCGGCTGATTTGAAAGGCGTGGCGCGCGATCCCGCCAAAGCGATGATTGCCGGCGCGACGGTCACGGCGACTCATCTGGCCACCGGCGTCTCGCGCTCGACGACCACTGGCTCATCCGGCGATTATCGCATCCCGCTGCTCGCGCCCGGCGAATACGAAGTCAAAGTTGAGATGCGGGGCTTCACCACGCAAGTCAAACGCGGCGTCACGCTCACCGTCGGCCAGACGGCGGTCGTTGATTTCGAGTTGCAAGTCGGTCAGGTCGCCACGCGGGTGGAAGTGACCAGCGGCGAAACGCCCGTCATCGAAACCGAACGCACGCAACAGGCCGACACCGTCACGCAGAAGCCGATCCAGAACCTGCCGATCAACGGGCGCAACTTCCTGAGCTTCGCGCTGCTCACGCCAGGCGTGGTCGAAGAGAATCCGGCGTTTGCCAGTAACCTGCTGCCGCAAATTCCCACATCGCATCTCAACTTCGCCGGACAGAACGGGCGCGCCAACAGCGTGACGGTTGACGGCGTGGACAACAACGACATCGCAGTCAACGGAGTGCGCCCGACCATCAGCCAGGAGGCTGTGCAGGAGTTCCAGATCAATCGCAGCAACTTCAACGCCGAGTTCGGGCGCGCGGGCGGCGGCACAATTAACATCGTCTCGAAGAGCGGTACGAACCAACTGCGCGGCAGCGTCTACAACTACTTCCGCAACGAGAAGCTCGATGCGCGCAACACCTACGCGACAAGTTTGAAACAAGACCCGCCCTTCAAACGCAACCAGCCCGGCTTCACGCTGGGCGGCCCCGTCGTCAAAGAACGCAGCTTCTTTTTCGCCGCTTACGAAGGCTTGTTCCGGCGCGAATCAGCGTTCACCACGATCCTCAACGATCCTTCGATTCTGAAACCGACGCCCGGTCAGGCCGAGTTGATCAGGCTCTTCAAAAGCTTTCCGCTGCTGGCGGCGGCGGGACAACAACTGGAAGACGTTCTGACCACTTCGCCCACCAGCCCGTTTCCCAACGCCGGGAATCCGATTCCGTACAACCGCTTCACCTACGACCTGATCTCGCGCGCGCAGGGCGCGTTCCCGGTGCAGGATACGCAGAGCGCCGCCAGCTTCCGTCTCGATCATTCCGTCAGCCAGAGCGACCAGATTCTCTTCCGCTACACGCTGACCAACGATTCTCAACACGGCATCGGCGTAGGCGGATTGAACGCGCCCACGACTGGCTACGACATCGCGCTCCACGACCACGCGTTCGTCTTCGGCGAGAACCACATCTTCAGCGCCCGCGCGTTCAACGAGTTCCGTTTCCAGTTCGCGCGCAACGTCTTCAACGTCGACACGAGCGACCCGTTCGGCCCGCGCATCAATCTGTCAGGCATCGGCAGGTTCGGGCGCGACTTCAATAATCCCACCGACCGCACGCAACACCGGATTCAATTGGTGGACAATTTCAGTTTTCAGCGCGGCCGGCACAATTTCAAAATGGGCGGTGATTTCAACCGCTTCAATTTCGATGCGCTGCTAGCGATCTTTCGCGGCGGCGACCTGAGCTTTTCGCGCTTGCCGATCCCGCTCGCGGCAGTCTTCGGCGAATCGAACGCGCAGCAGATCGTCGCGCTGCTCAACGCTCTGGGCAGAGCCGATCTGATTCCCGTCATCACGACCGAGCCGCTGACCACCGTGCAACAGTTCAACTTCGGCTTCGCGGTTTCGTTCAACCAGGGCTTCGGCGATCCGAGCGCCGATCTGACCGGATACTTGACCGGCTGGTACTGGCAGGACAGCTTCAGAGTTACGCCTGCGTTGCACATCAACTACGGCGTGCGTTACGACGTTGATCTCCTGTCGGAAGATACCAACCGCGATTACGACAACATCGCTCCGCGTTTCGGCTTCGCTTACACGCCTTTCAAAAGCGGGCGCACAGTGATTCGCGGCGGCGCGGGTTTGTACCATCAATCGCTCTTCACCGCTGCATCGTTTATCGCCTCGGCGCTCGGCAAGCGGCGCAAGATCACGAACCTGCTGGTCACGCCGGATGCGCGCGTGACACCGATTGCGGCCAGTTCAGTGTGCGGCGCATCGCCCGAAATTCCGCCGTCGTTCTGTTTCATGCAGCAACTGATCACGCGAGGGTTGCTGACCTTTCCGTCGAAGCAAACGATCCCCGAATCGGCGTGGACGACGCTGCTCGGACTTGCGCCGGCGACCAGCATCAACAAAATCACGCTCGACCTGGCCGAAGACGCCGTCAACCCGTACAGCTTCCAGGGCAGCTTCGGAGTTGATCAGGATTTGGGCCACGATTGGAGCTTGTCGCTGAACTATCTGGTCAATCACGGACTGCACGCGCTGCGCACTCGGCAAGTCAACGCGCTGCCGAACCCGCAACTGCCCGATCCGTTCGGCAAGCCGACGTTGACTCGACGAGCCGATCCGACTGTGCTGGCGAAGTTTTTGTTCGAGACGGCGGGCAATGCGATCTATCACGGAATGACCGCGTCGCTTGGCAAGCGGTTCAGCCACCATTACCAGGCGCTTCTCTCTTACACGTATGGCAAAGTGATTGACGATGTGTCGGACTTTGATCTCACGCTGGGGCCGCAAGACCCGACCAATCCTGGGCAGGAGCGCAGCCTTTCGATCTTCGATTTGCGCCGGCGGCTGTCGCTTTCAGCGGTCATCGAAAGCCCGTTCAAAAACGCGGCGCTGGCCAATTTCGTTGTCGCGCCAATCATCACCGCGCGGAGCGGCTTTCCCTTCAACGTCACCACCGGAATTGACACCAATCAGGACGGCAATTCCAACGACCGCCCATTCGCGGTGGGACGCAACACCGGGCGCGGGCCGAACTATTTCACCTTAGACCTGCGGCTGGCTCGCCGCTTCCCTTTCAAAAAAGACGGCCATCGTTCGCTGGAAGTGATCTTCGACTCGTTCAATCTCTTCAATCGCGTGAATTTCAAAGAGGTCAACGGCAATACGAACGGCGCGCTGTTTCTGAAAGGTTTGGGATTGACTGATGCGCGCGTCGAAGGCCGCGCCGACATACCCGCCAGTTCATTCAGAGGCTTCATCTCGGCGCACGACCCGCGCATCGTTCAATTGGCGATCAAGCTCAACTTCTGAAATTTTCCTGTCCGACATTTTCCTGTTGGCCAGCCCAGCAACAGGAAAATGTCGGACAGGAAAATCCAGAAGGATCGCTGAGCGATGAACTCGTTCAACCACTCGCGAATCTCGCTCATCACCTGAATCGCTTCGGGGCGAGCGAAACTGGCCTTCGTCCCTGCGCTGTAAACCTCGAAGCGATCTCCACCAGATTGCTACTTCTCCTGAAACAAAAACGGGCCGGTGAGCATTCACCCACTGGCCCGCGAGTCTATTTCAATCCGTCAACGTTTAAAAATTCAGTCGCAACGCAAACTGAATCTGGCGATTCGTGCCCAGACCCACGGTGCGCTCGACCGTGCGGTTGACCACGCCGAAGGCGCTGCCCGCCAGCGCCGTGGTGAACGGCTGACCCGGTTGCAGCGTGACGCCAGCGCCGTAAGTGTTCGGCAGTTGCGCAGGCGGATTGGCAAAGTTTGTGACGTTGAAGAGGTTGAAGAACTCCGAGCGAAACTCGATGTTGGTTGATTCGGTGATGGCGAACTTCTTGGCCACGATCATGTCTTGCTGGAAGAAGTTCGGCCCGTGGATTTGGTTGCGCGTCAGATTTCCGAACGTGCCCGGCTTCGGAATCGCGAAGGCCGCCGGATTGAGGATCGTGCGATCCTTGTTGATGAACGGATTCGCGCCCGGAATCAGGTCTGGGCGGCGCACGTTGCGCGAATTGCCGCCGCCCGGCGTGTTGATAACCGCTGTGCGACCCGCCGCCGGATTGCCGTAATAAACGCCCGCCGCGTCAACGTAAAGCACATCGGGCCGGGTAATCTGCACTGGGATGGGCAGGCCGCTGCGCGCATTCATGATCGCGCCCACTTCCCATCCACCGAGCAGCGTCTTGCTGGCGCCCGAAAAATTCTTGCCCCAGGGCAGCGCGTAGACAGCGCTGACGTTGAACGTGTGGCGCACGTCGAAATTGTTGTAGCCGATGTCGTAATCGAAGTCCTCGGTCTTGCGCGCGATGTTGCCCGCCGTCGCAGCCTCGTTCGATCCCGCCGTGTTGCCGTAGCTGCGCCCAAAGGTGTATTGCGCGTTGAGCGTGACCCCGCTGTTGAAGCGGCGCGCCAGCGTCATTTGCAGGGCGTTGTAACTGTCGCGCCCGCCGCTGCGTTTGTAGTCAACCTCCGCGAACGGGTTCTGCACCGTCAGGTTCTGGCCCGCCGCGCCGGGAGTGACGATGGAAAATTCGCGGATGACGATCGCGGCGTTGGCCGGGTTGACGTTGGTCAACACCTGCGTGATCTGGTTAGCGACGCTGCGCAGGAAGAGGTTGCGTCCCCGACTGCCGACGTAAGCGAGCGTCAACCCCAGTTTGTACGGCAACTCCTGCTGTACCGAGACGGTGTAGGAGAAGATGCGTTCCGGCACTTCGTAGTTGGCGCGGTCGTAAGCGCGCGGCTGGTAAGAGCGGTTGTTTGGATTGGCGCTGAAGTTGGCGATGATCGTCGCGGTGTTGGCCGGGAAGGCGTTGGCCACGTTGCTCAGCGTCGAGCTGACGCGGTCGGACTCAATCGGCTGAATCTGGTCTTCAGTCTGGCCCGGCCCGTAGTTGATGCCGAAACCGGCGCGGACCACCGTCTTGCCGCCGCCGAAAAAGCCCGTGCCGTTCTCGTTCGGCGACCAGGCCACCGACACGCGGGGCGCGAAGTTGGTCTTCAACGCTTTGTAGACGGTCGTGCTCGACGGCAGGATCACGCCTTTGTCAACGTCGAAGACCACCTGCCGATCCTTGTCTTCCCGCAGCGGCGAGTAGTACTCGTAACGCAGCCCGTAATTGAAGGTCAGGTTCGGTTTGATCTTCCATTCGTCCTGCGCGAAGCCGATGAGATATTCCTGTTTGGCGAAGCGGTTGCCAGTCGCGCCGTTGTTGAACGGGCTGGGCGCGCTCACATCGCCGTTGTATTGCACGGACGACGCGGTGTTCGCCAGGAAGTTTGAGAGGTTCGAGTAAGTGTAGGTCGTGCCGCCCAAACGATCTGTGTAGAGGCGAATGAAACGAATCTCTCCGCCGAATTTGATCGAGTGATTGCCGCGCAGCCAGCTCAAGTTATCAACCAGGCCGATGGTGTAGGGCGTATACGGCGCGCCGCGTCCGTTGGTCGCCGAATTGAGGCGGAACAGACCGCCCGGAATCGAGAGGCCGGCTGAATTGCCCTGCCCCGGAATGCCTGAAATGGCGACGCTGCCGGAAAGGTTGATCGTCACCGCCGAGAGGTCAATGCCGTTGATCGTCGGCGCGAAGCCGGCGACGCGAGTGTAAGCTGAGTTGTAGCCCAGCTTGAACTCGTTGATCTTGTTCTGGCCGATGGTCGTCTGCCAGGCCGCGAGGCCGTTCTGCGGCACGTACTTGTAGATCGCGCGCGCTCCCGAAACGTTCTGCGGCTGATTGTTGTCGCCCTGGTCGCGGAAGAAACGCACATAGATGGAGTTCTTCTCGCTCGCCTTGTAATCAAAACGCGCCGAGCCGGAGTTTTCGTTGACCGGGTTGCTGGCGAGCAACTGGCCGATGTCGAAATCCGGGCTGGTGTTGGGATCAGTCACGATGCGCGTCGCGCCGGATGCGAGAAACGCGTTCGTACACAGCGCCTGCACGGCAGGGACTGCCGAGGCGCAGCGCGAGAGTTTCGGCACGCCTTCCACGATGTTGATGCCCGAACGCAGGCGGTAGCCTTCGTAACTTCCGAAGAAGAAGAACCTGTCTTTCACAATCGGCCCGCCCAGGCTCGCGCCGAACTGGTTGAGCTTGAGCGGCGATTTGTAATCGCGGTCAAAGAAGTTGCGCGAATCGAGTTTTTCGTTGCGCAGGTATTCAAAGACCGAACCGTGAAATTTATTGCCGCCCGATTTGGTGACGACGCTGACCTGACCGCCGGTGCCCGTGCCGTATTCCGCCGGATAGCTGCTCGACTCGACACGGAACTCCTGAACGTTCTCCAGTGAGGCCTGTAAGCGGAAGGGCGAGGCGATCTCACCGTTCAGATTGCCCGGGCTGGCGTCAATGATTGCAGAGCCTTCAACGCCATCGTAACGAACCGCGTTTTGTTGTACAGCGCGGCCCGAGAAACGAATGTCACCAAACGTGCCCGAACCGCTGTTGAGTGCGCCGGGCGCTTGGAGGTAAAGCTGTGAGAGTTGACGGCCGTTGAGCGGCAGACCTTGCACTTCCTGCTGGTTGACGTTCGCGCCCATGCGCGCCGACGACGTGTCGAGCGCAACATCGTCGCCGCCAACGATGGTTACGCTCTCGGTAGTCCCCGCGGGCTTCATCTCGACATCCAGGTTCAGCTCCTGCCCGACGACCAATTCAACAAATGTGAAGTCAGTCTTGGCGAAATTCTGAGCCGTAACCGTGATCGTGTAAGAAGAAGGCTTGAGGTTGGTGACGGCGAAACTGCCGTCCTCACTCGAGGTGGCAGTGCGGAGGTCGCCTGTGCGGTCGTTTTTGATGGTGACGGTGGCGCCGGGAACGACGGCGTTGTTCTGATCCCGAACCACGCCTTTGATGCGAGCTTGATCAACTTGAGCGAACGCAATCGTAGCCAAAACGCTTATCACCAGAATCAGTGGCAGCGTGGACAACAATCTCGTAAAAAAATTGATGAGGCTGCGACCTTTCGTGGTTTCTCTCGGTTTCATACCTTTCTCCTATGATTTGATAACACCTGATTGATCCTGTGGTGGAAGAACATTCCTCGACGCTCACTCGCGGCATTGCCTTCCGCTGAGCTCGAAGCGTTCCTGTTGTCATTTGTGATCCGGGTTGATTGATTAAGGTAGGAACTCTATCAAGTGATGATTAAATCGGAGTAAGAGCGGAGTTAAATCAGGGTAAGGGTAGAGTTAATTTCAGGTAAACCAGCGCGGCAAACAACGCAAGCGGAGTTGAAGCGCAAAGCGGTTGAACAGAAGTCGCGTTTCAGCCTTATGTTTACAGGCATTCAGCCAGCGCAATAACTATTGTCTACTCATTTTACCTGCGCTCGTGGATAGATAACTAATCTTCGATCCGTGCGTGTCCGTACCGACACTCAGCTATGCATCGCCCAAGATTCACTCTCATCGTCACGGAGAAAGGAGACCAGGTTGCGCCTGACGAGACGAAAAGATTTAAAGCTGCGTCGCCAGCGATATTTGGCGCCCAAGCTTGAAGCGCGGGGAGCCGTTGAGCGGCGGCGTATCTAACTGATAACCGACTCATAACTCGATAAGAGAAAGAGAGGAGGAACAGCGATGGCAATTCTTGATTCATTAATTAACGACACTGCGGAGAGGTATGGCCTGGGCGCCAAAGCCGCGCCCGTTATGTCGGCTTTACTCTCACTGATAGACAACGACCGCACCGGCGGCTTGAATGGATTCCTGGATCGCTTCAGGCAAGCCGGACTTGGTGATCAGGTTACGTCCTGGATCTACCGGGGCGCGAACACCTCGATCACGGCGGATCAACTCGAAAACGCCCTGGGTCCAGAGACGATCAACCGCATCGCCTCTAACCTGGACATTTCGCGCGCCACCGCCGGCTCTGCGCTGGCTTATATGACGCCCAGAGTAGTTGATCTGCTCACGCCGGATGGCGTTATCCCGACACGGCTGCCCGGTTGGGTCAGTTCCTACTACAGCGGCCGCGTAAGAGCCGGGCATGGGGTTGATGCCGCAAGGGCCGCGCCGGCTCAGCGCAGTTCAATCCTGCGCACGCTTCTGCCCTTGCTGGGGCTGGCGCTGCTGGGTTTCGCCGGATACCGTTATTGCAGCCGTCCGCATGAGGAAGCGACGCGGACTGCTATGATCACGCCCACGCCGACAGTGGGGGTTATCCCTTCAATCAATTCCCGTCTTTCGCTGAGCAACGTCGACGGCAAGATCAATTTCTCCGGCGTGGCTCCGGACGAACAGACCAGGCAAACAATCTTCAACCATCTCCGGTCTGTCTTCGGCGCGGAGAATATCAACGGCGATATCACCGTTGACCGGCGGGCGAGGTCAGCGTCGTGGCTGAACGACCTCTCCTTGGCGCTCCCGGCCCTCAGGATGCCGGGCGCTGAACTGAGTTTCGACGGCGACTCGATCAACGTAGGCGGGACAATCGCCGAGAACAGCAGGGACGAGATGGTAGCCAGGCTCAAATCCATCTACGGCGACGGCTTCAAGGTCGGCTCGTTCGGCCTTGCGTCGGCGGTTGAAGATGCCGCGCGAAGATCCGCCTCCGCGCTGGGCGCTTTGAGGCCGGGCTTTAGCGCGCGCGAGCTGACCAACGCGCTCAACCTGCACATTATTTACTTCGCGCCTGGCAGCGCGCAGATCCCGCCTTTGAGTGTCGGTTTCCTGGAGAAATCGGCGGAGGCTATCAAATCTGCGCCGGCAGACACAGTGATCGAGATCGGCGGCCATACCGACAACACCGGCAGCGCCGCCGCCAACGAGAGACTCTCGCAGCAGCGCGCCGAATCGGTCCGCAACTTCCTTATCAAAGAAGGAGTGAGTCCCAAGGCCCTGACCGCCAGAGGTTATGGCGCAAGCAACCCTGTGGCGGGCAACGACACAGGGGAAGGGCGCTTCAAGAACCGCCGGATCGAATACACGGCTCCGTGAGCTGTAAGGTAGCGCCTGATTTTCGGATCAAGGAGGGAGACAATGGCGATTGCGAAAGTGTCCGAGATCATCGCTTCATCAAGCAAAAGCTTCGAGGACGCTATCCAACACGGCATTCAACGCGCCAACAAAACGCTGGAACAGGTGAAAGGCGCATGGGTCAAAGACCAGAAGGTCGTGGTCGAAAATGGCAAGGTGGTTGAATACCGCGTCGTGATGAGAGTCACGTTCGTTCTCATTGACTGATGAAGCAACAACCTTCTACACCTTCGAGGGCCGGGAATTGAGCTTTTTGACTTTTCACCCTTTGAAACCGAATGCTCAATTCCCTGCCGTCAAAGGCGCGTTTTGTTGAATCAGTCGAACAGAAGGATTGACTGGATTGTCCGGACAAGGAGGATAAGATGTCGGCAAAATTTGAAATCAAGAAAGCGGCGGATGGCAGTTTCTATTTTCATCTGAAAGCGGCCAATGGGGAGATCATCCTGGCGAGCCAGATGTACACCGCCAAGAGCAGCGCTGAGAACGGAATCGAATCAGTGAAGGCAAATTCGCCACTGGACGAAAGGTACGAAAGAAAGAACGATGTTGATGGAAATCCGTTCTTCGTTCTCAAAGCGGCGAATGACCAGGTGATAGGTGTCAGGTCTCACGACATCGTGGACTAAAAAGTCTCACGACATCGTGGACTCCTTAATTGGCAAAAGGTCTCACGACATCGTGGACTGTTTTGGTGAAAGCCCTATCAATATTGGGGTT
>Ga0187892_10000516_pt1 | contig 100328 bp, 106 predicted proteins | sample MA1701073metaG_FD_139345 | JGI IMG/M metagenome (GOLD analysis project Ga0187892, IMG submission 139345) | Bio-ooze microbial communities from a basaltic lava cave in the Kipuka Kanohina Cave System on the Island of Hawaii, USA - MA170107-3 metaG ... | reverse complement strand
GCCCTCGACGACGCCCGCTACCAGCACGACCTGGGGCCGGCGCCAGCCACGCCGCTGGAGACGGGCGTCCGGCGCACGCTGGACGAGTTCGCGCGCCTCCACAAGGAGGGCCGGCTAGACACCCGGGAGCTGGCGTGACCGACTACCGCGTGCGGCCGGCGACGGCGGCGGACGCCGACGCCATCTGCCGCATCTACAACCAGGGCATCGAAGACCGGGTGGCCACCCTGGAGACGGAGCTTCGCACGCCCGAGGAGCGGCGCCAGTGGCTGCTCAGCCGGAGCCCACGCCACCGGGTGATCGTGGCCGACGACCACGGGGGCCAGGTCGCCGCCTGGGGAAGCCTCAACGTCTTCAACCCTCGCGACGCCTACCGGTTCGTCGTCGACTTCTCCGTGTACGTCGAGCGCGACTGGCGGGGCCAGGGCGCGGGCAGCGCGGTTCTAGCCCGGCTCGTGGAGCTGGCCCGGGAGCAGGGCTTCCACAAGATGGTGCTCTCGGCCTTCCCGACCAACAAGGGCGGCGTGGCCCTCTACGAGAAGTTCGGCTTTCGAACCGTCGGCATCTACCGCGAGCAGGGTCTCCTCGACGGCCGCTGGGTGGACACCATCGTCATGGAGAAGCTGCTCTAGTCCGCGGCGCGCGTCGGGCCTGCCCCTCGGCGCTGACCTGGCGAGAATCATCGATCGCCTCTCGCGGTCCAGGCTGCGCACGTCGCCAGCGCAGCTCTGCCCCAAGTCCTCGGATACCGCGATGAAGCCGTGGTCGTCTCGCGCTGCGGAGGAATTCGTTTCTGGTCGCCCGCCCCCGCGCGTCCTCGCCTGGCCCTCTCGGTACCTGAGCGTCGCGCGGCCCACCGTCGTTGGAGAGTCAGCCATCGAATCTGACCTCCAGGCCGCGCCCGGCGGCGCGGGCCTTTTTATCGACCACGACCGCGACGGCGACGTCCTGGAGCGCGGTGCCGGTGCTGTCGAAAATCGTGATCTCGTCGGCGCGCGTGCGGCCCGGCCGACGGCCGGCTACGACATCGGCCAATTCGGCGTGCACATCGGCGCAACGCATGAGGCCCGCGGCCAGCGCGTGCTGCAGCTCGCCGATCTCGGCGCACTGCTCCAGGATATCGACGACGAGTGTGCTGGCCGCGAGGAGTCCGGGTTCCAGCTCCTGCTTGCCCTGATTGTCCGCACCCACGGCTGCGATGAAGGTGCCCGGCCGCACATCGTCGCGACCGAGGAGCGGCTGGCGCGACGGAGTGCAGGTCACACAGACGTCGCTCTCCCGGACAACTCCGCGGGCGTCCCTCGCAACATCCACCTGGAGACCGAGTGCCGTCTTGGCCCGGCTGGCCAGGGCCTCGGCCCGCGCGCCGTCCACGTCGACCGCCCACGCGCGCTCGAGCGGCAGCACCGCCGCGAGCGCCGCGAGCTGGATCTCACCCTGCACGCCGCAGCCAATGATGGTTGCCGTGCGCGCGGTCGGGCGAGCGAGGACCTTCGCCGCCACTGCGGTCGCGGCACCGGTACGGAGCGCGGTCACCGTCCCGGACTCCATCACCGCCAGGGGCGCGCCATTCACCGCGTCGTAGAGAACGATCGTCCCCCGAATGGTCGGCAGGTTGAAGCGCCGACGATTCTCGGGAAAGTTGGCGTTGGTCTTGGCCGCGAAGTAGCTCTGCTCGGCCACCAGCCCCGCGGCCTTGATGTGGAAGCCGCCGCCCGGGGCGGGCACGCTGAGGACGCCCGGACGGAGCGTGTGTCCCGCGGCGTGCAGACGAAACGCCCGCTCCACGGCCTCAATGCAGTCGGCCAGCGTGAGCACCGCCAGTACGTCGCTCTGTGTAAGAACCAGGGTCGACGCTCGACGGGTCGCGAGTGCCATCCGGCCGCCTCAGCCGCCATTCGGCACGGCGCGTGCTCCTCCCGCCCCGTACCAGGCGGACAGGCCGCGTTCCGCCTCGAGATCGAGGGCCGAGAGCTGGTCGCGAAGAAGCGGGGCGATGTGATGACGCATGGGAATCTCCTTTTCGGGTCGCCGGCTTCATGAGAAGCCTCCCCGGACAAGCGGCCAGAGAACCACCCCCAGCGCGCCGGCCACCACGACGAGCACCGGTTCCGGAAGCCTGAACCGCCAGAGGACACCGAGACTGGTCAGCGCGATCAACGCCGTCGGCACGTCATAGATCGCGCGCTGGGCCAGGACGATGACGGCGCCGGTGATGGCGCCCGTCGCCGCCGCGGTGGCGCCCTGGACGAACGCCTTCAGCTGGCGGTTGTCACGGTTCCGCTTGAACCAGGGCGCCGGAATGACGGTGAAAAGATAGACGGGGAGAAAGATCCCGATGGCGGCGAGCACGGCGCCGGAGAACGTGGCGACGAGGTAGCCGATGAATGCCACCGTGATGACGACCGGGCCAGGCGTGACCATGGCCACCGCCACGGCGTCGAGGAACTGCTGCTCGGTGAGCCACCCGAACTGCTGGACGACACCCTGGTGGAGGAACGGCACGATCGCCAGGCCACTGCCGAACACGAAGGCGCCGGCCTTGGTGAAGAAGAGCAGGATCTGGAACAGGACGCCCTGGTCGCCGTACCCGACGTTGACGACGGAGGTCTCGATGACCCGGATGACAAGCCCGACCAGGCCGGCGCCGAATCCGGCAGCGAGAGCCCGCCGCCAGCCCGCCCAGGCCCGAACGAGCAACACGAGAAGGCCGGCCAGGATGAAGAACTCGGCCAGTTCGGCTTCGGCCCACACGGTCACCAGCGCCAGGGCCGTGAAGACTCCCCACAGGAGCGGGTCGCGCTTGTTGGTGGAGCGGGCCAGCCTGTAGGCCGCGATGGCGATGATCGCGATGACCGCGGCGCCGATACCGTAGAAGAGCGCCTGCATCCACCAGAGCCCCCCATAGGACAGGTACGCGATCGAGATCGCCACCACCATCAGGAACGACGGCAGGATGAAGGCCAGGCCAACCGCCGTGGCGCCAAGCACGCCGTGCTGGAAGTAACCCAGGGCGATCGCCAGCTGCGCCGCCAGCGGTCCGGGCATGATCTGGGCGAGGGCCAGGCCAAGCTGGTACTCGTCCTCCTCGATCCACCGCCGGTCTTCAACGAGATCACGGTGCATGAACCCGGCCAGGGCGACCGGGCCCCCGAACCCGAGGGTGCCGAGCCTCAGGAAATACCGCACCAGGGGCCAAAAGCCCGCGCCGGCAGGTCGGCGTTCGACCGTGGCGGCCATGTCGAGCCCAACGTTGTTGGCCATCTGCTTCTCCCCGGTATGCGTGGGCTGAGGCACGACGCGCTCGGCCGCAGCCACGCTATCCCACACGGGCCAGCTGATCGACGAGTTCCGCCACGCGCGCGTCGATCGCCGTGCGCGCCGCCTCGTACCCGTCGCTGACGGCGGGAACGTCGTCCCATCGGTCGACCGGGACAGTCGGCGTCAATCCACCAAGGTCACAGCCAAACGTGACGATGCGTGTCGCGGACGCCACGTGGTTCGCCGTGACCAGTCGCGGGTGGAGCCCCTGAACGTCGATCCCTTCCGCCAGGAGCGCCTTCACCACGCGAGGGGCGATCTCGGGATCTGGCTCCGTTCCGGCGAACGTGGCGTCCGCGCCGAGCCCACGCTGGGCGGCGAGGCGCCGAAAATGGGTCGCCGCGATCACGCTCTTGGCCGCCCCATGCAGGCACACGAACAGGACCCTTGGGTCAGACACGGCTCACCTCCACGCGTGAACGACAGTACGCGTACAGGGCGTCGTACGCGGGGAACTGCTTCGCCATGTTGTCGTGGTCATCGCGCGCGATCTCCCGGAAGCCGCTGGCCAGCGCGTACAGGCCCGGCGACTCCGGCGTGAGGTCTCGCGCGTCGGTGTCAGCACCACGCACGATCACCGCCAACGCGTGGAGCGCGCGGTCCTCCAGGCCGTACTTCGCCAGGAACGCGTCGAACGAGCACCGATCTCCGTGGTGACCCAGCTCGACGCCCGGCACGTCATAGGGAATGGCGCCCTCCCGGCGGGCGATGTCCATCACCTGATCGGCCGGCACAAAGATGAACACGGCCTCACCGTCGATGAACCGGTTGATCAGCCAGGGGCATGCAATACGATCGACTCGCGCCTTCGCCCGTGTCACCCATTTCATGTGGGTCTCCCGAGGCAACGATGGTTCACACCCCGCCGAGCTCCGTTCTGGCGCCGCTGCGGACGAGCGACGAGCCCGCACAACGGCGGCAGCGGCTCGCTCACCGCCGTTCCCCGACCGTGGCGTACAGACCATCGAAGAGCACCATCCCGTGGGCCAGGACCTCGCGATCATCCTTGAGAGCGGCCAGGAGCCCCCGAATGGCCACATCGAGTCCGCGGGCCTCGTCCCGGGGGAACTTTCCGTCCCGCAGGTCCACCTCGTGGACGATCTCGGCGAGCTGGGCCAAGCGCTCGTCACCCAGCCGGCAACGCTTGAGGAGCGTCTCGAAGGTGCAGTCCTCCCCGTGATGGCTGAACTCGGCCCCCGGCGCGTCGAAGGACACGGCATCGGCCGGGAACTCGTCCGGAGCCGCGAACGCGAACTCGGCGTCCGGATCGATGAAGCGCTTGATCAGCCACGCCGAGGCGATCCGATCGACGTGAGGGCGAGGGCGGGTCACCCAGCGACGGCCGCGCAGCGATTCGAGCGGGGTGGCCGGCGCGGCGGCCTCGGCACCTCGGCCCGGAGGGTGAAGGCGCATCTCGATGGTCTCCTTGATCCGCGCCACCTCTCGGTAGCCGGGCGCGTCGAAGAAGTCGATCTCGCGAACGCGCTGGAGCTCCCGGGCCAGGCGGCCCAGTGATTCTTCCCGGCGGGCCGGGGTCCGGTCACGTCCCGCCTTTCCCCTCAGGCCCTTGAGGATCTTCCGGTACCGCTGGCCGAGCTCCTGGTAGTCGCGATTCCGCGCCTCGTGGAAGAGCCGCACGGCCGCCGCCGGTTTCATGTTCTCGATCCGATCCACTCTTAGGAAGGTCGCCTCGCCGCCATCCTTCTGGACCTCCTGCGCCAGCCACTGGAACTGCTCGTAGTGATCCGCGGTGAACGGAAGCAGGTAGACGGAGTTCTTCAGCGCCGCCGCCCCCAGGGCCTGGAGCTTCCGCCAGATCCTCACGCGCAGACTCGACGGGTGCGGCGGCACGCTCACGATCAACAGGAGCCAGTCGTTCATGGCTGTATCAGGTGTTTCAGATGATATTACTACTGTTGCGTCTGTCAACCCTCTTGTTGGGGGATCTCGGTCGCGTGGGGACTCGGGGAGCGGAGTCCGGACAGGGCGACGGGCAACCCCACGATTCTCTACGGATTTCCGCCGTGGCCAGATTTGACGAGCGGCCGTCTCAGCCTGGTGTAGAGTCTGCAGCCGATCACCTGGTCATCTCTCACCGCCAAAGGGGGCCGCCTATGATCCGCCTCGCCGCCGTCGTCGTACTGGCCCTGATAGTCGGGATCCTCGTCGTCCCACCGACCGGTGCTGGTCCCGACAAGATCGTCTTCCCCGACAAGTGGCAGACCTTCACCCTCTACACCACGGTGGACCGCTACGATAACAAGCAGTACCGGGAGCTCTACGCGTCGTTACCGGCGGCGGTCGAGGCCATGAAGGCCGGCAAGCCCCTGCCCTACGGGACGGTCCTCGTCCTCATCCCCTTCAAAGCGCAGGTCGACGCCCAGGGCAACCCGCTCAAGGACGCCAACGGCCGCTTCCTCAAGGGCGACCGCCTCGGCTTCACCGTGATGGAGAAGCGGCAGGGATGGGGAACCGAGTACCCGCCGGAGCTCCGCAATGGCGAGTGGGAGTACTCGGCCTTTACCGCTGACGGCAAGTTCAACGACAAGGCCAACTTCAAGGGTTGCTTCGAGTGCCACAAGCCCCACGAGAAGCAGGACTTCGTCATCTCGCTGGCCGCGCTGGCCGGCGGCGCCGGCCATGCCGCGGCGGCCACGGCCGACGTGACCATCGCCGGGTTCGCCTTCGGCCCCGTCAAGGTCACCGTGCCCCCGGGCAAAGCCGTGACCTGGGTGAACAACGACGACTCGCCGCACCAGATCACCGTCAAGACCGGGACCGAGATCCGTGGCCCCGTGCTGACCAAGGGCCAGAGTCATGGGCAGGCCTTCAACGCGCCCGGCGTCTACGACTACATTTGCGGCCTGCACCCCGCGATGAAAGGCCAGGTCGAGGTGAAGTAGCGGTGCCGCCCGAGATCACCCGGGTCCGCGCGACTAGGGCAAGAGGACGGCCTTCGCGTAGTCGGCCGGCGGCGCGGCTCCACGAGCGCCCCTTCGAGTGGCCCCACACGCTCGGGCAATGGCAGCAGGATCGAGGCGGGCACCGCGACCCGCTCCGCGAAGGCGCCGGGACGGTTCATCCCGAACACCTGGCGGTCGGGGCAGAGGTGGGTGGCGCCGCTCCGGCAGTCGGCACACCGGCCACAGGGAATGATTGAGGAGGCGACGACCCGGTCGCCCGCTTTCGCCTCCCACACACCGGCGCCGACCTCGGCGACCTCGCCGCAGAACTCGTGGCCCATGACGAGCGGCGGCGTGCGCCGTGGGCTGCGCGAGGCGACGGCCTCCAGTTCTGAGCCGCAGATGCCGACCGCAGCGACGCGCAGGACGACCTCACCAGGCCCGGGCGTTGGCGCGGGGACCTGACGGATCTCCAGCGTGTCCCAGGTCGGATAGACAAGGGCCTTCACAGCGTCACGTGGCGGGACGGGAGTCGACGAGTGTCACCACGGACTAGGAGGCGTAGAGGCGGAGGACGCCGGAGGGGTCGTGGGCCTCCTTGCTCACAGTGGACGAAGCCGCCCGGCGGCATCGAAGGCCAGCGGCGCCGGGTCGCGACGGCGTTCGAGGTCGGGACGGGCGGGAAGCTCGGCCAGGAACGCCTCGGACACCTCGATCTCGCCGAGCAGCAGCGTGTTCTTGATGCGGATTACCCGGGCCCGCTCGGGCGGGGTGAGCCCGATGCACGACAGCGCCGTCTCGATCGCCTCCCGATCGGTCTCGTACGTCGGGGGAATCTTGGCGCCGTTGGGGGCGCAGGCGGTGATGCAGTTGATCAGCGTCGCCTTCATGTCGATCTTGTCGACGAGGCGGCGCGTGGTGAAGTCGGCGTTGCCGATGCCGGTGGCGTTGCCGTAGCTCTCCTCGGTCAGGTCCAGGGCCACGATCCAGAGGATCCGCGGATCGGCGGGAAACGGCTCATGGGGGTTGGAGGGCCGGCCGATCACGTTGGTATCCATGCCGGCCCCCGAGATGTTCTTGCCCATCTCCTCGACGACCAGGACGTCGAGAGGAGAGAAGGGCAGCCGGGCCATCCACTCCCGGGCGTGCTTGAGCAGCCGCCGCTCACCCTGCTCGAGGTCGGCCGCGGTGAAGGCCTCGATCGCCGCCGTCTCATCGTACCCGTTCTCGACGACACCCAACCCGAAGGCGATGCGGGCCCGGGCCAGCACCTCCCGACCCACCGCGGTGATGACCTTCTCGTAGCCGTGGTTGACGTTCATGCGGTGGTACTGGGCGGCGCCGTGGTACTTGCCCAGCCCGATGGTCAGCATCTTGAACAGCCCCGACTCGATCGAGCCTTTGAAGTCGGTGTGCGGCTTGACCCGGTTGACGAGGCCGATCCAGTCCGCCTCCGCCGCGTGCCGGTCCAGCCATACGGGCAGCCCGAGGGCCTCACCGATCTGGACCACCTCCATCGTGGCCCGGACCGGGCAGCCCATCGTGGCCTCAGTGATCCCGTAATGGGCCAGCACCGAGACCTGTCCCTCCGGCGTGCCGCCGCCGTGACTGCCCATGGCCGGAAAGATGAAGGGCCGCGCCCCCATATTCTGAAGCCACTTCACGGCGGCGCCCACGATCACGTCGATGTTGGCTACGCCGCGACTGCCTGCGCCCAGGGCGACGGTGTCGCCGCGCTTGATGGACAGGCTGGCTCGGCCGAGGGCTTCGGCCACGGCACCGGCGATGTCGGCCACCCGGGGACCAGGGAATGCCTGACGGACACGGATCATGCGGGGAAAGCCCATGGGCGCGCCTCCTGGGTGCCCTCCTACTTACCGGGCGCCGGAGCCCAAGTCAAAGGATTTTTGATCGCTGTTTATGGTATATACATGCAACTTCGGCCCATGTCCGACGTCGTCCCCGTGTTCCGACGCCTGACCCTCGCGAGCCTGCTCCTGGTCGCTGGCGGCTGCGGCCTGCTGCGCCCGGGTCCTACGCCCATCCTTCCGGCCGAGGAGCTCTACGCCGCCGGCGAGAAGGAACTGGACCGCCGCCGGTACGAGGACGCGCGAAAGAACTTCAAGACCATCGTGGAGCGACATCCGAACTCCTCGTACACGCCCCGCGCCCGGTTCCTCATCGGCGAGGCGTACTATCGCGAGGGCGAGTTCGACCGAGCCGTCAAAGAGTTCGAGACCTTCATGTCGTTCTACCCCCGCCACCAGGTCGCCGACCTGGTCCAGTACCGCCTGGCCATGGCCCACTACGACCAGGTGAAGCCGATCGAGCAGGACCAGACGGTTGCCGCCAGGGCACTGGATCAGTTCCGGAAGTTGGTCAAGGAATACCCGGAAAGCCGTTACGCGACCGACAGCCTGGCCAAGATCGACATCTGCCGCGGTCGCCTCGCCCAGAAAGAGGTGTGGGTGGCGACCTACTACTTCAACCAGGGCAACGCCGGGGCAGCCCGCCAGCGGCTGGAGCTGGTGCTGCGCGAGTACCCACGCACCCTCGTCATCCCGGAGGCGCTCTGGCTCCTCGCCGACGTGAATCTGCGCGAGGGCAAGCGGGAGGAGGCGCGCGCCTTCCTGCTCCGCCTCGAGCAGGAGTACGCCCACACCGAGTTCGGCCGGCGCGCCGTTCAGCGGCTGCGCGCCCACCGGTAAGGCCCATGCACGACATCGTCGATCTGCGCTCCGACACCCTGACGCTCCCCACGCCCGAGATGCGCGAGGCCATGGCCCGCGCCGAGGTGGGGGACGACGTGTGGCAAGAGGATCCGACCGTCACGAGGCTCGAAGCGCTGGCGGCGGAGCGGATGGGGAAGGAAGCCGGCCTGTTCGTGACGTCGGGGACGCAGGGCAATCTGATCTCGGTGTTGAGCCAGACGCGGCCGGGCCAAGAGGTCGTCGTCGACCTCGACTCTCACATCTTCAACTACGAGGTGGCCGGCACGTCCGTGATCGGCGGCGTGCAGATGCGCGCGGTCAAGACCGAGCGGGGGTTCCTCACCCCGGCCCAGGCGCGAGAGGCCCTGCGGCCGGCCAACATTCACGTCCCTCCGACGGGCCTGGTCTGCATCGAGAACACCCACAACCGCCACGGCGGCACCTGCTGCACGCCCGAAGAGATCGCCGCGGTGGCGGCGGTGGCCCACGGGGCCGGCGTCCCCGTCCACCTCGACGGCGCCCGCCTGTTCAACGCGGCGGTGGCCCTGGCCCGGGACGCGCGGGAGTTCACCCGCCACGTCGATTCGGTGACCTTCTGCCTGAGCAAGGGGCTGGCCGCGCCGGTCGGCTCGGTGATCTGCGGCAGCGCTGATCTCGTCGGCCGCGCCCGCCGGCTCCGCAAGATGCTAGGCGGCGGCATGCGGCAGGCCGGCATCATCGCCGCCGCCGGCATCGTGGCGCTCGAGCGCATGGTGGACCGCCTGGCCGAGGACCACGCGAACGCCCGCGCGCTGGCCAAGGGGCTGGCCAGGCTGCCCGGGCTGGCCGTGGACCTGGCCAGCGTGCAGACCAACATCGTGATCTTCCGCGTGGCGCGCCCGGACGGCCCAGCGTCGCCGACCTCAATCAACGAGCTGGTCCAAGGCTGTGCCGCCCGGAAGATCAAGATCCACGCGATCGGGCCGGCGGCGATCCGCTGCGTGACCCACAAGGACGTGGACACCGAGGACATCCACAGGACGCTCGACGCGTTCCGCGAAATCACTAGCAAATGGTAGGGCGCGCGATGACCATGGACCCGGGCGGCACGATGGACGAGTTCGGGCGCCGGCTCCGCCGGCGCAATCCTGGGGGCGGTCTCGGAGGGGGCCGTCGAGGCCCCCTCCGACGAAAGGACGTGGACACCGAGGACATCCACCGGACGCTCGACGCGTTCCGGGAGATCACGAGGGGCTGGTAGGGGGGCCGCATGGCCGAACGTCTCCTGGACATCAAGGGCCTGAAGACTTACTTCTTCACCGACGAGGGCGTGGTGCGGGCCGTCGACGGCGCCGACCTCTACATCAACAAGGGTGAGACGCTCGGCGTGGTCGGCGAGTCGGGCTGCGGCAAGTCGGTGACCGCGCTCAGCATCATGCGGCTCATCCCCCAGCCGCCCGGCCGCATCGTGGAGGGCCGCATCACCTACAACGGCCGCAGCCTGCTGGACCTCTCGGCGTCCGAGATGCGGAAGATCCGCGGCAAAGAGATCGCCATGATCTTCCAGGAGCCCATGACCTCGCTCAACCCCGTCTTCACCGTGGGCGAGCAGATCGCCGAGGCCATTCGCCTCCACGAGGGGCTGGGCCGGCGCGACGCCATGGACAAGACGGTGGAGATGCTGCGGGTGGTGCACATTTCCAACCCCGAGCGCCGCGTCAAGGAGTATCCCCACCAGCTCTCCGGCGGCATGCGGCAGCGCGTGATGATCGCCATGGCGCTGTCCTGCAACCCCAAGCTCCTCATCGCCGACGAGCCGACCACGGCGCTCGACGTCACCATCCAGGCCCAAATTCTCGAATTGCTCAACGAGCTCAAGGCCAAGTTCAACATGGCGGTGATGCTCATCACCCACGACATGGGCGTGATCGCCGAGACTGCCCAGCGGGTCGTGGTGATGTACGCGGCCCAGGTGGTGGAGGAAGCGGCGGTGACCGAGCTGTTCAAGGAGCCTCTGCACCCCTACACCCAGGGTCTGCTGCGCTCCATTCCCCGCATCGACCTGGCCGCCACCCAGAAGCGCAAGCTGGAGACCATTCAGGGCGTGGTGCCCACCCTCCGCGGCGACATCAAGCCTGGCTGCCGCTTCGCCCCGCGCTGCCAGTTCGCCAAGCCGCAGTACTACGAAAACACGCCGCCGCTCAAAGAGGTCAGGCCCGGCCACAAGGTGGCCTGCTTCCTCTACTGAGGCTGCCCATGGCTCAGGCGCTCCTCCGCGTCCAGAACCTCAAGAAGTACTTCCCCATCCGCGGCGGCCTGCTCTCGCGGGAAGTGGCGCGCGTGCACGCAGTCGATGACGTCTCGTTCGAGATCATGCCCGGCGAGACGCTGGGCCTGGTCGGCGAGTCGGGCTGCGGCAAATCGACCACCGGACGGACGATCCTCCGCCTCATCGAGCCGACCGCCGGCGCGGTGTGGTTCCAGGACAAGAACGTCACCACGCTCGACAAGCGGTCGCTGCGGGCCCTGCGCAAGGAGATGCAGATCATCTTCCAGGACCCCTACGCCTCGTTGAACCCCCGCATGACGGTGGGCTCGATCATCGGCGAGGCCCTCGTGATCCACAAGCTCGTCCCCGGCCGCAAGCAGCGCGAGGAGCGAGTCGTGCAGCTCCTGGAGACGGTGGGGCTCACCCCCGACCATCTGCGCCGCTATCCCCACGAGTTCTCCGGTGGCCAGCGGCAGCGCATCGGCATCGCCCGGGCCCTGGCGGTGAGCCCCAAGCTCATCGTGGCCGACGAGCCGGTGTCGGCCCTGGACGTTTCGATCCAGGCCCAGATCATCAACCTCCTGGAGGACCTGCAGGCGAAGTTCGGCCTCACCTACCTCTTCATCGCGCACGACCTCTCGGTAGTCGAGCACATCTCCACCCGGGTGGCCGTGATGTACCTGGGCAAGATCGTGGAGATCGCGCCGGCCAAGGAGCTCTATACCAATCCCAAGCACCCCTACACCGAGGCGCTGCTGTCCGCGGTGCCCATCCCCGATCCCACCGTCCGGCGCAAGCGCATCATTCTGGAAGGCGACGTGCCGAGCCCGGTGAACCCGCCGTCGGGCTGCCGCTTCCACACCCGCTGCCCCGTCCGCGTGCCCTCCTGCTCCACGAACGACCAGGTTCTCAAGCAGGTATCGCCGGGCCACTGGGTGGCCTGCCAGGTCCGCACCGGCGTCGCGACGGCGTAGACGCGTGCCGCTCGGGTCGGGGGCGGCGTGGGGCAGGGGTCGCGGGACCACGCAGCGGGCGCCCGCTCCCACGTTGCGGCTGGGCTCCATCTGGGCGGGCGCGATCCGTTGGCAGTGGGAGGGAACGGGTCCCGCGACCCCTCCCCCGCGCCACCCCCGACCCGACCTCCCGGCTCCCCGCCGCCGCGGCGCCGTACGGTGCTCACGCCCGACCAGCGGCCCGTCGACCCTGGGCTCAGGCATCGGAGGCTGAGGTGCCGAAGGTCAGGGTCGGCGACATCGAGATGTTTTATGTGGAGGCGGGACAGGGGGAGCCGGTCGTCCTGATCATGGGCTTCGGCGGAGACCATCTGGCCTGGGGATTCCAGTTCCAGACGTTCGCCGAACGTTACCGCGTCATCGCCTTCGACAACCGCGGGGCCGGGCAGACCGACAGCCCCGACCATCCGTACACGACGCGGCTGATGGCCGAGGACACGGCCGGTCTCCTGGACGCGCTCGGCATCGCGCAGGCCCACGTCGTGGGCGTGTCGATGGGCGGCATGATCGCCCAGGAGCTGGCCCTCAACCACCCGGCGCGCGTCCGCACGCTCCATCTGGGCTGCACGCTGGCACGGCCCGACGCCTACATGAAGGCTCTGATCGCCGCCTGGCGTGACGTCCGCGTCAACGTCAGCCGGGAGGCGGCGCTGCGGTCCTTCGGCCTCTGGCTCTTTGCTCCCGCCACCTATAACGAGCGGCCGGAATTCGTGGAGCTGATCTTCCAGAACGCGCTGGCCAATCCCTATCCGCAGACGCTGACCGGATTTGTTCGCCAGGGCGATGCCATCGCCGGCCACGACACGCTCGACAGGCTCCACGCCCTGCGCTGCCCGACGCTGGTGAGCGTGGCCGAGGAGGACATCCTCGTACCGCCCCGCTTCTCCCGCGAGCTCGCTGGCCGGATCCCGGGCACCAAGCTCCAGATGGTGCCCGGCGCCGGGCACGTCTACTTCTGGGAGCAGCCGGGTGCGTTCAATGCGCTCTGCCTGGAGTTCCTGGCCCAGCACGCCGCCGGCTGATCACAGGCCCCGCTCGGAGCCTGTCGGCATATCGAGGAGCGTCACGGCTGCGCCGGGGCGCTCCGAGCGTTGGGGGGTATGGGGGGCCATGTCGGGGCCCCCCATCTCTCTAGTTGAGGTCGATGCGCCAGACGGGGCCCAGGAGGTAGAGCGGCCCCTGGAAGCGGACGAAGGCGGGCGCCGGACCGCCCAGAACCCAGCAGTGCATCGGGGCCGGATCGACGACGAGCAGCGAGGCCAGGAGGCCCAACTCGGGCTGGAGGCGATAGCGCCGGGCCATTTCCGTCCGCTGCCCGATCGCCACCTCGTCCTCGCCGTGCGGCGCGAGGACCATCCGCACGTGACGGGGCTGGGGCGTGAACGCCACGATCTGCACCGTCTCGCCGGCACCGGCGGCAAGGTTCTTGAGCAGCATCGTCAGCATGCCGTTGTAGACATCGGGCGCCAGTTCGAAGCGCCCGCTGACGATCTCCTCGGGGCTGTCCTGGTCGGCGCGATACCGCACGTCGTATCGGCCGCTCCCGCGGTCGATCGAGGCCTCCAGCGTCTCCGGGAACGCCGGGCCCCGCTGGACGATGTGATAGCTCAGCAGCGTGAACACATCCTTCTGCGAGAAGACGACGGTCTCGTCGTAGAGCGAGCCATCGGCGAAGCGAAAGACCAGCCGGCTCTCCACGCGGTCGCCGCGGGCGACTTGAATGAGATCCCCATGGGCCAGAATCTGGCCTCCCGGCGAGCGGAGCACGGGAAAGCCGCGGGTCACGCCCTCGGTGAACCGCACCACCACGGGGGCGGAGCCGGCCGCGACGCTCCAGAGGAGGATCAGCAGGCCGACGATCATCGCGACAACGATCACCAGGCTTCGGAGCCGTCCCGGAGGCGTGAGTGACGGCGCGAGCGCGGGCCCGGCGGCCCGGCGTGACCTGCGATGGGTTGCAGCGCTCACGGCTTACACCTCGAGCGGGAGAGTCGCGCCTCGGCGCGAATCAGTCCCAGAGGTACGCGCGAGGGTTGACGGACTGCCCTTTGACGACGATCTCGTAGTGGAGGTGTGGCCCCGAGGAGCGCCCGGTATTCCCGCTCAGCCCGACGACGTGACCCCGCTCCACCTTCTGCCCGTACTGCACCATGAGCTTGGACAGATGGCCGTAGAGGGTTCGGATCTCTTGCCCGTGGTCGAGGACCACGGTGATTCCGTAGTCGGCGTTCGAGCCGGCAAAGACGACGGTGCCCCCGGCCGGCGCCCGCACCGGCGTGCCGGGGCTGGCGTTGATGTCGAGGCCGCCGTGGAGCTCCTCGACCTTGGTCCACGGCGAGAGCCGCCGGCCGAACTCCGAGTTGACGCCCCCGCGTACCGGCCACCGTGACGGCAACGCGAGCAGGGCGCGCCGGGCCTTGCCGATCAGCCGATCGAGGGCCTTCAGGCTCTGTCCCTCTTCCTGGATCTGCTCGGTCAGGAGATCGAGTTCGGCGACCGCCGACGAGCGGGCCGGACGCTCCAGCAGGGTCGCGCTGGAGCCTCCGATGCCGGCGTCGCGGCTGCGCGGCGCCAGCTCGGGCCCGAACGCTTCCCAGACCCGCGCGTGCAGCTCGCGCCAACCGGTGACCTCTCGGCGCAGCTCGGTGACGCGGCGGTTGAAGACTTCGATCGTGGCGCGCTGCTCGTCGTTCTGCTGGAAGAGCGTGGCCGCGGCCCGGATCCGCTGCCGGAGGTACCACCAGTCCCCGACGAGTGTGCCCAGCGCGACCACACCGACCACGAAAAGCACCAGCAGGGTCGTCGGCAGGCGACGCGGAAAGCTGATCCGGGCGATCCGGGCACCGTCCCCACGGACGATGAGGAGACTGAAACGCTCGCGGTGGTTCACCAACTTGGTCGGGGTCTTGAGCTGGGCTGTCCGGGACGGCTGGACGGTGGGTCGCATCGCTTCGGCCGCTGCGGCAACGGCGGACTCCCGCGTTGCTGACGACGGAGGAGAGGCCAGCATGCGGGCCTCTTTCGCAAGCGGCGTGCCGAACCTTCCGACAAATACAATCAGCCGTTTACGCTCTGGCCGCCTGCCATTTCGGCACACTAACGTACACTGAACTGTCACCGCCGGGGGCATCGACCGGGCGTCAACCCGACCTGGCGTGCTGTAACTCCGCGTGAGATCGTCGGTTTGTTTGACACCCCAGAATGGCGCGCAGTATGATCGCCCAGGTCACGGCGAAAGGAATCCGTATGGATGAGTTTTACCGAATTAAGCGCCTGCCTCCCTACGTGTTCGCCGTCGTCAACGACCTCAAGACCAAGGCTCGCGCGCGCGGGGAGGACATCATCGACCTGGGCATGGGCAACCCCGACATGCCCACGCCAAAGCACATCGTCGCCAAGCTGATCGAGGCGGTCCAGAACCCGAAGAATCACCGCTACTCGGCCTCGCGGGGCATCACGCGGCTGCGGGTGGCGATCACCAAGTGGTACCGCGATCGCTACGATGTCGCGCTCGACCCGGAGACCGAGACCATCGTCACCATCGGCGCCAAGGAGGGCCTGGCCCACCTGACGCTGGCCGTGCTCCAGCCCGGCGACGGCGTCCTGGTGCCCAACCCCACGTACCCGATTCACTCGTACTCGGTGGTGATCGCCGACGGCGACCTGCGCTCGGTCCCGCTCACGGCGGACGGGGATTTCTTCGCGCGTCTTCAGGAGACAGCCAGGCTGGCGTGGCCGAAGGCCAAGCTGCTAATCATTTCCTTCCCGCACAATCCCACCACGATGTGCGTCGATCGGGCGTTCTTCGAGCGGGTGGTGGCATTCGCTCGCGAACACCGCCTCCTGGTGGTGCACGACTTCGCCTATGCCGACTTCGCCTTCGACGGCTATCGGCCGCCGTCGTTCCTGGAAGTGCCGGGGGCCAAGGACGTCGGCGTCGAGCTGTTCTCGACCTCGAAGTCCTACAACATGCCCGGCTGGCGGCTGGGCTTCGTGTGCGGCAACGCCCGCATGATCCAGGCCCTGGCCCGGATCAAGTCCTACCTGGACTACGGGGCGTTCCAGCCCATCCAGATCGCCGGCATCATCGCGCTGGAGGGTGATCAGGCGGTGGTGCGCGACATCGTCGAGGTGCACCGCAAGCGCCGCGACGTCCTGGTCGACGGCCTCAACAAGCTCGGCTGGAGCGTGCCCAAGCCCCGGGGCACCATGTTCGTGTGGGCGCCCATTCCCGACACCTTCCTGGCCATGGGCTCGCTGGAGTTCGCCAAGCTCCTCGTCGAGGAGGCCAAGGTGGCCGTTTCTCCGGGCATCGGCTTCGGCGAGTACGGCGAGGGCTACGTGCGCTTCGCCCTCGTGGAAAACGAGCAACGCATCCGCCAGGCACTGCGCGGCCTCAAGCAGCTCGGCCGCTGACGTGAACGAAGTCCGCATCGCCTTGCTCGGCCTCGGGACCGTCGGGGCCGGCGTCGCCAAGCTGCTCGACACCGAGCGGGCGGTGCTGGAAGAGCGGGTGGGCTGTCGCCTCACGCTGGCCGCAGTGGCCGACCTCGACGTGACGCGGCCCCGGGAAGGGTTGGACCTGGCCCGGCTTCCGCTCACCACCGACGTCACCCGCGTGCTCGCCGATCCCCAGACCCAGGTCGTGATCGAGTTGATCGGCGGTCTGGAGCCGGCGCGGTCGTTCATCCTTCGTGCCCTGGCCGCCGGCAAGCACGTGGTGACGGCCAACAAGGCCCTTCTCGCCCACCACGGTGCCGAGCTCTACGACGAGGCCCGGCGCCGCGGCGTCACCCTGGCCTTCGAGGCGGCCGTGGCCGGCGGCATCCCGCTGATCCGATCGATCAAGGAAGGCCTGGTCGCGAACCGCATCCTGTCGATCTTCGGCATCGTCAACGGGACCTCGAACTACATCCTGTCGAAGATGACCGACGAGGGGCTCGACTTCGCCATGGTCCTCAAGGAGGCCCAGGCCCACGGCTACGCCGAGGCCGACCCCACGCTGGACATTGAGGGCATGGACTCCGCCCACAAGCTGCAGATCCTGGTCACCCTCGCCTTTCGCACGTTCGTGGACCTCAAGGACATCCACACCGAGGGCATCACGGGGGTGACGGCGCAAGACATCGCTTACGCCCGTGAGCTGGGCTACCGGGTCAAGCTGTTGGCCATCGCCAAGGCCGTCGACGACGGGGTCGAGGCGCGGGTGCACCCCACCATGATCCCCGCCAACTCTCCGCTGGCCGCGGTGTCGGGCGTGTTCAACGCCGTATTCGTCACCGGGCATGCCGTGGGCGACCTCATGTTCTACGGGCGCGGGGCCGGTCAGCTGCCCACCGCGTCCGCGGTCTGGTCGGACATCGTCGAGATCGCCCGCCGCATCGCCCACGGCATCCCGGCCCTGGCCCTGGAGCTGCCGCCGTCGGGGCCGGGCGCGTTGCCCTTGCGCGCCATGGACGGGATCCGGTCCTGTTACTACCTGCGCGTGATGGCCCAGGACCGGCCAGGCGTGCTCTCGCGAGTCGCTGGGGTGCTGGGCGAGAACAACATCTCCATCGCGTCCGTGATCCAGAAGGGGCGAGCCACCGCCGAGGCGGTGCCCGTGGTGATGATGTCCCACGAGGCGCGTGAACGGGACATGCGGACGGCCTTGGCCGCCATCGACAGGCTGCGGGTGGTGGCGGGGCCCACGACCATGATCCGCGTCGAGGGCGGCCCGGCGTGAAGGCCTGGCGGGGAGTGATCGAGTGGTATCGGGACTTCTTGCCGGTGAGCGACAAGACGCCTGTGGTGACGCTGCACGAGGGCAATACGCCGCTCACTCGGAGGGGGGCTTCGCCCCCCTTCCGAAACCTCCCCCCAGGAAGATCGCGCGGGCAAAGCCCGCGCTCGAACGGCGGCCACGCATGACGGCGTGGCGGGGCGTGATCGAGGCGTATCGCGACTTCTTGCCGGTGAGCGATAAGACGCCGGTAGTCACCCTGCACGAGGGCAATACGCCGCTGGTGCCAGCGCCCCGGCTGGCCGAAGCGACCGATCCCCGCCTGCGCATCTACCTCAAGTGCGAGGGATACAACCCCACCGGCTCGTTCAAGGACCGCGGCATGACGATGGCGATCTCGAAAGCGCTCGAATCTGGCGCGCGCGCCGTCATCTGCGCCTCGACCGGCAACACGTCGGCGTCGGCGGCGGCCTTCGCCGCCCGGGCGGGGATCAAGGCGTTCGTCATGGTCCCCAAGGGGGCCATCGCGCTCGGCAAGCTGTCCCAGGCCGCGATTCACGGGGCCAAGGTGTTGATCGTCGACGGCAACTTCGACCAGGCGCTGACCATCGTGCGCCAGATCTCGGAGACCCACCCCGTCACGCTGGTGAACTCGGTGAATCCCTTCCGCGTGGAAGGGCAGAAGACGGCCGCCTTCGAGGTCGTGGACCACCTCGGCCGCGCCCCCGACTATCATCTGATTCCCGTCGGCAACGCCGGCAACATCACCGCGTACTGGCGCGGATACCGCGAGTACCATCGGGCGGGGCGGGCCCGGGAGCTGCCGCGCATGGTGGGCTTCCAGGCCGCCGGCGCCGCGCCGATCTACGAGAACCGCGTCATCGACGAGCCGCGCACGGTGGCCACCGCCATCAAGATCGGGAACCCCGCCAGCTGGGGACCCGCGCTGGAGGCCCTCCGGGACTCGCGCGGGTGGGTCGACGTGGTCTCCGACGAAGAAATCCTGCAGGCCTATCGAGTGTTGGCGCGCGAGGAGGGAATCTTCATGGAGCCGGCCTCCGCCGCCACGGTGGCCGGGCTCATCAAGAACGTCAAGGCCGGGCGATTCGAGCCGGGCTCGACGCTGGTGCTGACGCTCACCGGTCACGGCCTCAAGGACCCCGACACCGCGCTGGAGTCCGCCTCGCGGCCCACCACCGTGCCGCCAGATCTCCGGGCGGTCTTGACCCAACTCGGCTTCTGACCCCCCGCCCCACCGTGGGTTGAACCGCCTCAAGGTCGTCGCCGGCCTGCTGATCAGCCTCGCGCTGGTCGGCCTTCTCCTCTGGAATGTGGACCTGGCCGCGCTGGGCCGCCAACTCCGTCGGACCCATTGGGGCTGGACACTGCTCGGCGTCGCCCTCGCCCCGGTGGGTCTCTGGCTGCGGGCCCGACGTTGGAGCTATCTCTTTCCTCCACGCTCGCAGCCGCCCGGCCTGGTGGCCGGCACGATGATCGGCTACATGGTCAACAACGTGCTCCCGCTGCGGGCGGGCGAGGTGGTCCGCGTTTACGTGGTCGCCCGTCGCTGGCGGCGCGGATTTTGGATGACGCTGGCCACGCTCGTCGTGGAGCGCGTGCTCGACAGCCTGGTCATCGTGTTCGTGCTGGCCGTGCTCGTGCTCGTCCTTCCCGTGCCCGCGGTGTTCCGGTGGACGGCCGGGACCATGCTGGCCCTGGACCTGATCGCCGTCGCGCTCCTGGCCCTCTTCGCTGCCGTGCCCGACCGCTGCCGGCGTGTGCTCGAGCGCTTCACGCGGCCCTGGCCGGGGTTGACCCGGCGTCTGACCAGCGTCTTCGAGCGGTTCGTCCTCGGCCTCGACGGCATCCGGACTCCGGCCCATCTGCTGCCGCTTCTCGTCTGGACGGCCATGGTGTGGCTGGCCCCGGCGCTCGCCGCCTGGACGATGCTGCGGGCGGTGGAGCTGCAACTGCCCTTCATGGCCGCGTGGGCCGTCCTGGCCTTCGTGGGACTGGGAATCAGCGTCCCGTCTGCGCCGGGATATGTGGGCGTCTTCCACTACGCGGCGGTGCTGGCCCTCGGCATGTTCGACGTGCCCCGTGAACCGGCGCTGGGGTACGCGATCGTGTTCCACGCCAGCCAATTCATCCCCGTCACCCTGGCCGGCTGGCTGCTCCTGCTCCGCGAGCACCTGAGCCTCGCCGAAGCGACGCAGGCCCGGCCGACACCGGGCACCCTGGACGGCTGAGGGCGCGGGCGATCCGACGGGAGCGCGCGCCCGCCGTGATACGATGCCTGAGCCATGGCCCTGATCGTCCAGAAGTACGGCGGCACGTCCGTCGCTGACGCCGAGAAGATCAAGAACGTGGCCCGCCGGGTGGCGCACCAGGCCCCGGGCAATCAGATCGTCGTGGTGGTGTCGGCCATGGGCAAGACCACCGACGGGCTCATCGGGTTGGCCTCGCAGATCACGCCGGCGCCCGATCCGCGCGAGCTGGACGTGCTGCTGGCCACCGGCGAGCAGGTGACCATCGCGCTGCTGACCATGGCGCTCCAGGCGCTCGGCTTCAAGGCGCGCTCGCTGACCGGTCCCCAGGTCGGCATGCGCACCGACAACGCCCACACCCAGGCGCGCATCACCCGGATCAACGCCGAGCGGGTGCGCCAGGCCCTCGATGCCGGCGAGATCGTCGTGGTGGCCGGGTTTCAAGGGCTCAGCGAGAGCGAGGAGATCACGACGCTGGGCCGGGGCGGCTCCGATCTCACCGCGGTGGCCCTGGCCGCCTCGCTCAAGGCCGACCTGTGCGAGATCTACACCGACGTGGAGGGCGTGTACACCGCCGATCCCAACATCGTGCCCGACGCCCGCAAGCTCGCGCGCATCACCTACGACGAGATGCTGGAGATGGCCAGCCTGGGGACCAAGGTCCTCCAGAGCCGTTCCGTGGAGTTCGCCAAGAAGTACGGCGTGCCGGTCCACGTGCGCTCGACCTTCAAGCCCGATCCCGGCACGCTGGTCACGAAAGAGGAGCACGGCATGGAAGACGTGGTCGTCACCGGCGTCACCCACGATCGGAGCCAGGCCAAGATCTCGATCCTGCGCGTTCCCGATCGCCCGGGCATCGCCGCCCGGGTCTTCGGCGCCATCGCCCAGACCAACATCGTGGTGGACATGATCGTGCAGAACATCAGCCGGGACGGCTACACCGACATGTCGTTCACGGTGCCGCGGGACGACTACCGGCGGGCGGTGGCAGCACTGGAGGATGTCGCCCGGACGGTGGGGGCCCAGGGCGTCGTCCACAACGAACGGGTGGCCAAGGTCTCCATCGTGGGCGTCGGCATGCGGAGCCACTCCGGCGTGGCCGCCCGGATGTTCGGAGCGCTGGCTAAGGAAGGGATCAACATCCAGATGATCTCGACGTCGGAAATCGCCGTCTCCTCCGTCATCGACGACAAATACGCCGAGCTGGCGGTGCGCGCGCTGCACGACGCGTTCGAGCTGGGCCGCACCCGCGAGGCCGCCGTCTCGCCGGAGTCCCGCCATGGTGAAGGGTAAGGCCGCCGTCTTCTTCGGGCCCGGCAAGCCGTTCGAGATCCGCGAGCTCACGCTGTCCGAGGTCGAGCCCGAGGCCGTGCTGGTGCACGTGTCGCTGGCCAACGTCTGCGGTTCGGACCTCCATTTCTGGCGCGGGGACGCGCCGCTCAAGCTGCCCACCGACGGCTGGATCTTCGGCCACGAGATGACGGGGCGGGTGGCCCGGCTGGGGGCCCGGGTGAAGAGCGACTCGCTGGGCCAGCCGCTCAAGGAGGGCGACCGCGTCGCTTACGCCTACTTCTATCCGTGTGGCCGCTGCCCCGCCTGTCTGGGCCAGGAGCCGGCGGCGTGCCTCTTCAAGGTCGGTCGTCCGCTGGGCCCATCGGAGTTCCCCCACTTCCACGGCGCCTTCGCCGAGTATTACTACCTCAAGCCCGGAGGGGCCATCTTCCGGGTGCCCGACGCGCTCTCCGACGAGCTGGTGGCGCCCGTCAACTGCGCGCTCAGCCAGGTGATCTTCGGCCTGCACAAGGCTGGCCTCCGCTTCGGCGGCACGCTCGTCATCCAGGGCGCCGGCGGGCTCGGGGTCCAGGCCGCGGCGGTGGCCAAGGACATGGGCGCCTCCGTGGTGATCGTGATCGATCGGATCAAGGGCCGCCTGGAGCTGGCCCAGGCCTTCGGGGCGGATCACGCGATCAATATCGGCGAGGTTGCCGAGCGCAAGGACCGCGTGAATTTGGTGCGCAAGCTCACCGGTGGGGCCGGCGCCGACGTCGTGTGCGATTTCGTCGGCTTCCCGGAGGTGATTCCCGAGGGCATCGAGATGCTGCGTCAGGGCGGCAGCTATCTGGAGATCGGCACCATCAGCCGCGGGGCCAAGGTGGAGCTGGAGCCGGCGGCGCTGGTGTGGGGCGCCAAGCGTATCGTGGGCGTCATCATGTACGACCCGTGGGTGATCCCCCGGGCCCTCGATTTCCTGGTTCGCAACCGAGCCCGCTGGCCGTTCGAGCGGCTGATCTCGCATACGTTCCCGCTCGAGAAGATCAACGAAGCCTTCGCTCAGTCCGAGTGGCACGCGCGGGAGACCACCAACATCACGCGCGCGGCGCTGGCCCCATGAGCAGGCGGCGGCCGTCCCTGCTCGTCATCGGGCTCGTGCTGATCACGGCGGCAGCCTGCGGGCCGCATGGCTTCGACCGTCCGACGCTCACGAAGGGCATCGGCGCTCAGCTCCCGCCGGCCGACGAGGACATCGCCCGGGCGCTGGAGGCTCGGCCGGCGGCCCGGCCGCCCATGAGAATCGCGCTCTATCTCCACCCGGAGCCACTCACGGTGGGGGGAAGCCGATCGTGGAGTTGGAAGGCGCGCGACAAGGACGCACTCCTGGCCGCGGCGGAGGGTCTGCGCGGCGACCGGCTCGTCGGCGACATGTTCGTGCTCTCGGATCTCGTCGTCCGCGACCGCGATCTCAAAAGCCTGCGCATCGCCGCCGCCCAGCACGGCGCCGACACGCTGCTCCTGGTGGCCGGCAGCGCCGACGTCGACGCCTACAACAATCCGCTGAGCCTGCTCTACCTCACTGTGATCGGGTACTGGCTGGCGCCGGGGACGCACCGGGACGCGCTGTTCCTGGCTCGAGGCGCCATGTGGGACGTCCGCAGCGGTCACCTCTATCTGACCATCGAGACCGAAGCCGAAGCCCGGACGCTTCGACCGGGGGCGTTCTCCACCGGTGAGGCGGCCATCGATCAGGCCAAACAGCGGGCCCTGAACGATTTCCGCGACGATCTGGTGCGCCGTCTCGGTCGGCTGACGTCCTCCTAAGTCCGAGCCGCCACCGCCCTTGTGCTTTGTTGGGTGTTGTGGCATCGTCGCCGCCACCCGACACCACGATCCCCGCCAGCGGTAGCCGTGACGAACGACACATCAGTCGTGCGCGAGAGACGACAAGGAGGCCAGCGTGACGGAGCGTGACATCACGGTTCGGGGAACGCCGGTTCGGCTCCTGAGCGGAGGCAGCGGGCCACCGCTGCTCTACCTGCATGGCGCCGGCGGCGCCGGACGATGGCTCGCGTTCCAGGAGCGTTTGGCCGAGCGATTCAGCGTGTACCTGCCCAGCCACCCGGGCCACGGCGGCGCGCCGGCTGCCGAGTGGATCGAGCACATCTCCGACCTGGCCTTCCACTACCTCGACTTCATGGACGAGCAGAGTCTCCCGCGGGTACATCTGGTCGGCGCCTCGTTCGGAGGCTGGATCGCCGCCGAGATGGCGACGATGGCCTCGCACCGTCTGCACTCGCTCACCCTGATCGATCCCGTCGGCATCAAGGTGGAAGGCTGGATCTACCCGTTCCTTTTCGCCATGGAGCTGCCCGACATGGTCAGCACCGTCTTCCACAATCCGGCGGCGGCGCTGGCCCTGGCCCCGCGCGATATGACGAGCGTCGACGGTCTGGCCGAGATCTACCGCGAGCGCGCCGCTCTGGCCCGCGTGAGCTGGAACCCGTACCTCTACGATCCGCTGCTGCGGCGGCGCCTGGGGCGCATCACCGCGCCCACGCTGCTCTGCTGGGGGCAGCACGACCGCGTGGCGCCCCACGTCTGCGCCGAGGCGTGGGCCAAGGAGATTCCCGGCGCCGTGCTCCGGATCTTCGCCGACTCCGGCCACGTGCCGCACCTGGAGGAGCCGGAGGCCGTGGCGGCGGCGATCGCCGAGTTCGCGCAGGCCCCGGAAGCGCGATCGTGAAGTTCTACTTCTTCCACCTGATGCCGTACCGCATGGAGCACGACGAGCCGTCGTCGTGGGTGACGCTCTCCAACCGCCACTACGACCCTGAAGTCGGCCACACGCTCTACAACCAGTACCTCGACCAGTTCGAGCACGCCGAGCGCTTGGGTTGGGATGGCCTCTGCGTGAACGAGCACCACCAGAACTGCTACGGCACGATGCCGAGTCCCAACATCATGGCGGCCGCACTGGCCCGCCGCACCAGCCGGGCCCGGCTGGCCATCCTCGGCAACGGGCTCCCTCTCCGCGAGAACCCCCTGCGCATCGCCGAGGAGATCGCCATGCTCGACGTCGTCTCCGGGGGCCGCATCATCTCCGGCTTCGTGCGAGGCATCGGCCCTGAGTACTACTCGACCGCCGTCAACCCCACGCACTCCCGCGACCGGTTCCTGGAAGCCGCCGAGCTGATCGTGCGGTCCTGGACGGAGCCGGGACCCTTTGCCTTCGACGGGCACTTCTACCGCTATCCCTACGTGAATCCCTGGCCGCGGCCGCTCCAGAAGCCCCATCCACCGATCTGGTGCCCCTCGCAGGGAAGTACCGAGACCGTGGAGTGGGCGGCCCGGCGACGGTATCCCTACCTCATGGTCTTCACGCCCCTCAAACGTATCGCTCAGATCTACGGCGAGTACCGCGAGGCGTGCGAGCGCTTTGGCTACAAGGCCAGCCGCTACCAGCTCACCGTCAACCTGCCCATCGTGGTGGCCGAGAACGACGACAAGGCGCGGAGGATCGCCCGGGAGAATGCGCTGTGGGTGTACCACGTGGGGTTACGTGCCACGATTCCGTTCTGGCAGCCCCCGGGCTATCTCACCGAAGGGTCCTTTCGGCGAGCGATCACAAACCGTCCCAAGCTACCCACCGAGCTGTCATTCGAGGACCTGGAGGAGGGCGGCTACATCATCTGCGGCAGCCCGGCCACGGTGCGAGACCGGCTGCGGGTCTTTTCCGACGAGCTGCAGGCTGGCATCGTGTGCTCCGGCCTTCCCGCCCCCAGCCACGAGGCGACGCTAGACATGATGGAGATGTTCGCCCGCGAGGTCATGCCCCACTTCGGCGAGGACGCCGAGGTAGACGAAACCGCGGGCGTCGGGCGATGAAGCTGGAGGGGGTAGAGGCCGCCCCCTCCAGATGTTCTTACTGGAGGGGGTAGCGGCCACCCCCTCCAGACCTCCCCATTCACGTGAGATGCGACAGCCGTACTGCCCGCTGAACCGGGTCCCTACCGGGTCCGCGGGAGCGCGGAGGGCGGGTTGGGCAGGACGGTCACGTCGAGCTGGACGTTGTCCCCCTTCCTGATCTGCCGCGCCACCTCCGGCGCGACCTTGATCTCGAAGTCGCCGCCATCAATCTTGATCTTGATCTCGGCTCGATCCACGTCGACCACGCTGCCGTAGATCGTCTGGCGCAGCGCGGCCGCGGCGCCGGGCGTGGCGACGACGACGCTCGTCGGAGCGCCGCTCGGCTGCACGACGATGTACTGCCCGCCCTGGTAGGTCACGGCCTCGCCCGACCGAATCACCACCGTCTGGCCCGGCTGAACCGAGCGTACGGTCGTCACCGGCTGATTGTCGATGTAGACCACCGTGTTCGGGTTCACGCGATACATCCGGCCGCTCTCGAGCACGATGACGTTGGCCTGCGGATCGATGCGGTCCACGCGGCCCGTCACGTCCTGTGTGCCAGGCTCGCCCGCCGGGCGCGGCTGGTCCTGCGAAGGCGTCGATGGCTGCGCCCACGCCGCCGGGGCGCACGCGAGCGTCAGTACACCGATCACCGCTAGGATTCCCTGCCTCATGGTGGCCTCCCTTCGTTGGTAGGGATTGCAACGGCTCAGCTATTGCCTTGCCGCTAGGAGTGGAGCAAGGACGTTGCCAGCGAAGACGGGAGGCGGCCTCACCGTCTGAAATTTTCGACTCTGGCGGGGCTGGCGAGCGCGTGACATCGTGAGCGCGTGCTCAGCTACACGCGCCATCAGCTGCTGCTGATCGTCATGCTCCTCGCCGCCGCGGGCGTGGGATTCGCGGTGCGCGAGTGGCGAGCCGCCCATCCGGAGCTCGCCGAGCGTCTCGAGCGGTTCGATCACGTTCCCCCGCGCGCCGACGAGCCCGCGGCGCCCGAGCCCGCGCGTGTCCGGCGTCTCCTGCCGCCGGTGGAGGACGTCACACCGGCGCCTGACGGAACACCGGCGGTGCCCTGGCGCGCCGCCATCGGGGGTCCCGTCGACCTCAACCGGGCGACACTGCACGACCTCACCCGCCTTCCCGGTGTGGGCCCGGTCCTCGCCGCGCGCATCCTCGAGGCTCGCCAGAGCGCCGGTCGCTTCGATTCGGTGGAAGACCTTCGCGACGTCCGGGGGCTGGGCGGCGTCCGGCTGGAGCGCCTGCGTCCTCTCCTCACCGTGGCCGTGCCGTGACGAGCTGGGTACGGCTGCCGCTGGTCCCGGTGGCGCTGGCGTTCGCCACGGGCATTGCAGCTGCGCCTTCGATCCCGCGTCACGTCGCGTGGGTTCTCATGCTGATCGGCCTGGCATGGGCAGTGAGCCTCCTGGTGCTCGACCGCCTGCGGCCGGCGACGGCCTTCTTGCTGATCGGGATCGCCGCTGTCGGCGCGCTCCGGGCCGCACCGCACACGCTGGCTGCCGACCACGTCGCTCGTCTGACGTTGCCGGCATCCGTTCGCGTGGAGGGACGCCTGGCGGCCGAGCCGCTTCGGGCCACCAATGACCGGACGCGGCTGACCCTCGATGTCGAACGCGTGGACGGTGAGGCCCGCTCCGGCCGGCTCCGCCTGACGGCGTACGGCCGCGAGCTGGCCGAGTTGACCGAGGGCCAGCGGGTGGAAGTCAGCGCGCGGCTTCACCATGTCACCGGATTCCGCAACCCGGCAGGCTTCGACGATGCGGCCCACCTCCGGCGCGAGGGCGTGCTCGTCAGCGGCAGTGCCCGGGCCGAGCGGATCGAGCCTCTGGACGATCCGTCGCGGCCAGTGACAGTCAGGCGGCGGGCGCGGGAAGCGATGGCGAACGCCTTGCCCCTGGCGTCGGCCACGTTGCTCGGTGGCCTCCTGCTCGGCGACCGAGCTGGATTGCCGCCAGAGATCGACGATGCGTTTCGCCGCGCCGGCGTTTACCACGTGCTGGCCGTCTCGGGCTTCAACGTGGCCCTGGTCGCCGGCTCGGCGTGGGCGCTCCTGGCTCTGGCGCGAGTGGGCCATCGCGGCGCCGCGGCGGGGGCCATCGTCGCCGTGATCGGCTTTGCGCTCGTGGTCGGCCCCGAGCCTTCGGTCGTCCGGGCCGTGATCATGGGAGTGCTCGTTCTGGGCGGGCTCCTATTGGACCGCGAGGCGTCCGTGCTGAACAGCCTGGCCCTCGCCGCGCTCCTGATCCTGGCCGTCCGTCCTGGAGACTTACTCGACCCGGGCTTTCAGCTGTCATTCGCCGCCACCGCCGGAATCGTGCTCGCCCCACACCCCCGCGGGCTCGTCCTGAGCGCGCTGGCGGTGAGCGTCGCTGCGCAACTGGCCGTGCTGCCCGTCGCTCTCGTCCATTTCAACCAGCTCTCGACGATCGGCCCCGTGGCCAACCTGGCCGTGGTGCCGTTGGCGGCGACGGCTACGATCCTCGGCCTGTTGGCCGTCACGCTTTCGTTCGTCTTCGAGGCGGCGGCGGTCGTGTTGTTGACCGCGGTGTGGCCGATCCTGCTGGCTCTGCGGGGCGTGGTGGCCATCGCTGCTGCCATCCCCGGCGCTCAGCTGCACCTTCCAGCGCCCCCTGGCGGCGCGATCGTCGCCTACGTGCTGGCCCTCGGGCTGGGTCTCCTGGCCTGGCACCTGCGCGAGGCAGCGGTTCGCCGGGCGCGGCTGGCCGGCGCGGCGGCCGCGATGCTCCTCGCCGTGGCGCTGGCGGTGGCCCTGTGGCCGATCCTCCGGCCGTCCGATGGCCGCCTGCGCCTCAGCGTCCTGGATGTCGGGCAGGGTGACGCCATGGTCGTGGAGGCGCCGGACGGACGTGTCATGCTGGTCGACGCTGGGCCGGGCGGGCCGCTGCGCCTGGATACCGGCGAGCGGGTCGTGGCGCCGTTTCTCTGGAACCGGGGGATTCTGCGACTGGCCGCGGCAGTCACGACCCATGACGACCAGGACCACGCCGGCGGCATGGGCGCGATCCGGCGGCGCTTCACGATCGCTGACGAATGGTCCACGGCGTCCCCGGTTCGTCGGTGGATCGGCGGCGTTTCCGTGCAGGCGCTCGACGGGATGCCTCGGGCCGGCGTTCGCCTCGGCACCGGCCGGCGGCGCGGCAACGATGACGTCCTCGTCCTCCGCCTCGACCACGGGTTGGCTTCGTTCCTTCTCGTCTCCGACCTGACGGCAGACGCCGAGCGCGAGCTCCTGGTTTCCGGCGCTCCGCTCCAGGCGCTGGTCCTCAAGGTGGCCCACCACGGCTCACGCCACGCGAGTACGCCCGAATTCCTGGCCCGTGTCCGGCCGGCCTTCGCGGTGATCTCAGTGGGCTCGCGCAACTCCTATGGGCATCCCTCGCCGGAGACGCTGGCGCGCCTGGCCGCCGTTGGCGCACGAATCTACCGAACCGACCGCGACGGGGCCGTCCTCTTCGAGACCGACGGACGCGTCCTCACCGTCACCCGGTGGGCGGACCGCGCCGTCGAGCGCTATTGCCTCGATCCCGAGCGTTCCTGCGACGGGCCGGACGCCGGCTGACGTCGAGGTCCGGTGATTCGCGGGGCGGGGCGTCTCCGATCTTGCTAAGCTCTGCCGGTGACCCGCGTCAACGAGCATCACCTCAAGCTCAAGTCCAGCTACCTCTTCACCGAGATCGCCGGCCGCGTGAAAGCCTTCCAGGCCGCGCATCCCGACGCCAGGCTCATCCGCCTCGGTATCGGCGACGTGACTCGGCCGCTGGCCCCCACCATCATCCGCGCGCTCCATGACGCGGTGGACGAGATGGCGCGGCCCGAGACCTTTCGGGGCTATGGGCCCGAGGCCGGGTACGACTTCCTTACCACGCTGATCGCCGAGCGCGACTACGGTGCCCGCGGCCTCCGGGTCAGCCCGGACGAAATCTTCGTGAGCGACGGCGGTAAGACCGACAGCGCCAACATCCAGGAGCTCTTCGCCCCCGAGTCGGTGGTGGCGGTCATGGATCCTGTCTATCCCGTGTACGTCGACGCCAACGTCATGGCGGGACGCACGGGGGCGCCCGACGCCGCCGGCCGCTATCCGGGCCTGGTGTATCTGCCCTGCACCGCCGAGAACGGGTTCCAGCCAGCGCTGCCCGAGCGTCCGGTCGACCTCATCTATCTCTGCTACCCCAACAACCCGACGGGCGCGGTGATGACGCACGAGGCGCTGGGACGCTGGGTGGCGTACGCGCGGCGCCAGGGCGCGGTCATCCTCTACGACGCCGCCTACGAGGCCTACGTGCGCGAACCGGGCGTCCCCCGCTCCATCTATGAGGTCGAGGGCGCCCGGGCGGTGGCGATCGAGTTCCGTTCGTTCTCCAAGACGGCCGGCTTCACCGGTACCCGCTGCGCGTTCACGGTCGTGCCCAAAGAGTTGACAGTGGCGGGCCCGGCGGGCGAGCGAGTGGGCGTGAACCCGCTGTGGCACCGGCGGCAGTCCACCAAGTTCAACGGCGTGCCCTACATCGTCCAGCGGGCCGCCGCCGCCGTGTACACCGACGAAGGAGCGCGCCAGGTCCGGGAACAGGTCGACGACTACATGATCAACGCCGGGATCATCCGGGAAGGTCTGCGGACGGTCGGCCTCACCGTCTACGGCGGCACCAACGCGCCCTACCTGTGGGTGAAGACCCCGCGCGGCCTGGACTCCTGGGCCTTCTTCGACCGGCTCCTTAGCGAGGCCCACGTGGTAGGCACCCCAGGCGCCGGATTCGGCCCGAGCGGGGAAGGCTACCTGCGACTGACCGCGTTCGCCGGCCGCGACCAGACCGAAGAGGCCGTCGACCGGATTCGGAAACGGTCGGCGACGCCGTGACGATCAAGAGCGGGCAAATGGCCATTCCCGCGTCGTCATCCAGCGGGCCTCGGATGTTGTACTGATCAGTACAGCGGACGGCAATGGGGGCGTCTTAGGAAAAGAGCAATGCCAACTTGGAAGCAGCTGAGGTAAAGCCGATCTCTCATGGCTGACAGTTCTTCCAAACTCCATGATCGATCGTGACGAACCGTGAGCACTCTGAGAAGAGGTGCCACGAGCGTCTCGTGGGAAGGGCGTTCTCGACGATCTTGCCCATCTGGCGTACCTCACGGACTGCAGGAACCAGATCGCTGTCATCGCTCACTAACACCGCGATGTCGATGGGCCATCGCCACTAGATGAGTCGCCAGTTGAACGTCGACGCCCTTTTCGTGCCATACCCCGTTGGTCTTGACCATGCGTCCTGTCCAAAGGTGCACGTTGGCGGACTGTTTGAGGTGCGCGAAGAAGCGTTACTGATTTGCATAGAGTGCCTTGCCCATTTGCTGGGGCACTGCCGCCGTATAGAAATTGACCCTGATCAGGGACCGATTCGTGGACAAGGCTTTGCCCAACTTCTGAACGTCGTACTTCCCGGAGCCATAGGCTTCTTTGAACGCGTGATAGGCGTTGGATCCATCAATGAAGACCATCCCGCGCTCAGGCATCTACCCCCAAAAAAGAACCCGGCATCCCTGTACGGGATGCCGGGGGGCTAAGAGCCCACCGTCCCGAGCGCTAGCCCGGGAGGGTGGGGGTGTAATTCCGTTTACGACCACGAGTCGAGGGGTGATCGTTTCCGTTGTCAAGCGCTCGATATACCGAGTATACCGAGGGCTAAGTCTCGTAGGAGCGTTCGTACTGCGAGCGCAGGCGCTCCAGCTCCTCGGGGTCGAGCCGCATCCCCAGGTGCAGGCCCATCTCGCCCAGGATCGTCTTGATCTCGTTCAGGGACTTCTTGCCGAAGTTCTTGGTCTTGAGCAGCTCGGCTTCCGTCTTCTGGACGAGGTCGGCGATGGTGCGGATGTTGGCGGTCTTGAGACAATTCGACGCGCGGACCGACAGTTCCAGCTCGTCGACGTTCCGGAACAGGTTCTCGTTCAGCTCGGCGCGCGGCCCCAGCTCGGCTCGCTCGGCCTCCTCGGTCTCCGGCGTGGCCACCGGGAAATCCATCAGCAGCTCGAAGTGGTCCTCGAGCAGGCGCGAGGCCTCGCCCACGGCGGCCTGCGGGTTGACGCTGCCGTCCGTCCACACCTCGAGAATCAGCCGCTCCCGCCCCTGACCGGTCGGCTCCACGTGGAAGTTCACGCGCTTGATCGGTGAGAAGTCCGCGTCGAGCAGGATAGCGTTGATGGGCAGCGCCTCGGGCTCGCGGCGCTCGGCCGGCACCCAGCCCCGGCCGCGCTCGATGCACACTTCCATCTCCAGCAAGCCGTCCTTGTCGAGGGTGGCCAGCGGCACGTCCGGCGTGAGGATCTCGACGTCGGCGTCGGCCTCGAAGTCGCCGGCCTTGACTGCGCTCACGCCCTGGGCCTTGAGGCGCAGGATCTTGGGGCGATTCACGTGCAGCCGGAAGACCACCTTGCGCAGGTTCATCAGGATGTCGAGGGTGTCCTCCATGACGCCCTGCATGTGGGAGAACTCGTGGAGGACGTTCTCGATCTTCACCCAGGTGGGCGCGGCCCCGTGGATCGACGACACGAGCACCCGGCGAAAGCCGTTGCCCGCGGTCAGGGCGAAGCCGGGCTCGAAAGGCTCGATGGCAAGCTTGCCGTAGGCGGGCTCGGACACGATCCAGTCATGACGCGTGGGGAGCTCGAGCTCCTGCATGAAGACCCCCTTGAGGTTTTCCGGGGCGTGGCCCCGAACGGGAAGTATACCAGGACGTAGGGGGCCGCGGCACCGCTAGTGTACACTCGCAGAGAGTTGAGTTTCCGCAGATTTGCGCTCCTCGTCGCCGTCGTGGCGGCCCTCCTGGGCTGGGAGGGGTGGCGCCTGCTGAGCCCGGCCGCCGCCGTCCGCCAGGGCCCGCTGACCATCGACATTCCCGCTCAAGAGAGCGCCCTGGGGATCGCCGCCCGCCTCCGTGACGCCGGCGTGATCCGCAGCCCGGTGGGATTCGTGGCGCTGAGCCTGGTCCGGGGCAGCGTTCGCGCTCTGAAGGCCGGCGAATACGACATCCCCCGCGGCGCTTCCACGCCGGAGGTCCTGACCCTGCTCGAGAGCGGGCGCGTGCGCCAACACCCCGTGCTGCATCCCGAAGGCGCGACGGTGGCCGAGCTGGCGAGGGCCCTGGAGAGTGCACGGGTGGCCCGAGCCGCCGAGCTCATGCGGACCGCCGCTGACGCGACGTTCCTCCGGGCCCACGGCATCGAGGGCGCCAATGCCGAGGGCTATCTGTTTCCGGACACCTATCACTTCGTGCGCGGCCTGCCCCCCGACCAGATCCTGGGACGCATGGTGCAACGCATGCAGAGCAAGCTGACGCCGGAGGTCCGCGCCCGGGCTCGGGCGCGGAACATCTCCGTCCACGAGCTGTTGACGATGGCCTCGATCATCGAGCGGGAAGCGATGGTGCGCGAGGAGCGACGGCTCATCTCGGCCGTCTTCTGGAACCGGCTCCGTCTGGGAATGCCGCTCCAGGCCGACCCCACGGTCCAGTACGCGCTGGGCAAGGACCGCCGGGCGCTCACCCGCGCCGATCTCCTGACCGATCACCCTTACAACACGTACCAGCGCCCGGGATTGCCCCCCGGGCCCATCGCCAGCCCCGGTCTCGACGCCATCACGGCGGCGCTCGATCCGGCTTCCGTGAAGTACCTCTACTTCGTCAAGAAGGACGACCAGCACCACCACTTTTCCACCACGGTGGAGGAGCACAACAGCGCGGTGGCACGCTACCGTCTCGTCCGCTCCCGCTAAGCTCCTCGGAGGGGGGCTCCGCCCCCCTTCTGATGCCTCCCCCCCGGGAACGGATTGCGCGGGCGGAGCCCGCGCTCGACACGCCAATCACCGCACGGCGCCGGAAAAAGCCGGCGCTCGAAACGTGTTATAAGAACCCGACATGGCGCCTTCGCCCGCGCTGACCGCGACAGCGCATGCGGCCGCCGCCGCGGCGCCGGCGCCGCTGCTCCACCGGCTGCTCCGCGCGCCGATCCGCGCTCTCCTCGACCGGTTCTTCGACCTCCGAGTGGATGGTCTGGAGCATCTGCCCGCGCGTGGTCCCTACATCGTGGCGGCGAATCATCACAACTACCTCGATGGCGTCGTGCTCGGCGTCGCCGTTCCCGCGCCGATCTCGTTCCTTGTCATGCCGCGGGTCTGGCGGGCGACGCCGTTGCACCCCCATCTTCACCGCCACATCGGCTCGATCCTTCTGGACCTGGAGCGGCCCGACGTGGGTGCGCTGCGCGACGCGCTGCACGCCCTGGCTCGTGGACAGGTCGTCGGCATCTTTCCCGAGGGACCGTTCAGCGTGCGAGGCCGCCTCGAACCCGGTCTGGGCGGTGTGGCCCTCCTGGCCCTCCACTCGAGCGCGCCGGTCGTGCCCGCCGGCGTCGTGGGCACGTACGAAGCCCTTCGCGGACGGCGCGGCTACGTGCCCCGCCGCCACCCGTTGCGCGTGCGCTTCGGACCTCCGCGGGTGTTCGCTCCCGGCGGCGCCGCCAGCCGGCGGTTGGCCCGCGCCGACGTCACCCGGCGGATCATGGCCGACATCGCCACGCTCCTGTCGTGAAGAAAGCGTGGTCGGGACGGTTCACCGAGCGGACCCACCCCGCGGCCGAGCGCTTCACCGCTTCCCTCGCCTTCGACCGCCGGCTGGCGCCGTATGACATCGAAGGCAGCCGGGCCTGGGCGCGCGCGCTGGCTCGGGCCGGCCTGCTGACCGAGGCGGAGCGCGACGCTCTGCTCAAAGGCCTGGACGCCGTCGAGCGCGAGATCGCGGACGGCACCTTCCCGTACCGGCCGGAGCTCGAGGACATCCACCTCAATGTCGAGCGCCGCCTCCAGGAGCTCGTCGGGCCGGCCGGCGGCAAGCTCCACACCGGGCGCTCGCGCAACGACCAGATCGCGCTCGACGAGCGCCTGTACCTGAAGGACGTGGCCGGCCGGGCCGACCGTGGCCTCCGCGACACTCAGGCCGCTCTGATCGAGCGCGCGGCGGCGACGGTCGACGCCCCGATGCCGGGTTACACCCATCTCCAGCGCGCCCAGCCCATCGTGCTGGGCCACCACCTGCTCGCCTATGTGTTCATGCTCGAGCGCGACCGCGAACGCCTGCGGGCCTGCCGCATGCGGGCCGACGTGCTGCCGCTGGGCAGCGGCGCGCTGGCCGGCACCGGCTTTCCCATCGATCGGGAAGCGCTGGCCCGGGACCTGGGCTTTGCCGCCGTCAGTCCCAACAGCCTGGACGCCGTCAGCGACCGTGACTACATCGTGGAGTATCTGGCCGCCGCCGCCATCATCGGCATGCACCTCTCGCGGCTCGCCGCCGACCTCACGCTCTGGGCCACGGTCGAGTTCGGCTTCGTCGAGTTCGGCGACGCCTTCGCCACCGGCTCGTCGATCATGCCCCAGAAGAAGAACCCCGACGTCGCCGAGCTGATCCGTGGCAAGAGCGGCCGCTTCACCGGCAATTTGGTATCGGTGCTCACGACCATGAAGGGCCTGCCCCTGGCCTATAACTCGGACATGCAGGAGGACAAGGAGCCGTTCTTCGATTCGGTGGACGCCCTGGAAGCGATCCTGGGCGTGCTGCCGCCGATGCTGGCCTCGCTCACCTTCCGCCTCGACCGGATGCGGCAGGCGGCCGGCGAGCAGTTCGCCACGGCCACCGACCTCGCCGACTATCTCGTGCGCAAGGGCCTGCCGTTCCGTGACGCCCACGAGGTGGTGGGCCGCGTGGTGCGCTGGGCGCTCGACGCCGGCAAGACCCTGGAGACCGTCAGCCTGGAGGAACTGCGCCGCTTCTCGGATCGCTTCGCCTCCGACGTCAGCGCGGCTCTCACCGTGGAGGCCTCCCTGCGGGCGCGGGCCGTAAGCGGCGGTACGGCCCCCGAGGCCGTGCGCCGGCAGCTCGTCGTGGCCCGATCGTTCCTCGAGGAGATGTGAGGCGACGGCTCGCCTCTCTGTTCCTGGCCTCGCTCCTGGCCGCCTGCGGCAAGGTCGGCCCGCCCGTCCCGCCCGAGGACCGGTTGCCTCAGCCGGTCGCCGATCTCCGCGCGATCGTGGAGACCGGCGCCGTCGAGCTCACCTGGACCAATCCCAGCCGACGCGTGGACAATACCCGGCTGCGCGATCTCGCCGCCGCTCGTGTCTATCGGACCGTGGACGGCGGCAGCGGCGAGCCGCGGCCGGCGCTGGTTTCGCGCGGGCGCGTGGCCGGTTGGGACGATCTCGCCAAGGTCCCGCTCGCTCCGCCACCGTCCCCATCACCAGAGGGCCCCGTCGTGCAGGACCATCGGGTCCGCCTGGAAGACCAGCGCGGACTCGCCTACGGGCAGCGCTATACCTATGTCGTCCTCACCGAGGACGCCGAGGGGCGGGTGAGTCCGCCGTCGCCGCGAGTGAGCGTCACCTTCATCGCCGCGCCGGAGTCTCCGCCCGGCCTCACCGCGGTGCCGGGCGAGCGCGAGGTGCGCCTGGCCTGGCAACCGCCGGCCCGGCTCGTCGATGGGGCTGATGTCTCGGGACCGCTCCGCTACGAGGTGCTGCGGGGGCCGGAGGGCGCTCCGCCGGTCGACGTCGTGACGAAAACGCCCGTCGAGACCAGGACGTTCGTCGATCGAGATCTGGAGAACGACCGCACCTACCACTACGCGGTCCGCGCCCTCCGCCAGGAGGGCGGCACCCTCGCCCGCGGCTCGACGTCGCCGCCGGTGGCGGCGACGCCGCGGGACATGACGCCGCCGGCGCCGCCCGCCGCCCTGGTGGCCGCACCCGCGCCGGAGGGCGTGCGGTTGAGTTGGCGTCCGAGCCCCGACGCCGACGTCGGCACCTACGTCGTGTACCGCGCGTTGCCCGGAGCGTCGTTCGTCCGCGTGGGCTCGACGTCGGCACCGTCGACGGTGTTCGTCGACCGGGGAGTGGCTCGAGGCACTTATAGGTATGCGGTGACCGCCCAGGATCGCGGCGCCCGGCCCAACGAGAGCGCGCGTTCCAACGAGGTGACGGTGAGCGTACCTTGACACACCGGCGGTCGGATGCTACGGTCACGAGGAGAAAACACCCGAAACGACGCGCAGATGGCCCACTTCCTCTATCGTCGCGGCGAACTTGTTTGCGAGTCGGTCTCGCTGCGCGCCCTGGCCGACGCCGTCGGCACGCCCGCCTACGTGTACTCGAAGGCAGCGCTGGTGGAAACCTTCGCCGCCTACGACCACGCGCTGGGGGCCATGCCTCACCTCGTCTGCTACGCGGTCAAGGCCAACTCCACGCTGGGCGTGATCGCCGCCCTGGCCCAGGCTGGCGCCGGCGCCGACATCGTCAGCGGGGGCGAGTTGTTCCGCGCGGTGCGGGCGGGCGTGTCGCCGAAGCGAATCATCTTCTCGGGTGTCGGCAAGACGCGCGACGAGATGCGCGACGCGCTCAAGGCCGACATCCTCATGTTCAACGTCGAGTCCGTGTCGGAGCTGCGCGCGCTGGACGAGGAGGCGCGCACGCTCGGCGTGAGGGCACCGGTGGCCCTGCGGGTGAATCCCGACGTCGATCCCCAGACGCACCCCTACATCGCCACCGGGCTTCGCACCTCCAAGTTCGGCATTCCCATCGACCAGGCCCTCACCGCCTATGAGGAGGCGACGCGGCTGCCGGGGCTGGAGGTGATCGGCGTCGACATGCACATCGGCTCGCAGCTCACCAAGAGCGCGCCCATCGCCGACGCGGTGGCGCGCCTGGGCAAGCTGGTGCGGACGCTGCGCGAGCGCGGGATCGGCATCCGGGTGCTCGACATCGGTGGTGGCCTGGGGATCCGCTACCGCGACGAGACGCCGCCTGGTCCCGACGACTACACCCGGGCGCTGGTGCCGGTGCTGGGGGAGCTGGACGTCACGGTGATCCTCGAGCCCGGCCGTTCCATCGTCGGCAACGCCGGCGTCCTCCTCACCCGCGTGCTCTACCGCAAGGAGACCGCGGACAAGCGCTTCGTGGTCGTCGACGCGGCCATGAACGACCTCATCCGCCCGGCCCTCTACGGCGCCTATCACGAGATCCGGCACGTCGACGAGGGCCGCCAGGCGGCGTCGCTCGAGACCGTGGACGTCGTCGGTCCCATCTGCGAGTCGGGCGACTTCCTGGCCAAAGACCGTGAGCTGCCCCGGCCGGAGGAGGGGGATCTGCTCGCGGTGATGAGCGCGGGCGCGTACGCCTCAGTCATGGCCTCCAACTACAACACGCGGCCGCGGGCGGCCGAGGCACTCGTCGAGGGCAATCGTTACACCATCGTTCGCCGCCGGGAGGCGCTGGAAGACCTGGTGGCGGGGGAGACCGTGCCATGAGTCAGACATTCCAGGGCTCGATCGTCGCGCTGGTGACCCCGTTCCGGAACGGCCGGATCGACGAGACGAAGCTGCGCGAGCTGGTGGAGTTTCACGCCAAGCACGGCACCGATGGCATCGTGCCCTGCGGCACCACCGGCGAGTCCCCCACCCTGACCCACGATGAGCAACGGCGGGTGATCGAGATCGTGGTCGAGGCCGCCGCCCAGCGGCTGGCCATCGTCGCCGGCACCGGCGCCAACTCGACAGCGGAGGCGGTCGAGCTCACCCGGCACGCCGAGCGCGCCGGGGCCCACGCCGCCCTCGTGGTCAACCCCTACTACAACAAGCCCACCCAGGAAGGTCTCTACCGCCACTTCCGCGCCGTCGCCGAGGCCACGGCGCTGCCGGTGTTCGTCTACAACATCCAGAGCCGGACCGCGGTGAACGTCGAGACCGACACGCTGGCCCGCCTGCGCCGCGACTGCCGCAACATCGTGGGCGTCAAGGAGGCTTCGGGCTCGCTGGACCAGATGAGCCAGGTGGTGGCCACGTGCGGCCCGGACTTCATCGTGCTGTCGGGCGACGACAACCTCACCCTGCCACTCATGGCCGTGGGCGGCCGCGGCGTGATTTCGGTGATCGCGAACATCGTGCCTCGCGACGTGGTGGACATGACGCACGCCGCGCTGGATGGCGACTGGAAGCGGGCGCGCGAGCTGCACTACAAGCTGTTCCCCCTGGCCCGGGCCGCCTTCCTCGAGACGAACCCCATCCCCATCAAGGAAGCCATGGCCATGGCCGGGATGATCGAGCCGGAATTCCGTCTGCCCATGTGCCGCATGGGCGACGCCAACCGCGAGCGCCTCCGCGCGGTCCTCACGCAATACGGCCTCGTGAAGTAGCGCCTGTCGGAGACGTCATGGTCGAAGTCGTGGTGGCCGGCGCCGCCGGCCGCATGGGAAGCCGCATCGTCGCCTGCCTGGGTGATGTCTCCGACCTCCGCCTGGTCGCCGCCCTGGAGGCGCCAGGCCATCCCGCGCTGGGCCAGGACGCCGGCGAGGTCGCCGGAGTGGCCCACCGCGGCGTTCGGCTGGCCAGTGACGCCGCCGCCGCACTGAGTCGGGATCGAGTCCTCATCGAGTTCTCCACGCCGGAGGCGAGCCTGGAGCATCTCCGGCTGGCTGCCGCGGGCGGGACCCGCGCGGTGATCGGCACCACCGGCTTCTCGCCGCTGCAGCGGGAGGAGATCGCCGGCCTGGCCGGCAAGACCGCGGTCGTGCTGGCTCCGAACTTCTCGGTGGGGGTAACGGTCGCGCTCAAGGCCCTGACGCTGATGGCCAGGGCTCTGGGCGGCGACTACGACGTGGAGATCACCGAGACCCATCACCGCTTCAAGAAGGACGCCCCCAGCGGTACCGCGCTCAGGATGGCCGAGGTGGTGGCGGAGGCGCTGGGCCGCGACCTCGGCGGGGTGGCCGTTCATGGCCGTCAGGGCCTGCCCGGCGAGCGCACGCAGAAGGAGATCGGCATCTTCTCGCTGCGCTCGGGCGACGTGGTGGGCGAGCACACGGTCTCGTTCGGAACGCTGGGAGAGCGCCTCGAACTGACCCACCGCGCGCACAGCCGGGACACGTTCGCGCGAGGCGCCATCCGCGCGGCCCGATTCGTGGCCGGACGGGCGCCCGGACTCTACTCCATGCAGGACGTGCTCGGGCTCTGACGGTGACGGACCGCCTGCTCCTCGAGGACGTTCGGTTCTGGGGGCAGCACGGCACCAGCAAGGCCGAGCAAGCCGTCGGCGCCTGGTTCTCCGTGGATGCCGAGCTGGCGTTCGATCTCGCGCCGGCGGCGCTGTCCGACGACCTCGGCGCGACCATCGACTACGGCCGGGTCGCCCATCGGATCGTCCAGGTCGGCACCGGCCAGCGCGTCAACCTGATCGAGCGCCTGGCCGGGCTCATCATCGAGGCGTTGCTGCGGGAGTTCCCGGCCCGCGAGGTGACGCTGCGCGTGCGCAAGCTCACCGCGCCCCTGGAGGGACTGCAGGGCACGCCTGGCGTCCAGCTCACCCGCCGGCGCTGATGGCCCGCGTGTACCTCTCCCTGGGTTCCAACCTCGGCGACCGCCTGGCCATGCTGCGGGCGGCGGTCACCACCCTCCGCCGGATGGGCGGCATCGAGTTTCTCAGCGCCTCCGGACTCTACGAGACCGAGCCCTGGGAGAGCGAACCCGGGCAGCCGATCACGCGCCGTCACTGGTACCTCAACTGCGCGGTGGTGATCGAGACGATGCTGTCGCCGGTGGACCTCCTCGAGCGCTTGCAGCAGATCGAAACCGGGCTGGGCCGCGGGCGCCCCGCCATCACGCCGGAGGCCGCCCGTTTCGTCCCCCGCCCGCTCGACATTGATATCCTCTTCTACGAAGACCGCGTGATCAGCATCCCCGATCGGCTCCAGATCCCCCACCTGCTGCTGCACGAGCGAGCCTTCGTGCTGCGGCCGCTCGCCGAGCTGGCGCCCGAGTTGGAGCACCCGACCTTGTACCGCACGATCCAGGAGCTGCTGGCCGACCTCGAGGACGAGCACGACGTTCAGCGCGGCGACTACCCCACGCACTGGTTCGACGACTGAGGGAACCGGTGGCCGACACCGACGAGTTCCGGCGCCAGGCGCTCCAGCACCTCGACGCCCTCTACAACTTCGCCGTGTATCTGACCCGGAAGCCGGCGGAAGCCGAGGATCTGGTGCAGGAGACCTACCTGCGGGCGCTCAGGTTCTCGCACCGCTTCCAGCCGGGAACTCACCTCCGGGCCTGGTTGTTCCAGATTCTGAGGAACACGTTCCTGACGTTCTATCGCGTCCGCGAGCGGGAAGCGCCCCTCGCGGAGGACGGTGTTCCGGACTGGGACGCCCCGATGTTCCACGACGCCCCCGACGACGACCCGGCGGCGCTCGAGGCCCATACCGACCTCGAGCGCGCGCTCCGGAAGCTTCCGGAAGAATTCCGCACGGTGCTGCTGCTGGCGGAGATCGAGGGGCTGCCCCTGGAAGAGGTGGCCCAGGTCATGGCCTGCCCGGTCGGTACCGTGAAATCACGGATCTTTCGCGCCAAGGAGCGGCTGCGGGCGCTCCTCCGCGATTACGAAGGACGATGAGCGAGCAGTTTCCGGATCTCTCGGACGAGGCGTTGGGCCGGCGGCTCCAGTCGGAGTTGCCACGTTACCCGGCGCCGGCGCGCCTGCAGGCGGCCATCGCCGAGGCCGTCCCGGCGCGGTCGCCGCGACGGTGGCTGGCGCCGACCGTGGCGTCGCTGGCCACCGCGCTGGCGCTCGTGCTGTTCTTCCTCCCGCTGTTGCCGCCCATCGCGCCGGTGGATCCCACGCTGCGCCTGACGCGGGCGGTGGTCTCCGAGCACATGCGCGTGATCATGTGGGGCGCCCGGCGCGCGGACATCATCCCGACCGCCCTGCCCTGGCTCACCCAGGAGACCGGCATCGGGTTGGCCAGGGTCTTCGGCGGCGACGACCGCCTCACCCTGCTGGACGCCGAGCCGGTCTATCTCGAGCAGCGTCGCGGGCTGGCCGTGTACTACCGCGACGTCGACGGCCATCGGGTGACGTACGTGGTCCTCCCCGCCCCCGGCATGACGGTGCCTGAGCGCCAGCGCGTGAAGATCGAAGATGCAGGGTTGCGCCGGACCTTTCGGCCGGCGCTGCTGCACGAGAGCGGCTTCTCGGTCTGGGTGTGGAAGCAGGGGGACATCGCCTGCTTCATTATCTCGGACATGGTCTCCGAGACCGACCTCCGCAGCTTCAAGGACTACTTCGTGCGCATCCGCACAGCGACGGAGCCCGTTTCCGCCTACTGAGAGGGGGGCGAAGCCCCCCGCCGAAGAATCTAGCTCTTCGGCCTGAGCTCGTTTCTCACCGCGCGAACGCCGGGGACCTTGCGCGCGACGTCGCCGGCGCGCGCTCGGCTCTGAGTGTCCGCCACGCTGCCCATCAGGGTCACCATGCCGTTGTCGGCGCGCACCTTGATGTCGGCCTCTTTCAGCCGGCCGTCGGCTTGCAGCCGCTCGTTGACGGTCTTCCTGATCTCGGCGTCCTTGGTATCCACGACATCGCGCTGACCGGCCGGCACCACCTCGAGCGTGTTGCTGACGCGCTTGACCCCGTCGATCCCCTTGGCGACGTCTTCCGCGATGGCGCGCTCGTCGGTGCTTCCCACCTTGCCCCGCAGCGCGACCACGCCGCCCTGGGTCTCGACCGTGATCTGACGGGCCTTGACCCGCGTGTTCTTGACGAGCGACATCTTGGTCTTCGACGTGATCCACGAATCCTTCATGGTCTGGCCCACGCCGCTGTCCGACTTCGCGGTGGCCTCGCTCTTGGCCTTGGGCGCTTCGGCCGCCTTCGGCTGCGCCGCGCAGACGCCCGCCCACGCCGCCAACGCCACGACGAGAAGGAGAAGGCTTCGCGTCATTGATTCGCCCTCCTTCGAGACGCTTTGCTCCCCCGGTTGGTTCAAGGCGCGTGCCAGACCGGCCATCCCGGACCTTCCTTCGTTTGAGCGGCACCGAGTGAATGTCTTCGCGGACTTCGGGGAGTCGAGGGTCGATGCCGAGGCCGACGGGTGGGCTGCCACCGTGACAACAAACTGGCACGCGCGACGCCAGACGGACCGCGTTGACACGCCCCGGCGACCTCGGGACCGGCCGTCACGCGTCGCGCGCGGGGCGCCTCCGGCTCGAATGAAAAGCCGGAATATACTTGGACCGATGCCCGGCGCGAGGTCCAACAGGCCGCGGGTGGTCGACTGGGACGCCGGCGAGCGTCGGCGCCGCCGGCTCGAGACCGAGCTGGACCGCATCGTGGCCGCGCTTCCACAGTTCGGCGTGCGGCGCGCCATCGTGTTCGGTTCGCTGGCCAAAGGAAACGTCCGCGGCGGGAGCGATCTCGATCTCATCCTGATCGCCGACAGTCAAGAATCGTTCTCCGAGCGTTGCGCGAGGTTCTACCGAGCGCTGAGGCCGTCGATCGGGCTGGACCTCCTCGTCTACACGCCAGCGGAGTTCGAAGTGATGCGGTCCGGGTCGTTCCTCCGCCGGGCGCTGACGGAGGGCCGATCGGTGTATGAGGCCTGAGCCTGCCCGCGAGGGGCGACGGTGGCTCACCCAGGCCGAGAACGACCTCGCCTTCGCCGAACTGGCCGCCCGTGAGCGCTTCTTCGCTCAGGCCTGTTTCAACGCGCAGCAAGCCGCCGAAAAGGCCTTGAAGGCTTTCCTCTATGGTCAGGGAGCGGAGCAGGTCCTCGGCCACTCCGTAGCCGAGCTGGTCGGGGAATGTGCACAGCTCGACCGCCACTTTGTCGCACTCCGGGATCGCGTGGCACCCCTGGACCAGTTCTATCTGGCGACCCGCTATCCCAACAGCCTGCCCGGTGGGATTCCCGCCGAGGCCTTCGGCGAACCTGACGCCGGCCGGGCGCTCGAGATGGCAGCCGAGGCGCTCCGAACCGTCAGCCGCCTGCTGCGCTGACGAAGCGGTTCCTCTCAGAAGCGCGTTCGACGACGAAGGGCAGGGCCATGAGCGCGTACGCGACCAGCACCACCTCGGAGTCGCCGAAGTTGTATTCGGTCATCCCCCCGACCAGAAAGCCGGCGATGCTGGCGATGCTGCCGAGCACGTTGGCCCGCTGATGATTGGCCGCCGGCGAGAGGCGGACGAGGATACGGGCCGCGCGCCAGAAGAAGCCGACGAAGATCGCGGCCCAGGCGGCCAGGCCCAGGAGCCCTCGCTCCACCAGGATCTGAAGCGGCGTGTTGTGCACGTGGCTCCGCGAGCGTTCGCGGTACTCCGGCGCTGCGTAGCGAGGGTACTCACGCTTCATCGCGCCGGGACCGATGCCGGCGAGCGGGTGGTCCCGCGCCATCGCCAGCGCGCTCGCCCACATGGCCCACCGCTCGCGCGCCGTCGGGTCGGCGGGGTCCAGCAGGCTCTCGGCCCGCCGGCGCACGTCGGGGACGAGCAGGACCAACACGCCGAACCCGACCAGGCAGCCGAGCACGAGAAGCCGCCGGCGGGGCAACAGGACGAGGAGAAGAGCCACGCCGGCCAGGAGCCCCAGCCAGGCGCCGCGAACGTACGTGGCGGCGAGCCCGGCGGCCCCGGCGATCCAGGCGGCGAATCCCCAGGACGCTCGCGGCCCGCCCCCGGCGAGCAGCCGTGGCAGCGCAGCCAGGAGAACGAGGCTCAGCACACCGGCGAGCGTCATGTAGATGCTGTAGAACGCGTGGGCCCGATGGCACTTCCGGGCCACCCGCCCCAGCGTGGGCGCCAGGGGCTCGAGCCAGGGACACGCGGCGACCTGGACGATGCCGACGATGGCCAGCATCGCCATGAGGACGAAGAACGGCACCGCCCAGCGGTCCACCTCGCGAGTGTCGCGGAGGGCGTCGAGCAGCACGTAGAAGGTCGCGATCAGGAACACGTCGTCGCTGGAGGCAGCCAGGCTCGTGAGTGGATGCTCGGACAACGCGGTGGACAGCCCCGTGGCGGCGATCAAGGCGCCGAACGGCCAGGCCAGCGGCCAGTTCGGCCGCGCGCGTCCCGTCAGCAGGCGGTACGCGAAGCGCAGGGTCAGCAGGGCCAGCGCGACCTGGGCCAGCGTGATCGACAACCCGAGCCCCAGGACGAGCGCGCCCAGCAGGATCCGGCGGAGGCGCTCGTCCACGCTCAGCGGGCGGCCGGCGTGCGGGAGCACGGCGACATCGCCGGCCGGCGCATCAGTAGGCGTTCTTATCGAAGAACCCGCGCCAGAGGGTGTGGGCCAGGATCCAGAGGTCGAAGGCGAGCGACCAGCGCTCAATGTAGTAGAGGTCGTACTCCAGGCGCTTCTCGAGCGACGTGTTGCCCCGCCAGCCGTTGATCTGGGCCCAGCCGGTTATCCCGGCCTTCACTTTGTGACGGAGCATGTAACCCGGAAACCGACGGCGGAACTCGTCGACGAAGACGGGGCGCTCCGGCCGTGGCCCCACCAGGCTCATTTGGCCGCGCAGGACGTTGAAGAGCTGCGGCAGCTCGTCCAGGCTGAAGCGCCGCAACAGCGCGCCCAGTCGCGTGCGCCGGGGATCGTCGGCCGCCGCCCATACCGGCCCCGTCGCGGCCTCTGCGTCCACTCGCATCGTCCGGAACTTCAGCATCGTGAACCGCCGGCCGTCCAGTCCCATGCGCTCCTGCCCGAGGAGCACCGGGCCCGGCGAGGTCAGCCGGATGCCGAGCGCGATGAGGCCCAGGAGCGGCGCCGTGGCCAGGAGAACCAGGCCCCCGACGGTCACATCCATCGCCCGCTTGAGCAGCCGGTTCCAGCCGTGCAGGGGCGACTCGCGCAGGTGGATCAGCGGCACGCCCTCGAACTCCTCGATCCCTCCGCGCAGCGAGGTCAGGCCATAGACGTCGGGCACGAGGTGGATCGTCACCGGATCGTCGGCGATCTCCTGGAGGACGAAGCTCAGGCGCGCGGAGTCGGCGTGGGGCAACGCGACGAAGACGATGTCCACGATCTCGCGATCGAGGACCGCCCGCAGCTCCTCGAACTTCCCGAGCCACGGCGCGTGGCTCGGGCCATGCTCGGCCTGATCTCCCACCAGACCGAGGACCTGCACGCCTACGTCGGGGCGCCGGCGGAGCGCCGCCACGATCTCGGCGGCCGGCCCCGCACTGCCCACGACGAGAGCCCGGCGCACGTTCATGCCGTGCCGGCGGGCGAAGCGCAATCCCTCGCGGAACGTCGCCCGCCACAGGCTCAGGGTGACGATCGACATCGCCCAGAAGTACAGGATCACCACCCGTGAGTACTCGTACTCCTTGAACAGGAACGCCATGCCCGCGACGAGCACCAGCACGCCGAGCGTCGAGGCCTTGGCCACGTCGACCCACTCACTGAGGCGAGAGCCAAGCCGGCGCGGCCGGTAGAGGCCGAACGAGCGGAAGGCGATGCCCCACACCAGCAAGATCGGGACGAGCTGGATCAGGTAGTCGCTCAGCGGGGGGATGTCCGGCGTGACCAGCGGCGGTCCCACCACATAGAACCTCAGGGCATAGGCGCTCAGCCAGCAGGCGCCGACGAGGACGAGATCGGCGGCGAGGGCCAGGTGCTCGAAGAGTCGGGAGTGGGCCCTTAGCAAAGCTCAGCTTTCAGGTACTGCGCGATGCTGGCAAGATACCGGTCGAAATCGCCGAGGTCTTCGCGGACGATCCGGTAGACCTCGGCGTCGTCCACCCTCGCGTACAGGTGGACGAGCAGGTTGCGGAACCGCGCCATCCGGACCAGCCGGGCCTTGAGCTCCTCGTCGATCGCGCCGATCTCGGCCAGGATGGCGATGCAGTCGGCGTAATCGTCGGGGCTGCGCCCGCCTCTCCGGGCGGCCAGATGGTTGCAGATATCGAGCGCCGCTTCGGTCACGACGATGAGCAGGTACTTGGCACTGTTGACGGTCCGGGCGTCGCGCAGGAACGCCTCTCGAGAGGTCAGGCCGAGCTCTCCGAGCTGCCGGACTGCGCTTCGCAGATGTCCGGCCAGATCCCGCAGGCGATCGAGATTGACTTCACGCACCGAGCAGCTCGCGGAGGTGCTGGCGCGCAAAGGGACGAAAGTCGGCGTAATCGTCCCACACCCTGGCCCGCAGTTCGTCGAGCCAGTCCCAGTCGCGTACCACCAGCGGCTGTCCCTTGAGAGCGTGGTGGCGGAAAGCCAGGGGCGCCCGGTTGAGCACCTGCACGTCGACGGGCTCGCGCAGAGCCAGGGAGAGCTCGGTCGCGAGATCCAGCGCGTAGCGAGTCGTGGCCCCCGTATCCAGTCGGGCCGGGTCGATCCACACCGCAACATCGATGTCGCGATGGGGCTCCTCCATTGGAAAGGAACCGTGCAGGTAGGCGCAGAGGATCTCTGGTCGGTTCTCCAGGTGTCTACGGGCGGACTCCGTTGCCGCCTCTCGTTCCCGGGCGGTCAAGATCTTGCGTCGCATCGGCCTCGATTCTAGCCCCGCCCTTCAAGGACCGGAAGGATTGATGAGGCTCCAGGCCCGCCACTGGGCGTCCACATACGCGCGCAGGCGGCGAGCGAAGATCGGCCGATCGAACTGGCGGGCGTGCGCCCGGAGCGCGTCGGGGTCGAAGCGGGACCTGGCGCGCTCGAACCGCTCCATGGCGCCGGCCAGAGCCTCCACCGTTGGCTCGTTGAAGAACAGGCCGGTGGCCGGCGCGCCGCCGGCGTTGTCGGGGCCGGTCACCGTCTCCAGCGCGCCGCCTCGCGCCAGGGCGATCGTCGGCCGCCCCGCCGCCGCCGCTTCCAGGGGCACGATGCCGAAGTCCTCCACCGAAGGGAAGAGAACGGCGCGACAGCGCGCGTAGAGCGCGGCCACTTCACGGTCCGGGCGCCAGCCCAGGAACTCGACGGAGGGGCCCGCCTGCGCCCGCAGGCGGGCCGCCTCGGGTCCGGTGCCAACGATCACGAGCCGGCGGCGGAGGCGGGCCGCGGCGCCGATGGCGAGGTCGACCCGCTTGTAGGGCGCCAGGGCCGAGACCACGAGGTAGAAGTCCTCGGCGGGGCCGCCGGGGCGGAAGCGGTCGACGTCCACCGGGGGATAGATGACCTCGGCCGGGCGCTGGTAGACGCGCCGGATGCGATCGGCGATGTGGCGCGAGATGGCGACGAAGCCGTGGACTCCGGACGTCCGCCGGTCCCAGCGGCGGAGGGCGGCGGCCACCGGCGGCATGAGCAGCCGCGCCAGCCGCCCGGCCCGCTCGCCGAAGTAGTCATCGTAGAGGTCCCACACGTAGCGCATGGGTGTGAAGCAGTACGTCAGGTGCAACGCGTCCGGCGGCGCGGGCGCCGCCTTGGCCACGCAGTGGCTCAGCGAGAGCACGAGATCGAAGCCGCGGAGGTCCAAGCGGGCGACGGCGGCGGGGAAGAGCGGCAGGTAGTGGCGGTAGCGCGAGGCCGCCGCCGGCAGCCGCTGGATGAAGGACGTCACCACCCGATGCTGCTCGATGGTCGGCGAGACGCTGCCGGGGACGTGGAGCAGGGTGAAGACAGGCGCGTCGGGAAACAGCTCGCAGGCCACCTCGAGGCAACGCTCGCCGCCTCGCATTCCGGTCAGCCAGTCGTGCACGAGCGCGACCCGGGGGCGGCCCTGGGCGCCGGTGGCCGCCTCGTCTACGATCCGCGCTGCCGGGTGCGCTGTCGCCAATACTCGAGCAGGTCGGTGAGCGTCTGTTCCAGCGGAATGCGTCGTCGCCAGCCCGTGGCCCGCTCGATCTTCGAGCAGTCGCCGCGCAGCACCGGCACGTCCGAGGGCCGCAGCCGGGCCGGATCCTGACGGACCTCGATGCGGGAGACCTTGGACTGGGCGAGGTAGAAGTTCAGGATCCATTCGATGGAGCGATCCTGCCCGGAGCAGAGATTGTAGACCTCGCCCGCCGTACCCCGCTCGAGCAACGACCAGTAGCCGCGCACGACGTCGCGGACGTCGGAGAAGTCCCGGGTGGGCTTGAGATCGCCCACGCTCATGACCGGCTCGCGCAGCCCCGCCTCGATCTCGGCCACCTGCTTGGCGAAGTTGGAGCTCATGAAGCACTCGCCGCGACGGGGGCCGGTGTTATGCACCAGGTTTCGGCCGAGTCCGGCATGGAAGACGTGGTCCTCCGTCTCGAAGTCCCACACCTCGCCGTCGTACGGCACCGGCTCGATCTTCTTGATCACGTCGGTCGGGACCTCGAGATGCCTTCCCCACCGCTCGTGCGACGCGTTCGCGGAATTCAGGTTGATGAGATAGTAGGTGCCCGTGCTTCGGACTTCGGTGTTCAGGCACAGGCGCTGGCGGGTCGTATTCGCCACCAGGTAGCCAAGCCCCAGCGCCAGGATCGGCGACTTGGTCTTGAAGCTCTTGAACTCGTACGATCCGTAGCCGGCGCGAAGCCCATCTCCCTCGTTGTAACCGCGCAGGAACGCGAGCTTCGCATCCGTCTGCGCGTTAAGAACGCTCCGGGGGACTCGCTTGTTACCGTCCGAGGCGTACACCTGCGGCCTAAGCCACTGAGCGAACCTCTCCGGGCGCCGCACGGACAAACGCCAGACTCCGCCGCGACCCTCGATCCAGAAAGAGTCCATGCCGAAGTGTTGCAGGAGGATCTCTGCGCACCGCTGCAGGGGCTTCCGATCCTTGTTGTCGATTCGCACCTTGGCATTGGTGATACAGCCCTCGGCGACGAAGAATCCAAGGAACCACGCAACGTCCTCGTGCACCCACATTCCAAGGCTGTTGGGAACGTCGACGAGCGCGATTCGGTCTCCGACAGAGAGGGTCCCCGCGGACACGGCGACGTGACCAGCGGGCCCGGGAGCCATGACCGAGTGGTCCCCGGTCGCTTCGACGATGCCCCCACTCGCCACCAGCCGCAGAACGCGATCTCCCGGCCGGAGTGGATGACACGATACGTGAAGGATCTTTGACCACTTGCCGTCGGCCCAGACGGACACAGGGTGCTGCCGCATGTCCCACACGACGGTGCCATCATCGAACAGTTGACCGCCGAGATATCCCTTCGGTTTGTATTTCCGGATTTCACTGATGTAGCGGATATCCACCAGCTCGGTACGGTCATCGCGCAGCAACACGGGCGTGTGGCGACCAACGCTGTGGTTGAAGGCGCGGGTGCGGATGATGTCCATGCCGTAGCTCTTGAAGTACTGGTAGCCCATGAGGTCCTGGGCCACCTTGCTCACGGCGTACGGCGAGAGCGGGCGCAGCGGATTCGTCTCGCGGATGGGCAACTCGTCGGTCTCGACCAGCCCGTACTCCTCGCTGGAGCCGATGGCCAGGAAGCGGGCCCGGGAGCCGAGCTGGCGCATCACTTCGAGCAGGTGCAGTTGGCTGAGGGCGTTGGTGACCAGCGTCTCCGCGGGCGTCTGCCAGGAGGCGGCCACGAAGCTCTGGGCAGCGAGGTGGACGATGTAATCGGGCCGGGCCTGCTCCAGCAGGTTGCGAACCGAGAGCACCTCCCGCAAGTCGCCCTCGATGAGGGTGAGGCGGTCGCGCAGGTGCTCGATGTGCTCGGCGTTGCTGCGCCAGCGCACCGATCCGATCACCTCGGCGCCCTGATGCAGCGCGAACTCGGCGAGATGGCTACCGACGAAGCCGGTGATGCCGGTGATGAGCACACGCATGGCGTGTATCGTACTACACCTCTGTCCGCCCTCGTACATGCCTTCGCTGGCCCTGACCCTCCGCCACCTTCCTTTCGCTCACCACGAGCGCCCGAGCGGAGCGCCCTGGGCGCCGCGCGGGTCAAGGAGCCGGAGCACCGCTCGCCACTCCGCCGGCGCGATGCGCGTCATAACCGCGGCGTACGCCGCGATGCCCAGCGGCACTCCGAGGGCCAGTTGGGCGACGGCATGATCGACGACCTGGCCAGCCGCGGCGGTGACGGCCGCCGCGGCCACGGCCCCTACGAGAGACTGCCCGGCCAGGTAGATCACCGACCACGCTTCTCCGGCCGGACGCCCCCTGTGCAGCGCCACCACTAGCGCGGCGGCGTGAACCAGCGCGGTCAGCGAACCGGCGAGGGCCAGGCCGGGGAAGCCGAATGTCCATGTCAGCCCCAGCATGCTGAGAGCGCCGAAGACCGCCGATCCGCTCTGAATCGCGGCCGGCCCACGAAGATCATGAAGCGCCCAGTAGACTCGGAGCAGAACCGGCAGGATCGCCCAGCCCACCAAGCCAGGGGCGTAGCAGACCATGGCCAGCGCAGTCAGCCGCGTCGATTCCTCGGTGAACGCGCCCCGTTCGAAGAGAACCCGGACCATGGACTCCGCGGAGGTCATAAGCAGCGCGGCCGCAGGCAGGCTCAGGACGATGCTGATCCGCAGCGCGGGGCCGGCGAGCTCATGAACCGCGTGTCGGCCTTGGCGGGCCGCTTTCGCGGACATCACGGTAAAGAGCATGGTCGACGCCGTCATCACGATCAGCGTGATGGGGCCGTTCACGACCCGAAACGCGTAGGTCAGTGCCGCCAGCCGGCCGGCGCCGAGGTTGGCGGCGAGGGCCCGCTCCAGTAAGACCAGTCCGTAGTTCGCGGCTGACATGACAATCAGCGGCGGCAGGTCAGGGGCCAGGCGGCGGACGCTCGCCCATCTGCTTCGCATGGCGCGTCTGGCGAACGGCCGGGCCAGGAGACCGAGGACGAGGACATAGGCCGCCAGCCCCACCAACATGCCGAGCGGCACGACGGGCGGTCCGAAGAGACGGCCGGCCATCAGAATGGCGAGGGCTGCCGTGCCATACCACATCACCTGTCGGAGCGACGCCATCACGTAGCGCTCGCGGGCCTGCAGCGCCCCGGCCAGCACCGCGCTCATCGGCAGCAGCGCAACCAGTGGTGAAAACAGCTGGAGAACTTCCGTCTCGGCGCCGGTCGTGCCGTCGGACAATAACCAGAGGCCGGGCCCGAGACTGGCGAGCGCGACGGCGAGGGCGCCGCCCGCCAGGCCAGCCGCAGCCAACGTCGAGCCGAGCAGACCCGTGGCCGCGTCGCGCCCGTCGCGGGCCTCGGCATCGAGGAGGCTCGGCACCAGCAGCACGTTGACCCAGCCCGCTAGCTCGCTGCCCAGCGCATAGGCAAGCATGAAGCCAAAGGCCAGACCATCGGCCCCGCGCGTCGTGCCGAACCGATGGGTCAGCGCCATCTCGTAGCCGAGGACGGCGAGCTGCCCGAGCAGGGACGCGCCGACGAGGCCGAGGAAGGTTCGGTTCACGGTCGGACTGCCGCGACGGTTCGATCGTCCACCGGTTCCGGACGTGCGGCAATGAGCCGCAGCAGTAGCGCCGCGATGATCCAGAAGACTCCCGAGAGCTTGGAGAAGCCGAAGAGGTTCTCGGAGGTGGCATTGACGATGAACGCCAACAAGCCGAGCCAGAGACCGAACGCCACCAGCGACCCGTCGCCCCTGCGAATGCTGGTCACGGCCGGCCATGTGTCACGAAAGACCGCCCCCAGACTCCCAATGAAGCACACGAGCCCGGGAATGCCCCAGGCCACGAGAATCGCCACGAAGCTGCTGTGCTCGGCGACCTGGAAGGGAAGGCGCTGCCACCGCCCCGGGTAGTAGGCGGCGAGCGCGTCGCGAAACCCTCCCGCGCCCAGACCGAGCACCGGATGATCGAGCATCATCCGCCCGGCGACCTGGTACAACTCCAGGCGCTCGGTGAACGAGTAGGGAGTTTCGCGCCACTCGCGGGCGCCGACGAGGACCGCGCCGATCGCGGCGATCACGAGAGCGCTGCGGGTGACAGTTCTCAGGCGAGGCCACAGCGTGTACGCGGCGACGGCTCCCAGGACGGCCAGACTAACGTGGGTCCCGATCGAAGTGGCTAATAGGATAGCGATCGATCACCTGGAGGCCCACGACGGCACAGAGCACGGCCCGGGGCCCAGTCGGCCGCCCAAGGACGAAAGCCATGGTGACCGGCAGGACCAGGACGATATAGGCCCCGAGGGAGTTCGCGTGAGCGATCGTCGAAGGCATTGTCGCGAATCACATTGAAATGATCCATGATCGTCCCGGACTTGAAGAACAGGAGGACGCTCCTCCCGGTGACGGCGTGGACCAGCGCCTGGCCGGCGGTCAGCGCCACCACGATCACCGAGCCCGACACGAGGGCCACCAGGGCCCGCCCACGCTGAACGTCCGATTCGAAGGCCTCCAGGGCCGCCAGGAAGACGCTCAGGATGACGACCTGCTCGGCCAGCGCCCAGACCTGCTGGCCGGTGAACCCGCGGACGGCTGCGCCGACAGCGACAACGACGCACAGGGCCCCGAGCCAGCGGGCCGCAGATACCTCTCGAAAGGCGCCGGGCAGGCCGACCAATCCCCGGCGCATCCACCACGTCGCGGCGACGGCGCCGAGCGCCACCTTGTCCGCCGAGAGCGTTCGATTCAGATCCCCGAAGCCGACCTCCAGCGTGACCAGAGGCAAGAGGAAGAGCAGCGCAAGCGGGGCACGATCGGGATCGATGAGACCGAGCCCAAGGAAGATCAGCCCATACGAGGCGATGGCGACGAGCGCCGCCACCCGGGACCCGATCAGGATCGCGACGACGGCCGCCGCGGCCACCGTCAGGATGGCCGTCGCCAGGATCGCGGGTCTCATCGTCGCAGGACGTCGCCGCGGCCGGGCTCCTGAATGGCCGCGTCCAGCAACGCGGAGATGGTCTCGGCCGTCCGGTCCCAGGTAAACTCAGCCGCCCGTCGGAGGCCTCGCTCGCAAAGCTCACGTCGTAATCCGGAGTCCGTAAGCAGCCGATACATGGCGTCGGCCAGACCGGTCACATCCTGCGTGTCGACTCGCAGAGCGGCGTCGCCGCCAGTTTCCAGCAACGCCGGGCAGCTCGACGTGATGACCGGTGTCCCGCACGCCATCGATTCGACCACCGGCAAGCCGAACCCTTCGCGGAGCGAAGGAACAACGACGCAGGCAGCGTCGCAGTACAGCCGACGCAGCCTCCCCTCCCCGATATACCCGAGGACCGTCACCGCCTCCTTCAGCCCAAGCGCCTCAACACGCCTCAGAACGTCGCGGACATACCGCGGTCGTCCCTCGCCCCGGACAACCAGCCGGCATGCCGCCCGGCGGCGCAGAACGGCAAAAGCGTCGATCAAGCCCAGCACATTCTTGTGGGGAAGGAGGTTGCCGACGTAGAGGATGTAGGGCGATCCGCCACCGCCCGGCGACTCACTGCCGTTCGGGTAAAACACCCGGCGGTCGCAGCCGGGGTACACCACGTGCACCTTCTCGCCGGAAATGCCGTATCGCTCGATGACGTCGATCCGGGTGCTCTCGGAGTCTGCCGCCACCGCGCCCGAGGCAGCCAGCACCCGCGGCACAAAAAAACGGAAATAGTATTGTTGTCGCGGGTACTCAGTCGGAAACGCCAGCGGGAGCAGATCATGCACGATCGTCAACTGCGGCACCGCGGCCCGCAAGGGTGCCTCCGGCACCGTGTGCAACACCGCTCGGAGCCCTCTGATCCGAGCGATGATCGGGTAGAGCATCTGGGTCAAGAGCAGGCGGGCAAGATGGCCGCCCATGCCGCGCTCGGGTCGCACCAGGCGGGGAATGCGGATAGCGGGCGCTCGCAGCGACCCCAGCGCCTCAGGGCTCGATGTCAGGACGAGGAGGTCGGTCCGAATCCGGTCAAGCGCCCGGACGAGCTTGATCGTGTAGATGCCGAGGCCCGTGGGCTTGGCGCCGATGATCGAAGCGTTAATCGCGACTCGAGCGGGCATGGAGCGATCCCTCCGCAACAGAGCTTATGACTGATTGGTGAGTCTCGAGTCCCGCGCCGTCCGGTAGAGGCGCTCCAAGGCCATGGCCGTCGTGGCGACCCCATAGCGGCGATCGACCTCCTCGCGAGCGCAGGCACGGAGTCGCACGCGTAGCTCGCCGTCCCCCAGGAGCCGGCTCGCCTTCTCGGCGAGGTCCGCGGGATCGTCGGGGCGGGCCAGGAGCCCGGTCCGTCCGTCGACGATCAGTTCCTCGTGGGCCGGGATGCGCGTGGCCACGACCGGAACGTCGCAGGCCATGGCCTCCAGCACGGCCAGGGGAAGCCCTTCGCCACGAGAGGCGGACACGTAGACGTCGATCAGGGGGAAGATCCGCACGGCGTCGGGAATCTCGCCGACGAACAGGATGCGCCCCTCGGTGCCTGTGTCCGCGGCCAGCGCCCGCAACCGGGCCTCCTCTCGGCCCGTCCCCACGACGAGCGCCTGCACGCTCGGATGGCGCCCGGCGAGTGCGGCCACCGCCCGGACAAAAATGTCCACGCCCTTGACGCTGTCCAGCCGCGCAATCGAGGCCACCAGCGGCCCTGTATCAGGGACGCCCAGCGCGTCGCGGGAGAGAGTCTGCTGCCGGGCCAGCGCCCGGGTGGCGGCGGCGTCGATTCCATTGCGGATGACCAGCGCGCGCCCGGCCGGCCAGAGCCCGAGCGATTCGCCGGCGCGCGCCTCGCTCTCGGACACGTTCACGATCGCGTAGGACAGCCGGGCCAGCGCCCGCTCCAGGCCGAGGTACAGGCGCGCCGCCGGCGCCGCGTACTTCTCGACGTGGATGCCATGAAACGTATGGATGGCCGGCCTGCCCGTGACGTGGGCCGCTAGTCGCCCGTAGAGGCCCGGCCCCTTACCATGCGAGTGGATGACGTCGATGCCGTGGGCGCGGATAAGGCGAACCAGCCCGAAGAACGTGGTGGGTCGCAGCCGGTCGAGCCGGAGGCGATGCACGGCGCCGATCTCTCCGAATCGCGCGAAGTAAGGGCCGTCGTCAGGAGCGGCCAGCACCCACTCAAAGTATCCGCGGGGGACGTGACGAAGGGTCTCGAACACCTGCCGGGGTCCGCCGCCGAGCCGGGTGGAGACCAGGAGCTGGAGGACGCGGACGGCGTCAGCCACGCGGCGTGCGCCCGGTCACGAGCGCGGCGGCAGGGCGCCGGGCCGGTCGGCCCGGAGGATCGCGCGCCGGAGAGAGCGCCGGAGCACCGGCGGCAGCGCCAGCGCGCAGAGCGGCTTGGCGAGGTAGATCGCGCACCAGGGCGGGTAGGCGCGGCGCCGCAGCGCCCGTAGCCGGGCCACGACCTCGTCACGGATGCGCGTCGTGTCGCGGCGGCTCGAGAGCTGCGCGGGAGCGAGCCGGCGCAGAACCAGGGGCTGGGGCAGGTTCGCCAGCCGGGTCGCCCGACTCATACGGATCCACAGGTCGTAGTCCTGGGCCACCACGAAGCCTTCGTCGTACCAGCCGGCCACGTCGAGGAGAGCCCGGCGAAACATCACCGACGTATGGATGAAAGGATTGTGCCGGATCAGCGCGCGACGGATGGCCGGGTCGTCCGTGGGCGGCGTCAGGGTTCTCACGATCTTGCCGCCCACGGTGATCTCGTGGCACGCGGTGCCAAGCAATCCGATCTCGGGATGAGCTCCGAGGAACGCTACTTGCCGCTCGAGCCGCCGAGGCAGGGCCACGTCGTCGGCGTCCATCCTGGCCAGCAGGGGCGCGCGGGCCAGCCGAAGCGCGCGGTTCAAGGCCGGTGTCTGGCCGGCCCGCGGTTGGCGGACGAGGTGCAGTCGTGGATCGCGGTACCGGTGGAGCACGTCGGTGGTGGCGTCGGTGGAGCCGTCATCGACGACGATCAGCTCGAAGTCGCCGAACGTCTGGCCGAGGATGCTTCCTACTGCCTCCGCCGTCCACGGCTCGCCGTTGTAGACGGTCATGACCACGGAGACCGGCGGGCTGGCGCGGCTCGAGGCGGCGTCGCTCACCGTTTCACCGCGACGAAGAGGATCATGTGACCGAAGGTGGCGAGGGCGGGCCGGGTGTAGAGCAACCGCTTGAGGAGACGCCCGGGGACCGAGCGCGTGGAGCCGGCCGACCCGCCGGGCTCGCAATGACCGGGGCCACGGCCACCGCCCGCTGAAGCGATCGACCTCTCGCCGAGACTCAGGCTTCGGCGAACGCGACGCCAACCCGCCCGCAGCAGCCGGCCCGGATCGTACGGCGTCGCGCTCGTCACCCGGAAACCATTGCGCTCGATGAACCCGCGCACCTCGCTCCGCGTGAGCACGAACTGGTAGAACTGGCCGCCGGCCTCCCGCAGTCGCCGGTTGCGGCGGCGGATCCACCAGGCCCCGAGCCGTCGCGCGACGTTGACGTAGGGAACGGAGAGGATCAGCCGCCCACCCGGCTCCAGCACCCGCCAGGCGTCCCGCAGGATCTCATCGGGCCCGATCGGATCGTGCTCGACGACGCCGAGCGACACATAGGCGGCGAAGGCCCCCGAGCGGAGCCCGAGCCGGCGGAGGTCCATCACCGCGACCGGCGTGCCGGGCGCCGCCGCCCGGCAGGCCTGAAGCGCATTCGGGCTCCAGTCCGTCCCCATCGCCCGATACCCGCGCTGGCGGAGCAGCAGCACGTACTGCCCGAGCCCACAGCCTGCTTCGAGCACCCGCGCGCCGGGCGGGGGCAGCGCGCGGAGGATCAACTCGGTGAGCGGCGAGGCCTCGGCGGCTCGGGTGAGCGTCTGCAGCGAATGACCGCGCCAGTGCTCTGACCAGAACTCTTCGGTGGCCGCGCGTGAATAGTACGCGAGCGGCACGGCTCAGGCCGAACGGCCCGCCGCGACCCGGCGGAGCAATTCGATCTCCCGCGCCACGAGTGAACCGAGGTCGAAGCGCGCCACCATCCGCGCCCGCGCCTCGTCACCGAGCCGTCGCGCGTACTCCGGTTCGGTGAAGAGGCGCTCCAGGCCCGCGGCCAACGCGTCGGGATCTCGCGAATCGAACAGGAGCCCCGTTTCCCCGTCGCTGACCAGCGACCGGATCCCCTCGATGTCCGAGGCGAGGCAGGGAACGCCGCAGGCCATGGCTTCCAGGAGCACTTTCGGATGGCCTTCGAACAACGAGGGCAGCACGAAGACGTCGGCGCGACCGTAGAGTCCGGGGAGCTTCTGGTGGTCGACGACCGGCACGAATTCTATCGGAATCGCCGCGCTGCGGGCGAGACTCTCCAGCCGGCCGCGCAGCGGACCATCGCCGACGAGGGTGATTCGGAGATCGAACCGACCGACCAGCTTGCCGGCGGCGACCATCAGGCGTTCCAGGTTCTTCTGGGCGGCCAGGCGTCCGACGAACAACACGTTCTTGGGACCATTCGCTCTCCTCGGGGTGGGGTGAAAGAGGCTGCTATCCACGCCGTTGGGAATCACGTGAATCTTGCCCCCGGCAACACGGCTCGCCACATGCGTGGCCAGCTCCGGCGTGGTGACGATGACCGCATCGGCCTCGGTCAGACCGAGCGTCTCCACCCATGCGCGTAGTCGGCCCGCCGCCCGGGAGCGGCTTCCGAACTCCGAGTACCGATACCCGTAGGTGGTGACGAAGGGGATGCCCCAGAGGCGTTTGGCCATGACCGCCGGGACGGCTCCCGTCACGTGAAAGACCCTGAGCACCGCGCAGCCCCGAAGCGCGCGGCGATAGCGAAGGGCCAGGGCCCCGGTATAGAGCCACGGGTGCCAGCGCCCGCCCGGAAAGAGACGGACGCGGGCGAGGAGCTCGGGATCGTCCGTGTACTGGCCGAGCGCCTCCCCGAGATAGCTGAAGTACCGGACCTCGTCGAAGCTGCGGGCGTAGGGTTTGAGATAGCCGGACAGGAAGCGGGAGTGCTGTCCCGTCTTGGCCAGCTCTCCGACGCCGCCGCGGATCTCGGGCAGGAGCCCCAGCACCATCAGGGCACCGCCATCGCGCTCAGGGTGGCCCCGAGCATCGCGCGACGACCCGGAAGCCGATGCTCTCCTCCGGGCGGCGGAGTGCGGCCTCTCGCTTCCAACGGTTGAGTCGCGCGTAGACCCCGAGCGACAGGCCGCCCACGACGTCGATGAGGCCGGCCCACGGCGTGTCGTAGACCACGGGCAGTACCGGACCGTCGGGGACGAAGCCGCCGGCGTGCAGCTCGGCCAGAAGCTCTTCGCGGGTGTACTCCACCTTGTGGTCGGGATCCGAGAAGGCGAAGAGCCCGGCGTGCCGAAGCCGGTGCCGCCAGGTCGTGCCACGGTTCGGCGCCGAGACCAGCAGCCGGCCGGTCGGCTTGAGCACCCGCCGGATCTCGCGCAACACGTCGAGGCGGGGCTCGAGGTGCTCGATGACGTCCAGGAACAACACCGCGTCGAAGGTGGACGCGGGGAACGGGAAGGCCCGGGTGAGATCCCAGGCGAACAGATGGACGTTGTCGAGGGCGTGCCCGCGCACCGTGGCGGCGGCCAGCGCCAGCTGCGTCACGTCGCGGTCCATCCCGATCACGCGCTTGACCTGCCGGGCCGCCTTCACGGTGTGGGCCGCATTCGCGCAGCCGACGTCGAGCACGACGTCCCCGGGGCCCAGGTGCTCGAGGTACCAGCTGTGCCAGGGCGTGTCCACGAGGTGCTTGGGATGCAGGGCGTGCGGGCTCTTGCCGGTGTATTTCACCAGGTGGACGCTCAACGCCGACCCTTTGCGATTCAGCGCGTCGACGGCGCGCGCGCCGCAGTGGGACCACCAGCGGCTCACGATGGCGACCCGCTCGGCGAGGCGCGCCGCTTCCACGTGGCCAGGACGTCCTCATAGACCCGCGCGGTGGCTGTCGCGCAATATTCCCAGCGGAAGAGTCGGTCCACACGTTCGCGGTTCGCCGCCCCGAGCTTTTGGCGCAGCAAGGGATCGGCGAGCAGCAGCAGCGTCTTGCGCACGAGGTCCGGGCCGTCGGCGGGATCGCACAGGAAGCCCCCCTCGCCGTCTACCACCAGTTCGGGCAAGGAGCCGCGGTCGGAGACCACCACCGGCAGGCCACAAGACATCGCTTCGGCCACCGCGAACCCGAAGCCCTCCAGCGCCGAGGGGAAGAGCAAGAGATCGGCGAGATTGTAGTAGGCGACTTTCTCGTCCTCGGGCACATGACCGGTGAAGAGGACCCGGCCGTCGTCCACGAGATCTCCGGCCTGGCGTTGCAGCGCTCCGCGCAAGCGCCCCGAGCCGGCCACGACCAGCGTGGCGTCCGGGCGCGCCCGCGCGACCTCCCGCCACACGTCGAGGAGGAGGAACAGATTCTTCCGCGGCTCGAGGGTCCCCAGGAAGAGCGTGACAACTTTGCCATCCAGCCCCAGCCGCCGGATCAGCGCCGGCGGCTTGGGCTGCGGCGCAAAGCGCCCAGCCACGCCGTAGGGGACGACCGAAAACTTCTCCTCCGGCACGCGGAAGGCGTGCGCGGCCTGCCGCCGGGCAAACTCGCTGCCGACCACGATGCGCTCGACGCCCCGCATCACCCGCCCCTCGATCAGCGGGTTGAGCCAGTGACGGTCCAGGTGGTGGTGGTGGGCCACGATCGGCACGTCGAGCCGATACCGCCACCGAGCGATGAGCGCGGCCGGCCCGATGTAGCGGAGCGAGTGCACGCGCAGGACGTCGAATCGGGCGGCGTCGTACACGCGCTTGATGCACGACGGCAGCAACAGCGCCGCCACCGGCCAGCGGAGCCCCCGGCCGATCGGCAGGCGGTGGACCATCCAGTTCGGCACCCCTTCGGGATACCGCTTGTGGCGGGCCAGGAGAATGTCGAACACCAGGCCCCGGACGGCCAGCGCCCGGAGGATCTCGCGCTCGTAGACCTCGCCACCCAGCCGGGCTTCCGGATCCAATCCGCAGTGAGGGCTGCAGACTCGCATCACAGCGCGGCGCCGCCGGCCAGCAGCCGCTGGAGGACACGGCCGTACTCCACGCACATCAGGTCCCCAGACGGCGAATCGTGCAAGAGGTTCGCGCGCAGCCCGGCGTACCGCTCGCGCGCCTCGACGATGGCCCCGCGGACGTCGTCCCGGAAGCCCACGCCCCATCGCCGACCCAGCTCCACGATTCCACCGCCGTCCTCGTGGTAGATGAGCGGCAGCCCGCACTGGGCCCCCTCCGTCGGATGCATCGGCCCCGGGTCCCAGCGCGAGGCGGTGAGATAGGCATGGCACTGGCGGAGGACGGTGCCGAGGTCCGCCGGGGGCAGCGGGCCGCGCGTCTTGGCCGCCCTCCACCGGATCTCTCGCGGCCATCGTCCGATCACCCACAGCTCCGTGCCGGGAAGCTGGCCGCCGGCGATGAGCGCATCCACCTCCTGGTAGACGGCGAACCCCTTCATCCAGTTGTCGGACCAGTGGTGCGTCACGAGGCGGAAGACGCTCCCGGGCGTGAAGACGTCGGCGCCCACGGGGTGGAAGGTCGCGGGATCGGCACCGTTGGGGATCACCCCGTGCGGGCGGGCGCGATCGAACCAGCGGGCGGCGTGATACTCCAGGAGCCACCGGGACACGAACACCGAGAAGTCGGCGACCTTGTTGGCCTGAGCCAGGAGCTCGTCCATGAACACCGTGCCCTTGCGGGCGTCGCACTCGTTCACGCGGTGCAGACACATGACATTCGGCCGCTGGACTTTGTAGGCCTGAATCTCCTCGGCCCCGAACTCCACCAGATCACCCACGCGAGGATCGACAAGGATGATGGCGTGCACGGCGCCCTTCAGGTCGAAGGTGACGGCGTAGCCACGCTCCGAGAGATGGCGGACCATCTGCCGAACCCACTGGTTGCCCCCGCCCCACGGCGAGGCCGTAGGGCGCATGTTGATGGCGATGCGGGCGACGGGAGCGCCGGGACCGGGAGCGTCCCGTCTCGAACAGCTCCACCGGCTCAGCGCCCACCGCAATGACCGATGCATCATTCAGTGATGGGCGGCGATCATGTCCGCCAGCGCCGTCGCCATGCGTTCCTCGGTGAAATGCGCGGCGACGGTCTCCCGGGCCCGGGCGCCCAATCGCTGGCAGCGATCCGGATCGTCCCACAAGCGTCGCAGGGCCTCCCCGAGCGCGCCAACCTCGCCGGGCGGGACCACGACGCAGTTCTCCCCGTTCTGAAGATGGGATTCCCCCCACCAGCCGCGCGTCTTGGTCAACACGACGGCCTGACCACAGGCCATGGCTTGCAACGCCGCACTCTGCCCCGAAGGCTGGCTCCGGTCGTGCAGGGGGATCGCCACGAACCGGGCGCGGGAGTAGATGTCGCGCAGCTCGGTCGGCGAATGCGCGGTGCTTTGAATCACGTTCGGATGCGCGTCCAGCGGCAGCCGCTGCCGAGTGATGAGGTGCAAGGGGAGTTCGCCGATGGCCGCCAGCAGCGTCGGATAGTCGCGCCCAGTGTCCGAGCCCACACTGACGATCCGAGTCCCGATCGCTCCGGGGGGGGCGGTATTCCGCCAGAACTGACAGTCCGTCCCGAAGGGAAGGACGCGGATCCGCTCGACCGGCACTTCGAGCCAGGCCGCCAGCCCGCCCCGCGCCCCCTCGCTCAGTGTCACCAGTTCCTCCACCCCGAGCAGCAGCTCGCGGTATCGGCGGGACAGCCACCGGCGCGGGCCATAAGTCGTGATGCGATCGCTCAGCCCCTGGCTGATGTAGATCAACCGGCTCCGGAACAGGCCCGCTCGCTTGAGCAAGGCCAGGGCCAGCCCGCAGGTGTCGACCGTCGAGATGACGACGCGCGCCCGATTCAGCGCGCGCAGATTCCGCGCCGCGACGTCCAGCGCGAAGCCGATGCCGACCCGGCGGGCGATGAAGCGCTCGACCGGGTACCAGGGCCGCAGCCGGCTGAGGCTCTCCCCCTCAACGAACCCCACCCGGTAATGATCCTGCAACGAGAGCAAGCCGTAGAAGAATTCGCGCGATCGCTCGCCGCGCTGCCACTCTTCCAGCCACTGCCGGCGCGAGCGCCGGTAGACCCACACCACCTCCGGCGCCGGCGCCGCCGCCACCACGCCGTCGTCGCTCAGCGTGCGAACCATGGGGCGTTCCTCACCGAGACACCAATCGGGGGCCGGTAGCCACGACGGCCTGCGTCCAGAAGATCCCCAAGGGGCTCGGGACCCGGTCCATCAGTTCGATGCCGGTGCTGGCGCGAAGGAGATTGGCCAGGACCGCCACCGGGCGAACGCCGCCGACGCCGAGGCACAGGAGGTCAACGAACCACACCGGATGCAGGCGAGTCAGGCTGACCGCCTCGAAGTGCCGCTCGAGCAGCGCCTGCAGCTCCTCCGGCCAGAACTCGTGGACGTGATGCGCGTCCAGCGAGCGCTCCAAGAGCCGGATCGGCGTGGTCAGGATGAGCCGACCGCCCGGGGCCAGTCGGCTCGCCGCGTCCGCGAGCACGTCGTCGGGGTCGTCCAGGTGCTCGATCACCTCGGCCAGGATCACCGCATCGAACCGGCCGGTCACCGACTTCAGGTCGGGAAGAAACTCCCCCCGCAGCCTGTCGCTGGCGAACCTGGACCGGGCGAGCTCCAGCGCGGTCTCGTCGGAGTCTACGCCGGTCACCGTCTTTCCGGCCCGGGCCAGCCGGCCCAGCACCGCGCCGTCGCCGCAACCGATCTCGAGCACCGTGCGGCTGGCCGCGCACTGGCGCACCACCCAGGCGATCCGCGAGCGCGTGTACGGCCAGCCGTGGACGGGATGAAGCGACGCCTCCCGCCAGTGGTAGGCGCCGCGCTCTCGGTACTTCGTGAACGCTGGGGTCACCGGGCGGCCCGGATCGGTGAAGCGACGAAGCGGAGACGGAGAGAGCCCATCGGCGAATGCTCAGCCCAACAGCGTGAAGGTGGTGTCACCCCGAAGTCGGGACGACCGCACCGAATAGGACCGGCGGAGATATCGCCGCAAGAACGCGACGTTCTCGAAGCGGCCATCCACGACCATCGTGAACCCCGGACGCAGACGATCCTCCAGACTCAGGGGATCGATGGCCACCTGCCGCTCCGGCGTGAGCGCGGGACCATCCAGGTCGAGAACGGACGTCACCTCGAGCACCGAACTAGCCGGCAACGTCGCTTCCGATCCCGCGCAACCGGGCCTCGACGGCGGTGGCCATCCGCTCCAGTCCGGGCCCTTCGAGCGCCTTCTGCTTGCACGTTCGGCATGGCCCGTCCTTCTCGCCGACGGTCACCAGGCCCCGGCGCCAGTCGGTGAAGCCCCGCCCGGCATACACGTCGAAGATGGTCTGCCCGCCGGTGGCCAGATCGCCGAGGACGAACGGCTCGTGAAGGGGGTGATCACTGCGCAAGTTACAGCACGGCATCACCTTGCCGTTGAAATCCACGGTGAAGTTGGAGAACACCAGGAAGCAGGGCGATCGGCGCACGTACTGGCGATCCACCAGCCCCTCGATGAGCTGGCCGCGGTCGTATCCGATCTCGTCGAAGTCGTGCGAAAAGGCGACGACCTCCAGGCCCGGGAAGGGAAACACGGCGCCGACGGTGGTGGCCGTGGCCGCATCCCACCTCGGCTCGATCTCGATCCGCTTGCCCACCCGGGCGATCTCGTCCCGCGCCGACGGCACGCTCCACGGCACGCCCCGGCGCATGTATACGCTGATGCGCAGCACGGACAGGCCGGCATCACGAAGCCGGGCGACGGCCCCCGGCTTCAGGTAGTCGCCGTTCGTAACGATGTCGATCTCCGCCTTGGGCAGATACCGGCGGGCCAGCGCGACCATGTCGTAGATATGCTCGTGGGCCATCGGCTCCGAGTAGCGGGCGAAACGCAGCACGTAGCGGTAGTCGATCGACCGCAGATCCCGGAGGATCGACTCGTACAGCACCCGGTCGAAGGTGCTCTTGACGGTGAGCCGGTCGATGGTGCTGTTGGGGCAGAACGAGCAGGTGCGATTGCAGAAGGCGTGCGGCTCGAGCTCGACCAGCGTCACGTTGCGCTTGAAGAGCGCCTGCTTGGCCTTCCGGGCGCGGGCGGGATCGTGCTCGAGTGCCGCCCGGTCGATGCTGGACAGAAAGTGCGCCCAGTGATCGCGGGGGGCGACCAGCCGGCGGTAGAGCTTCTTGAGGAGCTCAACCCCTGGCATAGGACCCCGCGCGGACGAGCGAGTCGAGGAGGCCGTGGAGCCTCGAGGCGTAGCTGCGATCCGACGGCTCGACGAAATACTCGCACTGCTTCATCAACTTTTCACCCACGTCCGGTTCCTCGGTCTTCTCGAGCAGACGCCGGCAATCCGCCACGAAACGGTCGGGCCGCTCGCATTTGATGCAGTCGACCTGCTCAAAGAACTCGACGAAGTGCGCCATGCTGGCCACTGTGGACAGATGTTGGTTGGTCTTCATGTCCTCGTCGGGCAGGTACGCGGCCACCGGTTTGCCGTGCAGCGCCGCCTCCAGCAGGATCGTTGACAGGGGCGAGATCACCGCGTCCACCGCGCTCAGCGTGGAATGGGTGTCCTCGACTCGGGCCAGGTCGACGCGCATGCGCGTTCCGTCTCGGGACAGCCGGTAGCACTCCTCCATGCACGGCTCGAGGACCACGTGCCGCCAGGGCCGCGCGTAGAAGTCGGCTTCGCCCGGGGGGTACACCCGCCAGGGATGGGGTCGGTAGACCACGAAGCAATTTCTGAGGTCGCCGCGCTCGATCGCCTGTTCGAGCCGCAGCAGATGGTTCGTTTCGTCGAGCCCCTTGCTGGATCCTGCGTAGAGTAGCACGTGCCGACCCGGCGGGATGCCGAGGCGGCGCCGGTATGCCTCCGGGCTCTCCGGGGGCCGATCCCGATAGACGTCGAACTGCGCGGCCCCCAGACAGACGACCCGGTCGGCCGGAATGCCCAGGTGGCGGATGGCATGCTGGCGGGTCTGCTCGCCCCATACGAGCAGCCGGGTCGGATGCCCGACCAGCATCGCCTTCGTCGCCGGATTGTCCCAGGAATTCATGATGAAGACCGTGGGCACTCCCTTGCGCTCACCCCAGCGCACCAGATCGGACACAAACAGGCCCTCCAGCACGGTGGGATGCAGGATCACGTCGGGCCTCTCCTCTTCGAGCAGGGCCGAGAGCGCGACGTTGTCGCCGATCTTCGCCAGCATGCGCGCCTTGTAGAGCGGGTAGGTCAACGACCACGAGCACAGCCAGCTTCGCCAGAAGGCCGATCGTCCCAGGAGCTCCCGCCACACGCGTCGTGTCGCCTCGCGGTGACTCTTCACCGTCCGTCGCATCCGGCGGAGCACCGTCGCATGATACAGACGGCGATACAGGTACATTCGTTGCGGCGAGACGGCGATCGTGCGCGTGCGGCCAAGCCCCAGCGAGCCGAGATCGCTCTGCACGCGCTTGTGGTTCTCGGGGAAGACGAACACCAGGTCGTGCCGCTCGGCCAGCGGCGCCAGGACTCCGCTCAGGACGAAATGCCGTACCATGATGTCGTGGTCGATGAAGACGGCGATGCGCGCCACGTCAATCCCCTTCCTGTCCCGCGCTACAGGGCCTTCCCGACCTCATACCCTTCTTCTCCCGGAAAGCTGTAGTAGGTCCCGGGCTTCGGCGCGAGTGGCTTCGCGGCCAGGAAGGCGGCCCGGGCCGCCGCCAGCTTGCCCGAGAGCCTCCGGTGACATCCCGAACGGGTGATGGGGCCAAAGCCGACCATCTCCAACCAGGAGGCGATCGCTCGAGCTGAAGGAAGGTGGGTGATGTTGGCGCTGAGATGGTATCGGCGCTTCGTTTCCTCGGAAGGCGGGTAGATGATCTCGACGCAGTTCTCCCGATGCAGCCGTCGCCTCCGGACTGTGGCCGACTCCAACACGAGGACCCCGCCCGGGGCCAGAAGGTCATAGAGCCGGCGCACGAGGCGGAGCTGTTCCGGGTTGTGGTAGAGAACCCCGGTACACCAGACGACGTCGAACGGCTCGAGTGTGGCGACCTGCTCGCTGTACATGAGATTGGCCGAGAGGTACTGAATCCTGGGAGAATCGATTTGCCGGAGCCAGACGCGGTTGGACGTTTCCAGGCGGGGCAGGTCGATGAGCGTCAGGCGCTCCGGGTCCAGCGTCAACAACCGTCTCGTATCCAGGCCGTCCTTCGGCCCGATCTCCAGCACGCGCCGCACCCGTCGTCCGCCGAGATACTCGCACAGCTCCTGGAAGAGGTAGTGTCGGTGATCCGGGAGATCCCGGATCCCGAAAACACGGCGCTTCAAGCCTCTGACGATCCGGCGTACCAATCTCCCTCCTTTAGCCCCGCCGGCCGGCTGACTCGTCCGGCCACAGTCGTTCCGCTTCCTTGAGGTCCTCGAGCGTGTCGATATTCACCAACGGATCCGTCACGACTAGGGCCTTCGGCCGCGGCCCGAGCACGGACCGGTAGGCCTGAAACATCGACGTCCGGAACGCATAGACCGCCCCGTTCTGGACGAACGTCGGGGCCAGCTCCTGGCGGCGCACCGGCGGCGCCTGCCCGTCGAGCACCCGCTCGGCGGAGCCCGCGGCATCGAGCGAAAACTGCTTCAGGGCATGGAAGCGCCGGGGCACCTCGGACACCGTCACCACGGCGTCGGCCGACCCCAGTGCCGCCAGCGCCGACGCGACGATGGCCGGCGTCCGCAACGGGCAGCTCGGCTCGAGCAGCGCGACGGCGGCCGGCGAAAACCCTTCCTCGGCCAGGACGGCCAGCGCGTGGGCGATGACGTCCACCACGTTCGCCGTGTCCGACCCCAGATGATCCGGCCGCCGAATCACCTCGGCCCCGGCCGCCTCCGCCTCGACGGCGATCGGCTCTCCGTCGGTGCTCACCACGACCCGATCGAAGAGGCCGGTCTGCCGGGCACAGCGCACGGCGCGGGCGGTCAGGGTCATTCCGCCGAGCCGGCGCAGATTCTTCCCAGGCACGCCCTTGCTGCCGGCGCGGGCCGGGATCAACGCCAACGATTTCCCGTCGAGGGGCGTCATGAGGCGCGGCGAAAGTAGATCGAGTACGCCACCGGAAAGGTAGTGTGGTCGCGGAGGGTGTTCTCGGTATAGCGGCCGTTCATGCGCATCAGCTCGGGAAAATGCTCCGAGTAGAACCAGCGCTCCTTTGCGGCTCGCTCGCTCTCCGGAATGTACTGCAGGGCCTGCACCCAGCAATAGGCGATGGCCTCGAACGGGCCCCCCGCCGGCGCCCAGGCGGTCATCTCCAGACCATGCCGGGCCAGCATGGTGCGGAAGCCCCACGGCGTGTAGCGGACGTAGTCGTCGGGGGCCTGATGCAGCTCTCGCAGCAGCGCCTCGAAGATGTACCCGGTGCCCTCGGGTCGGAGCAGCCGGGCCATCTCGGCGAACATCCCGTCCTGATCGGCGACGTGGTGCACGACGTTGGGGACGAGGAGCGCCGCCGCGCAGGCATCCGGCAGTCCAGTGGCCGTGATCGGCGCCTGCCGGTGGGTCGGCACGTGGATGCACCGTGGATCGTCGGTCCACGATCGCTGATAGCCGTGCCGCCCCGCCGTGGTCGGCAGCTCACAGTCGACGACGGTCGTCTTCTGTCTCCAGAACAAGGGCGCGAAGAGACTGTCCCCTCCATAGACGTACGCGCGCTCGAGGATCACCACGGCCGCGTCGTCGGGCAGGGTCGTCGCCAGCTGAGCCACGTCCTCGAGCAGGCGGGAGAAGTGCGGCCACCTGGTCGCGGTCTGGAAGATGCGCTCGCGCAGGAAGGCCAGGTGGGCCTCGACCGCCACGGGCAGCGAGCCGCTGACGGAACGGCTGACGGTCATGAGTAGGCCAGCCTCTTTTGCACGCTGGTTTCCGCCGAGGCCAGGATGTCGGCGATCCGCTTGCCAGCGTCCCCGTCGCCGAACAACGCCGACCGCTCGTAGCGGCCATGGGCGATCTGCTTCCGCACGGCCGCCTCGATCTCGGCGGCGTCGTAGCCGGTGTGAACCACGTTCGGGCCGTGCTCCCGTCCCATCTGGCGGGTCCCGATGTTGACGGCCGGCACGCCGAGGAAGGAGCCTTCCCGCAGCGCCGAGCTGGAGTTCCCGATGAGGCAGGCCGAGTTGTAGATCAGCCGGGCATAGTCCTCCACCGCCAGGTTCCGGTAGAAGTGGAGCTTGCCGGGGTTGTGCCGCTCGCGGTATACCCGGAGGCCCTTGGAGATGTCGTCGGAGCCGGCGTCGACGTTCGGCCACAGCCACACGGTCTGCATGTCGAGCGCCGTCACCGCCTCCAGCGTGGCGTTGATCTGGTCGAGGCCCTGCCCGTACTCGGTGGTCACCGGATGCTGCAGCACGACCAGGTAAGGCTGGCGGGAATCGATCTCGACCCCCACGCCCAGATACCGCGCGAAGATGTCCGGCGTAAGGACCAGGTCCAGGTGGGCGATGACGTCGATGGACGGACAGCCCGTGCAATGGATCGTGGCCGGGTCCTCACCCATCCGTACGAGGTTCTCGGCCGCCCGCCTGGTCGCCGGGAAATGGAGATGCGAGAGCTTGGTGACCGCGTGCCGCACGCTCTCGTCGATGGACCCGGTCACCTCGCCGCCCTGGGTGTGAGCGACCGGGATGTTCATGTAGCTGGCGGCGATCGCCGTGGCGATCGTCTCGAACCGATCGGCGATCGTCAGCACGATGTCCGGCTTGAGGTTCTCGAAGAGCGTGGCCAGCTCCAGGATGGCCAGCCCCGTGGACTTCGCCATGGTGGTGGGCGTCTCGCCCTCGACGATGGTAAACACGGTGGCGGCCAGGCTGAATCCGTCCGCTTCGATGATCTGTCGGACGTTGCCGAAGCGCCACAACAGCGCCGAGGCGCCGACGATCAAGTGCAGCTCCAGGTCGGGATGATCCTGGACGGCCCGCAGCACGGACTTGATGCGTCCGTAGCTGGGCCGGCTGGTCACGACGATACAGACTCGGCGTCGCCTACGATTTTTCCCCATTCAGGTCTTCCCATGTGAGTACCTGGTCGGCCGAGACGGCGCGCGCGAGGCGCCGCCCGATCACCCCGTCCAGGGCGGCTGCCGGCAGACCGGTGCCCGGTTTCTTCAGCGTCAGATGGCGGCTCTCCAGAATCGTCCCCGCAGGAAGGTCCATCCGGGAGACCACGCTCTTGTTGAACAGCTCGCGGACCGGCCCCAATTCGCGGGCCACGGCCTCCTTGTCCACCGGATGGCTCCGCATCCGCTCGATGAACCGTGCGCCCTCCACCAGTTGGCGCAGCTCCGTCGTGGTGACGGACGCCGGCACATCCGGGCCGAACATTTCCCGGGTCAAGGTCACATGCACCTCGAGCACGTTGCACCCGAGCGTGACCGCCGCCAGCGCCGGATACACGGTTCCCGAGTGATCGGACAACCCGACGGGGCAGCGATAGCGCTCGCGAAAGACGGCCAGAAGATTCAGCCCGACCTGCTCGGGCGGACAGGGATAGGCGGTGGTGCACTGCAGTACGGCCAGGGGGAGCGCCGCCGCTTTGACCCGCTCGACCGCCTGGTCAATCTCGCGCAGCGGGCTCATGCCCGTCGATATCAGGATGGGCAGGCGGGTGGCGATCATCCGGTCCAGAAGCGGCAGATTCGAGACTTCACCGGAGGCCACTTTCCAGGCCGCCATCCCCACGCGCGACAGCAACTCCACGGCCTCCAGGGAGAACGGGGAGGACAGGAACAGGAGCCCGCGCTCCTCGGCATGGCGCTTGAGGCCGCGCCACTGCTCCTCGGTGAACTCCATCCGCCGCCAGTAGTCATAGCGGCTCTGGTCCTGAACGCTGAAGCGCACCCGCCAGGGCTCGGCCGGCGTGCTCTCGGCGGCCGCGATGTGCGTCTGGAACTTCACGGCGTCGGCTCCGGCGGTCGCGATGGCGTCGACGAAGGCATGGGCCAGGCCCAGGCTGCCGTCGTGGGACTGAGCGACTTCGGCCACGACGAGGCACGGATACTCGTCGCCGACCAGACGTTGACCGATCTGGAGCAGGCTCGAACCCGATGTCATTCCGGCGTGGCCGCCATCCGCCGGAACAGCTCGTGGTTCCGGCTCAGCTCGGCATAGGTGCCCTGGCCCACCGGTCGCCCGTCTTCGAGGACGAAGATCTCGTCACAGGGAGCCACCGTGGAGATCCGATGGGCGATGGTCACCAGCGTGACGTGGCCGCGGAGCTTCATCAACGCGGTCAGGATCTCGCTCTCGGTCACCGTATCGAGGGCGCTCATGGCCTCGTCGAGCACGAGGATCTCCGGCCGGTTGTACAACGCGCGCGCGATGGCGATCCGCTGGCGCTGTCCCCCGGACAGCCGGAGGCCGCGCTCGCCCAGGCCCGTGTCCAGCCCCTGCTCGAGCTCCGCCGGCAGGTCACCGAGGTTGGCCAGCCCCAGGCACTCCCTCACTCGCTCGTCGTCGACTTCACCGGGAGGTACGCCGAAGGCGACGTTGGCGCGCAACGAGGCGTCGGCGAGAAACGGCGCCTGGGGCACGTAGCCGATGCGGCGCTGCCACGACTTCAGATCGAGCGCCTCCAGCGAATCCTCGTCCACCCGCAGCGATCCCTCGACCGGGGCCAGGAGTCCCACCAGGAGGTCCACCAGCGTACTCTTGCCGGCCGCCGATGGTCCCACGATCCCGTACGAGCCGTTCCGCTGAAGGGTGAGGCTGACCTCTCTCAGCGCCCAACTCTGGGCCTCGGGGTAGCGGTAGCCGACCCGGTCGAACCGGATGCGACGCCAGCTCTCGACCGGCCGGCCCCTTCCCCATCGTTGCCCGGCCCTCTCGGCCTCGAGGTCGATGCTGGCCAGCGTGTCCCGGATGGCTTGCACGTGGGGAAGCGCATTGAACATCGCGCTCACCGAAGCCGACAGTTGGCCGACGGTGGGGACGACCTTGGTCGCCACGATGATCACCAGCGCGATCTGCGTCGCGATCTGTCCGCTTTCGATCCCCATGTTCCAGAAGACGAGCGCCAGCGCCACCAGGGCCACCTGGGCCAGCAGCGCCATCACGATCGAGGGCGTCTCCTGCCACACGTTCAGCCCGGCGTGAGCGTCGGTGACCGTGGCGTAGGCCCTCCGGAACAGATCGCTGAAGTGGGCCTCGCGCGAGCTGAGCTTGATGTCCTTGATGCCGGCCAGGGCCTGGTTGGCGGTGAGCGTCACCGCCTCCAGGGCCGCGCGCTTGGTCGCGGCCAGGTGCGTCAGCACCGGACGCGTCAGCCGGGTGGCCATATAACCGACGATGGCCACCGCGGTGATCACCAGGATGCCCGTCCCCAGCGAAAACGTCAGGACCAGGGCCAGGGTCATCATCACGACGATCACGTTGTTCACCAGCATCATCATCCGGTGGATGAGCCCCCGGCTCCACAACACCACGTCGTCGTAGACGAGCCGGGACAGGATGAGGGAGTTGCGGGCCAGGAACCACGAGTACGGCGCCCGCATGCACCGGTCGAGCAGATCCTTGGCCAGGCGATTCTGACACGCTGCCGCACACCGGTTCTGGAGATACAGCAGGGACCAGTGGGCGACGGCGCCGACGACCATCAGGACGATGACGCCGATACCAACCAGGGAGATGAACCGGGATGGTTCGGGAGCCCCGGCCCACTGGTAGAGCCGGTGCAAGAACTGATTCGTCTGGATGGCCTCCGGCTGAACCACCACGTTCACGAAGGGAAGCACCGCCGCGACCGACACCAGCTCCACCAGGCTGCCCGCCAGCATCGCCATGATCAGCCAGATGCCGAGACGAATCTCCTTCGGGGACAGCAGGCGGAGGCCCGACCGGACCGTGGGAAGAAACGCCAGATCGGCGCGCGGTTCAGCCGGTGAACTCATCCGTGCGTCCCATCTTGAATGTGTGGTAGTGCCGGCTGTCGGAGGCGAACCACTCGCCGATCGTCCTGACCTCTCGGGCCACGGCGTCCGGGCTCGCGGCGAAGCGATCGGGCACCCGCCGGTAGATCGGCGCCTGGAGCGTGTCGTCGTCGAGCACGAAATTGTCCTGCCACACGGGACGTCCGAAGTACCAGCCGGAAAAGATCCGGGCCAACCGCGCGGTCGCGTCGAGGTCGAGATCCTTCCACCAGTCCGTGGCCAGGGCGTCCAGGTACTCTTCCCGGGATCTGGGCCACTTCACGAACCCGGCGTCGTGGTACCAGCCCCGATCCGCCACCAGGACTGGCTTGCCGGCGGAGGCGGCCTCGACGCCGACCGTCCCGTGATACGTGACCACCCCGTCGACCGCGTCCAGCAGCGCCGAGCCGTTCCAGTCGGTGGGGACGAGCCGCATGTGGCGATGGCCGTCGAGCGGTGGCATCAGGTCGGACAGGGTCACGCCTCCGTACCACTGGTCGCAGGGGTGAGCCTTGAACAGCCAGTTCACCCGTCGCTGGCGCGCCGCCACGCTCAGGGTGGCCTCGATCCAGTCCAGGAAGTCGCGGAACTGCGTCATGCCGCAGGGATGCGGAAAGTCGAACCAGTTCGGCGCGTAGACGCCGACCATGGGGTGGTCGGGGTCCCAGCCGAACGTCTCCAGGAGGGCGGAGCGGGTGACGCGCGCGCTGGCCCGTTGGAACGCGTAGCGGGCTCCGATGTCGTCGGTGTGCCCCCTCCGGCGTCGGTCGAGATAGGCCTGGCCCACCGCCGCCAGCGTCTGGGCCTTGGCGGCGGGCAACGCGGCCAGATCCGCCGCTTTGGGGCGGTCCGTCGTGTCGTACATGTCCGCGGCATCGAGGAGCTTGGCGAATCGGGGCACGCCGTAGTTCCCGTACAGCAGAACCACGGGAATGCCCCGGCTGACGGCGATCCAGGCCAGGGCGGCGAACTGGAAGTTCACCGCGTGGCTCATGAGGAGCAACTCGAAGCGGTCCGATGCGAGCAGGGTCTGGGCGGCGGCGATGCTTCCCAGCGCCTCGGCCACGTACTCTTCGAGCCTCGGGTCGCCCAGGTCGACGGCGGCTGAGCGCTGCCGCTTGAGGATGCCGTCGTACACGAAGTCGGCCGGCAGGTCGTGGGGAAGGTGCCAGCCCAGGATGTCGACGGGCGTCCTCGTCTGCGCGAGCAACCGCCGGGCCTCGCGCCGGTGTGCCTGCTGATCGCCCCTGAGATCGAGAAGCTGAACCGCCTCCGTGATTCCGAGCCGAGCCAGCGTCCGTCGGCCCTCAGAGGCCCGATACGGTCCCAGCACGCCGACGTCGTGACGGCCGCCGCACCCGACGGCTGCCCGAAACAGCGCATAGCGGATCCAGTAGTTCGGGTTGTCCCACATGGCATCGACGAGCACGCGCCCGCCAGCGTCGCTGGCCCCGGCCTTCGTGAATCCGGCCAGGACCCTTTCGCTCCGCTCGCGCCAGCGTCGTAGCTCGTACGCGCGGTACAGCGCCCCAGGATGCAACCGCCCGACGGCGCCCGCCGCTCGCCGCACCACCCCTCGGCCCTTGCGCACCAGTCGCCCCCCGTCCATGGTCGGCCGGCCCAGCATCACCAATCGATCCGATCGAAGCCGGGGTTCCGAGGATCGGTTTTCTGCACGGCGAGGATGTGAGCCGTCTGCAGGCCGCCCAGGGAGTTCACCTTGTCGACCGCGTGATAGAAGGTGACCGTCAACGACAGCTTCCGGAGCATTTGCCGGATCTCGTTGCCGGAGATCCGATTTCCTGGCCAGTCCTGACTCTGGGGGAAATACGTGGCGCCGAATACGAACCGGCCGTTAGGCTTGAGCACTCGCGCCACCTCCGACAGGGCCTGAAAAGTGTCCCGGGCATAGGCCAGCGTGTTCGACATCACAACGGCGTCGAACGATCCGTCGGCGAACGTCATCGCCTCCATGTTCATGACATGAATCTTCGGATTGGTCGAATAGAGGTCGATGGCCTGGATGTTCTTCCACTGGTATCCGTTGAGCCACGCCAGCAGCAGCTCCTGGACGTTTCGCGGACCGATGACCAGAAGCGTCTCTCTCCCCAGGTCACGCGGCGGCAGGGAGAGGACCTGGTAGTAGCTCTCTGCCCGGCGCGTGGTGGTGATGACCTTCTTCTCGGTGACCCCGGCGTTGTAGTCGACGACCCGGGCGTAGAAGGAGTCGTTGGGCGCGGCATTGCGGAGGCGCGCCAGCGCCCGGACGTCGCGGAGCTGCATCAAGCAGGACACGACGTCGAAGATCCTCGGTCTCAGGAGAAGCTGCCGCCCGAGCCCCAGATTGGAGTTGACCCGTTCCGGGTGACGCACCGCCCTCAGGAGGTAGCGCAGGGTTTTCATGGCCTCAAAACTCTGTCGCCGGGTCCTTGGGGTACGCCGCCACTTTGGGAATGCCGATCTGTCGGTACCGCGGGAAGGGCGGCGGCATCACCGATGGATAGCAGTGGAAGACGCAGGCATAGCGGACGCGCCCCGTGTCCGGGTATCCACCTTTGTGCAGGATGTTGTTCCGGAACGGGACCAGCAGCCCGGCCTGCCCGTGAGGCTGCTCGATCCGATTCCGGTACGATCGCGAGATCTCCTCGAGGTAGAACCGGCACTTGACGTCCCGCTCGGTCTCCCCGCTGGCCGCCAGCGACCGGATCCGCTGCTGGACCTCGCCGGACCGGAGCTCCTTGCGGTAGATCTCCAGCGAGGCGTCCCAGGGCAGACACTCCATCGCCCCGTCCTCCCGGCTCACCTCGCTCAAGTAGAACATGACGTTGATGCACGTCCCCGGCCCCCCGTCGGTATGCCAGAGCTGGGAACCGCTCGGCGCCTCCTCGGTGCGTTCCGACTTGTAGAGAATCCCGAAGAAGATCTTGAAGTGGGCCCGGTAGACGGCGGTCAGAAACGTGCCGAGCGCGCCCCGAAAGAGCTGCTCGATCTCGGGAAAGGTGGTGTAGATCTCTCCCCGATAGCGCCCCTCGGCGTTCCAGATCGAGCGGCCCTGCGCGTCCTCGGTGCGGATCTTCCCGAGAATCGTGGCAGCGACCCTCTGGCCCTCGGGAGTCCAGAACAACGTGAACCCCTTGGCCTCGAACTCCCGGACCGCCCGTTCGACGGGCTCCGAGGGCGTCAGGTCGCCCCGAAACTCCGCCCGGCAGCGTTCGAGATACGCCGTGTAGCCGGGCGCGGCGTGCCGGCCCAAGCGCGACCCGTGCTTCTTGAGCGCCTGGAACTCGAGGTAACGCGACACCTTCTTCCGCATCGTCAGCACGTCGATCATCGCGCTCTCCGGCACCGCTCAACGCTGAAAGGCATACGCCCCGGCCGCCAGCTTTCTCACCACCTCGTCCATCTTGTCCTCTTCGATGACGCCGAAATACCGTCCGTCGACTTGCCGCGGCAGCGTCGCCGGACTCAACCCCGCTGCGATGATCTTCCTCACGCCTCGGGCCAGCAGCCGATTCCCCTGCTCGTACACCTGGACCCGCACGTCGACGTAGGTATCCTTCTTGCCGAACACGAGGCCCTCTTGCAGGACGATCGGCCCTTCATCGATCCGCGCACTCATGAAGTGAACGGTGTTGCCCACCTGCTCGTCCAGGTACACCGCCCACTCGACGCAGGTGCACCCTCGGAACCGCGGCAGCAGACCGGGGTGACAGTTGACCACGCCGATCGCGGGCGCCTCGAGGATCTCCGGGCCCAGGATGCGCGGGGTTCCGGCATTCACGAGCAGGTCCAGCGAGAGCGCCCGAACCAACTCCGCCGTAGCCTTGGACGAGTGGTTCGACACGACGTAGAAGGGCAGATGCAGCGCCTCGAACTCCTCCAGAGGGACCGGCGACATCCGCCCGGCCGTTCGCTCGTGATGAATCCGATGGTCCCTCGGGCTCTGCAGCTTCGCGTCGAGGATCACGGCGCTGATGGCGACGTCCTCACGGGTGAGCTCCTGGACGACGTGACCCAGAAACGGAGCGTCGATGGTGCTGAGAAGGGCGACCCGCACGGTCTAGCCCACTCTCGTCGCCAGCGCCGAGTCGAGCACGGCCGAGGCCACGCGCTCGACGGCCCCCCAGATCGGAAGCTCGCGACCCGGCAGGCCCGGCCGAGGCTCCATGGCATCTCGGCAGGCCCGGCGCATCGCCAACCCGAGCTCGGCGCGGTCATAGATCGGATACGTGTACCCCAGCCGGTTGCCGAGGCACGGGTCTTCCGCCCGGGCTTCGCGCAGCCCGAGCTGCACGCTGAGCGTCGGCCGGCCGGCCAGCGCCGCCTCTAGTAAGGCGATCGTCATCATCCCCACCACGACGTCGGCGACGGCGATCCAGCGGGAGGCGTTGCGGTCGCCCCGAACGACGGCGTCCACCCACCGGGTGCGCCTGGCCGCCAGGAGCGACCGGAGGGGGTCGGCGCACTCGGCCGGATGGGGCCGCACGATGACGGTGCACGGGCGACGCGCCTCCCGGCAGGCTGCTTCGAGCTCATGCAGCACCGCGTCCAGCGTGTCGAGGGCGGTGTAGCCGAAGAGCGAGCCGCCGTCGTGGCCGATCAAGGCCCCGGGGCCTTCGAAGTGCTGGCCGTTCGGACCGGTCACGAACGGCTCGGAGAAGAAAGTCACGACCAGCCCCTCGGCGGTCAGGCCGTCCTCGGCCCGCCACGCGGCTCGCTGGGCGGCGTCGACCGCACTACAAAGCCGCACGCTGGCTTCCAGATTCGGCGGTCCCGTCACCACCAGCTGTTCGGGGGAGAAGCCGGCGGCGAGCATGCCCTGGTACGACAGCTCGTCGATGACGCAGACGAGGTCCGGGTGCGACCTGACGACCCGCCCGTTCGAGCACCGCTCGAAGCGCTCGGCGTAGTTGAGCCAGGAGTCCAGCACGGCGACCGTCCGCGCCGCGAGGGCCCTGGCCGCGACCCGGAAGGTGTGCTCCACCTGGTTGTAGAGCCCGCTGGCGCTAAACAGCGTGTCGACACCCTGGCGCTGCAGACGGGCGCGCGCCTCGGACTCGCCGAGATCGTCGGCCACTTCCTGGCTTTTGACTGAGGAGCACTCTCGAGGCCAGATCGAGGCCGCCGGGCCGGCGACGCACGCCTCCACCGAGGCGCCCCGGCGCACGAGCTCTTCGGCGACCGGCATCAGGGCGCGGGCGCCGCCGGCGTCATGACAGACCGCGAGGACCCGCCGGGAGGAGCTCATGCCGTTGGCGCCTCGACGAGCGCCTGCCGGTGCTCGTAGACTTTTTCGAAGGCGGCGACCACATCGGCCATGTCGTCGCGGGTGGCCGGCGGACGCATGAACTCCGTCACGATCAGGTGCTTCTCCTCGATGCGCTCGGTCACCGGGCACAGCCCTTTGCGGTAGTCGAGCTTCCCCGTGTACAGCGGGCACTTGAACGGACAGCCCACGGTGCCGTAGGCGATCTGATGCTGATACATGGGCTGCAGGTAGAGCGGCGCGCCGTACCCGCTCCCGATGAGCGGCCAATCGCGGTCCTCGGCCGTCGGCAGCTCGGCGGCGACGGCCTCCACGAAGCGCTCCCGGCTGACCCCCACCACGGCCTCGTCGAACAGGAAGGGCTGGACGTAGTAGACGTGCGAGCAGCCGGGCCGCACCACCGGCGGCGTGATGCCGGGCAGCGTCCCGATCGCCGCCGAGAGAACGGTCGCGTTCTCGATCCGTCGCTGGAGCAGGCCCGGGACCTTGCGCAACTGAACGAGGCCGATGGCGGCGGGGAGCTCGGTCAGCCGTAAATTAAAGCCGAAGGCGTTTACCAGGTCGGTGACACCCTTGGCGCCCACCACGGCTTCGCCGTGGTTGCGGATGAGCTGCAGCCGCTCGGTGAAGCGATCGCTGTTGGTCGTGACGATCCCGCCTTCACCGGTGTGAATGTGTTTGTGATAATTGAGGCTGAAGACCGTCATGTCGCTGATCGACCCTACGCGGCGGCCGCGGTAGACCGCGCCGGGGGCCTGGGCCGCGTCCTCGATGACCACCAGTCCCCGGTAGCGCGCGATGTCCATGATGGGATCGAGGTCGGCCGGGTGGCCGAACAGGTCCACGACGATGATGGCCTTGGTCCGGCTGGTGAGGCGCGCCTGGATGCTGGCCGGATCCAGGCAGAAAATGTCGGGTTGGATGTCGGCGAACACCGGCACCGCGTTGTAGCCGATCACGGCGGTCGCCGTGGCCGACATCGTGTAGGGCGGCACGATGACCTCGTCACCCGGGCCCACGCCGGCGGCGCCCACCGCAGCGAACAAGCCCGAGGTGTTCGAGTTCACCGACACGGCGTGCTGGGCCCCGACGAACTCCGCCCACGCCCGCTCGAAGCCCACGACTTTCTCGCCGCCGTAGAAGTCGCGGTGCCAGGCGCCGAGGAAGCGGGAGAGCACGCCGCTGTCGAGGACCTCCATGACGGCCTTCTTTTCCTCATCTCCGATCTGGTTCGGAGCGGGGAACGGCCGCGTGCGCACCGGGGTGCCGCCCAGGAGCGCGAGCGTCGCCACTAGGCGCCTCCCCGCAGAAGGCAGCGCAGGACCCGGCTGCTGAAGATCTGGCTGTCGATCTCGCGCTGGATGGCCGGGCGCGCGACCTCGGGATCGGCGATCATCTCGCGCAGTGTCTCGAGGATCCTCGGCAACAGCGCCTCCTCTTCCATGGGGAAGCGGGCCAGGGGGGTCAGCACCTGATGCGTTCGATAGGACGGATGGAGCGCGGGCCGGCTGACTTCGAGGACCTCCGGGCTCGCCGAGAGCTGGACTTTGCCGCGCTCGCAATACACGTGCAGCTCCCAGACGTAGTACGGCTCGGCCGGCAAGTTCACGAAGGACGCCGTGACCGGGTAGCCGGCCTGGGACAAGGTGAGGGCGGTATGCGGACCCCGGCGCCATCCGAACGCGGGCTCCCAATCGCCACCCCACCAGGTGTGAAAGAGATCGAGCATGTGGATGGCCGAGCTGACCGGATGACCCGAGTACGCGAACACAACGGCGACAGGTCGGCCCAGGCGCCCGGCCGCGACGTGCTCGGCGACCGCCGCCACGCCGGTATGGCAACGCCGGGGGAAATCCACCACCACGGCGACGCCGAGCCGCTGCGCTTCCTGGAGAAGCTCCAGCCCCTCGGCCAGGTCGGCAGCCACGGGCTTCTCCACCAGGATCCCCCTCGGCTTGCGGGCGAGCGCGTCCCGCAGGTCGGCGGCGTGCTGGGAATCCGGTGTCGCGATGCAGACGACGTCCCACGGCTGGTTCAGCCAGACCGTCCGCTCACGCGGGCTGCGAGGACACGACCACTTGCGTTCGGCCGCTTCCGCCCGGGCCGGCTGGATGTCGAAGAAGCCGCCCAGCCGGAACGCCGGCGACGCGCTGACCGCGTGGGCCAGGCTCAGGACGCGCTCGTCGCCGGGGGCGTCGTAGCCCTGGGCCATGCGACCCGCTCCCATGATCCCCACGGTGGCCGGCTCATTCACTGGACGCACGACATCCTCGCCGCGCGGCATCGCTCGTGGAGGTCGGGATGGGCCCGGGCCCAGGCGATGATCTCCCCCGCCCCGTAGCGCGGCGTGACCAACTCCAGTTCCTCGTGCAGCCGCCGGATCAACGCGTAATCCTCGGGGTAGTCCAGGGTCACCAGGACATCCTCGCCGCCGGCGCAGGACGGGTGGGTGATGAACCGCGGGCGCCAGCGATGGCCGCTCTCCGGCCGGTAAAACCCGTAGGAGACGTGCTCTCTGTCGTCCGGGTCCGTCGTCTGCCGCTCAAGCTCGTAGAGGGCGTCGGCGAAGAACACCTGGACGTCGAGGCCGGCCGGCACCGCGCGGTAGGGATCGGAGTTGCTCACGTAGGGATGCCGGTCCCGTGTCCGCATGAACTGAACGAGTGTCTCTTCGACGATCCCGGGATCCACCAGCGGGCAGTCGGCGGTGATCTCCACGCAGACATCGGCTTGGCTGGCCCGTAGAGCCCCGGCCACCCGGCCCAGCACGTCGTCCTCGCTTCCCCGAAACATTCCGATGCCGAGCGAGCGGCCCAGGGCTTCGATCGGGTCATCGCTGGCCTTCGTGGTGGTGGCGATCACGATCGCATCCACGCCGGGCGCCCGGCCCAGGCGCTCGACCAGGATCTGCAAGAGCGGCTTGCCGGCAGCGGGCAGAAGCACCTTGCCAGGCAACCGGCTCGAGGTCATCCGCGCTTCCACGGTCGCGACACAGCGCAGGCCGGCCGTGGTCATGCCACCGTCCGTGGCGCCACCGCCGCGTTCAGCGCCGAGAGCTCCGGGTGGGCACGCACGTACGCCAGGACCTGGCGATAACCCACCCGCCGCTCCCCGACGCCCAGGGCGTCGTAGAGCCGGCGCATCATCTCGAGATCGGCGCGCTCGTCCACGGTCCAACGCAGGTCGGAGTTGTCTTCGGCGTCGGCGATCAGGTGGGTGACGAACAAGTCCGGCCGTTCCTTCCAGATGTAGACCGTCACGTGTTCGCGCGCGGGCGCCGAGGCAGCCAGGCGATGGACGCGCTCGATGGTGTCGGCGAACATCGCCTCCGTATCCAGACCACGCGGGTACGTCCGGTGCTCGACGCCGACCGCGTGCACGTTGGAGGTGTAGTCGCACGGCTCCGGCTCCGGGGCGTCGACGAGACGCTCGATCACGCGATCGCTCTCCTCGGGGTCGATGAGAGGGCAGTCGGCGGTGACGCGCACGACGACGTCCGCCTTGACTTCTCGCGCCGCCCCGACGTAGCGAGACAGCACGTCGGCCTCGTTACCCCGGAACCAGCGCACGCCCTCGCGATCGGCCAGCGTCACGACGGGATCGTCCGCCCCCTGAGTCGTCGTGGCCACGACGATCTCGTCGGCGTGCCGGCAACGCTTGAGCCGGCGCAGCTGCTGGGCCAGCAGCGGGCGCCCACCGAGGTCCATCAGCACCTTGCCGGGAAGCCGGGTGGAGGTCATCCGGGCCTGAACGATGATCACGCGCCTCATGCCCGCGACCGCTCGAAAATCCAGTACGTCACGTCATCCCATCCCTCGCCGCGGGACAGGAATCCTTGCCGGCGGAGCGTGAGCCCGGGGAACGACCGCCGGTAGAGCTCGCCGAAGTCCCGCTTGAACAGGGCGCCGCTCTGCCCGCGATAGGGGACCTCGGTGAGCTCGGGCGCGTAGTACTCGCCGCAGAGGACGAAGCGGTTGGCGCAGCGCACGATCTCCGCCATGACCGCGGGCAGCGCGTCCGGGGGCTGGTGGATCAGGACCCCCATGGTGAAAACGGTCTCGAAGGCGCGATCCCGGAACGGAAGATCCCGGGCCCGGCCCCAGACCGCGTTGACGCTGGGAAGCGCCCGGCGAAGCTCGCGCAGTGCTTTTTCGTTCACGTCCAGTCCGTAGACCCGAGCGGGGGGCACACGAGCGGCGATCCAGCGAAGGTTCGCGCCGAGGTTGCACCCGACCTCCAGGACCGTCCGCGCCGGGAACTCGGCGAAGAAGGCCGTCCAGAACTCCGCCCGCTGCTCGCCGGCCGCCTGGTTGCGGTCGGTGTAGGCATTCCCGAACTCACCGCTCCACAGCTCCTCCAGGCGCTCGGCGTCGTTCACAGGCGCACCGAGAACCCCTGAGCCCGGAGGTAGCGCTTGGCCTCCAGCGGGGTCTGCTCCGTGAAGTGGAAGATGCTGGCCGCGGCGACCGCGGAGGCTCGGCCGTCTATCAAGACTTCGGCCATGTGGGCGTAGGTGCCGGCTCCGCCCGACGCGATCACCGGGATGGACACCGCGCCGGCGACCCGCCGAACCAGCTCGACGTCATAGCCAGTCATCGTGCCGTCCCGGTCGATCGACGTTAATAGGATTTCTCCAGCGCCCAGCGCCTCCAACTCCTTGGCCAGCCACACGGGATCCTTGCCGGTGGCGACCGTGCCCGCGCGGCTGTAGACCTCGTAGCCGCCGTCGGCCCGCGCCCGGGCGTCGATCGACGCCACCACACACTGCGAGCCGAACCGATCCGCGACCTGCCGGATCACCTCGGGGGTCTCCACCGCTGCCGTGTTGATGGCCACCTTGTCGGCGCCGACCTGGAGCAGGCGCCGGACATCGTCGACCGAGCGGACTCCGCCACCCACGGTCAACGGCATGAAGCACTCGTCGGCCAGTTCGTCCACCGTCTGGAAGTCGGGCGAGCGGCTCTGGTTCGTCGCCGTGATATCCAGGTAAATCAGCTCGTCAACCTCCCGCATGTCGTAGACCTTCACGGCCTGCATGGCGCTGCCCACGCGGCGCCACGAGTCGAAGCCCACGCCCTTCACCAGCCCGACATCCTTGAAGAGCAGCGTGGGCATCACCCGGATCTTCGGCATCCCCGCCCTCAGAGCGCCAGGAAGTTTCGGATCACCTGAAACCCCAGCCGCTGGCTCTTCTCGGGATGGAACTGCACGCCGAAGATCGGCCCGTGCGACAGCGCGGACACGAAGCCCCCGCAGTACGGCGTGCTGGCCACGACGTCCGTCTCCCGCCGGCAGCGGAGGTGGTAGCTGTGCACGAAGTAGAAGTCGTGGCCGGACTCGATCCCCCTGAACAGGGGCGACTCCCGCGCGAAGACCACCTCGCTCCAGCCGATGTGGGGCACGCGCGTGTCCTCCCCGACCGGCTCCAGACGCTCGACGTCGCCGTCGATCCACCCCAAACCTTCGGCCCCGGCACCCTCCCGTCCCTTCGTGGCCAGCATCTGCATGCCCAGGCAGATGCCGAGGAACGGGATCTGCCCACCGACCACCTGGTCACGCAGGACCTGGTCGAGCGACCGCGCTTTCAGGTTGCGGATCCCGTCGGGGAACGCTCCGACCCCGGGCAGCACGATGTGGGTCGCTTTCTCGATCTCCTCGGCCCGATCGGTCACCAGCGGCGTGCCGCCGCACTCTTCCACCGCGCGGGCCACCGAGTGGAGGTTGCCCATGCCGTAGTCGACGATGGCCACGAGCTTCATACGTTGTCTTCGTTGATCCGGGTGAGGTTGCCGGCCTTGTCCTTCACCAGATTGCCCCGGGCATCGCCCACGAAGAGCTTCTTGTTCGTGAAGCGGTCGCAGATGCGCACGAACTCGTCGACCGTCATCTCGATCGGCGCCAGGATGTCGTCCAGCGGCGTCCCCAGATACGTCCACGGGAACTTTCCGTCATGCCTCTTCACCAGCGCCACGGCATCGGCCCGCGAGAGGCGTCCCCGCCGGACGTGCATACAGGCCAGGTCGGTCGCGCGCCCGAAGCCATACTTGAGGAACTTGAAGTAGTCGTGGATTCCGGTCTGGAGGTTGTCCAGGTTCTCGTAGGCGACGAGAGAACCCTCGACGGTCGTGTGGTAGGTCTCGAACCCGTAGGCCTGGGCGTAGAGAGCGTTGCCGTAGCCATCCCAGGGCAGGTAATACCCCAGGAAGATCCCGCTGACCCCGACCCGCCGCAGCTCCTCGTCCGTCGGATAGGTGTACTGCACGAGATGCCGGGGCTCGACGCCCTCCTGCCCGGCCAGGTCGGAGACGCGCAGGCCCAGGAGGCCGCCGAACTCCTCCAGCCACCGCCGGGTCAGCACGTTGTGCTCGGCGGCGGCGGCCGGACCGCCATACTCGTTCTGGGAGTTCTCGCCCCAGATGATCAGCGGAACGGCGAACTGCACCGCCATACGCACCGGGATGGTGAAGATGGTCACGTGCTCGGGCCACGAGATGTCGCCCACCTGGGTGAGGGCCAGCCTGTTGATCCGCCGCCGCACCCTGGGGTTGGTGGTGACCTCCACGTAGTCCACGCCCTGCCGCTTGAGGTTCTCGATGTTCCGCCGGCCGAGCGGTGACAGGTGATCCGTGGTGGCCGTCACGCACAGGGGATTCATCCCGAGCTCCAGCATCCGGAGCGCCTGGAAATGGCTGTCCTTCCCCCCGCTGACCGGCACGATGCAGTCGTAGTTCCGGCCGTCCCGCGAGCGGTAACGCGCGAGCACCGAGAGCAGCTCGGCCTTGCGAGCGTCCCAGTCCACCGTCCGCCGTTGCTCGAAGCTCCGGCACGCGCTGCAGATGCCCTCCGCGTCGATGAAGAGATCCGGCTTGGTCTCCGGCATGACGCACCGCCGGCAGTACCGAATCACCGGGATTCCCCCAGGAGCACGCCCATCACGATCACGTCACGGAGCCGGCCGTCCTTGACCACGTGCTGACGCAGCAGCCCCTCCCGCCGGAACCCGACTCGCTCGTACAGGCGGAGAGCCGGCTCGTTGTCGACCAAGACGTGCAGGTACACGCGCGTCAATCCCAGCGTCCGGAAGGCGTGGTCGAGCAGGAGCCGGCTGGCCTCGGCGGCCAGGCCCTTGCCCCGCGCGCCGGCGTCACCGATGAGGACCCCATACTCGGCGCGACGGTTCGCGCGGTCGATGTGGCTCAGGCCGATGACGCCGACGCTGCGGCCGCTGGCCCGGTCCACGATCATGAACTCCTGGCGGTCTCCGCCCGCTCGCACCTGATCGAGCCAGCGCCGGTGACTCTCGCGCGTCGGCGGCTCGGCGCTGAAAACCTGGGCGTGGACGCTCGGCTCGCTGCGCATGCGCACCACGTCGTCGGTGTCCTCGTCCGCCATGGGCCGCAGCAGCACGCGCTCGCCCTCGATCATGCCAGGTCATCCGGCCGGATCGGCGTCTCGGCGCGGATGGCGCGCGCGGCCGCGCGGCCGATGACGCTGTCGAGCGCCTCGGGCGCCAGCCCGTAACCCAGCGTCCCGCAGCGCAGCACCGCGACGTTGTCGCCGGTCAGGCGCTCGCCGGGCCGGATGTCCCGGGTCGCGAAGATGCTCCGGCGAGCGAAGACGCGCAGCTCCTGCTCTTCGGGCAGCGTCTCCTTGCGGCCATGACCGAGCGCTCGCTCGGCCTCGCGCACGCGCTGGACGAGAAGCGCCAGCTCGTGCGGCTCCACCGCGAACGCGTGGTCGGGACCGGGCAGGCGGTTGCTGAGCGTGAAGTGCTTCTCGATCAGGCAGGCGCCGAGCGCCACCGCCACCAGCGGGGCCACCAGGGGATCGCGCGAGTGGTCGGACAGCCCGGTGGGGCGGCCGGTCGCCTCCCGCAGCGTGACCAGGGCCCGCGCGTTGACGGCTTCCAGCGGCGCCGGATAGCTCGCCGTGCACTGCAGCACGATGACCTGCTCGTTGCCTTCCTTGGTGACGACCTCCACCGCGTGCAGGACCTCGTCGAGCGTGGCCGCTCCCGTAGAGATGATGAGCGGCTTGCCCTTGCCGGCCAGGTGGCGCAGGAGCGGCACGTGGGTCATCTCGTAGGAGGCCACCTTGAAGGCCGGAACGTAGAGATCAAGCACCTCGGCCGATGCCTCATCGAACGGCGTGGAGAGAAAGGCCAGCGCCCTGGCCCGGCAGTGGGCGGCCAGGCGCGGCACCCACTCGTCGGGCGTCTCCATGTCGTGGATGATGTCGTAGATCGACCGCGGCAGCTTCAGGTAATCGCTCTCCCCGGCGGATTTCGGGTAGAGCGTGGCCGCCTTAAAGTGCTGGAACTTCACCGCGTCGGCGCCGGCGTCGGCCGCGGCGTCGATCAGCCTGAGGGCCTGCTCGAAGCTTCCGTTGTGGTTGCTCCCCGCCTCGGCCACGATGTAGGTCGGCTGGCCCTCGCCCACCCAGCGTTCGCCGATCCTGATCCGCCTCATCCCGGCACCTCCACCAGCTTCAGCACCGCTCGGGCCACGCGCGCGGCGCCACCTCCGTCGACCAGCGCCCGCCCGCGCCGGCTCATCTCCTCCCGCCGGCCGGGGTCGGCGGCCAGCCCGCTGACCGCATCGGCCACCGCCGACTCGAGGTCCGCGTCCTCCGCCGCGCCCCCCTCCATCAGGACGCCAGCTTCGGCGAGCGCCGTGAGATTCAGTCGCTGGTTGTCGGCCAGCCGGATCGCGATGGCCGGCGTGCCGGTCGCAGCGAGCTCGTAGGTCGTCTGGCCCCCGCCGCAGATTGCGAGATCGGCCGCGAGCATCAGCCGGCGCATATCCGCTGGATCCTGGTGCAGGACGACGCTCCCGCGTCCGGCGCGGGCCTCCTCTTCGAGCGCGTCGGACCCCCGGAAGTAGGGACCGACCACCACGTCCTGGCCCACGGCGCCCAGCGCCTTGGCCGTCCACCGCACCAGCCGCGCCGCGAGCCCGTCGGGATCGGTCCCGCCGAGGGTGATCAGGACGCGCCGCGCCCCGGCGGCGGCCACCCGGGCCGGAGGCTCAGCGAACTCGGGACGCAGGAGAACGTAGCTCGGCCCCAGCAGATAGCGCGTGTGGGGCGCGCCGCGGTAGACGAGGCGTTTAGCCCCGGCGGACCCGTTGACGACGAGATCCACGGGCAGCTCGCGATCAGCGAGGTCGTCGATGGCCACGAGCGGCGATGTCTCGGCCAGGCCGCCCAAGTAGGCAGTGCCCACGGCGTAGGAGTCCACGATCACCGTGCCTGGTCGGATGGTCCGGCACTCACGGATGGTGTCCGCCAGATCGTGTTCCGGCCGGATACCGGCGCCCCGGAACCTCGCCACGGCGACCCGATCGCGGACCGCGCGGTCGCCATCCAGGAGGAAGAGGCTCTCAACCCCCAGCCCCCGCAGGGCCTGGGCGAGGGCCAGGCATCGGCTGACGTGGCCGAGCCCCGACTCGGCGCCGCCGGTGGTTCGAAAGACGACCTGGAGCCCCCTCTTCATCGCCGGTAGTGCCCCACGACCTTCGTCACCGCCGCGACGACGTCTTCGACATCTCCGTCCGTCATGGCCGGGAAGATAGGCAGGCTCAGCAGCCGCTCGTACACACTCTCGGTGACGGGCCAGCCGCCTTTCTTGTACCCGAGGTCCTGGTAGTAGGGATGCCAGGGCACCGGGATGTAATGGACGTTGACGCCGATGTTTTCGGCCCGCAGAGCACGGAAGATCTCGGAGCGTCCCCCGCGCAGGCGATCGAGCGTGAGCCTGATGGCGTAGAGGTGCCAGGCCGGCTCGCGATCGGGGAGCACGACGGGTGGCTCGAGTTCGGCGAGCGCCGCGAAGGCCTCACTGTACCGGGCCGCGATCCGGCGGCGCCGGGTGAGCCAGGCCGGCAGCTTCTTGAGCTGAGAGAGCCCCAGGGCCGACTGGAAGTCGGTGAGCCGATAGTTGTAGCCGAGATCGATCATCTCGTAGAGCCAGGAGCCGACGGCCGCCCGCTCCTCCGCCCCGGTCGTGATGCCGTGGGTCCGGAACCGGCGCATGCATCGCGCGAGCTCCGGATCGTTGGTGGTCACCATCCCGCCTTCGCCCGTCGTGATGTGCTTGACCGGATGCAGGCTGAACGTGGTCAGTGGCGCGAGGGTGCCCACCGCGCGCCGGCGGTAGGTGGCGCCCAGGGCATGGGAGGCGTCCTCGATCACGGTCAGGCGGTGGCGAGCGGCCACCGCGTTCAGCTCGTCCAGATCGGACGGCTGGCCGGCGTAATCGACGGTGATGAGCGCCTTCGTCCTCGGCGTGATCCGCGCCTCGACCTCGGCCGGCTCCAGCGTGAGGAGGTCGTCCCGGACGTCGGCGAAGACGACGGTGCCCCCCTGATAGCGCACGCAGTTGGCGGTGGCAGCGAAGGTCAGGGGTGTGGTGATGGCCTCGTCCCCCGGCCCGATCCCGGCCGCGAAGGCCGCGGCGTGGAGCGCCGCCGTCCCGCTGCTGACGGCCACCGCGTACTTCGCCCCCACCGCCTGCGCGAAGGCGGTCTCGAAGTCGGCGACGGTGGGACCGGTGGTGATCCACTCCGAGCGGAGGGCGGCAACAACGGCCTGGACGTCGTCGTCGTCCAGCCACTGCCGCCCGTAGGGCAGCAGCGAGTGACGAACCGGGGAGCCGCCGTCGATGGCCAGGCGACTCATGGCAACGGCCCGATGAGCGCGCCCAGGGTGTCGGCGTTCATCTGCTGCGGGTTCGTGTCGCTGGCGTAGCGGAACTCAGCGGGCAGCGGGTGGCCGCCGGGCCACCCCTTCGTCGCGCCGCCGGCGCCCAGCGGCAGGATCACGAACGTGTCGTCCAGCTCGACGGCACACCGGGCCTCATCCTCGGACACCAGGACCTCGTGGATCTTCTCGCCGGGACGGATGCCGATGAACTCGACCTCGCAATCGGGGGCCAGCGCCCGGGCCAGATCGAGGATGCTCATGGACGGGATCTTGGGCACGAAGATCTCGCCGCCCTGCATGTGCTCGATGCTGCGGATGACGAAGCGGACCCCCTGCTCCAGGGTGATCCAGAAGCGCGTCATCTTCGAGTCGGTGATGGTGATGCGGCCATTGCGCCGCTGCTCGAGGAAGATGGGGATCACGCTGCCCCGGCTGCCCACGACGTTGCCGTAACGGGCGCAGCCGAATCGCGTGCCCCGGTCGCCGGCGTAGGCGTTGCCGTCGATGAAGAGCTTCTCGGCGCAGAGCTTCGTCGCGCCGTACAGGTTGATGGGGTTGACCGCCTTGTCGGTGCTGATCGCCATCACCTTGCCGACCCCGCAGTCGATGGCGGCGTCGATGACGTTCTTGGCGCCCATGACGTTGGTGAGGATGGCTTCGAAGGGGTTGTACTCGCAGGCCGGGACCTGCTTGAGCGCCGCCGCGTGCACCACCACGTCCACGCCGTGGAAGGCCCGGTACAGCCGCTCGCGGTCGCGCACGTCGCCGATGAAATAGCGCATGGGCGACTCCCCGGCGTCCGGGAACTGCTGCCGCATCTCGTGCTGCTTCAGCTCGTCGCGGCTCAGGATGATGAGCTTCTTGGGCCGGAACTCCTGGAGCATGATCTGCACGAACTTCCGGCCGAAGGAGCCGGTGCCGCCCGTCACCAGGACCACCGACTGACTCCAGTTCATGGGGAGGCCGCCTCTTTCCGCGCGCCGCGGTACCAGTCGATCGTGCGGGCGAGCCCCTCCTCGAAGGGCGTGCGCGCGCGAAAGCCGAAGCCGCGCTCGGCCCGCTCCGTCGCCAGCGAGCGGCGAGGTTGGCCGTTCGGTCGGGTGGTGTCCCAGACGATGTCGCCGGAATAGCCGGTCAGCCGGGCGATGAGGTGAGCGAGGTCCTTGATGCTGATCTCCATCCCGGAGCCGACGTTGACGGGGTCCGCCCCGGCATAGCGCTCGGCGGCGAGGACGATGGCCTCGGCCGCGTCCTCCACGAACAGGAACTCCCGGGTGGGCGTGCCGTCGCCCCAGCACACGATCCGCCGCTCTCCGCGCTCGATCGCCTCCAGGCACTTCCGGATCAAGGCGGGAATCACGTGCGATGTCTCCGGGTCGAAGTGGTCTCCCGGTCCATAGAGATTGACCGGGACCAGGTGGATCACGTTGAACCCGTACTGCTGCCGGTAGGCCTGGCCCTGCACCAGGAGCATCTTCTTGGCCAGCCCGTAGGGGGCGTTGGTTTCCTCCGGGTAGCCGCTCCAGAGATCGTCCTCGTGAAAGGGGACCGGCGTGAACTTGGGGCAGGCACACACCGTGCTGATGGCCACGAACTTCTCGACGCCGGCGCGCCAGGATTCGTGGAGCAGCTGGGTGCCCATCACGAGGTTGTCGTAGAAGAACTCGCCGGGCCGGGCGCGATTGGCGCCGATCCCACCCACGCGCGCGGCCAGATGGATGACGAGGTGCGGCCGGGCTTCGCCCAGGAGGCGTTGGATGTCGTCCCGCTCGCGCAGGTCATAGTCCGTGCTGCGGGGGATGGCGATGTGCCGGCCGCCGCGCTGCTGGAGGGCGCTCACGACCGAGGTGCCCAGGAAGCCGGCGCCCCCGGTCACCAGGACTCGCTCCTCAGCCCAGGAATTCACCGTGAGGTCAGCCGTCGCAGGGTCAGGACCTTGTCTTTAGGAAGCCCCAGGCTCACCAGCTCGCCGACCTGCTCCTCTGGCCGCTCGAACGTGGCCAGCACGAGCGCGTCGAACTCTTCTCCGGCCAGCTCAGTGACCGCGCGCACCGGGAAGCCGAGGAAGCCGCCGCCCGGTTCGCGGGCGAAGATCCCGACCGGCTCCAACCCGAACTCCTTGAGCGTCAGATAGGCCAGCTCGGCCGGCTCGCCGGTGCCGTAGAGCGCGATGCGCTTCAAGCCGTTCCGTGGCAAGAGGCTCAGGGACTCGCGGAGCGTCTGGCGCGCGCGCCGGTAGATCTCGACGGCGTAGACCGTGTGGTCATAAGCCAGCCGGGTCTTCTCGGCGATCCCCTTGGGGGTGAGCAGGTAGCGCAGGCGGTCACGGGCCGCCTCCTTGCGGGGGAACTCGACGATCTTGATGTACCCCTTCTTGGCCAGCCGCCGGAGCATGAGGTTCGTCAGCCCCAGCGCCACGCGCAGCCGCTGGGCCAGGGCCCGCTGGGTCAGTGGCCGGCCTTCGGCGATGGCCGTGAGGATCTCGAGCTCGCGCTGGCGCTGGCGTTCCATGCCTGGCGATGTTCAAAACTTGAACATCCCGATGCGAGCACGGGGCCCTCGGCCCTGTCAAGAAAAAAGTCCGGCCGGACGGCGCCCGCTCTCCGGCGCCGGCCCCGACCGCGCCGCGCCGGCGGCCGGGCGGTCGAGACCGCCGGCCGCCAGATCGGCGCCTTACTCGCCGAAGACCTGGATGATGATCTCGCGCTTCCTCGGCCCGTCCAGCTCGGCCAGGATGATGGACTGGAACCGGCCGAGCACGAGGTCACCGTTGTTGACGCCGACGGCCACGCGGCCGCCGAGGAGCGCCGCCCGCAGGTGCGCGTGACCGTTCCCCCGCTCGCAGTCGGAGTAGCGGGCATCGTCGTGGCGGTAGCCCCCGCGCTCGGGCACGAGGCGCTCGAGCAGACGCTTCAGGTCGTCGACCAACGCCGCCTGGTACTCGTTGACGAACAGCGCGCACGTCGTATGGAGGGTATGGATGAGGGCAATGCCGTTCGTCAGCGGGAACTGTTGGAGGGCGTCTTGCACGAGCTTCGTGATGTCGGCGACTTCGGTCCGCTCCTCACTCTGCCAGGTGAAGACGGTGGTGTAGAGCTTCATGGTGTGCTGTCTCCGTGACGCGCAACATGGTGGTTTAGGCTGGCGAAGCAGCCAGCGGGCCCGCGTCAAAGCCACGCGTACGATAACGACAACTTCCCGCCGAAGTCAACTTGATGGCAAGAATGTAACCAGCCTCGCCGAGGCGCCGCGCGGAACTTTAGGGGCCGCGCCGCTTGGGTCGGCGAGCGGGCCGGACCGGGCTGGGTTCCAGAAGCGTGATGCCGTCCCGCGTCATGCGATCGACGGTCGCCCGAGCCACGGCATACTCGGTCTCCGTATAGAGATGCGGCTCCAGGCGCGGCACAGCGAGCGTACGCTTTACGGTGCCGTACGCGTTCGGCCGGGGCCGACCGCGGTAGACGACGAGGAGATCGACGTCACTGGCGACGGTGTGAGTCCCCCGCGCGTAGGAACCGAACAGAACGACCCTGACCAGCGGAAGCCTGGACTTGAGCCGGTCCAGACGGCCTTGCAGCGTCCGGACCAGGTCGGGTCTATCGAAGGCGGGATAGAAGATCCGCACAGAACCTGAGGATTTCGTCGGCATACCCGATCAGCCTGACCCCCTCGCCCTTGGTGTAGCGCGTTCGCGGCGAGCCCGCAGGATGCGCGTTCGGATACCGAGTGGGAATGTACGCCTTGTCGAGCTCGAGGCCGGCTTCGATCAAGGCGTCGGGAACGGCATGGCGCCGGTTCAGCTCGGTGAGGAGGTCCGCCACGGCGTGGCCCCACGCTTCGGCGCCCATGGCCTGGAAGACCGCCTTGACGGCCTTCTCTGCACTTTGTTGGGCCGAGAAGCAGGCCCACTCGTAGTACCCGCCGTCCATGTCGCTTCGGGCGTGCCGGAGGTCGCTCTCCGCCTGGTCGAACCAGTCACGGCTCCGCTCCACCGTAGGTCTCCTTTCAGTTCCGACCCGACTCTATCGGGCGCATTCTATCCCAACGTCGGGAGCACGACCGTTTGGTGCGCTCTTCGCTCACGCCATCCTGGGGTCTTCCGCCGCCATTGGCGGCGCCCAGTCGGGGTGATAGTGTGGGACGAGTCATGGGCGAGCGATCCGCCTCCGGCACCGACCTTATAGAGACCCTGGAACGCCTGCTTCGCCAGGTGGCTCCGCCCGGGTTGGTCTCGGCCTACCTCTTCGGGAGCCACGCCGAACGGCGCGCGCACCGAGAAAGCGACGTCGACGTAGCCGTCCTGCTCAGTCGCGACATCCACGCCAGCCCGCGGGCGAGATTCGAGGAGCGGATTCGGATCTCCGCCTGGCTGGTCGGAGAGCTCCAGACAAACCTTGTCGACGTCGTGGTCCTCAACGATGCGCCGCCGGCCCTCGCCAGGCGGATCGTCACGACGGGGCGGCGCGTGTTCTGCGGCGACCCCGCCGCCGACCATGCCTTCCTCCGCGATGCCCAGTTGCAAGCCGCCGACCTGGAACCGTTCCTGCGACGCACGCGACGGCTGAAGCTCGCCGCCCTCTCCCGGTGACCTACCTGGTCGAGCGCCTGGCCGAGTTGCGGAGGCACCTCGACCACCTGCGAGCGATCCGCCCGAAGGTCGGTGGACGGGAGGCGCTCGAGCGCGACCTCTCCCTCCGCAACGACGTGCTGTTCTCGTTGCTGATGATTTGCCAACTCGTCATCGACGTCGCGGGCGACCTCTCCGCCCGACGCTGTGATGCCTTCGAGGACTACACTCACGCCGTCCGTAACCTCGCGCGCGATGACCGCTTCCCCGCCGATCTCGTGCGACGACTCGAGCGCCTTCCAGGGTTCCGCAACGTGATCATCCACGAGTACGTGGCCCTCGACCTCGATCGGGTCGTGGAGGCGCTCGACGATCTCGAGCCGGTGGAGCGGTTCGCGGCGATCGTGCGGCAGATCGTCGCGGAGCAGGCGGGCTAATAGAGGTCGCCCCGGGGGCGCTCACGCCGTCTTGGGATCGAGGAGATCCCGCAGCCCGTCGCCGAGCAGGTTCAATCCCAAGACGGTGAGGGCGATGGCGCCGCCCGGGAAGACGGCGAACCACGGGTTCATCGACAGGAAGTTCTGCGCTTCTTTGAGCATGAGGCCCCACGAAGGGTGCGGGGGCTGGGTGCCCAGTCCCAGATAGGCCAGCCCGGCCTCGGCCAGGATGGAGACGGGAAAACTGGTCGTGGCCTGCACGATGAGCGGGGGCAGCGTGTTGGGCAGGATGTGGCGCGCGATCAGCCGGCTGTCGCCGGCCCCCAGCGCCCGGGCGGCCACCACGAACTCGCGCACGCGCAGCTCGAGGAAGCCGCCGCGCGTCAGCCGGGCGAAGGCGGGGACGAAGGCGATGCCGATGGCCACCATGCTGATGCCCACGCCCGGGGTGAAGACGGCGGTGAAGAGCAGCGCCGAGAGGATGGCCGGGAACCCCTGCACGGCGTCGATGAGCCGCATGAGGATCTCGTCGGGCCAGCCGCCGATCCAGCCGCTGGCGACGCCGATCAGCATCCCCAGGCCGGCGCCGATCGCCACCGCGATGACGCCGACGGCGATGGAGGTGACCGCGCCCACCATGACTCTCGACAGCAGGTCGCGCCCGTACTGATCGGTGCCGAAGGGATGGGCGGCCGACGGGCCCTGCAGCCGCCCGGAGATGGCCATGGCCAGCGGGTCGGCCGGCGTCCACACAACGCTCAGCGCTGCAGTGAGCAGGAGCAGGCCGGTGATCACGGCCCCCAGAACGAACGTGACGTGCCGGACAGCCCGCCGCCCCGTCACGCCGCGCCCCGATTCGAGCGCGGGCTTCGCCCGCGCAATCTGTTCTGGGGGAGGCTCGGAGGGGGCCGTCGAGGCCCCCTTCGATCATGAGTCATAGCGGATCCGCGGGTCGAGCACCACGTAGGCCAGATCGACCAGGAAGTTGATCAGCACGATCGAGGAGGCCACGAAGAGCGTGACCCCCTGCACCACCGGGAGGTCGCGGGCCGAGATGGCGCCGAGAGCGAGGCGACCCAACCCCGGCAGGGCGAACACGGATTCCAGGATGATGGTGCCGGCCATGAGCTGGCCGAGCTGGATGCCGGCCACCGTGACCACCGGGATGAGGGCGTTGCGGAAGGTGTGCTTGCCGATGACGGCGGCCTCGGCCACGCCCTTGGCCCGGGCCGTGCGTACATAGTCTTCCCGGAGGACGTCGAGTACCGCCGAGCGCGTGGCCCGGATCAAGACCGCGGCCTGGAAGAAGCCCAGAGCCACCGCGGGCAGAATCAGGGAGCGCAGAGCCGGCCCGGGCCCCTCTGACCAGCCGGCGAAGCCGCCGGACTGCAACCAGCCCAGGTGGACGGAGAACAGCAGGATGAGCAGCAGGCCGGACCAGAACGCGGGCACCGCGATGCCCACCTGAGACACGATCATCGTCACGTAGTCGCCCATCCGGCGGTGACGGGTGGCGGCGTAGAGGCCGCACGGCAGCGCCGTCACGACCATGAAGAGCGCGGCCAGCAGCGTGAGCGGCAGCGTCACCGGCAGGCGGCTCACGATGAGGCGCCCCACGGGCACGTCGTACTGGATGGACACGCCGAAATCGCCGCGGAGCGCGCCGCCCAGCCAGGTGGCGTATTGAGCGAGGATCGGCCGGTCCAGGCCCATGGCTTCCCGCAGCCGGGCGGCGACCTCCGGGCTGCCTTCCGTCCCCATGATGAGCAGCGCAGGATCGCCGGGCAGGACGCGGATGACCACGAAGATCAGCAGGGAGACGAAGAAGAGGGTCGCGATGAACGCCGCGACCCTCCTCAGCACGTACCGCCGCACGTCGCCGGCCGGTCCTAGATCAGGCGGCCACGCACATAGTCCACGATCTCACAGGCGAGGCGCACAGCCTCGTTCGCGGCGTCTCGGGTGTAGACCCGCGACGGGATGCTGTCGGGCAGCGCATTAGGATACCGGGTGGAGACATAGAATCCGTCGAGGATCGACCACCGCTGACCGCGCTCGATCAGTTCCGCGTCGTGGGCAGCGCCCTCCGCACAGAGCTGTGCGACTGAGTGCGTTCTGACCAGCTCGACGCCGGATCCATACAGCAGTGCCTTGAGAGCCTTCTCCCCCACCTGTTGGGCCCAGGAAGCACGCGATGTGGTAGCCACCACGCTGGGCGAGGTCTTCCGCCCAGCGCAGGTCATCCTGAGCCTGCTCGAGCCAGCGCCCGGCCTCTTCACGCGGGCTTCGTCTCATAGAGCAGCACCTCGTCCTTCAACGCCTCGCGAAGGAAGGGGTGGTCCCTCATCGTCTCGAATTCGGCCCGTGTGTAGCAGATGAGATCCAGCCCGATGCCGACATAGAGCAGCGGATACAGGAATCTGAGGCGTTCGAGCAGCGGCCGCTCAGTTTCCCACACGACCAGCACGTCCAGATCGGTGAAGAGGTCACGCCGGCCGCGGGCGTAGGAGCCGAAGAGACTGACTCGGCGGATACCGTCCACGCCGGACAAGCGTTCGACGATCCGCCCGGGCGCGGCGTTCAGCCTCTGGACGTGCGCCGCCCGCTGGTCCTCGAGACTCACTTCACCCGCCATGAACCCAGCGGGTTTCCTCCCGCAGAGTCCTGCCGATCCGACTCCGCGGATCCAGCGACCGCCATTCGCCGTCCGTGTAGACGACGACATCCGCCGGCACGGGTAATTCCGTCAGATCCCATTCGAGCGCGCGGCGCCCGAACGGGGAGTCGGCCTCGCCGACGACGATGACGACGTCGACGTCGCTCCCCACGCCCCAGTCGCCGCGGGCATACGACCCGAAGTAGCCGATGCGCCGGACGCCAGGCCGCTCGGCCGCGGCCCGGGAGGCCCACGCCCTGACCGCTTCGTCGACCGTCCGAGCGTCAGGCCATGCGAGCACGGACGAACTCAAGGATCTCACGGGCATACCGGATCCCCTCCTCGCTCTGGAGAGCACCGTAGTGTTCGAACGGCGCACCCTCAGAGTGGCTGTTGGGGTAGCGGGACGGAATGTAGAAGTTATCGAGCACCCGCCCGCGCTCGACAAGGTCGGCCGGGATTGCGACGGTCTTCGGCAGCTCCCGCAGCAGCTTGGCCACGACGTGGCCCCACGCCTCCTGGCCGAGATGCAGATGCAGCGCCTTGACCGCCTTCTCCGCAGCCTGGTGGCAGGCAAAGCACGCCCACTCGTGCCGCCCCGCCTTGCGCGAGTCTTCCGCCTGCTCGATGTCCCGGGCCGCCTGTCTCACCCAGTCCCCGGCTCGCCTTGGCATGCCCAGAAGCCCGGTCCTACCTCGCCGGCGCCCACGACACCTCGGACAGATCGGCCGACGGCACCGGCAGGTGCTGCCAGAGCCCCTGCACGCCTTTCTTGGCCACGGCCAGCCGCGGGTGCATATAGAGGAAGACCACCGGCGCCTCCTCCACCAGCAGCTTCTGCATCTGCGTGTACAGTTCGCGCCGGGCTTTGTCGTCGACGGTCGTCTCCGACTTCTTGTAGAGGTCCTGGAACTTCCCGCTGTCGTAGCGGAAGTAGTACTTCGGGTTGGCGTAGTTGGCGATGTCCCAGGACTCGGCGTGCCCGATGATGGTGAGGTCGTAGTCGGCTTCCCGGAACACGCGGCTCAGCCACTGGCTCCACTCGATCTGCTCGATCTTCACCTTGATGCCGACCTTGGCCAGGTGGTCGGCGATGATCTCGCCGCTGCGGACCGTGTAGTAGTACTGCGGAGCCACCTTGAGCACGGTCTCGAACCCGTTCGGGTACCCGGCCTCGGCGAGCAGCTTCTTGGCCCGCATCGGATCGTAGGGCATCGCATCGGCCAGATCGACGAAGTACGGGTTGAGCGGGTCGACGTTGGAGCCGAGTACCCTGCCCATCCCGAACATCGCGCCCTTGAGCACCTCGCCCCGGTTGATGGCGTGGGTCACCGCCCGCCGCACCCGCACGTCGTCGTAAGGCTTGCGGGAGTTGTTCATGGTCATGATGACGTCGTTGGTGGTGTCGCCTACGATCACGGTGAACCGGGGGTCCTTCCGGAGATCGGTGACGTGCTCGGGGCCCAGGCCGAAGAGCGAGGTGTCGATGTCGCCGGCCTTGAGCGCGGCCAGGGCCGCGTTGGGGTCGGGAATGAACCGGAACGTCACCCGCTCGAGCTTGGGCAGACCGGCCACGTGGTAGTCGGGGTTCTTCCGGAGCACGATGCGGTCGCCGCGGACCCACTCGCCGAACCGATAGGGGCCGGTGCCGATGGGCGCGCTCTTGAGGCTGTCCACGGCCTCGGGCGGGTAGATGACTGAGCCCTGGCGGGCCATGTTCTGCAGGAAGCTCGGGTTGATGTGCTTGAGCGAGAACGTGATGGTGGAGTCGTCCTTGACGATGATGTCCCCGATGGCCTCGTAGTAGCGCGGGTACGGGTGCTTGGTGGCCGGGTCCATGGCCCGCTCGATGCTGAACTTGACGTCGGACGCTTTCAACTCCTTGCCGCTGTGGAACTTGACCCCGCGCTTGAGAAAGAAGGTGTAGTTGCGGTTGTCGGAGGTGTTCCAGCGCTCGGCCAGCCAGGGCGCGATCTTGCCCTGGCGGTCCACCTTCACCAGGCACTCCTGGACGTTGTAGAGCACCACCGCCGCCGTGGCCGAGGCTGGCGTGGCGGTCAGATCGAGCCCCGGCGGCTCGGTCGCGGCCTGGACGGTGAGATTCGATTGCGCGGCGGCGTCGCCGGCGCCGCTCACCAAGGCCAGGACCATCAGGGCGATCACCAGCAGGGTTCGGGACATCACGTTCCTCCTCGTTCTCTGAAGAACTCGACCGTCCGCTGGAAGCCCTCGTCGAACCCCACCAGCGGGGTGTAGCCGAGCAGCCGCTTGGCCCGGTCGACGTCGGCCAGCGTGTGGGGAACGTCGCCGGGGCGAGGCGGCGTGTGGCGCCGGGCCAGCCGGCGCCCCAGCAGATGCTCCATGCGGTCGATGATCTGAAGCAGGCTCGTGCGCTGCCCGCATCCCACGTTGAAGACCTCGCCGGCGACGCCCTCGGCCCGCGCCGCCAGCAGGTTCGCCTCCACGGCGTTGTCGACGTAGGTGAAGTCGCGCGACTGGCTCCCGTCGCCGTGCACCTCCAGCGGCTCGCCCCGCAGCCCCCACAGGATGAAGCGCGGGATGACCGCGGCGTATTCGGAGGCCGGGTCCTGGCGGGGCCCGAAGACATTGAAGTAGCGCAGGCCGACCGTCTCCACGCCGTAGAGCCGCGACCAGACGGCGGCGTACTGTTCGCCAGCGGCCTTGGAGACCGCGTAGGGCGAGACAGGGGCCGGCGCCTGATCTTCGCGCTTGGGCAGTTCGGGCCGGGCCCCGTACACCGACGACGACGACGCGTAGACGACGCGCCGTACGCCGCGCCGGCGGGCGGCCTCCAGCACGTTCAGCGTGCCGGTGACGTTGTGCTCGTTGGCGCCCAGCGGGTCGTTCACCGACCGCGGCACCGAGCGCATCGCCGCCTGGTGGAAGATGACCTCCGCGCCGGTCACCACCCGCTCGACGGTGGCCAGGTCCCGGATGTCGCCCTCCACGATCTCCAGACGCGAGCCGACGCTGGGGGCGAAGGGCAGGTTAGCCAGGCTCCCCGTCGAGAAGTTGTCCAGCACCCGGACGCCGTGCCCGTCGGCGAGCAGGCGCTCCACCAGGTGCGAGCCGATGAAGCCGGCGCCGCCGGTGACGAGCATCGGCGATTTCACGCGCCGATTGTAGCACCCCGTCTTGACAGCCCCGGGGAATTCACCCAAGATGGCGGCGCTTTCCCCGGGATCGTTCGTCGGTTTTCCTGCGGAAGGGAGGACGCCATGAATCGCCTGCGCCTCGCCATCACCGTTCTCTCCCTCGTCCTGCTACTCCCGGGCCTGGTCGCGGCCCAGACGAAGGAGGAAACCATCGTCTACGCCATCCAGGGGGACCTGCCCAACTGGGATCCCCCCAACTCGGTGCTGCGCGAGAGCATCATTCTGGGCTACAACGTCTTCGACCACCTCGCGGCGCGCGACCTCAAGACCGGCAAGGTCGGGCCGAGCCTCGCGGTCTCGTGGAAGACCCTGGACGACACGACGTGGGAGGTCAAGCTCCGCACCGACGTCAAGTTCCACGACGGCACCCGCTTCACGGCCCGGGACGTGAAGGCCACCTTCGACCGCGTCCTGGACGAGAAGAACAAGCTCACCGCCCGGGGCAACCACGCCAAGATCAAGACCGTGGAGGTCCTGGACGACGCCGCCGTCCGCTTCAAGACCGACGGCCCCTATCCCCTCTTCGTCGAGCGGTTGACCGCCCAGGTCATGCAGTCCGAGAAGGTCATGCGGGAGAAGGGCCACGAGTGGATGCAGGACAACCCCATCGGCACCGGGCCCTACAAGCTCGTCAAGTGGACCAAGAAGCAGGAGCACCTCCTCGTTCGCAACGACGACTACTGGGGGCCGAAGCCCGCCTTCAAGTACGTTCGCGTGCGCATCATCCCCGAGACCGTCACCCAGATCGCCGAACTGATCTCGGGCGGCGTGGACGTCATCAAGGCGGTGCCGCCCGACCAGATGGACGTGATCGACAAGTCCGGGCAGGCGCGGACCACCACGTCACCGATTCTCCGAACGGCCTTCCTCCAGCTGGACCAGGCGGCGCGCAGCGGCCCGAACCCGTTCACCGACCGGCGGGTCCGGCAGGCCGCCAACCTGGCCACCGACATGGACGCCATCATCAAGCACGTTCTGAACGGCCTCGGCGACCGGGTGGCGGCCACCATCAATCCCATGGCCTTCGGCTTCGATTCGGGTCTCAAGCCGTACAAGCCGGACCCCGAACGGGCCAAGAAGCTGCTGGCCGAGGCGGGTTACCCGAACGGCTTCGACGTGCGCTTCCGCACCGGCCCCGCCATCGTGGAACCCGGGCTCCGGCAGACCAGCGAGGCCATCGTGGCCGACCTGGCCAAGGTCGGGATCCGGACCCAGCAGAACTACATCGGCGAGATCGGCCCCTTCGTGACGCAGGTGAAAGAGGGCAAGGCAGGCCCGATGTTCGAGTGGTCATGGGGCTACTACTCGGTCTTCGACGCCGACGCCATCCTCTACGACGTGCTCCGCTGCGGGGAGGCGTACAGCTACTACTGCAACAAGGCGCTCGACGACCTCATCCACGCGGGCCGTTCGACCCTCGACTCGAAGAAGCGGGCGGAGATCTATGCCAAGGCCCAGAAGCTGCTCTTCGACGACGCCGCCTACATCTTCAAGTGGGGGCTGCGGGGAGTGTGGGGGGTCTCCAACCGCGTGGACTACGACGCCCCGCG
>Ga0187892_10000514_pt1 | contig 100506 bp, 74 predicted proteins | sample MA1701073metaG_FD_139345 | JGI IMG/M metagenome (GOLD analysis project Ga0187892, IMG submission 139345) | Bio-ooze microbial communities from a basaltic lava cave in the Kipuka Kanohina Cave System on the Island of Hawaii, USA - MA170107-3 metaG ... | reverse complement strand
GCCAAACAAAGCTGGGAGGGCCTCAAACAGTTAAAACTGTAGTGAAGACTTTTGGAAGACCGTGACTGAAAACAAACTACTTGGCCATCCAAAACTCCACCAACTGCGAAAGTTGGGCTAAGGGAATCAGTGTACTGCACGACTACAAAGTGAGCGCTGGAACACCCGCTCCACGCGTTACGAGAAGAGAGTTCTGGTTGCACCCAACCTTACGGGACTCATACCTTGACTTCAACGACGGTAAAGACGGTCCTGTTGGTCCAATAGTTGTCGTAATGAATCTGCTGGATCTGTGACGCTCGCCGGTCGATGAAATCCCGTCCAAACTCCCAGACAACCGGAAACTCGCCTTCGTTGCCGTGATGACTTGGCGAGTGGAGGTAGACAATCCCGTTGTTCGCTTGCTTTCGAATTCGCTGGCGGGTCTGCCGCCCGTGGAGCAGAGGCACGCTGTAAACCTGCATGCCTCCAGGCTTCAAGACACGCCGGATTTCACTTAGGGCCTGGTTGAAATCAAAAAGATGCTCCAACGTTTCGGAATGGACCGCCAGATCGAAATGATTGTCAGGGAAGGTAAGGCGGCACATGTCTTCATTAACAGAGGCGCCGACCGGAACACCTCGTTCCAGCTCGGCGTGATAACAGGTTTCGATCACGTCACCCAGAGCCTGCAGCGCCGGTCCCAGCTGGTTAATCTGGTTGAAGTGAACAACTCGAAGGTCGCGGCCCTCTGGAAAAAGGCGTTTCAAACTCCACAGGAGCATCCGCACCCGTTTTGACATCCCGCAGTTGATGCAGGCCTTCCCTTCGCGCTCGTCGAATGCAGCCCTCTCGCGAGCTGAGAGTTCCCAGCTAGACGCCAGGGCTTCGTTGATGACGTTGGTCTGCCGAAAGCGCCGGCAGCCACAGGAAACGCAGCCGTTCCGATCGATTCGACACAGACGCAGCTTCCTCATGAACGAAGCCTCCCCGAAGCAGAACTCTCCTGCCGCGTCCATTCCTTCGGCATGAGCTCCAGCGCCTCGATCTCAAGCATCACCCAGAAAAGCGCCAATGGGCAAACCTGCGTCAAAAGTCGCGTCAGGGAGAGAGGGATCACTCTAGCAGGGTCCCACGGAGTCACGAGGTAAATCAAGACCAGCAAGAGGCAATAGAGAACTGGAATGGTCAGGAACAGATCGTGTGGCGACTTTAGGCGTCTTGGGGCGGCAATCGCAGCTAGCACGACAACACTCCAGCCGAGAACGCTCCAGAAGAATGGTTTCAGGAAAATATGTACTGGAAAGGCCAAGAGAACGGAAGGCAAACGAGACAGTCCTTCACCTACCTGAGCCAGTCGCAGAGCACTCCAGTAGTTCTCGTCGGTGTGCGGAAGACGGGTGCAGAACTCGAACCAGGGAATCACCAGAATGACTCCTCCCACAACCGGAAGTAGGAGACGCCCCGACCGGCGCCAACCAACACCAATTGCAGCAACCGTCACCGCGATGCCGCACAGAGCCAAGCCTTCGTTTTTCGTGAAAATCGTGAAGGCTCCAAACAAAAGAGCCAGCCAAAGATCGGCATTGGATTCGTTGTGCAACCCTCCAAACAGGCTAAGAGCAAAGCCGAAGAAGAAACAGGCAAGAGGCACGTCCGCATGACCGCCCGCAGCGCCACCGTTCACGTTGTAGGTGAACACCGGCAGGCTGGCGAGAAGAGCCGTGCCCAGCAAAGCAAAGCGGCGGCTAAAACAACGCCTTAGTCCGTCAAAGAAGAGGCAAGCCAGCGAGGCAAACCAGAGCGGAAAGACGATCTTGCCATAGCGGTCCTGAACCCTTCCGATGAAGTGATAAAGCGTGTTCTCTGAGAGAGGCACCATCAGGGGATAGCGAGGATGACCGACAACCCGGTCCGCATCAAAGAAGTCCTCAGCAAAGACACTCTGCTGATAGAAAAGAATTTTTGCCTTAATCCCCAAGTTGGAGCGGGAATCAAACGTCAGCAAGGGCTGGCTCAGGGCATCGACAAACACCGACACTACAAAGAAAAGAACAACCGCTGTCAGCAGGCGCTCGCAGCCATCCATCGGCCGGCCCGATCTTTTTCGAGAAAGGCAAACCCACAACCGGTTCAATCCGCCACCGGATGCAGCATTCAAAACCACGAGCAGTGCCAGCAAGCCAGTCAGGGAAAGCAGGACATTCCCGGTGGTCAATCGAGCTCCAAAGAAAGACAAGCTGAAAGTCATAAGGCCTGCCACACCGGTGCCGAGCCCCCAGCAGAGCCCGAGCACCTCAACGCGACGCAGGTTCGCCTCGCGGCGGACTAGCGTCGCGATTAAGGCGCCGATGGCGCAGACAATGAGCACGAACAAAAGGACTCTGAATGCCGTCATCAAAGTATCAACGAACTGAATCAGTGAGTGACACCTGCTCCGCCGCCACCATCCACCTCGCTGATGGCTATTTGACACGCCTTAGAGAAAACCACCTTTCGTCGACCTCGTTGATCTCTGCGATCCACGAGATGCCGTGGTTATTGAGCCATTGAAGGTCCGGACGCGGTTGAGCGGAAGAAGACCTGTAAAGCCGCCTGGGATACGCTTCGTAGCTCAGCAGGTAAGGCCAATAGCTGTCTGTCACAATAAGAATGCCCTCCCAATCTGAGGTCTGCTCCTTGAGCGCCCGAACAAAATCAATTCGGCTGCCGAAATTGGCGTCCACCATTTCCTGGTCTGTCAGGCGGAACGCAGACTGCAACTGCTTCCCAAGGCTGACGCCAAGGTAGTTCGCCAGCAGAAGAGTAATGCCGCAATGAGCGGCAAGAAGGACGAGAAGCAGCTGCTGGCTGGGCGTGGTCTTCTCGCGAGACAGGCGAAGCCACTTGGCCAGGGTTGCGCCCCACTTTGCCTGAAAGAAACTCACTGTAGCGAGTTCCGCCCCGAGCAACACCAGAACCCAGGGTAGAAGCTCGGCTCGCTTCAGATTGACATCGTTAATGGAAACAACGGAGCTGGCCCACTGAACCACAAGCTCAACGTCGTGCGATTTCAGAATGAGTCCTGCCAAGGCCAGAGCCAGCCCCAAAAGTGCCACAAGTATCCGAGTCGATCTGGCTGCGATGTTCATGATGAGGGTCGCCTGAACTTCTGAAGGAAATGCCGGCCCAGGCTGCCATGCCGGGTGGCCTTAGTCTCAATCCTCTGCGGCGGCGCGGAGGATCTCGGCCGTCTTGCTTGCGCAGAGTTCCCAGGTAAACTTCCGTGCTTCCTCCGGGCCGGCCAGGGCCAGAGAATTTCTAAGGTCGGCTGACTCAGCGACGCGGACCATAGCGCGGCTCCATTCACTGGAGGGACCCTCGGGATCGACGAAGATCGCTGCGGCGCCGGCAATCTCTCTTAGCGCGGCAGCTGTGGAAGCAATCACCGGGCAACCGGCGGCCAGGGCTTCAAGCACCGGCAATCCGAAACCTTCATAGAACGAGGGGAAAACAAACATTTCGGCGGCCGAGTAAAGCGATGGCAGGTCGTGTTCTGGAACGTAGCCTGGCAACCTCAGTTGTGAGGACAGTGGATAGGCTGCCAGATAACTGCGGATCTCGCGTGTTCCCCAACCTGTTTTGCCCGCCAGGACTAGTTGATATCGCTTTCGAAAGTCCTCGGGCAGCAGAGCGAAAGCCTGGAGCAGGGTTTTCAAGTTCTTGCGAGGCTCTAAGGTGCCAACGGCAAGAATGAATGGCTTCTTAATGTGATACTTGCTTTCGAGCTCAGCTTCTCCAGCCTTCTGGAAAAAAAACTCCCTGCGAACTCCCAATGGAGTGACTTCGATCTTGGCAGCCGATGTCTGCAAACATCGCATCACATCCTCCGCCGACGAGCGCGACACAGTCAGGATTTTTCTGGCACGCCGCGCCGCAGAGGGTAGAAGGCATCGATGCGCCCAGCTGTGAAAAGTCGAAGGAGCATAACGCGTCCCAAACCGGTGAACACAGTCGTGGATGGTGAGAACGGCCGGAATCTCGTCCGGCAGCCCCACAGGCAGCAAGTTCTGCGCTCCCCAGAAGACGGCCGGTTTCAGTTGCCGGAGCAACCGCTGCGACTGCAAAAGATACCAAGGCAAGCCCCAGGGCGCGCCGGCTACATGATGCAGAGTGTTTGCAGTTTTTGGGTACGCCAGTGGCTGATGAGAGACCAGGGAAAGAACATCCTGTGAGTCTCGGTCGGGCCAGTGGTTCAGCACCTCGGCCAGGTAAGTTCCCACCCCCGTCTTCTGCGCGCCCAGACAGCGGGCATCAATGCCGATATGCATTCAAACTGTCCTTCGGGAGTCGAGGGCACTCAGCACTCCAAACTCTCGTAGAGGGAATAGTATTCCTTTGCCATCTTGTCCAACGTAAACTTCTCCTCTACCCGCCGCCGATTGAACTGGCCCATCCGCGACCTCAGCGATGCTGAGTCCGCCAGCCTGCGAATGGCACTCACCAGCTGATCCACGGACCCCGGTTCACAGAGGTAGCCCCCTTCTCCCTGCACCAGCACCTCAGGAATTGCCGAATCGTTGGTTGAAACCACAGGCTTGCCGCACGCCATTGCCTCCAGAATGGAGAGTCCAAACCCCTCTCGGCGCGAAGGCTGAAAGGCCATATCAGCTCGGTTGATCTCGCGGATCAATGCCTCTTCGCTCAACCGCCCGAGGCACTGGATGTTCGGCGCTTCCAGAAACCGGCCGGCGCTGCCCCGCAGCCCCGAGGTGACCCGCAGGAGAAAATCTTTGCCGAGCTCCTTCATGACCGGCACAAAAAGATCTGCGCCCTTTCGGTGCGAAAGGTTTCCCGAAAAGAACAGCGCGGCAGGACCCGTGCCATCGCGCTGTTCTTGGGGAACTGGGTAAAATCGGCGAACGTCGATGCCATTGGGAATAACACGCATCGCAAAGTCCTTCTGAAAGACCTCGCAGAGCGTGGCGCGCGTATGCTGGCTCACCGTTACGAGAGCGTCGGCTAGGTCCATCGTCTTCGCCACTGCGGGTCGCAAGATCCAGCGATGGTGCAGCCTGACGGTCGCAGACAGAGAAGCCAGATAAGCTGCATCAATGGCGCTATGGTGCAGCGTGGCTACGAGCGGCCTGCCCGGCACACGGAAGAAATGCCCATAGTCTGCATTGACATGGACCACGCTGCATTCTTGAGCACAGTGACCCGCACGGCTCCAGGCCCACTTCAAACCCCAGGGAAGATACTCCCAGTGAGGCGAGAAACTCACAACCTTTCCAGCAACATTCAGTGCCGCGAGTCCGGCAATAAGCCGCTCCGTGTAGACGCTGACACCCGAGCCTCTGATGACAGGGTAAACCACTTTCATGGTTGCTCGACCGGCGGCCGATTGAGGATCTGCTCAAACAGGCCCGAAAAACTGGCTGCCACGGGGCCCCATGAAAACTGGCTGAGCGCATGCTGCCGGGCTGCAGCACCTAATTTTTGCCTCAGATCGGAATCTCTCAGCAGCCGTTCGATCGCCGAGGCCAGCTCTTCCGGGCTATCGGGTTGCACGGCAATGCCTGTAATTTCATGAATCAGGATGTCGGAGATGCCGCCCACGGAAGTGCCCACAATCGCGAGGCCTGCGGCTGCGGCTTCGATGAAGACCACACCGAGGCCTTCAGTGTCACCGCTTCTATCCACCACCGAAGGGCCCACAAACAGGTCGGCCGCCGCGTAATACTCGGGGAGGTGCTCGTGGGGCAGCTTCCCGAGAAACCGCACGGCACTGTCTATTCCCAGCCTTCGAGCCATGAGTTCAAGCTCCTGGCGCTGCGTGCCGTCGCCCACCAGAACCAGTGTCACGGTGGGAAATCGTTCAAGCACCTGCTGCATGGCGGCCAGCAGATGATGGGCGCCTTTCTTCTCGACAAGCCGTCCAACGAAAAGAATCATCTCACCCTGAATGCCCAGTCTGTCACGGAGCAAAGGATCTTTCTTGTCCGGATGGAAAGCAGACACATCCACCCCCATCGGCACAACACTCACAGAGGTATGACGGCAAGTTTCGAGAATCTGTTCGCGCGTAAACACGCTGTTTGCCGTGCAGACACTGCTCTTCGTCAAAGCAAATCGCTTCAGGGACGTGCCGATGACGCCGCGAAAGGCGAAGATGTCACCGCCATGGACGGTCAATACCACAGGAATTCGCACGAACCAGCGGGCAATGCCTGTCACGATGCCCTGAGGTACCACCCAGTGGGCATGAATCAGGTCGACGGATTCCTTTCGAATCAATCGAACAGCGCACCAGCAAAGACTGCCGAAATAAAATGGGACTTGGATCCACAGCAGCAGCGACCGTTTCAAGTTTGGCAGCATGCCACTGCGGTAACATAGGGCTTGCCAGCGCGGAACAAAGTAGTTGAAACGCCGGACCTCCACGCCATCCATAACCTCGCTGTGCAGGCCACCCGGAAAATTCGGCGCCAGCACGACAACTCGCCACCCGATAGATGCCAGCTGGCGGCTCAACAGGTGAAGAAAGATTCCCGACGGCTCCCCAGCCGTCTTCGGATACGAGGAAGTCACTACCAGGACAGTGCCCAGTCTGGGAGAGGGTGGTGGCGGGAGTGAAGTTTTCAAAATCAGACCGAGTCAAGACAAAGTGGATCCACTAAGTCGCACGCAAGTCGTGCGTTCGTAGCCCGGGGCGCAAGGCCACAGGCTGCGATGAGTATTGCTCTGTTAAGTCTGGCGCCGATTCTTGGGCTGGCGCATACATGGCGCAGTTTGGCATGTGTGCGAACAAGTCCGCATACATCGCAAAAATCAACATGTATTGGAGTCCAGCCTTCAGGGTGAAAGGACTCCCCAAGCCGGCTCCTGGCAAGGGGTCCATTTTCCATTCCACCCGCGATCCTACTGCCGCTGGCGCTGCAGAGCCGCCAGTTCTGAAACAGCCGGTGGAAAATTGGGTGACAACGCCAGCGCTCTTTCCAGCTGCGCACGTGCCTCCGCGACTCTTCCCAGTCCGGCCAGCACAATAGCCACATTGGTGCAGGCCATGGGGTCATTGGGATTCAGGGCGGCGGCCTGCTGCAGGTGAGGCAGGGCTTCGCTCATCCGTCCCATCTCCACATAGGTTGCCGCCAGATTATTGTGGGCGTCTGCGTAGTTTGGCAAGACTTTGAGCGCCTTCTGAAAATAGATAACAGCCTCCTGATACTCGCGATTCCTCAGTGCAATCACGCCCAGATAGTGCAGCACCAGTTCATCGTTGGGCAGCAGCTGATTCACTTCCTGAAACACTCTTCGGGCCTCATCTAGCCGGCCGAGCTGCATCAGCGCCACGCCGTGGGCTACGCGCAGATTCGGCTGGCTGCCGTCTACCGCGAGTCCTTTTTCGGCCATCTCCAACGCTTTGGCAAACTGCTGCCGCTGCGTGTAAATGTTTGACAGATTGAGATAGGCGGAAGCCGCCAAATGCGGGTCAGGCGGATAGGCGTCCTTCGCCAACTCGAGCGCCAGTAACGCATGCCGCTCGGCCCCTTCCAAATCACCCTTCTCGGCGCGCAGGATGTGCGACAGCGAATTGTGCATGGAGGAAGAGTTGGGCGAAGCTTCAGCCGCCCGCGAATAGAAGACAAAATCGTTGGCCCAGTCGCCGTTGCGGCTAAACGTCTGGAAGCCGTAAAGCACAGACACAACCGCCAGCGCCGACGCACCGATCCAGCCTGGGTGCTTTGGTGCCAGCCGTGAAATCCCCTGACTCGCCAGCAGAGCGACGAGCAGGCAGAACCCCAGCGACGGAATGTAAAGATAACGTTCCGTAAATACGTTGATACCGACACCGCGAATATTCATGACCGGCAGCAGGGTGACAAAAACCCAGGTGCCGGAGAAACCTGCCAGTGGCGCTCGCCGAAAGCTGTACAGAATGAGCCCGGCCGTTGTTGTGAGAAAAGTAACCGGAACCAGGGCTCGCAACTCCAGAAATGAATGCACCGGACGAAATGTGTAAAACGCATTCAAATGAAGCGGCAGGACAAGCTTATGCCAGTACTCAGCGGCAAGATAGACGAGACTGAGCCCAAACTCCACAGGAGTGAGAGACCAGACCTGCTGTGATTTTGAGATGAATCCAAGCACCTGATAACGCAGAGTGAGGTAAGCTGCCACAACCAGCAAATACGGCCAGCAAGATAGCACGATGCTCTTCAGTCGTTGCTGCGTGCGCTTGTTCTCCCCCGGAAAGAAAATCATCCAGGTCGCAACAACGATCGGCATTGTGAGCGCCATCTCTTTCCACAGAAGCGCTACTGCAAACGCCAGCAGAGAGCCGAACAGCCACAGCAGCCTCGGAATCGGAGGCGCGGCAGGCTTCGCCGGGCTCCGTCCCTTTTTCGGCAAGACAACAGGTGCAGGCTCTGTCCTCCAGAGAAGAAACTGCCAGAACGATAGAAAGTAGAACAGCGCACAGCCCAATTCGGGAAGTGAAGCGATCCAGTCAACAGCCTCCGTGTGAATCGGATGGAGAACGAAAAGGACGGCTGCTGACAGGGAGATCAGATGGTGCCGCGACATCTGCCACAACACCCAATACCCCATCCCGGCAGCAAGGATATGCAAGACCAGATTCACCAAATGGAAGGCCCGCGGGTTCAAGCCCGCCAACTGCGCAGTCCATCGGTAGGTTAGCATCTGCAGCGGGCGGTAGTAGTTGCTGACGCCGTTTCGACCAGGCGATTGGTAGCCCCAAACATCCGTAAACAAAAGGCGCGAAAGCGGCTCGTCGCCATGAAGGAAAGGATTTCGGACGATCTGGTAGTTGTCATCATGAACGAACTGGTTCGGCAAGGAGTTCCAGTAGGCTAAGCCGCCCAGCACAGCGAGCAGCAGCAGGGCAGCCGCATGCCGCTGCGGCAGGGGCATAGCTTGGCTGAAGATCGGAGCGGGGGCACCCGCTGCGCGGGTGCGGTGGTGTTTTCGTGGACGCACTGGAAAGGGTTGGCGGCTATTGTCGCAGCGTCTGCAGCTGGTTCAGGGCCGGCTCATAATTTGGGGCCAGAGCAAGTGCTCTTTCAAGGAAAGTGCGCGCCTCATCGCGCCGGCCCAGGCCTGCCAGAGCTCCTGCCAAATTGGTCTGCACCACCGGATCGCGAGGTGACAGCACAGCTGCCCTTTGCAGATGTGGCAGAGCCTCTGCCGGCTTGCCCATCTCCAGGTAAGTGCGGCCCAGATTGTTTCTGGCGCTGCCGAAATCCGGCATGATCTTCACGGCACGTTGCAGGTACTGCACTGCCTTCTCATAGTCCCTTTGGCTCAAAGCAATCACTCCCATCGCGTCCAGAGCAATTTCGTCATTCGGGTTGAGCTGGTGATATTCGTAGAGCGCATCTGCCCCTTCTTGAATTCGCCCCAAATGCAACAGTGCGATACCGTAGGCGCTGCCTTTCATGTCGAACTCGCCAATCTTGAGTCCGGTTTCAACGGCCTCCAGGGCTTTGGCGTACTCCTGCCGGCCCACGTAAATGCCGCCCAGTCCGCCGTAAGCGTTTGCAATCTGCTCCTTGTCTGGAGGAACTCTGTCCCGGCCCACGCGAATGGCTTCGTGGTACTGCTTCTCGGCTTCGGCCGGCATGCCTTTCCGCAAATAGCTTTGGGCCAGCGAAGTTCGCATCTGAGCGGATTGCGGGGATTCGGCCACAGCACTGAAGAACAAAGAAAACTCATCCTTCCATTCACGGTTCCGTCGCACAGTCTGAACAGTGAAGAAAATCGAGACCAGCGAAAGCGCCACAAGACCCGAAGACGAGCGGATTCCTTCAGGGAGAAACTTCAATCCCTGGTGTGCCAGCCATGCAATGGCAATGCAAAACCCCAGGGAAGGAATATAGAGATACCGCTCAGAAAAAACGTTGGCGCCAACACCTCGAATATTGAAGACCGGCAAGAGCGTGAGAAAAACCCAGACAGCAGCAAAGGCCGCGGCGGGAGCTCGCCGCAACCCCAGAAGGATCAGGGACAGCACCAGCGCAAGGAAGAGGAGTGCTCCCAGAAATCTGGGATCAGCCAGGGAGTGAACGGGATCGAACAGATGAAAGCTGTTGAGGTGCAGCGGCAGCGCCAACTTCAGCCAATACTTGCCGGCCAGGTAAACAACGCTCATCACAAACTCGGCTGGAGACATGATCCAAACGTGCTGCACGCGGGAGATGAAGCCCAGCACCAAATAACGGACTAGGAGATAACCGCCGACCACTCCGAGATAAGGCAGCGATTTGCGCAGTCCGCGCAAAACTCGGGCGGCAATTGGCTGCCCGGCAGCGCCGACTACGAACACATAGGCGCCAATGACGATCGGCAGCGTCAAAACCATTTCCTTCCAGAGAAGCGCCACTGCAAAACCCGCCAGCGACCCTGCCCGCAACCGAAACTCACGGTGGTCACCACCTGCCTGTCCCTCGGCCGCCGATTCCTCCGCGCGCAGAAAGAGCCAGAACGAAAGGAAGAAAAAGAGGCAACAACCCAACTCCGGCAGCGCTGCAATCCACACAACGGCTTCTGTATGGATGGGATGCACCGCAAAAAGTACAGAGGCAGAAACTGCCAGCCAGAACGATCTCATCAATTGCCAGGCCAGGGCATAGCCGGCCAGAGTGACAAGAACGTGAAACACCACATTTACGGCATGGAACGCCGAAGCATTCAAGCCGGCCCACTGACCAATCCAGCGGTAAGTCACCATTTGGAGAGGCCGGTAGTAGTTGCTTGTGCCCTTTTGACCTGGGTGGGTATATCCCCAAACGTCGGTAACAAACAAACGCGAAAGCGGTTCGTCGGCATGCAAGAACGGATTGCGAACAATCTGGAAGTTATCGTCCCAGACAAATTCGTGGTCGAGCGTGTTCCAGTAGACCAAGGCGGCAATCAGCGCCAGAAACACAAGTGCCGCAATGTGTTGACGCCTGGAGACGATATTCGGTTTGGGCTCAGCCGGGGCTGGCGCAGGCTTGGAATGCGCGGCCAACTTGGCCCGGCGTTGACGTCTGGACATGAGCAGACCGCTTGGTGGGCAGCAAGGAAGACTCACAAAGAATAGAGAATCTGCCAGTTACAGTCAAGGAAGGGCGGGCTGGAGGCCAAGGCTCCGTCAAAGTCATCGAGCCGCGAATCCAGCAGTGCGAAGCTCGTACAGCCACGATGAATTCGCTTTTTGATTCATCGTAGGCTTGTCGGAGCGGAAGAACACACGGTGAAAAAGCATCACCGTAGTCACCGAGGTACCTGATTCCTCTTGTTGCAAACCGATCCAATTTTGACATTCCTGGTTGTTGACACAGCCGGTTGGCAGCTTATAATCCAGAAACCTTGTTTCTGGTGAGCCAATGCCTTACGTCTTTGTGAGTCACGCCATTCAAGCCGATGGGATCTTTGCTTCTCGCCTCGCCGGTGACTTGCGCGCTCGCAGTGTTCAGATCTGGAAGGCTCCCGAGAGTATCAAACCGGGCGAGAGATGGCCGGAGGCTATCGAGAAAGCCGTGGAAGCCTGTGACACGATGCTTACCGTCCTCACACCAGAAGCGGCGGCCTCGCGATGGGTGGCCACGGAGATGAACATGGCCATTGAGCGCGAGCATGAAGGCAAGATGACCGTCGTTCCGCTCGATCTGAAACCTTGCAAGATTCCCCGGCTGTGGAGTCAGTACCAGCGCGTCTCGTTTGGTGACTACGAAAAGGGGTTGAAGGAATTGCTGCAGAAACTGGGAATCTCAACCTCCGCGAGTGCTGCCACTATTGGGCCACTCAGCTCTCTCCTCAAATCGAAGGCTTTCGACTGGTCATCTCCGCTCCCAGGGAAGCAGACCGCCAGTGACAGTGAAGCTGCCGAGACTCCATTGTTTGACTGGCAGAGTTCTGCGCTGCCGCTCAAAAAAGAGAACCCGTGGGACAAATATGTTTCCTCGCTGGGTCAAGACGATTTGAAGTCTAAGCCACTTCCAAGAGCCAAGATGCCCGAACTCAGCAACTACGATCTCGTCCCCGACGCGACGGCACAGTCCCTTGGAGAAGAAGCACAAAAGCAGTTTCAATACCGGAAAGCCATTGAACACTACACCCGCGCGATCGAGAGCTATGAAAAAGGCTTGATCTCATTTCTGTTCTTGTCTGAACAACGCAAGAGGGCACTGGGAGCCATCTATTACAAGCGCGGGCAGTGTTGGATGAGTCTGGATCTTTGGAGCGCTCTTGGAAAAGTAGAGAAGGCGCCCTTGTCTGCCTTTTCCAAGCCAAAAGTAGGAAAACTTGATTCGGCTATCAGCCGGGCGCTTGCCCCGAAAACATCTCAGAAGTTCGGCTTGATGTTCCCCAGTCTGTTGCACATCGGTGAAGAATTCAGCAAGGCTCAAGCCGATTTTGCGAAGGCCAAGGAACTCGGTTACGAGTCAAACGATGTTGAGAAGACTTGATTCGAGAGTGGCTCAGAGACGTTTGACTCCAACACCGACAAGAATCGCGCGCAAGATTCCCGACTGCTCCGCGACCATATGCCCAGGAGGTCTGGGCTTCCTTTCTATGACCAGACAATTCGCAATATGCAGACGCACCGTCGTGAGTCTTTTGATTTCGCTGGGGGTATTCGCCCTTGGGGTTAATCTAGCGTCTCGTTCCGGTCACGCCAGCCCTCAAGGGGAAAAGCCGTCCCCGATCGACATCGAGTTCTTCGAGAAGAATGTGCGCCCCGTACTGTCACGGACCTGCTATTCGTGCCACGGTACGACGCAGCAGCTGGCAGGACTTCGTCTCGATTCGCGGGAACGGTTGCTTCACGGGGGCAACAATGGACCGGCGATTGTTCCGGGTCAGGCAGACCAGAGCTTGCTGATCAAAGCAGTACGGCATGAGGGCCCCAAGATGCCCTTGGGCAGCAAGTTGAACACGGCTGAGATTGAGGCTCTCGTGCAATGGGTAAACCAGGGTGCGGTTTGGCCGGACGATGCAAAGAAGGATCAACTGGGTCCAGGCGACGCCGGCTTCTACGAAAAAATCACGCGAGAACACTGGGCTTTCCAGCCAGTGCGCGAACCCGCTTTGCCTCCAGTGAGGAATGCGAGTTGGTCGGATCACCCGATCGACCGATTCATCCTTGCAGCCATTGAGAGAGAGAAATTGTCGCCCTCACCCGCAGCCGACAAGCAGACTTTGGTCCGCCGCCTTAGCCAAGTGCTGACCGGCTTGCCTCCTACGCCGCTGGAAATCGACCTCTTCGTGCGCGATCAGTCTGCCGGCTCTTACGAACGTCTCGTGGATCGCCTGCTTCAATCTCCCCACTATGGTGAATACTGGGCACGGCACTGGATGGATGTGGTGCGCTTCGGCGAGACCTTCGGGAACGACTGGAACTACGAATTGCACGGAGCCTGGCAGTATCGTGATTATCTCATCCGAGCCTTCAACCGCGACGTGCCGTACGACCAGTTGGTCCGCGAGCATATTGCCGGCGACCTGCTTGCAAAGCCCCGTGTCAATAAAGAGCTCGGCATCAATGAATCTTTGATCGGGACAGCCTTCTACCGCCTGGGTGAGCAGGGGCATGATGATTGCGTGGACTTCCGGGCTGTCCGAACCGATGTGGTCGACAGCCAGATCGATGCGCTCGGCAAGGCATTTCTTGGCCTGACTGTTGCCTGCGCCCGTTGTCACGATCACAAGCTCGACCCCATCCCGACGGCCGACTATTATGCGCTATACGGCATGCTGACCAGTTCCCGGATGGTCATGCGCACAGCCGATCTGCCGGAGGTAGGCAGTCGATTCAAACAGCAATTGCGGGAACTGAAGCCGAAGATTCGAGCGGAACTCGTTACCCTATGGTCGGAGGAGACCAACTCAATAGCGCGTTACCTGGGCGCGGCAGATCGCGCCTGGCAAGGCCTCGCACCCGATCCGAAGGATCTGCAGGAGTTGTCCCTGGAGCGCGTGCAGAATTGGCTGTCGCTTCTCAGCAAAGAGAAGCTGCCGCTCGAAGATCCGCTCTATCCCTGGCGGGAACTCTCGCGAAGCCATGACTTCGGGCCGGACTGGGGACGGCTGGCTGTGCGGTACACCGAGGAAGCCAAGTCGAATGCAACGTACAATCGTGACCATTTTCGTTCCTTCGGCAACTTCACACGCAACGGTCTTGACGGATGGCATTCCGAGGGACTTGGCCTGAGTGAGGGACCTGCCCCCAGTGGTGATTTTGCCGTAGCCGCTGCGGGTCCGCTGGCACTCACAGGCGTCTATCCGGCCGGGATTTACACGCATACGCTTTCCGAGCGCCTGAACGGCGCACTGCGCTCTCCCTTTGTTCCCAAAGACAAGAAGTTTGTCAGCATTCAGGTCCTAGGCGGCCATCTCGGCTCGCGTCGCACCATACTGGACAACTGCATGCTGGCCGAGGACTACGAGCTTCTCAACCAAGACACGTTTGCCTGGCTGCGCATGCCTTCCCGCCAAGAACAGAAGGACATGCCGTTCTACGTTGAACTGGTCACCAAGACCGACAACCCTCGGCTGCCGGATCGTCCGGACAAAATGAAGGCTCTGAAGGCGGACGACGTGGCTTCGCCATTCTCCTACTTTGGGATCACTCGGGCTGTCTTGCATGATGACGAAGCGACGCCCAAGGACGAGCTTACCCACATGAAGCGGATGTTTCGCGAACCGGCGCCTTCGGATCGCGCCGCGCTGGGTCTTCGCTATGCCGCCATCCTTCGACAGGCACTGGTTGCTTGGGGGTCGGGCCAGGCAGCCGATGAAGATGCCCGCTGGATTCACTGGTTTCTGAGCAACCGGCTCCTGAACAACTCCAGAGATCTCAGTCCCCGCCTGCGCGCGCTCATAGACGAGTATCGGGCGGTCGATTCCCGCTTCACAGCACCTCATGTTTTTCACGGCATGGCCGATATGGACGCCGGCTATAACGTACCTATCTTCGTAGCGGGCGACCCCAAAAACCAGGGTCCCATTGCTCCGCGCGGGTTTCTTCAGCTCTTGGCTGCATCCGGCAGCGCGACGCAGGAAGCTGGGAGCGGGCGGCACGAGGCGGCCGAAGTCATCGCCAGTCCCCAGAATCCGCTGACCGCCCGAGTGATGGTCAATCGAATCTGGCACCATCTTTTCGGTCGTGGAATCGTAGCCACCACAGATAACTTTGGCCGGTACGGTGAAGCACCCTCGCATCCGGAATTGCTGGACTATCTGGCTGCCCGGTTCGTGCGAGAAGGCTGGTCCGTCAAGAAGCTCATTCGGTTCATGGTCCTCTCGAAGACCTTCCAACAGTCCAGCCAGTATTCCGAAAACGCGGTCAGCATCGATCCAGAGAACCGGCTCCTCCATCGCTACCCTGTGCGGCGGCTCGAAGCAGAGTGCATTCGTGACGCGATTCTGCTGACTTCCGGCCGGCTCGATCGCACTCTCTACGGCCCGAGTATCCACCCCTACCGGACCGAACCGAAGGATTATCGCAAGCTGCACAAAGGCCCCCTCGACGGCGAGGGGCGACGCGGCCTGTACTTGAAAGTGACGCGACATGAAGGGCCGCGGTTTCTGGAGATCTTCGACTTTCCGGCACCCATGGTGCCGCGAGGCAACCGCGATAATACGAATGTCCCGCCACAAGCCCTGGCTCTCATGAATGACCCGTTTGTGCTCGACCAGGCTGGCTATTGGGCAGACCAACTCGTCAAGGGAGACTCCACGTCGGTGCAAACCCGGATCGATCAGATGTTTCGCGTGGCACTCGGGCGTCCTCCGCGAGAGCCGGAGCGCGAGCGCTACAGTGCCATGCTCGCCGATCTGGTGAAGCAGTACAAAGTGCCAGCCGACAAAGTGCTATCCGACGGCAGAGTTTGGAAAGATGTCGCTCACTCGTTTTTCCTGCTTAAGGAGTTTGTCTACCTTCGATAATGGAGCCGGGGCGATTGAAAGCTCCGGCGAGTCCGGGTAGTAGCAAAGAATGATGCCCGGTTGAATCGGGCAGAACGAAACCCGCGTTTAGACGAACTATGCGGCTCTCGATTGTTATCCCCGTTTACAACGAAGCAGGCAATCTGTTGTTAACGCTTCGCGCGCTTCAGGGGGAACTGCGGAAGCTCGGCCTTGATAAGGAAATTGTCTTCGTCAACGATGGCAGCACGGACGAATCGCCTCGGATGCTGGCGGAGTTTGCCGCCGCCGATCCAGCCATCAAGGTGTTGAATTTCAGCCGGAATTTCGGGCACCAGGCAGCCATTACGGCAGGACTGGATTTCGCCTCGGGAGATGCAGTCGTCATCATGGATGCCGACCTTCAGGACCCGCCGGAAATTCTCGGTGACATGGTCAGACTGTACCTGCATGGGTACGAAGTGGTCTCCGCGCAACGAATCTCGCGGGATGGCGACAGCCTTTTCAAACGGATGACGGCCTCTGTGTTCTATTGGCTGATGCGGCGAGCCGTAGACAGCCGCATCGTTCCCGAAGTGGGTGACTTTCGCTTGCTGAGCCGGGCCGCAGTGGCCGCGATTCGTCAGTTGCGGGAGCAGCATCGCTTCATGCGGGGGCTTGTGGCCTGGTTGGGACTGAAAGAAGCCATCCTGCCTTTTCACCGCCGGGCTCGTGCTGTCGGTGCCACCAAATACACTCTGTTCAGGATGATCCACCTATCCTGGACAGCCATTTCCTCGTTCTCCGCGCTTCCCTTGCGGCTCAGCATCGGCGCGGGAATGCTCTTGAGCCTCGCCGGCTTTGGTTACTTCCTGTACGCGCTCTATGCCGCCCTCGTTCTCGGAGCTGTCGTGCCCGGTTGGACTTCCCTGGTTTTTCTGCAATGTCTTTTCTCGGGCGTCACCTTGCTCGCTCTGGGACTCATTGGAGATTATGTCGCCCGCATGTACGAGGAGATGAAGGGCCGGCCCCTGTACGTTGTGAGCGAGGTCCTCAATGCCGGTGCTCCGGCTTCCGCAAAGCCTCGAACCGTCGTCCTGGAACCGAGGCAGGCTGCTGCCCTCAATACCGAGGTCCCACCGAAGGCCTCGGTTACCCACAATCGGTGACAATATTGCATGCCCTCCGAGTTTGATCGCTTTGCCGACGACTATGCCGATCTGCTTCGCGATCCGATTCGGGACCGGTTTGCGACCGGCTCCAGGTTCTTCCAGGAGCGCAAGTGGATTCTGATCCAGGATTTCTTCCACACCACTGGGCGTGCGACCCACGGAGCTCACTGGCTGGACATCGGATGCGGACAGGGACAACTCTTGCGCCTGGGTCGCCCAGCGTTTGCAAGGGTTGCGGGGTGCGACCTTTCCGCCGGAATGCTGAAAGCTTCCCAGGGGATCGAAGTCCGGTTACAGACTCATGCGGCAGTTTTGCCATTTGCTGATAAAAGCTTCGACTTCGTTACTGCCGTCTGTGTCTATCACCATGTGGCTCTCGCCGACCGCGCTCGCCTGACCCGTGAGGCTCGGCGCATTCTCAGACCCGGTGGCATTTTTTGTCTCATGGAACATAATCCGCTGAACCCAGTCACTCGGCGCATCGTCCGGCGTGCGCCCGTGGATGTGAACGCGGTGCTGCTCGCTGCCTCCGAAGCACGAAATTGGATCGCAGAAGCGGGTTTGCGTTGTCTCGTCACCTGGTTTTTTCTCTATTTGCCCGAGCGCTTGTACCGCAGCCTGGCGCCGCTTGAGGGGCTAATGAAGACGCTCCCGCTGGGTGGACAGTACGCGGTTTTCGCGCAAAAGAATTAGAACCTGAAGAACCCCAGGATCTGCCGGACGCGCTTTGCGATTGGAACTTCAAGCCATGACTTCACGCGCTGAAAGATGGGGCGTTCCACTCCTGCTGGGGCTGCTCACCTGTCTCTTCTTTCTTGGGGTGCTCGTCACCAAACGGTACGTCTTCCCCTGGGACGCGATGGCGTACTACTACCCGATGACTTTTTTCCTGGTCGAGCACCTGAAACAGTTTTCAATACCCTTGTGGAACCCTCACATCTTCGCCGGGATTCCTGCGATTGCCGATCCCCAGGTCAGCACTTTCTATCCCTCTAAATGGCTGCTGGCAGTGCTTTCCGCAGGATCACCATTGTCGTATAAGTGGTATGCCGCGGAGCTGGTCCTTCATTATTTTCTGGCGGGTCTGTTCCTGTTCCGATTCCTAAGGGGTCTCGGTCTGCTGCCCTTTGCGGCAGTGGCAGGCGCTTTCACCTTCATGTTCAGTGGGGCCCTGGTTGGCAGGGCGCAGCATCACACCATCATCCTGGCGGTGGCCTGGGTTCCTCTGCTGTTTCATTACACCCGGCGGGCCATCGACGAAGGCGCGACGAAGTTCGCCGTAACGGCAGGCATGATCTTCGGGCTGCAGCTGCTGGCGGGCCACCCGCAGACTTCCGTTTACACCATGGTAGCCCTGGCGTTTTATTGCGTCTGGAAGGGCGTTGACCGTTTCTCTGAGCCGCGCCCTGCGGCGGGGCTGGCGGGCCTCGCGGCTCGCTTTCTGCTGGTGGGGTTGATCGGCGCCGGCATCGCGGCCGTGCAGCTGTTGCCAACGGCAGAGCTCAGCCGTTTGTCGGTCCGCGCTGCGAGACCGCCGATCGAATCTGACTTCATTGGTCCTCTTGAGCCGATTCATCTCATCAAGTTGTTTCTGCCAAACTTCTGGGGAGGATTGTTCCGATCTCGCCAGTGGCTCGAACACGATCCGACAGAGACGACGCTCTATCTCGGGATCCTGCCGCTGTTGTTGATCGCAATTGCCGTGCGCTTCCTGGATCGGAAGACGCTGGTCTGGGCCGTGGGCGCCGTCTTTTTCCTGTTGCTCGCGATGGCGGATTTTCTTTATTGGCCGCGGCTGTTCTACTACCTGGCCCCCCAGCTCAACCTGTTTGCGCGGCATGGCAACTACTTCATCTTCACGACGTTTTGTCTGGCCGTGCTGGCGGCTTATGGCATGGATGCTCTCTGGCGCGCGCCAGTCTCCCAAAATCAAGGCGAACTGTCGTCCCAAATGCCAGCCTTCGTTCGAAGAATTTGCCTTTGGGGATTGGGCTTCGCTTCATTGGCGTTGACCCTCTCTCCGGCGGTTGCCTACATTCCGGAAGTTTTCCGGCGCAATGTGGTGGCGGTTCTCACCAACCAGATCATCGCCGTGGCTTTTTTCTTCATGACGCTTGGCCTGTTCTCTCTGGTGCTGCGCCAGAAGCTTGCCCCGTGGCTGCTCAAGACACTGATTGTGACAGTCATGGTATTGGACGTGTTCACATTCAACTCCCATCAGCGTTTCAATCAGGATGATGTTTCTCAGGACAGCTTTCTCAGTCCACGGCACATTGACGGGGGGTCCACCTGGCCAGACCTGCTGCAATCCGACCGTGAGGCAGATTTTCGCAAGGATTACCGCGTCGGCACGCTCGGGCTTGGGGGCATCTGGCACAACGCAGGAACGGTCGCCGGCTATTTGGGAGTGTTTGGATATGATCCCATCGCTCTCAAAGGGTATACCTCGCTGCTTTCGCAGGTTGTCGGAACCTTTGAGCGAGCCCCGGAATTCGACGCCGCTCCAGACCTCAACTCCGCCATCCTCGACAGCGTCAGCATGAAGTATCTCCTCGTTCTGGATACGTTCGTCGAAGAGAGGAGCCTCGTCTTCCCGCCGGGCCGATACGAACTCGTAGAACATCGCCACCCTGTTCGCGCCTATCTCAACAAGCAGTATGTCCCGAGAGCCTTTGTTGTGCCGAGTGTTCTGACTTTGCCCCCAGGAATTCCGGCGGCAAGCTTCATGGCTTCGCCGGCTTACAATCCAGCTCAGGCGGCGCTCGTGGAAGCATCGGAAGCAGGGCGCTTTTCGGAAGCCGTGTTGCGGATTGGCGCTATCAGCGTTGCCCGCGTGGTGTTTGTTGAGGCCGAGGACTTCACCGGAATTTCCGCAAGAGGAAGGACGGCCCTGTTTGACCATGCCTGGAACCAGAAGGCTCTGGTGGACTGGGGCAGCTCGGCCGGCGAACGCGTCAGTTATCGTTTCGATGTTCCGGAGCAATCGTCAACAGTGCTATTTCTCAGGTACGCGATGGGAGCCAGCAACCCCGCAGTGCTGGACCTGTTCCTCGATGGCGCCCCGCAGAAGCTTGGCAGTCTGGAATGTCCTCAGACTCCCGATCCGGGTGGTGCTGTGGGAGAATGGAAGTACGCTTCGGCTAACCTCGGCAGGCTCTCGGCCGGAACGCACGAGTTGACGCTGGCCAGCGTTATCGGCGGCCCGCTCCATCTGGACGCGCTCGTCCTGGCAGACTCTGCTCGTGATGCGTTCCCGCGACCGGGCTGGGCCCGCATCCTTGAATCCGAAGCCAATTCAGTGGGCATCGAGACCCGAATGGAGACTGCAGGTGTTTTGGTTTTGAGTGATGTGGACTATCCCGGGTGGGAGGCGAGAGTCGATGACCGTCCGGCCCAGATCCTGCGTGTGAACTCAGTCTTTCGGGGAATTCCACTCGGCCAGGGAACGCATCGCGTTGAGTTCCACTTCAGGCCAAAGCCGGTGTATCTCGGCGCTGGCGTGAGTCTGGCCACGCTGCTGATCAGTTCGTACTGCCTGTTCCTGCTCTCCCGGCGGGGACATGGTCGCCAAAGCCAGTGGGGGCGCGAGGAGCCACAAAGATTCCAATAGTGTCCCCAACCCCAGGAGCAGCCGCAGACTGCACCAGATTCTCTATGGTCGGGTCTTCAAAGGATTCAAGGGGTATTCATTGTTGCGCCTGGAACGGGCCTGTACTGAACCTCAATTCCGAAAGTGAACTCTGCGATTCCCAGCAACATAAAGCGGCAGACAGGAATGTTTGTTCCACAGACCGGCCTTTCGGTATTGCTGGCGACGTCGGAATCTGTTTTAGGCAATGACCTCACGATTCTTCCTGAGTGGTCATTTTGGGTCTCAAGAACACGCCAAAGGATCGAGCGTCGGGGAGTCCTTACAGAAGTCTGACGAAAAGGTGACAGAACACTCACATTGCGTTGCGATGCGCCAGGTCAATGATTCAAAGCAGAAGCCGTCGGGAGAGTCGGTGGCTCACTCGTTGTGCGTTGAACGGGTCGGTTGCTCAGACGAGGAGCCATCGCGGATGGGAAAACGAACGGTGCGAAAAGCGCGAGCGGAGACTGACCAGGCTTACACAAATGCAGAGATTGCTGGGTTAGTTCATGAATTCTGCCGTCAAAGTGCATCGTGCCAGGAGCGAAGGTCGGAATCAGTGAGTGGGGCACACGGCTGCGATGCCGAGTCCCTTGTCCTCAATGTCAAGCCAATGAGATCAGGGTTCTCGCAAGAACGGGTTTACCTGCCTCTTTTTTGATACTACTTCGCATACGTGAAGTGCCACCAATCGGAAACAGCGCCTTTGTTTCCCAGCGCATCGATTGCCCAAACTCGCCAGCGACCCGGTTGTGCCCCGACAAAATTGAAAATGTAACGGTTAGTGAAAACCTCATCTTTCCATGCAGAGCACCCTTCCACTTCTGAGCACCATTTGCCCCCAAAGTAATCGATTTCCACACCGTACTTGGCAGCTCCCAGGACCTTGGACCACTGAAGCGTTGTCGTTAGCAGGTCGTTGCTCAGAGCAGCGCTGTTCTTCGGAGAAAGCTGGACCGGCGCGCCCGGAAACGTCACAACGGGAATCGCCATCGAAGAACGGACAAAAGCCCCATCACCGCTACGCTCTCCGGGCCGACCGCCATCGTTAATGACAGCATAGGCTATGAAGTCGTCTGAACCTGATGTGCGCGTGATACGAGCATACCCTTGGTTTGTCCCCGGAGCATACTGGGCCAGGATGCTGGTGAATTGCAGCCAGCCGAAGGTCCTCAGAATGATTCCGTCAATCGTGCTGACCTTCAGCCCTGTTTCGCCGTCAAACAGTTCAATCGTGAAGCCTGTCGAGAAACCGGTGTTCGCCAAAGCGAGGTTAGTCCGGGTCTCGGAGTCTTGCCTTAATCCAAAGATCCAAGCGCTACTGGGAGGGAAGTCGTATATCGGGCTCACTCCATTGCAAAAGAGGCTAAACTGTCCGCCGCCGCCGCCGCCAGGCGTGGTCGTGCGGCTGCCGAGATAGAGCCCACCCCACGGCGACTCTGTTTGGGTTCCGACCACTGTGCCAGCGTAGTTCACGTCGCCGGGAATGACGCTCAATCCCAGTACCTCGCGGAGATACTCGACAAAAGCAGGAATAATCAGTTGCTGCCCCGGTGCGATATCCACAACCACATTGGCGAAGCCTCGATTCGGGATGGCGTCTGCTACATAGCTCAGAAGGACTTGCTTCCTGACCGGCAAAAGGTTGGTGACGACTAATTCACTCCTGAACCGGCTCGTCTCCACAGCTACGGGCAAAACTTGTCGAGCGGATTCCTTCATCACCGATTCCAGAACGGGAGAGACAAAAGATCCATCCGAAGTGATCTGATCATTAATGACTGCATAGGCGTAGTAAGGCGCACGGCCACTGACACGTTCAATCCGAACGTAGCCATTGGCCAGCGCCAATCCATTAGCACTCAGGATCGAGGAGATCTGCTTGAAGCCGCCCGGCGAGAGCGCTTCGTCTGGCAGCACTTTCTCGATTGCTCCGGAGCCGCCAGAGAACACCGTCAAACGAAGCACAATGTCACCCTGCTGTGGCGAACCCGCGTTCTGGAGAGCGACATTGGTGCGATCCGTTGCACTCTGCCGTAATCCAAAGAGATAAGAGGGCTCCGACAGCGTGTCTGCCAGCGGGATGCCGGGATAGGCCAAGCCCGCGCGGCCTTCCGGAACGCTGGTTGTCGTACGAACCGTCACTGCTGCCTCTGAGTTTGAGCTTTGAACAGCCAGGGTTCCACCGCGGTCACCCGCATCGGGAATCGGCAATCCGATCGACTTCAGGTAGTCAATGGCATCCGGAATGACACGCTGGCGTCCGGCTGGCAGCAAGTCGGTCGCTGAACCGCCTGCTCCCCCGCCGAATGCCGGCGTGTAGGTAAATCGAAGTGTGGACGCTTCGGCGCCGGGGTTCGTGAGCGTCAATTCGGACGAGTAAAAGGAACCATTAGCGCCGGCAGAAGAGAGAACAATCGGGACGAACTGAGTGATCCCGGCGGAAGCGGAAGGGGCGATTGCTAGCGGCGTCGCACATTCCGACAGCTTCGTGATATACGCATCGGTAGGACCCCCGCGAACTGGTTGGAGAGCATTCACCGTGGCATAATCTGCGTTCACGCTATCCGCCCGATACACGTTGCCCAAGCTGTCTACGGCATCAGCGCTCGTACACAGCGAGTACACGTTCCCCGCCGCATCGGCTCCGATCCGATAGAAAGGTCGAGCTTTCGGGTAAGGGATGCCGGTGGAATCGAACGCAGGAAAGAGATCTCGATCTCCTGTATAAACGATGCCATTGAGGTCGCTGACAATGCGTCGGTTCCTGAAGTGGTAAGTCGAGAAAACTAACGCAGAACCCGCTGGATTCAGCTTGGCCACGAAACCATCGTCACCACCACATTGCCCTGGGCCACGAGGGCCAGCGCCTTGGTAGTTGCTCCTGACGGCATTTTTTAGTGGGAAGTCGTTCGAACTGGTCTCTCCGGCAACATAGGCACTCCCGTCAGAATCGACGGCGACTGCCAGTCCACGGTCATTTCCGTTCCCGCCCAGAAGTGTCGAGTAGACCAGTTCCCCAGCGGGATTCAGCTTTGTCACAAAAGCGTCCACCGGGAAGGAGCCCCCGCCGATGGCACTGCAATAGCCCCCGCCGGGGTTTGCCTGGATAGGATCCCTGGTGGGAAAGCTGGTCGACAGGGTTTCTCCAGTCACGTAAGCATTGCCCGAGTTATCCACGGCGATGCCGCGACCGATCGTGGTGGGATAGCCGGTGAGAGTCCTCTGATAGACCATTTTCCCCGCGGGATCGAGCTTCACGATGAAGGCCTGGTTACTATCCAGAGAGCCGGTCACGTAGGCGTTGCCAGACGAGTCTACAGCAATGGCCTGTCCGGAATCATTGCCCGTCCCGCCAAAGTAGGTAGAGTAGACGAACGCAGAACCCGCTGGATTGATCTTGGCAATGAACGCGTCGGTGCAGCCTCCGAGCGAACCTAGAGTGCAGTTGGGTTGCAGGCCATTGGCAGTCGGAAAATCACGCGAAAAACTCTGACCGGTAACGTAGGCATTCCCGGCGGTGTCCGCAGCGATAGCGTTGACATACTCCGCCTCCCGGCCGCCCAGGTAGGTGGCATAAACCACCGGATCGATGACGAGGGGCTGGTTCGGATCGTAGGTGCCCAGCTTGAAGGTGACACAGTGGTTGTCCCTGACGTCATAGCCTCCGGAAATCTCGCGGTTGCCAGAGTTGGTCTGCTGATAAATTGACGGCTTTTGCAGCCGGATTTGGTCTTGCTTCATGTGAACAAGCAGATCGCCTGCAGCAGTGAGCTCGAGCTTGTCTGCACCATCAAAACTCAGCTCAATGGGCGACGGATCCGAGTGCGGGGCAACAATGAAGTCGTATTCCAGCATCCGCTGATTGCCGTAGAAAACTAGATCTACTCCCGGGTACACGCTGTGGTATTTGACTCTGGCAAAGGAGGGGACATCGGTCTGCCACTTTGCAGGGTCAGGACCAAGGAAGTAGTGAGTCCGTGTCGGGAGTTCATCGACTCCCACCACCACGGCGCGAGGATTGCTTCCAGTGAGCCTGATCCGCAATGCAGATGATTCTCGTTGCGCTGTTTTCGGAGGAAGCGCACGGGCTGACTCCGCTCGCGTGACATCTCCCAGCGGCGTCGACCCGGCGTGCTCCTTTGGCAGTTGCAGCACGGCTTCCGTTGAAGTCAAAAAGAGGCTGTATTCGTCTGCCCTGGATACGAATTTGACTTGGTGATCTGCTTGTCCTAGATTGGCTTCGAAACTGAGAGGCACTTGAGCGTAGGGCTTAGGCAAGGGAAGTGTTTCCGAATGGGAAGCGGCACGCTGGCCATTCTGCAAAGCGATCCATCTCGAATCAGGCGACCGTCTCGAGACGGGAGTTGCATTTGTTCCAGCAACCAGAATGCAGGGCACAAGCAGCAGGGTGAGTCCTGACCTCATATTGGCCTCCTCCGGGAAATCCATATCCTCGCCTTAGCAAGGTAGCTGCCACAGCAAAACGATTGACGGCATTGAGAATTTCGGAACTTTCCTGGGACCCATGCCAGCAAAAGCAGGCAGCAGGAGCAAACCAGGTGCCGGGCGGCGCGGCGCTTTCGGTGTTCGTCGGCTGCCGGCGCTAGCAGATCAGGGTCACGATCCGATGTTGCCGGTGGTCAGAGGGGCAGGCATTCTCCCAGGGAGTTCACCGCCTGGGTCAGCAAGACAGCGATCTGCGGTCGCCCAGAAGAACTCTCTACGGGAGTACTTGGGTGTGGAAGCGGCGTGATGCACTAGAGGATTACGGCACTTGAACAGATTCCAGGCAGGGATGGCCTTCTGAGCGGCAGGAGTTCCTATCAAGAGTTGCTTGGCTCGCCAGGGCCTTCATGGTGAATGCTTCGGTCGTCAAGGCGCTTGCCGGCGTCGCTGTCACAAGGGTCTGAGCCGCGCATCATGAAGCGGTCGCGGCTCACTCACTGGAAGCGCTTCCACCCGCTTCCCTCCATCGCGGGCAGAAAGAGCTGCGGGTGCAGAATCTCGGCGAGAATCTGCAGTGTCTCGACGACACGAGGGCCGGGACGATTGAAGTACTGATTTCCATCGGTCAGGTAGATTCGCTGATTCCGGACAGCGCGAAGGCGGCTCCAGTCAGGGCGCTCCGTCAGCCAGTACATTTCCTTTGTTGTCCTCTCAAGGTCGAATCCGCAGGGCAAAACGACTATGACCTCAGGATCTCTGCGACACAGTTCGTCCCAGGTCATCCAAGGAGAATGCCGACCCGCGTCACCGAAGAGGTTCACGCCGCCAGCCATTTCCACCAGCTCAGGAACCCAGTTGCCGCCAGCCATGAGAGGTTCCAGCCATTCGATGCAGGCGACTGTGGGTTTAGTGCCGCCTCGGGGAATCGTATCGGCCAGGGAGCGCATACGCGATTGCTGCTTGGCGATCACTTCTATCCCACGATCGGGAATGGCGAGTGCATCGGCCACCTGCTGGATGTCTTTCCAAATATCTGCCAGCGCGTTCGGTTGAAGAGAAACAACCTTTGGCCGGCAACTGAGACGCCGCGCCATCGCCATTTCGACGTCCTTCAAACTGACTGCGCAAACCTCGCATTGGGACTGAGTGATGATGTGGGTGGGCTGCAACCGTTCGAGCTCTCGATCATCGACGTCATACACCGAAAGCGCCTCGCGGAGGGTCTCCTTCACTAAGCCGTCGATTTCGCGGCTGTTACCTGAAACCTGGAACTTTGGTCCGGTGCAAACAGGGAGTGACACAACAGAAGCAGGGAAATCGCACTCATGTGACCGTCCAACCAGGAATTCTTCCATTCCCAGGGTGTGCACAATTTCCGTGGCACTGGCAATAAGGGAGACGATGCGCATGGCTGGTGCTCGGTGCTCCCGGACCTTGGTTTCGACCTTCAAGCCTAGAAGACGTCGGCGAATACGAACCCATCGCGCTCGAGCACTTCCCCGACGGCAACACCGAGGGGCCACCGGAACATGGGTCCGGCATAGGCAAACGAATGGAATTCACCATTCTCACCACAGGGATCAATTCCTTCGGGTAAGTCTGCGAGCAACTGCTCATCAAATTCTCGGCCGGCAAACTTCGGCTCCAGGCGTCGAGGATCGATGCACGTCAGCTTGGCACGCAACCCCGATGCAATCATCGTTCGGGCCAGCGTGGCCGTTGGCAGCTCCCACAAAGGAAACAGAGGCTCCAAACCGGTTCCTTGAAGCTGCTTCTCGCGGTATTGACGAATGTCGCGCAAGAACAGATCGCCGAAGGCCACAGCCTGGATGCCATCTCGTTGAGCCTGCGAGCACACACCACCCAGGATCTCTTCGTACTGCTGGTTCGAGCAAGGCCACGGCAGAGACGCGACCTGCAGCGGCAAGCCTGCGGCTTCTGCCTGCGCTTCCAGCAAGGTGCGGCGCACGGCGTGCATGGCAACACGGTCGAATGCTTCATTCAGCGTGGTCAGCAGACCGACGATCTCCAAAACCGGATCCTGCCTCAGAACCTGCAGCGACCAGGCACTGTCTTTGCCACTACTCCACGAGAGTAAGACTCGCTTCGTCATCGTGAGCACATTTCTAAATGTTGTCGTCTATGCCTTCACATTCGGATCCCACAAGGTTTCGGGCACATTCATTTCCTGGCTGACCCAGCGGCTCCAGACAAAAAAGGCATCACCCAGTCGATTTAGATATCGAACGGACTCGCCCGGCACAGCTTCTTCTTTGGCCAAAGCGACGCAGAGTCGCTCAGCGCGGCGGCAGACCGTGCGACACACATGAAGATCGACGTTCAGCCGGCAGCCGCCGGGCAGCACAAACGATCTGAGTGCCGGCAAATCCTCGTTGACCGAGTCCATCTCGCGCTCGAGCCGGGCAATGTCGTCATCGGTGATGCGAGGTTGGTTGGGATGAACATCTTCCGGCAGTGTAGCCAGAATCGATCCGAGATTGAACAGCTCGTGTTGTACCCGCGTGAGAGTGCCGATGAGCGGCAACAAACCTGGATGCGCGTTGACCGCTTCGCGAGCGGTCTGGCAGGCAGTTCCGACAAAAGCATTCAGTTCGTCCGCTGTGCCATAAGCCTCGATCCTGAGGGAGTTTTTCGACACCTGCTGCCCTCCCGCCAGCCGCGTCTGACCTGCGTCTCCGTGCCGCGTGTAGACCCGGTTAATGGTCACCTTCGGCTTGTTGAAGCGCGGCATTTCGAACCTCCGTGCCAGTTTTTAGAATCGTCGTGAATTCGCGCGAATTCTGACGCTCGGAGGTTAGCCTGTCAATTCAAAACCGGACGGCAAAGAGTGGCTATGAGCGCTTCTTCCGACCACTGCTGCTACTCCCTTTGAATCCGCGCGGCTACAAGCGACGGCCGGCTTTCTGTTTGCCGGCGCGTTCATGTTAGAATGCGGCTTCCCGCTCAAAACGATGGCCCAGTGCGATTCAACGTTAACCGAGGAGGACTGAACAATGCAGAGGCACTGCTGGAGTGCAATCTTTACTTTGTGTCTGCTGATTTCCGCTTTGCCATTGCAGGCGCAGATGCTTACGTTTTCCCGCGAACAGTTAATCAAGTTTACAGAGAAGAATCCCTATGACCGGTTTCCAGACGGAAGGCCAAAGGTACCGGATGCAGTCCTGGAAAAGGTGAAGGGACTTTCAGCCGAGGAGGCTTGGGGCGTCCTCTCGGCAGCCAAGTACAACAACCAGTTTGCCGGTGGATTCCGGCTGTTGCATCCCGGAAAGAAGCTTGTAGGGCGAGCCTTCACGGCCCAGTTCATGCCGGCACGTCCAGATGTCGCCGACGTGGTTACTGCAGATGGCAAGGCCAAAGGCTGGCTGCGCGGCAGCAATCAATGGGTGATTGATCTGCTGCAGCCGGGCGATGTTGTTGTGGTCGATCTCTTCGGCAAGATAGAAGGGGGAACTTTTGTCGGAGACAACCTGGCTGCCGCAATTTATGCTGCCACCAAGACGGGCTTTATCATTGATGGGGCAATTCGAGACCTCGAAGGCATCTACCCACTTGACATGGCGGGGTACTTCCGGGGTGTCCATCCCACACCCATTGCCAACGTCATGCTCACCGGCATCAACACTCCGGTCCGCATCGGCGAAACCACGGTGATGCCCGGTGACGTGGTGCTTGGCGACCGCGAAGGAGTTTACTTCATTCCACCTCACCTGGTGGAGGAGGTCGTGAACAGAGCCGACATCACGCATATTCACGATGAGTGGACGAAGGACAAATTCATGACGGGCAAGTACAAGTCCAGCGAACTCTACGGCTCGCCTACCGATGCGACGCTGAAGCAGGAATACGAAGATTATCTGAAGCAAAAGCTGGGCGCGGCGAGGTATGAGGAATACAAGAAGAGCCAGAAAAGGTAGGCGGGGCCTCTACGCCAGTTTAATCCTATGTTAAGCATCCTCTGGGATACTCGAGGCTATTTCTTCTGGCTGATGGTGATTTCGCTGGGTTGCTGGACTCTGGAAAGACTGACTCCTTGGAGGCCTCAACAGCGGGCGTTTCGAGACCAGATTGGACAAGACTTCTTTTGGCTCGTCTTCAACGGCCACTACGCCGGCATTCTGCTAGCAACCTTCTCGAGCTGGCTCCTGCAATCTGCCAGTCAATGGATGAGAAGCGAACCAGCATCTGCTATCGCGTCGATCCAGTTGCTGACGGGAGCTCCGCTTTGGGGCCAGTTTGTAGCTTTCTTGGTCGCAAAGGACCTCTTGGAATGGGTCATCCACAACCTGCTGCACCGTGTTCCGTGGCTGTGGGAGTTTCACAAGTTGCACCACAGCATCAAAGATCTCGACTGGATTGGCAACATGCGATTCCACTGGATGGAAATCGCGATTTACCACAGCTTGACCTATCTGCCTTTGATGATGCTTGGCGTCGAGTCGCGAGTCATCCTCTGGATCGCGATTTTCACTACATTGATTGGCCACCTGAACCATTCCAACCTGCGGCTGGATTGGGGAATCTTTCGGTACCTCCTCAACTCTCCCCGCCTTCACGTCTGGCATCATGACGTCGTCTTGCATCAACCTCATGGACAAAACTTCGGTGTCGTGTTCAGCCTGTGGGACTTCCTCTTCGGCACAGCTTATTTCCCAGACAAAGGCCAGCCCGCACGACTGGGTTTTGCAGGAATGGAAAGCTTCCCTGATGGACTTGCCTCAAGATTGGTGTACCCCTTAACCAAGGTCCATGGTCCCAAGCCCAGCGCCCAGGGCTCCAAGTCCTAGCCGGCGTTTGAATGTCTCCGTAGCCAGGAGGTTGAAAGCCGGACTCCGGGCTTTGAACGGGTCCTCATTATCAGAAGGCCTGTGCGGCGAAGAAGCCGCTGGTGTTATCAACAACGCTATAGACGCGCGATATGGCTGCGAGTGGAACATCATTCAAGGAAAGAATCTCGATGGGTCCATAACTGTTGGTGATGCCAAGACTCGTTAGAATGTCGTCTGCGTTGAAAATGCCGTTGGGCGGGATCGTGGTTCCATCGTGCTGGGCCTGCACGCTGCCTGCAATGTTGCGCACAATGATTCGAATCGGCGCAGCGGTTCCTCCCAGGTTGATGACGGTCAGAGTGGATCGAAATTGATTGACATTAGTCGAAGAGGGGATGACGAGGCGCGTGCCTCCCGCCACCAGACTGGTCGCCAGCCCTGGGTCGTCTCCGGTATTGTTAATTACCGTGCTGTAGCCCTGCACGGGCTGGTTCGCGCTCAGGCGAATATGGCCAAGCGTGTTAGAGACGCCACTGGCGCCCGTCAGCGTGCGGTTCGCGTTGTCCAGTTGAACCAGGCCCCGAGCAGGCACATGGACCGTGGTGCTTCCTAAAATCGAGCCGCTGGTGTTGTAGAGATTCACTTGAACGCTGGCCTCAGAATCCCCCAGATTGTTAATTCCCAGGTTCGTTCGAAAGGTGGTCGTGTCGTGACTGATCGGCACGACTCCATTGTTGCTTCCCCCGCCTGCATCCTGCGCCTCAAAGAAACCGCTGGTTCCTGAGGTCACGCTGTAGACCCGCGAAGTCGCGACAAGGGATACCGAGTTCAGCGACGTCACCTCCAAGGGTCCGAATAAGCCACCGACGCCAAGGGCCGCATGAATATCATCGCTGCTGAAGAAACCGTTGGGTTCGACCGACTGGATGATCTCTTTCCGGATGGTTCCCGCTGTGTCGCGCAGCCGCAGCCGCACTTGCGCCGCCACATTACCGACGTTCTGAACAACGACTGACGAGCGAAACTGATTGACGGAAGTGGTCGAGGGAATCAGAAGATTGACAGCACCAACGAATTTCCCCAGCTGAAGGCTAGGATCGTCCGAGGTGTTATCGATCTGCGAGGCAAAACTCGCAAGGGGTTGGTCCGAAGTGACGACGACCGCACCTGACAAATCATTCAATTGAGTCGGGCTCAGGCCTCGAACGAAACTGATGACATTGTTGAGCTGGACAAGCCCCCCAACCGGCACGGTTGTGGTTCGCGAGGCGATGGCAGCGCCATTTGCCCCGTAAAGTGCCACGGTCGCTTGCGCTGGGGCGTTCGAAGGATTGGCCAAACCGAGGTTGGTGCGGAACCGGGCAGTGTCCACGACCAATGGGAAGAACTGCTTCGCCTCGCTGCCGCTGATTTGATAGGTAGCAGCGTTCGGATTGAATCGGAAAACAACAACCCTTCCCGGAAACAAGCTGTTCTGATTGAAGCTGAACTGGGCCGCTGCATTGCGAGCCGCGTTCTGGAGGCCAACTGTCGCACTGATGCCGCGCGCGCGTGGCCCTTCCAGAGTCTTGTACTGCAAAGCAATGTCATTACTGCCTTCAAACAGAATGGCTTGGAAGCTGACGCGGCCGTCAAGCGAGCTGCCATTTTCATCGAGGATGCTGAGGTTCTGCCAATCGATAACCCAGCGCCGGTCCGGTGCCGTCCCGAGAAGGCGCGTCGACACAGCGCTGTCGGACCGTTGCAGAATGAGGTCATCGAAGAAAGCTGCGATCAAGCTGGACGGAAGCGTTCCGGTGCTGCCATCCGCTCTTGTCACAGTAGTCCCGGGCAGGGAACCGTTTTGGAACTCCACCGGCGACACAGCAAAGGACAGCCAGCCGTTAGTTGTGACCTGAAGGCGTGCGCCTGCCAGGAATGGAGATCCAAAAAGCGCAAAATCGAACGGCAAGGTCAATTGGGCCGAATCGTCGTCAATACTGCTCAGAAAGTCGACAGTGGTTCCACCGGATGCAGCGGAGGCTTCGACGTACTGAAACTGGGTTTCTGCCCGGTTGTTACTGGGTTTAGGCGGCGTCACTGTAAACGCTGGGCCCGTGGTCTGTTGATCGAAGATCGACACCACGATCGGTCCCGTTGAAGCGCCGAAGGGAACGAGGACTACGATCCGTGTTTCCGTTGCTGAAACAAGAGTTCCCAAGGCCCCATTGAACCGTACAGCTATATTGGAGAGTGATGTGCTGAAGTTGCTGCCTGTAAGGGTGACGACAGTGGTTGGAGGCCCTGAAACCGGCTCTATGGAACTCACAGTCGGCGCCGGCGCTACCGAAAGGAAGGCGCCGCTCAAACCGCCGCTCGTGCCATCAGCATTGACGGCGAGCAACGTAAGCGGGCCTGGCGGGTTCGGTGCGGTCGTACCCGTCAATGTCGTGGAGTTCAGAACCGAAGCCTCCGCCAGCGGCATCCCTGCCAGAAAAGCCTCCATTCCGGCCCTAAAATTGGCGCCAGTGATCGTAACGCGTGTTCCTCCGGAGTAAGATCCGGTCGCGGGCGAAATGGAAGACAACGTTGGTGCGGGTCCGGTGATGACCAAGCCACCACTCAAGGCAGAGGTGGCATCGTTGCGCCTCACAAAGAGCGTTCTGACACCCAGCGAGGCAGCCCCGTCTGCCGTGGCAGTCACCCGAGCCGTGCTGCCACTCGAGAAATCCGGGATGGACAGGCTGACCGCAGATCCCAGCACCTGAAAGCTAACGCCGTCGACAATCCCATCCCCACGCGCGTTGAACGACACGCCGGCGCCCTGTGCGACCCGAACCCCCAGGCTGGGGCTGGTAAGGTTCAGCGGTGAGGCGGGCGCAGGGAATACGGCGATGTTGATTTCCTGAAGGATGCTGCCTGCGGCCACTTGGATCGTCTGCCGCTGGGCCGGATTGAGTGTGTCTCCCAGAAAGGTCGTCGTGAAATTGATGTTGACGGTTGAATTGAACTGGCCGCCAATCTCTGCTTCTGTCACCGGGCCGTCAAGGGGTTCTGCGTACAACGAATAGGACCCGGGCTGAAGACCTGTGAGTTGAAAGGTTCCATCGCGCTCTGTCAGAGTGGAAACTACGGCGTTCCCTTCGGCATCGATTACCACCACATGCGCCCCAAAAACAGGTGAACCTGCGTTGGCCACGCGGCCCCTCAAGCCGCCAGTGCTGTTTAGGAAGGCCGCCTCAGGATAGAGAACAGAGGCGCCCATGATGTCGTCGCTCTTCAGGGCACGCGGAAAGAGCGACCCTCGAGCTCCGAACGGATTCATTGTGGCCGAGACGATCGATGTATGGTCGAGACCCAGGAAATGTCCAATCTCATGCGTGGCAATCGCCTGAATGTCAAACGCGCCCGCGCGTCCGTCAGTTGCAAAAGGGATGGCCGTGTTCGACGGATTAAACAGGATGTCTGCATCCCGGAGGCCGCCCTGCGAAGAAGAGAGAGTGACGGCGATCGTGCCCGAACCGAAAGAAAAACTCGTGTCCTGAAACGAAATGAGGTTCACTCCGTCCACGCCGCCTCGTTGAATCTCAGTCGTACCGTCGTAGCGAAATGCAATTGTCGAGGTCGGGATGCTCTGCCAGGTATCGAACGCCTTTTGGATGGCGATAAACTCGCTGCCATTTCCAAGACCGGGCAACCCTCCTGCATGGATGCGGTAGGAAACCGGCAGAGTCGGCCAGCGCGGACCCGATCCGATGCGCACATAGGCCAACGTGCCGGGGGCGATAAGATTACACGCAATACACGCCAGCAAGCATGCCGTGCGACCGGCCCATTTCCGCTTTTTGCTTTGCGACATCAGCATCGGATAACAAGTCACCTCGCTGCCTCGAGAAGATAACGAATGCGATCTGTGAGCGGCTTCAGCAGCATCCGCGAGGGTTTCTCCTGATGTGACAGCTGGCGTGTCGCCGGATCGTAAAGCTCAAGACCGGAAAGCGAATGGACGACTTCGCTTTCTCCGGTCAGACGGTTCCTGAGGATTCGGAACTTGCCCTGAGACATCCCAAGCGGTTGCCAGTTGCCATTCCTGGAAGGTTCAAGAAAGAGCAGCACGTCTTCCTCAGGCCGAAACTCTGGCATGCCAGAAACCGTTTGAGTGATGCCGTCCAGGGTGCCACCCACAGTGACCACGCTGACGAAACCGTCTGACGAGCCCTTTAGCGGCTCGCTGACAGCAAAGCGTGACGTAGTGAGGATGAGCGTATTGCTGTCGTTCCAGCGGCTATCGGTCGACAGACATTTGCCAACCACGATCCGTCCGGACTTTTGAACCAGATCCTCCAAAGTGAACTTCTCAACAGTTGTCGGGAAGACCGCAGAAGGCCAGGTCAACACCAGGACGAAAAACAAAAGAGATGTTGCTCTCCGAAAGAAGGATGCAGGCGCGCTAAGCATGGAGATCCTCCGACAAAGGCTGGCAGTTTTCGGTCCACCTAGCATCTTCCGATGAGGTTCCGGGCAGGCGGGTTTGTTGGGTACCTAAGAACACTTCTCAAAAGCCCCTCAGAAGCGCGGAAGTCTTGTCAAAATAAGGGAGCTGCTGGCAATTGGGTTGGAAAGCACGAGAACAAAATACCGCCGATGGGACGCCCCCAGATCTGGTGAGGTTGGCAGGCTGGTTGCAGGAATGTGCCCCACAGGAACAGTTCCGGAACTCCCAGTGCAACAAACCCATTCAGGAGCCCACCGCCAGTTTTCGCTTCCGAGCCGCCGTTTTCAAAATGTACTGGACCGCATCGGGAGTCTGACAACCGGTTTCTCCGTGATCAACCTCGACTTTGCCGATCCTCCTGGCGGTAGCGATGGCCTGAGCCTGAAGGCTTGCGTTGCGGATTCCAATGGCAATGAGAGCATTGTTCATCGCATGACGGACGCGGTTTTTGCTGGCGTGAGTATTCCGCTCATTGATCGCCAAGCGAGCCTCAAAGAAGTCATCCGCAAGCTCCCGGTTCTTCATAGCGAGGCAGGCAAGCGGATTCCAGCCAGCTTGCGCTGTCCATTCGTCCGTTGCTCGGCTCCATGATTCCATTTTCTGAAGCGCCAACAGCGACCGGCTGACAAGCCCAGAGAAAGCGTCGACGACCACGTAGTTGCCAAGTTCCTTGGCCCAGGCATCGAGGTCCCGTGAAGTCATCTGTTCCGGGTCAGCGATCTTGGCGGCCAGCACCTGCGCGTCATGGTTGCACGTGGTCCAAAGTCGCACGGCGACCTCATGATCCACCTTGATCTTCTTCTTGAGGCTATCCAGGTTCGCAAAGCTCACCCCGAACATCTCGTTAGTGACACCGTGACGGCGATACACCTTCCGATTCTGGTCAGTCCCTGCAGTCGTCAACGCTTGAATGGCTTCCTCAAAGTTCATCCGCTCCCGCCTGGTTCGGATCGAAACACTGAATTCAGAAACGACTTCACCCCTTCGGGTCCGGAAAGCTGCAACCAGAGAGTGTTCTCCCCAGCCTCCCATCGCAGTTCGAAATCTAGAAACGGGCAGCAGATCCGCTCTAGCAGGATGAACTCCGCCACTTCGAGAATCGTCAGCGAATCGGCCGGCAGCCGAACGGCATAACCCGTGGTCCGCTCCTGCGTCTCCAGGCGGGAACGCAGCATCTTGCTCAGCAAGAATTGCTCACGCGCCCGTTGGACTTCGCCCAACTGGCCTAGATTGCAGGCAATCGGTTGACGGGAATCCATCATCGGGCTGTCTTCCAGTGCGCGAATGAGAGTGCCGGTTACCGGACAACAGCTCATGGCCGCGCGAGAGCAACGAGACCGGCAAACGAACGCTTAGCCGACGCACCCTGCCGGGTTGTCAAAGGCGCAGGCCTTTTTCTAGCCAGCTCCACTGTGCATCCGCGGACCTGGAGCCTGAGAAGAGATGATCTCCGCCTCATCCGCCACCAATTCCTGCCAGCGAACTCTTACTTCCTCAGCAGCAGCAATCTCGCCAGCCAGCCGTAGAAATACCTTGTAATGGCCGAACTCCGAAGACCAAAGGCTCCGGTAAAACTGGGCCAGTTCCGAATCCACACACAGGCGCGACAACACCTCAAAGCGCTCGCAGGAACGTGCCTCGATTAACGCCGAGACTAAGAGACGATCAACCAGTTCTCCTGTCCCAGCCCCTTTGCGAACCAGCTTTCGCAGCTCGCCCGCATAGGGATTCTGATGAAGCCTCTCCAGCTTGCCTCCCCGCTGCGACAACAGTCGCACAACTGAATAAAGATGGGCGGTTTCGTCCCGGGCTATGGCAGCCAAAGTGACCACCCAGTCGTCTGGGCAAAGGGGTTCAGGCCAGCGGTTCAACAACTCGAGCGCGTTGGAAGCAGCCTTCTTCTCCAGGTAGGCATGGTCACTCAACAGCGACAAGGGATCAGCGAGAGCTCGTTCAGCCCAGGAATCTGGCGTGCTATATCGCAAGGGAAGTGTGAGAACGGACGCTTGCGAGTTCATTTGCGAGATGGAATGACCGGCACGCTCGGGTGACACGACGACAGGCATTATATGGATTTGGCCCAGGGAGTCACGGCCGGGAATGCCCGGCCAATGGCTTGATTTACATTCTGACCGTGTCCCGCTGCCTCCAGAAATCAGTTCCGAAGCACTCACCCGCGCCAGTCTCCTTACCACACCTATTCGAATTCGATCATCTCGAGTTCCGCCACTGCTCCATTCTGAATCTGGAAGGCTCTAACCTGAGGTGAATGCGGCTCCGCGAGGGAGATGATCAAGTAGGCACAATCAGGATAGAAAGACTCCTCGATATCGATCCGCGAGGGACGCGCCTCTGACGAGGGGTGGGAATGGTAGATTCCCAGGTGCCTCTCATTCGAAGCCCGCAGATCTTTGAAAAACTGAAACAGTTCCCGAGGGTCCATGGCATATCGCACGGGACTATGGAGTAGGTTGTTCATCGGGCGGTGGTGAGTGATGAGCTCGGTTTCCCCTGCCAGCAGTCCGCAGCACTCTAATGGTGCCTGAACCAATGCATGATTGATGATGGCTTGCAGGACTGGCTTCTTGATGCGAACAACGTCCATAACAAGAAAGGCCAGTCCGGAGAGATTGTCTCCCGAAGACTGGCCCGACCAAACCGGAAGTAGAGTGGAGTGAAAAAGCGGCTATTCTGCCATTTTTCTTCGCAAAAAAGCCGGAACCTCGAGGTCGTCTTTGTTATAAACACTGGCCACCTGAGGCTCTGGTGCCGGCATTACGGTCACTGCACCGTTGCCCTTAGCACCAGCGACAGCCACACGCTGAAGCGGTTCCGGGCGCACCTCAATGGGACGCGTTTCCACAGGCCGTGTTTCCACTCTCAATGGAGGAGCCTCAACCGCAGGCTGGGCGTCCGCCTTGTCGAAACCGGTAGCAATCACCGTAATCTTGATCTCGTCTGCCATGTCTTCGTCCAAGACAGTGCCGAAGATGATATTGGCTTCCTCATCGGCCGCGCGTTGAATGATCTTAGCCGCCTCATCCACCTCGTGCATTCCAAGACGGCCTGAACCCGTGATGTTCATCAAGACACCGCGCGCGCCCTGGATAGAGGCCTCTTCGAGCAAAGGAGAGGAGATGGCTTTCTGCGCCGCTTCGACTGCCCGGTTTTCGCCGCGGGCAGTTCCCGTGCCCATCATGGCCATCCCCATGCCTTGCATGATCGCCTTGACATCCGCAAAGTCGACGTTGACGACACCAGGGATCTGAATAATGTCCGATATGCCCTGGACGCCCTGGCGCAGAATGTCGTCAGCGATGCGGAAGGCATCCTGCAAACTGGTGCCGCGCTGGACCGTCTGAAGCAGTCGCTCGTTGGGGATGGTGATCACCGTGTCTACACACTCTCTCAACTCCGCCAGACCTTGTTCGGCCTGCAGCCGACGCTTCTTGCCTTCGAAACCGAACGGCTTGGTAACCACTGCCACGGTCAGAGCTCCCAGTTCTGCCGCCAGACTGGCAATAATGGGTGCCGCGCCGGTGCCTGTGCCGCCACCCAGACCGGCAGTAACAAACACCATGTCAGCTCCCTCGAGCTTGTCAATAATGAGCTCGGTATCTTCGAGAGCGGCTTTGCGGCCTACTTCAGGATTCGCGCCTGCTCCCAGACCGTTGGTCAGCTTCTGGCCGATTTGAATCTTTGCCGGCGCATTTGACATCTTCAGTGCCTGCAGATCTGTGTTGATGACGATGAACTCAACACCCTTGACCTGGGCGGCGATCATCCGGTTGATGGCGTTGCTGCCTCCGCCACCCACGCCGATGACTTTGATCACGGCGCCATTAGGGGGGCCTTCCTCCAACAGGTACTTGACGCTTTGGTTTGCAGTTTCTAGTCTCATCGACCACTCCTTAATCTTTGTAGGCCTTCAGCCCCCAGCCGAAAGCCAAGCCCCCCGAAACAATGTAGTAATTCACCACGCCTGTGCCCGAAAATCCAACAATGGCGCGGCTTTCCAGCCAACAGCACCCAATCCGGCTTGTCGTGTAGCTCTCAAGCACAAGATAAGGTGTGAAAATCAAAAACTCAAGGGAAAAATGCACAAGATTTTGTGTTTTCTGAAAGACAGCCAAGGCGGAGCCGGATTGGTCGAGAGCTCAGCTGGAAATCGTCCGAAACTGGCCGGGGCTGCCCTTCCTGAAGTTTGCTCGGCTCATGGTTGAGCCGAGGGCTTCAGGTTCTCGACAAGAGCCGAGGCCATGGTTTTTGCCACGGCACGGCTTCGCTGGGAGATAGTCCAGGCGGTGACCCGCCATGCGTTCAAGGATTGACTACGTTTTGCGGCTTTCCAGCCAGGAAGGCTTTGGTGTTGTCCACGGCAAGTGCCATGAGGCGGGATCGGGCTTCTTCAGTCGCCCAGGAGATATGCGGGGTCACCAGGCAATTTTTGGCCGACAGCAACGGGTTGCTGGCAGATGGCGGCTCAACGGAAAGCACATCGACAGCCGCGCCCGCAAGCTTGCCCGAGTTCAAGGCATCCGCCAGATCCTGGTCAACAATCAGCGGACCACGCGAATTGTTGAGCAGAAAAGCCGAGGGCTTCATCAGTGCCAGCCGCCGGCTGTTCATCAATCCCTGGGTTTCCGGAAAGAGCGGGCAGTGCAGGCTAACCACATCCGACTCCTTGAGCAACTCTTCCAGCCCCGCCCACCGAAAGCCATCATAGTTCGGTGGATTTGTCTGAACACTGTCATGGGCAATGACTCGCATACCCATCGCATTGGCGATCTTGCCAACCTCTCTGCCGATGCGCCCAAACCCGACGATGCCCATGGTCTTCCCCGCCAGTTCAACCAGCGGCGACTTCCAGAAACACCAGTCCTTATTGTTTGTCCACTCGCCGCCCCTGGCGGCGTCGCTGTGCAGCCGGACGTTGTGGCACAACTCCAGCAAGAGCGCAAAAGCGAATTGAGCCACAGAGGCCGTCCCATAGGTTGGAATATTCGACACGGGAATGCCCAGCTCCTTTGCAGCTTTGACATCAACAATGTTGTAGCCAGTAGCCAGCACTCCAATGTAACGAAGGCTCTTCGACTGCTTGAGCGTCTCAGCAGTTAATGGTGTCTTGTTGGTGAGCAGCAGTTCTGCTCCCTGAACCCGCTGCAGAATGAGCGACGCATCCGTCCGATCGTATACCTCCAAACTTCCGAGTTGTTCGAAGCCCTTCCAGTTGAGGTCCCCGGGATTGAGCGTGTATCCATCCAGCACAACGATCTTCATATTTGGGCGTCTCCGTGGGTAAGAATTGTCAATCTGCAAAAAGATGCCTCTGGCCGCCCAGCTCTGGCTCTGCAGGCGCGTATCATATAGTGGGCAGGTGGCCGCGGGCAGAGAAAATTGAGCCGGTAGCCTCAGACTGCGAGAGGGCATGCCCAACGCTGGCGTCCGTAGTTAACCTTCAAGCATTTCGACTATGGTTCCGTCAGCTGTGACCGGCCAGCGCCTGTTTGGGTTCAAGTGGTCTAGTGATGCCCGGCAAGGCCTCCGCACGCAACGGGTAACTCGAGCCACTGGCGCGCCGGCATCCTAGGACATTCGGTTCTTGATCCAGGAAATTCCCTTGGAGAAGAAACTCCCGTTGGCCTGGGCTCTGGCCCAGCGTTGAGTGTGAGTGCGGTAGCCATACAATACCAAACCAATAGCTGTGGAATAAGCAGGGTTGGTCAGCGCTCCGCCCATCTTGCCGATACCGGCAGGCACCCCCAGACGGACAGGCAGATCGAAAACATGCTCGGCCACGTCCATCACACCTTCCAGAAGCACCGTCCCTCCCGTCAGCACCACACCTCCACCGACGGACTTCTCAAGGCCAGCCTGTTTGATATCTTCCTCCACCAGGCTGAAGATCTCTTCCACTCTCGGCTGAATGATTTCGCAAAGGATCTTCCTGCTGATCGACTTGGGCTGCCGGCCACCGACGCTGGGGACTTCAAACGAAACGTCCTCCTGGATGCACATGGAGCAGGCACAGCCATAGTGCCGCTTGATCTTCTCGGCTTCCGGAATGGTGGTGCGCAAGCCGACCGCGATGTCGTTGGTGATCTGATCTCCGCCTAATGGCAAAATGGAAGTGTGCCGGATGGCACCTTGGGTGTAAACCCCAACGTCCGTTGTGCCGCCACCAATGTCGACCAAGGCAATACCCAGTTCTTTGTCATCTACCGTTAGCGTGCTTTCTGCCGAAGCCAGCTGCTGCAGGACAGTGTCGGCGACAATAATGCCGCTACGGTTCACGGCTGTGACGATGTTTTGAGCCGCAGTCGTTGAACTCGTAACGATGTGGCAGTTCACTTCGAGGCGCGTGCCAAGCAGTCCTAACGGGTCGCCAATGCCGTCCTGTCCATCCACCACGAACTCCTGTGGCAGCACGTGCACGATCTCGCGGTCGGTAGGCAACGAGACGGCTTTGGCCGTCTCGATCACGCGACGAATGTCCTCCTTGCCGATCTCCCGGTTGTGTCCGTTAACCGCAACCGCACCACGGCTGTTGAAGCTCTTGATGTGAACTCCCGACAGTCCGACAAAAACGGATTCAACCGCAGCCCCTGCCCCCTTTTCTGCATCCTCGACTGCTTTCTTGATGGAACTGACGGCGGCGTCAAGGTTTACCACAACTCCTTTCCGCAGCCCCTTCGACTCTGAAGCTCCCATGCCGGCCACTTCCAGTTGCTGGCTGTCCATCACCTCACAGATGACGGCGCAGGTCTTGGTAGTCCCTACGTCGAGCCCCACGACATACTTGTTCTTCTTGGCCAACTTCTCCTCCGCTCACCCCGAATCACGAAGTGGATTATAGCTGAAGGCCCGCAGGGGTGCTACTGAGTCTGGAGACGGGAGTTTGGAGACTGTGGAGAGCGCTCCCAGAGCGTTGACAAGCTGCTAACGTAACCCAGCGGGTCGCCCGTCGGAAGACAACCTTCCATGTCCTCCGGGTCCTGGGCTCACTGACCTGAGCTGGATGCGATCCTTTCATTGGCCGCGTTGATGAGCACCTGGTTTTCGAAACGCAGATCCACGGAGTCGAGCAGGGGGTACTTCTGTTTGATCTCACGGCTCATCGCCAGGTAACGCCGGAATCGCTCCTGAAATTGGTCGCCGCCCAGATGGACCAGCACGGTGTCTTCGTTAAGAACTACGGACACACTGCCAGCATCCTGCAAATGAATCTCGGAAACATCTTTGCTCAGGCCCGCGCTGTTTTCATCTAGTGCCTTCATCAGCGCACGGTACAAGGCGATGCGCTTCTTGTTCCTTGCCAGGACCTCGGTTTCAAAGCCTGCCTCCAATCCGATCAGCACCGGGAAGTCGAATCCGCCGAGGTTTTCACCCTTGCTGTCGAGCAGCATTGCGTCTTCATCCACCAGCAGCGTCGTACGGTCCATTCGCGCAAAAGCAATGGGTGTCCGTTCTGACAGCTCGATAATCAGCCTGTCTGGCAAGACCCTGCGCACCGTCGCCATCTTCACCCAGGGCAGCACCTCCACGGACTTGCGCAACTGGTCCAGATCCAAAGCAATCAGGTTAATGTCCTGCTCCTCAATTTCGCGGAGTCTCAGCAGGATCTGGCTTTCCGAAACATGACGAAGCCCGTGGATTTCTTTGATTGTGATGTCGAACTTTGGCGAACGCAGCAGGTAGCTGCGGAAAAAGAGAATCGAAGCCAAAAGAACGACAAACAGGAGAACAGCGGCTCCTATCCTGAATCCAAGGAGGACCCGCTCCTTGAGGGTTCGAGGCTTCTTGTGCTCCATCGCCCTTTGCTGTCCTAGCATGGGTCTGGAGCGTGTTGATAAGAATTGTGTCAGATCTCGTTCCATGTGTCCTTCCGTGAGGTTGACCGCGTCAAGGCTCAAGATATTTAAGGGTCAAGAACAGAGGTTGTCTCTGCTGCGAGGTCTCCCTTTTTGCATTGTTTTTCGAACCTCGCGCTTTCCTTTCTTCACTTGCCCCGCTTGCAGACGCTGCAGCATCTCATCACCCACCTTCCATATATTTCCGGCTCCCATCGTGACTAACAGGTCGCCGGGCTTGAGCTCGGGCGTGAGAATGGTGGCGATGTCATCCAAACTTCCGATGTAGCGGGCGTTTTTGTGTCCGTGGGTTTTGATAGCGTCCACGAGACGCTCCGAGGTGACGGCGGCCAGCGGTTCTTCACCTGCCGCATAGATGTCGGAAACCACCAGTACATCCGCCTGGTAAAACGATCGTGCAAAATCTTCAAAACAGTACTGGGTGCGGGAGTACCGATGCGGTTGAAACACGACCACGATGCGATGGTTTCCCAACTGGCGTGCGGCATCCAGCGTTGCCTTGATCTCCGTAGGGTGGTGCCCGTAATCGTCAATCACCGTAATACCATTGACCTGCCCCTTGACTTGAAAGCGCCGGTCTGCGCCGCGGAAATTCTCCAGTGCGGTGCGCAATCTTTCCACAGGAATACCTAGATCAAGCCCAACGGCTACGGCAGCGGTCGCATTCAAAATATTGTGACGCCCTGGGATGCCTAGCCGAAACTCTCCCAGCATGTCGCCTCGAAAACGGAGCTGGTAGCGCGAGTGAAAGCCCTCAGGAACAGGGTTTAGGATGTTCAGATCCGCCTGGCCGCTAAAGCCATAGCTGATAATGCGGCGTCGGATGCGAGGGATGATCGACTGCAGGTTCGTCTCATCCAGGCAGAGCACAACTGCGCCGTAGAAAGGCACTTTGTTGACAAAGCGGACAAAGGTATCTTTCAGGTCTTCGAGGCCCTCGTAACTCTCCATGTGGTCTTCATCGATGTTGGTGACAATCGCCACCGTCGGCGAGAGCAGAAGAAACGAGCGGTCGCTTTCGTCCGCTTCCACGACCATGAAGTCGCCAGTCCCCAGCTTGGCATTGCTGCCGAAGGCATTGAGACGTCCGCCCACGACAACGGTCGGGTCCATGCCCGCTTCCTGCAACACCACCGCAACCATTGAGGTTGTTGTGGTCTTGCCGTGCGTTCCGGCAACGGTAATGCCGTACTTCATTCGCATCAGTTCGGCCAGCATCTCCGCTCGTGGAATAATCGGAACCTGTCGACGTTGCGCTTCGATCACCTCGGGATTATCTGGCTTGACGGCGGATGAAGTCACCACGACATCCACGGCTTCCAAATGCCCAGCACAATGCCCCTCGAAGATTCTGGCGCCCAGCGACACAAGCCGTTGCGTTGCGGAAGACAGCTTGAGGTCTGATCCGCTGACGGAATAGCCTCGGTTCAACAGAACCTCAGCGATACCGCTCATGCCAATGCCGCCGATACCGACGAAATGAATTTTCTGGATCTTCTTGAACATGGCAGAACTTCTATCACGATCGCATCCGCGCGGGAGTCCCACGCCCAGCGGAGACCTGTGAGTGTCGCAGGCTGACAGTATTCAACACGCCGTGGTTCGACTTCTCCGCGTCGCTGCTCAGCACAAGCTCCTTCCTCGTGCAAAGGTCTCAGGAATCTCTCCTCCACCCAGCCAGCTCTTCGACGATGTCCACAATCCGCGCCGTTGCATCGGGGCGGCCCAGGCGCTGGCTGTTTTGCCCCAACTGTCGCAGGGCCTCGGGTTGCCTCTCATAAAACAGCAGCCGCTCGGCCAGGCGGGCTCCTGTGAGTTCTTGCTGCAGAATCATTTCAGCCGCGCCTGCTTGAACCAGGGCCTCGGCGTTCTTTCTTTGATGATCGTCTGCGGCCTGCGGAAATGGCACAAGAATCGCAGCCTTCCCAGACACTGTAATCTCCGCAAGCGTTGTGGCGCCCGAGCGGCACACGAGCAATTCAGCTTTGGCAAATTGTTTGGGCATGTCGTTGAAGAAAGCGCGCACATCAGCAACGACTCCGGCGGCTTGATAGGCTTCCGAAACCCTTGCATAGTCCCGTTCGCCGGTCTGATGAATCATTCGAAAGCCTTGCAGCCTGGATCCGAGGATCTTCAGTGCATCAACGGCCGCTTGATTGATCGCCTGCGCTCCTTGACTCCCTCCAGTAATCAGCACCGTGAGCCGTCGTTCCTGAAGCGGAACCGTTTCCTGCCTTCCCTCTGGAATCGACAAGGCGCCGGGCTCTGAAGAACCCATCGCGGCAAATTCAGAGCGCACGGGATTGCCAGTGAGAATGCTCTTCGCCCCGAAATACCCTTCACACTCCTTGAAAGCTGTTGCAACGCGGCGCACAAACCGAGCTAACAACCGGTTGGTCAAGCCGGGCAGCGCATTCTGCTCCTGAAGCATCGCCGGAATACCCATCCAAGCAGCCATCAGCACGGGTGGACCCGAGGAATAGCCGCCCACACCAAGGACGACGTCGGGACTGAATCGTCGGAGAATGAGGCGTGATTCCCACAAACTTCTCGGAACGGCCATGAGGCTCTTGAGACGCTTCAGTCCCCGAGTTCCTTTCAAGCCGGAAACCGAAATGGTCTCGAGCCGGTAACCTTCAGACGGGACAATCTTCTTCTCAAGACCCAGTTCAGTGCCGACAAACAGAACCTCTGCGCCTGGATGCCGTCGTTTAATCTCGTGGGCAATGGCAATTCCAGGAAAGATGTGGCCTCCTGTGCCGCCGCCGGCAATCATGACGCGGAGCTGTCTGGCGTGATCTGTCATGCATTCGCCGGGTACAAGTTCGCAACCACCGGCATAGGCCAGGGGATTCTGACTCAACAATGGCTCCTAGCGGAGGACTTCCACATCTGGCAAATTCAGTAGCGTCGACCGTGACAGTGCGATCTCGCTACGCTTCTCTTCCTTGTTGCGAGATGTTCAGCAATATGCCGACACCGAGCAGGCTGATGAGCAAAGAAGACCCGCCAGAGCTGATGAATGGCAGCGGAATCCCCTTGGTCGGCAGCAGGCTCATCACGACGCTCATGTTGATAAATGCCTGGCAGACCACCATCATCGTCAGTCCTATGCCGAGGTACCTGCCAAACGGGTCCGGCGAACGCAACGATAACCTTAACCCGCGCCACAAAAAGATCACAAACAACAAGAGCACGGTGAGGGTTCCTATTAAGCCACGTTCTTCTCCGATCACGGCAAAAATGAAGTCGGTGTGCGGCTCAGGCAAGTAAAATAACTTCTGTTTCCCTTCCATCAAGCCCACGCCGAACAGACCGCCGGAGCCCAGTGCGATGAGCGATTGTGTGATCTGAAACCCGCCGCCAAGAGGATCTCCCCAGGGATTGAGGAAAACCAGCACCCGCTTCCAGCGGTAGGGAAAAAAATAGATGAGGCAAAACAGCGCTGGAATAGCGGATAGCAAAAGTGCTCCCATATACTGATAGTGTAACCCCGCAGTGAACAGGACAATAATGGCCACCGTGGCAAGACAGAACGAAGTGCCCAAGTCCGGCTCGGCGACAATCAAGCTGACAAACAGCAGCACGACCACCAGGCAAGGCAGCAGAGAGTGGCGGAGATCGTTGATCAGCCCTGTTCGCTTCTCCAGGAAGAACGCCAGAAATCCCACCACAAAAAGCTTGCTCAGTTCGGAAGGCTGAAAGGACAGAAGCCCCAGGCGGATCCAGCGATGCGTATTGTGGTTTTTGTCCAGGAAGAACACCGATATTAGTAATATCGCGCACAGAAACAATCCGGTAAATATCAGCAACGGCCGGCGGTATTGGTGGTAGTCAATGTGCATCAGTAACGACATGGCCGCCAGCCCCACTAGCGCCCAGATGCCTTGCCTCACCAGAAAGTAAATGGGATCGTGGAACTTCTCGTCGGCCATCACCGCTGAGGCGCTGAATACCATGATCACGCCGCCCAAGACGAGAGCCACGGTGACCCCGAACAGCCATTTGTCGGTACTCACTTTTATGGCCATACGATTTGCCTCTTTCTCTCGGCTTGATTCTCGAGGTTTAACGTTCCGGCCTTCGAACTTTGAACCTATCTCTCGCCTCTCGCCAACCGGGCCACTGAAGCTTTGAATTCCCTTCCCCGATGCTCGTAGTTCTGAAACATGTCGAAACTGGCGCAGGCTGGCGCCAGCAACACCGTATCGCCCACGGCAGCCTGCTTGAATGACAGTTGCACCGCGTCGTCTATGCTGCTGGCGTCCGTTATTGGAGCTGTGCCTTCCAGTTGCAGGCGAATTTTTTCGCGTGCTTCGCCCAATAACACCAAACGCTTGACCCGTTTCCGGACGAGCAGCGACAGATCCCGAAAATTGCCGCCCTTGTCTCTTCCGCCCAGAATCAGAATCAAGCCAGACTCGAACGCCTCCACAGCCTTGATTGTGGCATCGACATTCGTCGCCTTCGAATCGTTGTAGAACCACACGCCAGCGATTTCTGCGACGGGTTCCAAACGGTGTTCCACAGCCTTGAAATTCTGAACTGCCCGCGCAATTCGGTCCGAGGGGACTCCTGCAAGGTGCGCTGTAGAGATCGCCGCTGCAACATTTTCCAGATTGTGCTGCCCCTTCAAGGGCACCGAGTGGCGTGGGAGAATTGTCTGCCTGGAATCACCGATCCGGAGAAGCATCTGTTCTCCGTCGCAGCCAACACCTCGCGTCACCTCTCTGTATCCACTAAACCAGAACACCTCGGAACGAACCTCTGATGCAACAGCAGCCAGGCGGGGGTCCTCTGCGTTTAGCACAGCGAAGTCGCCGCCCGTTTGGTTCCGAAAGATGTTGAATTTTGCCTGAGCGTATTCGTCGAGCGATCGATAACGGTCCAGGTGGTCGGGCGTGATGTTGAGTATCACGGCAATATCCGGACGAAAGGCAGGCACAGCTTCCAGTTGAAAACTGCTCAGCTCCACGACATTCCATGACTCTGTCCGGGACGACTCGACCAGTGAAATCAGGGGCGTGCCAATGTTGCCCCCAACCTGGACAGTGAATCCCCCTGTCCGCAAAATCTCGCCGACCAGAGTTGTTGTCGTTGTCTTGCCATTAGTGCCAGTGATCGCGATCACTCGGCCCTGCAAATAGCGAGAGGCCAGCTCAATCTCACTGATGATTTCTATTCCCGCCTGCTTGGCACGCTCCAAGGCAGGGATGCTCAGCGGCACACCCGGGCTCACGATAATCAGGTCGGATTGGAGAAAGCGCTCCACAGTGTGGCCGCCGGTCTCACACTGGACTGAATGCTCGGCTAACAGGCGCAGCTCGGTGTCCAGGCCCGCGGCTGGACGGTTATCGGAAACAGTGACGCGAGCACCGCGTTTGGAGAGAAACTCCGCCGTTGCCAACCCACTGCGGGCCATTCCGACCACCAAGATTGATCTGTCTGCCAGGTTTCGATTCACACGTGGAACAATCGACTTTCTGCGATCTGCAATCAACAGCCAGTTCCCAGCTGGCAGCTCTTCAGAAGTTGCCAGGGCTGAACCGAAGTTAGAAGCGCAACGCCAGCGAGCGGCAAGTCTGAGTTGACCTGATCGCTATCTCAGCTTCAAGGTTGTGAGGCTGAACAAGGCAAAGATCAGAGCCACGATCCAGAAACGCACGACCACTTTGCTTTCCTTCCAGCCCAACAGCTCAAAGTGGTGGTGCAGCGGCGCCATCTTGAAGACACGCTTGCCGCGGAGCTTGAACGAGCTCACCTGAATCATCACGGAGAGCCCTTCCAGAACGAAAACGCCACCGATGGAAACTAGTAGGATCTCCTGCTTAATGATCACCGCGATGGTCCCTATGGCGCCGCCCAATGCCAGCGATCCCACGTCTCCCATGAAGACCTCTGCCGGATGACTGTTGTACCAAAGGAAACCCAGCGAGGCGCCCACCAGCGCACCGCAAAAGATTGTGGCGTCGGCAACTTGCGGCAGATGCTGAATGTCGAGATAGCCTGCAAAGCGTCCGTGGCCGGTAGCGTAGGTCAGAACTGTCAGTGCGCTGCTGGCAATAATGACGCAGCCGATTGCCAGTCCATCCAGGCCATCTGTGAGGTTGACTGTGTTCGAGGAGCCCACGATGACAATTGAAATGAACAGCAAGAATGGGAAAAACGCCACCAAATAGAGATAGGGGGAGCTTAATAACCCTTCCAGCACCAGGCTCGGAGTAAACTGCTTGAAAAACGGGACGATTAGATTGGTCTTGTAAAGTCCCACCATCTTCATCCAAACGAGAGCCAGTCCAAGACCGAAGCTGAGACTGAACTGCAGAGCTAACTTCGTTCGACCAGTGAGTCCGAGGCTGCGCTTCCGCACAATCTTGATGTAATCGTCTGCGAAGCCAATGACGCCAAATCCCAGGATTGCCGCCAAGAGCACCCAAATGAAGGGGTTTTTGAGGTTCGCCCAGAGAAGTGTGGGCAGCACAGTGCTCACAACTATCAGGATGCCGCCCATGGTCGGCGTTCCAGCTTTCACCTGATGATGGGAAGGCCCTTCCTCACGGATTTGCTGTCCAATCTGGAAGAGCGTCAGGCGCTCGATAAGCCAGGGTCCCATGATGAGTCCGAGAGCGAGTGCCGTCAGACTGGCATAGGCCGTGCGGAACGTGACGTACTGAAAAACGTTGAGCACCGAGTAGCTCGGATAGGCCTGATACAGCCATTCATAGAGCAGGTGGTAGAGCATTCTGAATCACGATTCTGGAGCCGACGTGGAGTTTAGATGCTGTGAAACACATTCCTCATCGAGTAGGTAAACCTCGTCGTTCACATTGATTTGATCGCGTGGTCGCGCCGCAGGATCTCAATGACCTTTTCCGTCTTCACACCACGCGAGCCTTTCACAACAATAAAGTCTCCACACCTGACCTGACGCGTCAGCCATTCGCCGGCTGTTGCAGAATCTGCAAAGAACGGGGAGACAGCAACTGGGTATCCCGCCTGCCGAGCTAACTGGCTAATTTCTGCTGCGAGCCCTTGAACAGCCGCTATTACGTCGATCCTGGCGGCGGCCGCCTGTCTGCCGCAGTCACGATGAAACTCTTGTGCCTTGGGTCCTAACTCCAGCATTTCCCCAACGACCAGAAGTTTTCTCTGGAATCCAGAAATGGCTTTCGCGAACCGAATCACGGCGTCCATGGCGGCAGGGTTGGAGTTATAGCTATCATTGAGGACCGCAAAACCTTCCTGAAACCGAAGGATCTCTCCTCGGCCAGAAGCCGGCTTCAGGCTGCGCAAATTCTCGTTGATGGTTTCAAACCCGACGCCAAGGTGATGTGCGACCGCGATTGCCGGAAGCGCATTCGAGATGTTGTGCGCACCAATTAGCGGGACCCGCAGCAGGTGCCCCTTGGACTTGTAATCCAGCCGGAATTCGCTGCCTTCCAGTCCGCGAATATGGATCTCGCTGGCCTTATAGGTAGCGGGGGCATCTACCCCAAAGGTCAATACTTTGCCGGGAAATGCTCTTCCGAACTTGCGGACATGGACATCGTCGTTGTTCAGCACCGCGACTCCCCCTGCTGGTAGGGTTTCGACCAATTCTCGCTTTGCCAGGGCGATCCCCTGAATCGACTTGAAGTTCTCGAGATGCACGGGTCGCACGTTCGTGACAACTCCAACGTCCGGTTGTGCGATGCGGCTCAGCCGGGCAATTTCTCCAGAACGTGACATGCCCAGCTCAAGCACAGCCACTTCGTGCTCTTCCCGAAGACTCAAGATGGAAAGTGGAAGGCCATAGTCGTTGTTGAAGTTCCCGCCTGTCTTGAAGACGCGGTAACGCGCCTGCAGCAGCAAACTGGCAATCTCCTTGGTGGTCGTTTTTCCGGCGCTGCCTGTGATGCCGATGACCGGTCGTCCCCATTTGTGCCGGGCATAGGCCGCCAGCTGCTGCAATGCCAATAGAGTGTTGTCAACACTCAGGACCGGCCAGTCCCGCGCGGCCGGCATTGGAGTGCCGGCGCAAGCCACAACCAGAGCAGCTCCTCTCTGGACAGCTTCTGGGATGAATTGGTGTCCATCGAAGTTCGGGCCCTTGATTGCAAAAAAACACTCTCCTGGCGAGATCGTCCGTGAGTCGATGGAGTATCCGGACGGCACGACGCCGTTGCCGGCTGTGTGCCGCGCGGCCTGGATGGCATCGGCGATCTCCGCACCACTCAGCTTCACTGCACTGCTCCCAATTCGTGCAAGGCTTGGCGGGCTTCTTCACGATCGTCAAAGTGAATCGTTCGGCTCCCCAAAACCTGGTAAGTCTCGTGCCCTTTCCCAGCCAGGACAACCACGTCGCCGGAGCGGGCCTGACGGAGTATTTTCCGGATCGCTTTGCCACGATCAGGCTCTACTTCGTATCGCGGCGGACGGTGTTCAAAACCCGACTCTATGTCCTCCAGGATCTTCATCGGATCTTCGCCTCGGGGATTGTCAGACGTAATCCAGCAGAAATCACTCCATGTCTCGGCCACCTGAGCCATCGCCGGTCGCTTGCCCCGGTCTCGTTCTCCCCCGCAACCAAACAGCACCAGCAGGCGCCCGGGTTGGAGTTCCCGGGCAGTCTCGAGAATTTTTTCCAGTGCGTCGGGCGTGTGCGCATAGTCCACAAACACACGAAAAGGCTGTCCACAGTCCACCGATTCGAAACGTCCCGGAACTGGCGCACATCCCTCGATTCCCTGTTTGATGGCCGCTGCTGGAATACCCAAGTCGTGCGCGACGCCAACAGCCGCTAGAATATTTGAAAGGTTGTGCTTCCCCATGAGCCTTGTCTGAAGGTCCATTTCACCGCTTGGCGTTTGGAGGTGCAACCACAGGCCAGGCTTGGCCACGCGGGAGTGCAAGATCTGAAAATCAGCGGCATGCTGAGTTGAGTATGTCAGACAACGCCCTGCGCAAACCTCTTCGAGACGAGCGCCGTAAAGGTCGTCGCGGTTGATGAGGGACTGGCGTGGCGGATTCAGACCTGTCCCAAGAAAGAGCTGTCGCTTCGCCTCAAAATAGTTTTCCAGGGTCTGGTGAAAGTCCAGATGGTCCTGACTCAGATTCGTGAAAACCGCGGAACGGAATTGGCAGGCATGGACCCGCTGCATCGCCAGCGCGTGTGATGAAACTTCCATCACCACGAAACGGCAGCCCTCCCGCGCAAAATCTGCAAACAACGCTTGCAGATCCAGGCTCTCTGGCGTCGTCCGCTGTGCAGGAACTCTGCCTTCCGGGCCACGATATTCAATCGTGCTGATGACGCCCACCTTCTCCCCCGCGGCCGAAATCACAGCCTCAAGCAAATAGGTCGTGGAGGTCTTGCCGTTGGTGCCAGTAATCCCAATCAGGTTGATTTGCTTGGTGGGCTGGCCGTAGAAGTTCGCAGCTGCCATCGCCAACGCTTGCCGTGCATGGACGACCTGCACCCAGCAACCGCCAAACCCCGTTCGGCCCCTGATTTCAGAAACGACGGCCACGGCGCCGCGCTGCACGGCTTGATTGACAAAGAGGTTGCCGTCCGTCTTCTCTCCTTTTATGGCCGCAAACAGAAAATCGGAGTTCACCTTGCGGGAGTCGTAGGCAAGGCCCGCTATCTCCAAAGCCGGCAACTGCGTGTCGGAGGCTCGAACCACATCCTGGAGGAGAGTGAGAAGTTGCATGGAGGCATCTTCGGGAGCAGAGCCATGACCTGCCGCCGCTTCCCCACTTGTGGCTTGATCCTGGCGGTCCCGGAAGGCACATTAAACGCGACTTGAACTCGAAGCAAGCTCGGACTCGTTTGCGGCAGTCCTTCTAGATCCTAGGATCGACGGCTGAGCTTGACCATCACTTTCGCTCCCGGCTCTACGCGCGATGCCGGAGCCGGCGATTGTTCGATAACCAACCCGGAACCCAATGCTTCCGTCTGCAAACCCAGTTTTGAAATTTCCGCGACAGCCATCCGCAGAGACTTGCCGCGTACGTCCGGAACTTCGACGGCAGCGACATAGCTCAACCCTGCCGCGGCTGTTGCCGGGATCTCTGGCCCGCCAAAGGATGGAGCGTTCGCTCTTGGCTTTGGCGATACTACCGATTGCACCTCGACCGCTTCTCCTTCCCAACTCGGGTCCACCGGCTCAAACTCGTCCTGGGCCAGGTCTTGCACCACCTTCTGGCGGCGCTTGGCTAACTGCGCAACGGTCAACTCCTGGTCCGGCGAGATGGCCAGATAGCGCAAGGCTCTTTCGGCGATGCTTCTGAAGACCGGCGCAGCAACCTCTCCTCCATAATAGCGTCCTCGCGGTTCGTCAATCGTTACCACGACGGCAAGCGCCGGGCGTTCCGCAGGCGCAAATCCCACGAACGAAGCAATAAAGCGTGAATGGGAGTATTGACCATTGGGATCAATTTTCTGGGCCGTGCCGGTCTTCCCGGCAGCACTGAAGCCTTCGAGCTGGGAGCCCTTGCCCGTTCCCTTCTTCAGAACGCCTGTCAACATGTCCGTGATCTCAGCCGTCGTCCTGCTGCTCAGGACACGCACCCGCGTTCCGTCCTGCTCGAAACTGGCCTTCTCGATCAAACCAGAGCGGGTCTTTTGGACGACACGCGGCCTCACACGGTAACCGCCGTTGGCAATGGCGCTCACGGCTGTCACCAACTGGAGTGGCGTTACACCGATGCCCTGCCCCATCGCAATGTTGGCCAGAGTCACCGTCGGCCATTGTGAGGCAGGGCGCAACAAGCCTTTGGCTTCACCCGGCAGCTCCAGATTGGTTGCGGCGCCAAAACCAAACGCGCGGATGTAGCGCTCGAAGCGCTCTTTGCCGATGCGGAACCCCAGCTGGACGGCACCCACGTTGCTGGAGTAGGCAACGACTTCACGTACCGGCAGAACGCCGTAGGGCTTGTGATCTCGAATGCGATGCTTGCCCACAACAATCGCACCGTTCATGCAGTCAATCGGCTCGTCAGGCCGCGTCAGGCGTTCTTCCAGAGCAGTGGCTGCCGTGAAAATCTTGAAAGTGGAGCCTGGCTCGTAGATCGAGAGAATGGCCCGGTTCTTCCAGTGTTCGGGTGAATACTTCTGATAGTAGTTCGGATTGAACGTGGGATAGCTCGCCATTGCCAGGATGTCACCGGAATATGGCTCCATGATGATTGCCGTCCCGCCCAGAGCATTCGATTTCCTCACCTGGTCTGCCAGTTCCTGCTCCACAAGGTATTGAAGCGTCTGGTCTATGGTCAGGACAAGGTCCTCGCCGGGTTCCGGCACCTTCTCCACGCTGCTGAACGAGCGCTTGCGAGCATCGGCGTGCAGCAGAACCTTCCCGGGAGTGCCTCCAATCCTCTTCTGATAGGCAAATTCGAGTCCGCCCAGCCCCTCGTTATCCATGCCCACGTAGCCGAGCATGTGGGCTGCCAGCTCGCGATTAGGATAATACCGCTTGCTCTCTTTCTCAAACGAGACCCCAGACAGATTGAGGGCTTTCACTCGAGCCACTTCCGGGTAATCCACCTTGCGTTTGATCCAGGTGAAACCCCGCGTGCCCTTCAAACGCGCGAGAACATCCTGCCGCCGCAGATTCAGCGCTCGGGCGAGTTGCTCTGCAGCTCGGTTCTTGTCGGCAACCTCCGAACCAATCGCAAATATGGAATCGACGCTGACGCTGATGGCGAGTTCCCGGCCGTGGCGGTCGAGAATGGTTCCACGTTGCGGGCTGATCTCAAAGGAGCGGCTCTGCTGTCGCCGTGCACGGGCGCTCAGCCCCGCATACTGGAAGATCTGCAGACTGACAAGTCTGACGACCAACAAAAAGGTCCAAACGAGAAAGAGGGCACTGAGAAGAAAAACTCGCCCGAGGAACGGATCCTTTGGTTTTGCAGACATGGCGTGAACCCGATTCGAGTCCGGCTGAACCTCGCTAATCCCACGAAAATCCTCTCGAGCGTGAGGTAGTCGGCGGGAATAATGCCGAAGATGCTTCGCAACCACGACGAAGCAACGAGATTCGTCACGGTTCATCCTCCATTTGCCTGCTTTCCCCTACGCCTAACGAACAATGAGGAACGGAAAATGAACGGTGGCGAATGCCCTGTCCCCGCAGACATTCCTATCCCGGAACCCACTCCAACAGGGTATCGAGACGGAACATGCCTACCGGATGGCCTGCAGTCTGGCCGACATCGGCTCTCCCAATTTGTCTGATCGTGCAACCATGGTTGCCGCCGGCTCTTTTGGAAATGGCGTTGTGAGGACCACTATTTGATCGTGCTCTGGATCGCAAAGACCGAGCTTGCGAGCAATCAGGTCAATCCGCTGGGGACTGCGCAAGGAGGCACGTTCCAGCTTCAATTGATGGTTCTCTTCTGAGAGCTGGCTCATTTCTCTTTTCAGCACTTCGCTCTCATAACCGTCGCGAATGATTTCAAAATGCTGCCAGGCCAAAAACAGAAAGATGAGGAGGCAAAAGAAACCCAGGAACATCAGCCACAGGCATTCCTTGGTCCGCCGGTAGTCAACTTCCTGGGTCAATCGGGTATTATCGATCTGCTTGACGATGTAAATCTCCGTCATGGCTTCCTCCTCATTCAGCCCAGACTTGCTCGCAGCGCGCTGGTCAAATCAGATCTTTTCCGCCACCCGCAGCTTGGCACTCCGAGAGCGCGGGTTTCGCTCCATTTCTTCTTGCGAGGGAACGACCGGCTTTTTCGTTATCAGCCGCAACAACTTCCGGTGGCTGCAGCGGCACTCAGGAATCCCGGGGGGACAAATACAATCCTGACTGAGCGACCGGAAGGTCTCTTTGACCAAGCGGTCCTCCAAGGAGTGAAAGCTGATGACCGCGATGCGTCCCCGGCTTGCCAGTAGTGCTGCCGCAAAACGGATGAACTGCGGTATCGCTTTCAGCTCTTCATTCACAAAAATCCGCAGTGCCTGAAACGTGCGTGTGGCCGGGTGAATCCGCTGATGCCCACGAGCCTTGATGGCCCTGGCCACTACGTCAGCCAGGACCTTAGTGGTGCGGATGGGGCGGGCATGCACAATGGCACGGGCAATACCGCGCGACCGGGTTTCCTCGCCGTAGTTGAAGATCAGGTTTGCCAGATCCCGTTCGGGGTAGTGATTCACGACTTCGCCCGCTGTCAGCGCCAAGTCTTGGTCCATTCGCATGTCGAGCGGACCTTCTTTTTGAAAGCTGAAGCCTCTTTCTGCGGAGTCCAACTGGAGCGAGGAGACTCCCAGATCAGCGAGGATCCCTTGGCAGCCTTCGATATGGCGTTGAACTCCGATTGCATCAAGCTCTGCGAAGTTGGCGTGCACCAGCTGGTACCGACCCCGATACTCCTCCAACCGAATCTCGGCCAAAGATAATGCTTCCGCGTCACGGTCTATTCCGAGCAGCTTCGACCGGCCGCCTCCGGCTTGTAGAATCGCGCTTGCATGGCCGCCTAATCCGACCGTGGCGTCGACAAACAGGCCGCCCTGCTCTGGCTGAAGGAAGCCTAGAATTTCGTCGCACAGAACCGGCTGGTGAACCGAATGGGTTTCAGGGTGAGTCATGTTCCCGCCCCAGGAACGGCTCTGCAGTGGGAAAAAGTGGGACTTCATTGCCGATGCGGTTCTCATAAGCGTGTTGGGCTAGATGCCGAGCCCAGAGAGTTCTCGTGCGTCCTCTTTGCTGAACGGCCGGTTAAGGCGCTTGTTCTTGTAGCTCTCGTCGTTCCAAATGGAGAGGAACCGCATTTTGCCCATCACGTTCACTTCGTCGCGAATCTGAACCGCTTCCCGTAAACGCTGTGGAATGAGAATCCGCCCTTGGTTGTCCATGCTCACTTCGGCGCCGTAGTAGCCGGTAATGTCCATGAAGGTATCGACCGAGCTGTTGGTCATTGGCTGGCTAGCCACTTTTTGCTCGATCCCTTCCCAGACCGGCAGTGGATACAGATTGGCCGAATCGAGCTCAAGGCTGGCGGTAATGAAGAACTTCGTGCCATACTCTTCCTCAATCTTCGAGCGGAACTCGGACGGAAGTTTTAGTCGGCCCTTCTCGTCAACCTTTGCAGAATGACTTCCTCGAAGCATAGGCTACCGCTCGGCTCGGCCCAAGGCGCTTGGAATTCAGCTCCTAAATGAACCAAATCTAGGGAAAGATACCCACTTCAAACCCTTTCCACCCACTCTACTCCACCCGCGGATGATATGAACCTGATATCGACAAAGTCAAGAAAATTTTTAGTGTTTGTTGAGTTTTTTCAGGAAAACTTCTGAGCCGGAAGGAGAAACACTGCTTTTCGCGCGGTCAAGTCCAGCCGAATTCCGAGGCCAGAGCCGAATCTTTAGCGATCTTTCCAAGAAACGGGCTTAATGGATACCCAAAAGTTCTATCTCCGATTTCCGGACCGGGATTGCGCTCGCCGTAGGCCAGGTTCGACGGGACAAAGAGTTGCCATTTGGCTCCGACCTTCATGAGTTGAAGCGCTTCAACCCAGCCAGGGATGACCTGAGTCACCAGGAAACGGGCTGGTTCACTCCGCTTGAATGAGCTGTCGAACTCGCTTCCATCGATCAGCGTACCACGATAGTGAGTGATCACCGTGTCGGTGGATTTCGGAACGGTTCCCGAGCCAGGAACCAGTTCCTTGTACTGCAGCCCGCTTGGCAGGACGACGACGCCATCCTTATGTCTTGTTGTCTGCGAGAAACGCTTCTCCCTCGCGCTTGTTCTTTTCAGCCAGCGTTCGCAAGCCCTCTTGTTGCTTGCCCATCATCTCCTGCGAAAGACATTCATACACTCAGCGATTTCCTTTTCGGTCAAGAGGCGCTTTCCGCCTGAAACCGCATCCTGAATTCCTTTCAGCAGAACGGTGGGATCAATGTCGATCTGTTGATTCTTGAAGCTCTGCCCTATGTCCAAGCCGATGCTGTAACTGACTCGCTCCTTTTGTGTCTTCACAGCCTGCGTCACGACTCTCGAGGGTACCTTGGCAGCGGTTCTCTGCGGCACGCGGGCAGCGGTTTTGCTCGCGGTCTGCGCTTTCGGAGTGACCTTCGGCACCGTCTTCTGCTGAGCTTCAATAGCGTGAGAACGAGACGTCCCTAAGGCGCATAGCACCATGGCGATCAGCGGTTGAGCTTTCATGCAACGGCTCCCCTCCGTGAGCTCGTGACATTCGCAACATCCAGCCGTCCACCCACGAAGTCTTTCCTGACAGCTGATTGCAAACGCAAAGTTCCAGCTTCTCGCGAGTGCCACGATCATATGCGCGGAAAAAATTCAACACAACGGTTGAATCGAACCGATCCTTGCTATAGGCTTTGGCGCGTCGTTGTTGAAGATCCTCAGCAGGCAGAATTGGCGGCGATATGAAGACTGTGGTACTGAATCAGCCGGGTGAGTTCCTGTTGACGCATACCGAACTTCCGGAGGCGCCTCCCCCCGGTCAAGCGACCGTACGGGTGCGGCGAGTGGGTGTGTGCGGGACAGATTTTCATGCCTTCCGGGGGAAGCAGCCTTTTTTTTCTTACCCCCGCATTCTCGGACATGAACTGGGCGTCGAAGTTGTGTCGCTCGGCTCCACGGAGTCAGAGCTTCAACCCGGTGACCTTTGCGCCGTCGAACCCTACCTGAACTGCGGCTCCTGCATCGCCTGCCGCAGAGGCCGCACCAACTGCTGTGTCGAATTGAAGTGCCTGGGGGTTCACACCGACGGTGGCATGCGCGAACTCATCAACCTGCCGCTGAAAAAGTTGCATCGATCACGAACGCTGACGCTGCAACAGCTCGCCCTGGTCGAAACGCTTGGCATCGGCGCACGTGCGGTGGAGCGCGCTACGCTCGAGTGTGGAGAGACGGTGTTGGTCATTGGAGCAGGTCCCATCGGACTTTCCGTGATTGAGTTTGCGCGGCTCGCCGGAGTCCGCATCATCGTGATGGACACCAACGAAGACAGGTTGCAGTTCTGCCAAAGCGGCTTCAAGATTGACTTGGCAATCGAGGCAGGAGAAGGTGCTCTTTCTCGGATCAAAGACTTCACCTCAGGGGACATGCCGGTCGCCGTTTTCGATGCCACAGGCAATCGGCAGTCGATGATGGAGGCCTTCAACCTCGTCGCCAACAGCGGACGGTTGGTGCTGGTAGGCCTCGTGCTGGCAGACATCAGCTTCCACGATCCCGATGCCCACCGACGCGAACTGACATTGCTGTGCAGCCGGAACTCTACCCCCGCGATTTTCAAGCGAATCATTGGGCTGATGGAATCTGGTCAGATAGACACCACACCCTGGATCACGCACCAGGCATCGATCGAAGACATGATCCAGGAGTTTCCATCCTGGATGGACCCCAAGACAAAGGTGCTCAAGGCCATGGTGGCACTCGACAAAGACTAGGTCCTGAGCTGCGTGCTAAGATGTCGGACCCTGTTTCGGGAGTTTGGCTCGTGCACCTCCTTGCTCAGGCAAGGCGAGGAGCGAACTAACGACCTTCTCAGCGGTAATGCCACTGAATTGAACCGGCCAGAGACATTTTTGGCGACACCACACGGAGATACTCTTGAAGGCAGGAATCATCGGCTTCCCTTCGGTCGGGAAAACAACTCTCTTTAAGATCCTGACCAAAGCCCATATCGAAACTGGAAAGTTTTCGGGAGGAAAAGCGGAGGCGCACATCGGTATCGCCACCGTGCCAGACCCGCGTCTGGATGCGCTGGCCGCGCTCTTTACTCCGAAAAAGACAACCCACGCCACAGTCGAATACATTGACGTTGCGGGATTGGTCAAAGGCGACGCCAAGAACGCCGCCCCGTTGGGCAATCTCAAAAATGTTGACGCTCTGGTGAATGTCGTCCGCGCCTTCGAGGACGAGTCCCTTCCTCATTCAGAGGGTCCTATCGATCCGAAACGCGACATCACGAATCTTGAGCTCGAACTGGTGCTCTCCGACCTCTCAATCATCGAAAAACGCACCGAGCGCTTGGCGAAGGACATCAAGAAGGTCAAGAGTCCGGAAAACGAAAAGGAACTGGCACTGCTCGAACAATGCAATAGCTGGCTGGAAACTGAGAAACCGCTCCGGGCGATGGATCTCAGCGAGGAGCAGAGACGAATTCTTCGTGGCTTCACGTTTCTCTCTGAGAAGCCGATTCTCCATGTTCTGAACCTGGCGGACAGTGATGCCACAAAACTTGGCGACATAGTGCGTGCGTACCAGTTGACTGAGCTAGCAGCCCTGTCGAACGTCGGCATCACCGCGGTTTGCGGCAAGGTTGAAGCGGAATTGGTCGAACTCTCCGGCGAAGACGCACAGTCGTTCCTGACCGACTATGGTCTCAAGGAATCTGGTCTGGATCGTCTGATCCGCGTGACCTACGACCTGCTTGGATTGATTTCATTCTTTACCGTCGGCGAAGACGAGTGCCGAGCTTGGACCATCAAGCGGAACACGTCCGCGCTGAAAGCTGCCGGTGTGATCCATTCCGACATTGAGCGATGCTTTATCCGCGCCGAAGTCGTGCATTGCGACAAGCTACTCGAGCTGAAGTCCCTGGCTGCCGCGCGCGAGAAGGCCTGCTTGAAATTGGAAGGAAAGGAATACATCGTGCAGGATGGCGATGTCATCAACTTCCGTCACAGCGGATGAGCGAATAGGCGATTGCAGCCTGGATCATGCTGCTCGAGTCAACCATGAACAGCACACCATACTCGTTTCTTCGGTCTCCTGTTGATCAAGATCCTTACCCAGTTTGGGTAATCAGCAATCGACAATCGCCAATCTAAGAATCGTTCATGCCGTCGCTCACCACCAGCCTGTTCTTCGGAGGTCTCGCTGCTGCTGCCAATTTCTTCGGCGGTCTCATCATCGTCAAAACGGACTGGCACCGGGAGTATCTAAAATATTTTCTCGCCTTCGGTTCCGGTTTTATGCTGGCGGCGGCTTTCCTGGAAATGATCCCTCACAGCATTGAACTGCTGCACGTGTCGCCCGCCTATGTACTCGGCGGATATCTGCTCGTGCATTTGTTTGAACACGGATTCGCCCCGCACTTCCATTTTGGCGAGGAGGTGCACACCGAGGCACATTTGGACCCACACGTCGGGATCTCCGCGCTCGTGGGGCTCATCTCTCATAGTTTCTTCGACGGTGTCGCCATTGCTTCTGGGTTTATTCTCTCCTATGAGCTTGGCATCATTCTGTTTATGGCGGTCATCCTGCACAAACTTCCGGAAGGGTTCACCGTGGCCTCAATCATGATGGCTTCCGGCCGCGGAACGACTTTTTCGCTTCTGGCCGCCGCCGCGTTGGGCGTCGCAACTCTGGCGGGCGTGTTGACCATGGGATTGACAAAAGGGCTGGTCCCCTATGGACTGCCTTTATCGGCGGGAGCAACGATCTATGTTGCTGCCTCCGATCTCATGCCGGAGGTCAATGAAGAGCCTGGTGTTAGGCTTTCCCTCTGCGTCTTCGGAGGCGTTCTTCTCTTCATGGCCACTCGCGCAGCGTTGCATTCGCTTTGAGATCAGCAAAGCTTGTTTCTTCCATTCGAGGGTACGCCCGGCATCCTGAATCTGCCCCTGCACACCGAGCCAGCAACGCCCAAAACCGCGGCATGCGCCTCACAGACTAGGTCAACCGAACGCCACCCAGGACCAATTTTGTTGATGTTCTGATCGTGGAACTTCGGAACCTTTTATGGACTCTTTCCGTAGATCAACTTGGCCGCGATGAGTGTTGGGCAGCGGACCGTCGAGGAGGCGATATGCAAAAATGTCCCTATTGTGCGGAGGAGATTCAGGACGAAGCCATCAAGTGCCGACACTGTGGCTCGAACCTCGATAAATCATCCTGGTCGGGCAAGAGGCTTTTCAGATCGAGAGCCGACCGAAAGCTCGCAGGTATTTCTGGAGGGATGGGAAGCTACCTCGACTGCGACTCAACTCTCATTAGAGTCGGCTGGGTCTTGGCAACGTTTGTTTCGGGGGGCTTGGCCATCCTGGCCTACTTGGTGTTGATTTTCATCATTCCCAATGAAGGCAAAGCAACACAGGGCCAAGCGCATGCGGTTCAGATGTGATGGCCGGGCACGCAACTCGTCCGGAGCGACTTCATTTTTGTCCGCGCACAAGACCCCGCTTGGCCCTTTCCAGGCGAAATTCTTTGTGAAGCGCTCGGATAGCTTCAGGGGTTCGCTTCTCGTCGATGACACAGGTAATGCGGACCTCTGAAGAACTAATGAGGTCAATATTCACCTTCTGCTTGGCGAGGGTCTTGAACATCCGCGCAGCAACCCCAGGAGTGCTCGCAATTCCGGAACCAACGATGGAGACTTCTGCGAGTTGGCCATGAGAGACAATCTCTTTGGCTTTGAGATTCTTTCTCTGCCCCTCCAGAACCTCCACAGCCTGCTTGATAAACTCGCGGCTGACGACGAGGGAAATGTCGTTGAGTCCATCGGAAGCAATGCTTTGAATAATCAAGCGAATATTAATTCCTTTGCTCCCCAAAGCGGAAAAGATCTGGGCAGCAACTCCCGGCCGGTCGGGAATACCGCGAATGGCCACCTTCGCGATGTTGGTATTGCCGGTGACTCCAGTGATGACAACGTTTTCCAATTTTGATGCCTCCATGACGATCGTGCCGGGCGTGTACGAGTAGCTGGGTCTCACGGCGATCGGCACACCAAACTTCATGGCAATCTCAACCGAACGCGGGTGCAGCACCTGCGCACCCGCCCCGGCCAGCTCCACCATTTCCTCATACGAGATGTAATCCAGTTTTTTTGCTTCTGGAACCAGGTTGGGATCGCTGGTATAGACACCGTCCACATCGGTGTAGATCTCGCAGCACCTCGCATCCAGCGCCACAGCCAAGGCTGAAGCTGTCGTGTCAGACCCACCACGGCCCAATGTCGTGATTTCGAAACCGTTGCTGACACCTTGGAAGCCGGCCACGATGACCACATGATCGCTTTCAAGCTGCGAGAGAATGCCCCCAGTGTTGATCCCCTGGATTTTGGCCATCGAGTAGTTGGCATCGGTCATGATACCGCTCTGCAGGCCCGTCATCGAGATGGCCTTGGCGCCGCGCTCCTGGATGGCCATCGACAGCAATGCAATGGAGACTTGTTCACCCGTGGAAAGCAGCATGTCCATTTCGCGTCGCGACGGCTTGCGCGTGATGGCGCGAGCCAGATTGACCAGCCGGTCTGTGCTGTGTCCCATGGCGGAGACCACAATGACCATGTGTGCTCCGGTAGCTTTTGTTTTCAGGATTCGGTCGGCGACGGACTTGATCTTCGTAATGTTGCCGACAGACGTGCCGCCATATTTTTGAACGACGATGTTCATAGGAATTGTCAGTACATCCAGATGGAGCGCTGAGGGCAGCAAGCTTCCGTCAAGCAGCCTTGGCAGGCAATGCTCACACCGCCGAGCGGCACGTTCGATGGCAGCTGACCGTTGAAAGTTCAGATCTCTTCCAGAATCCTCACCCAAGACAGCTCTGCTTCGGGATCGAAGGTCAGCACGAGATCTAAAATCCGGAAGAGCTCGGCATGCGGAATCGCCTGGGTCACCACGGTCAAGCCAAAAGTCGAATTACCAAGGTGCCGCTCCTGAATCAACTCAGAATCGACGGAGAGTACTTCGTGGATCTTTCGGCGCCTTTCGGGGTTTCGCGGACAGCAGGTGACGTAAAAGCGGTAGGATTTTGGGTTTTCCAGCGACGAACGGAAATGAGTCAAGCTTTCAGGGGCGAAGCGCGACCATCCGTTTCGCGGCTTTCCGCAGGATTCGGCAATCTTGCACAAGTCACTCAAAACAGCGCTCGCGGTAGGCAACTCTCCCGCACCCTTGCCAATCAGGATCTGCTTGCCTATGTTTTCGCAGTCGAGACACAGCGCATTGTATTCGTTGCGGGCGCTGGCAAAAACAGAGTTGCGCGGGACAAACATGGGCTCAACTGAAGCAAATCCTATGCCTTCCGCCTCTTCATAAGCAGAGAGCGGTTTGATTACCCAATGGCGCTGGGCAGCGAACTCGAAGTCCCAGGGAGTAAGGAACTCGATCCCACGGATGTCGATTTGAGCTGGGTGGCAATGTTGATTCTTGAGGATACTGACCAGGATAGACAGTTTTTGTCCGGCGTCCTTGCCGCTGACGTCCAGATTCGGGTCTGGCTCCGAGAATCCCAGCTCCTGCGCTTTGGCCAAAGCAGCATGAAAATCTTCACCAGATTCCGTCATTCGGGTGAGGATGAAGTTTGAGGTCCCATTCAAAATCGCATAAACGGAGGTGATGCGGTCCGGAATGACGCCGTTCTTCAGGATCTCAATAATCGGGATGGAGCCTGCCACACTCGCTTCATAGAGGAAGTAGCAGCCACGGGCCGCAGCGAGCTGCTGCAGCTGCTCGCCCCATTCGGACACAACATACTTGTTCGCCGTGACAACATGTTTGCCGGCCCGAAGGGCGCGCTCGAGGCAGCCACGCGCGGGCTCCAAGCCGCCGAGGGCTTCCACAACGATGTCAATCTCCGGATCGTCAACGATGCGTTTGAGGTCGCTGCTGAGAACATGCTCCGGGAGGATAAAGCTGCGGGGCTTGGCGGGATCCCTGACTCCCACCCGCGTGATCTCGAAAGGAACCCGTGAGTGAGCCAGACCCTCTTGAATCAGACGAATCAGACCGCCACCCACGGTGCCAGCGCCCAGAATGCCGACTCGAAACTTCCTTCGTCCTCCAACGTCCACTCTTCCGTCTGGTGACTCCACGTCCAGCATCCCAGCTCCGCCCACCGCGATCCCCTCATCAGAACCTGATTTGATATTTCTCAATCTTTCGCCGCAAAGTGGGTCGCGAGATTCCCAGAAGCTCGCAAACCTTACCCCGGTTGCCACGGGCGAATTTGAGCGCGTTAAGGATATGCTCTTTTTCCATATCGTCAAGCACTTTTATCGGTGAAGAAGGCGACTGCAAGCGCGATTCCACGATTTCATGCATGGCTTCTTGCACGACGTCCGCGGTCAGCAAATCACCAAAATTCCGAACCACAGCGCGCCGCAAAGTATTTTCGAGCTGCCTCACATTGCCGGGCCAGTCGAAGGCTGCCAGCAAGTCCATCGCACGTGTTTCGACACGCAGAATCTCCTTGTGCATTTCTCGATTCAGCTTGTGCAACAGATGATCCACCAGCAACGGGATGTCCTCGGGCCGCTCGCGCAACGGTGGGACGGTGATACGAATGACGTTGAGACGGTAGTACAGGTCCTGGCGAAACTCGTTCCGGGCCACCTGCTCATGCAACGAGCGGTTTGTGGCGCCGATGATGCGCACATCGGTTTTGATCTTCTCGCGACCTCCAACCCTCTCGAACTCGCGTTCCTGCATCACGCGCAGCAGCTTCACTTGCATGTTCAACGACATATCACCGATCTCATCCAATAGCAGGGTTCCCGAGTCGGCAAGCTCGAACTTCCCCAGCTTGCGGTAGCTGGCTCCCGTGAAGGCGCCTTTTTCATGGCCGAAGAGTTCGCTTTCCAGCAGCGTCTCGACGATGGCTGAGCAGTTGAGGGAGATGAACGGCTTGGCTGCGTCGGTGTGGTCGTGGATGGCCCGCGCGATGAGTTCCTTTCCCGTGCCGCTCTCGCCTTCAATCAACACCGTCGTCTTGCTGCTCGAAACAACGCCGATGGTTTTGAAGATCTCCTTCATGGCCCGGCTCTTGCCAACGATGTCGTGGTCTTGAAATCGCTGCGATAGCTGAATGAAATCGCGACCTTTTCGCCGGGCCTCCCGCTTGCGTTTCAAGACCCGCTTGATGGCAGCGTCCAGTTCATCAATCTCAATAGGCTTGTGAATGTACTCGACGGCACCGAGCTGCATCGCACGAACCGTGGTCGGCATGTCGTGAAATGCAGTGATCATGATGACGCTGACATCCGCCGCCGTTTCCTTCAAGCGACGCAGCACCTCGAGGCCGTCCGCATCAGACAAAAAAATATCTAGAATGACGACGTCCCACGGTTCCGACTGAAGCTGTCGAAACCCTTCTTCACCAGACAGTGCGGTGCTCACCTGGTGGCCTTCCTCAGTGAGATAGAGGCTCAGGGATTCGCAAATGGATTTGTCGTCGTCAATGATGAGGACTTTGTGCATGCTGCGGTCTGTATTGTGGTCAGCTCCGCCTTCTCGAACCGGCTCCTGGGTCGGTTAATTCATCCCTTCAGTGGCAGCAACAGGGTGAACTGAGAAAACTTGCCGGCCTGGCTGTCGACGTTTATTTTACCGCCATGCTGCTCCACAATCTTTTTGACGATTGTCAGCCCCAGGCCTGTCCCGTCGCTTCGAGTCGTGTAGAAAGGCTCAAAAATCGAAGCCATTTGCGATGCCGGGATGCCGATTCCATTGTCGGTAAAAGTAACCTTCAGATAATCCTGCCCTTCAGCTCGTGCGCGCCTTGTCGCTACCTGCATCTGGCCGCGCGCGGCCAGCGCCTGAATAGCGTTGAGGTACAAATTCGTAAAGACCTGCATCATTCGCACCAAGTCCATCGTAATCCGCGGCAGATTAGTTCCCAGTCTTTTGGACACGACAATCCGTTTTTCCTCCAGCCGGTCCTGAACCATCAGCAGCGACTTCTCCAGCACTTCGTTGAGATCCTCTTTCGAGAGGTTCAAGTTGAAGGCTCGTGAGTAGTCAAAGATGTCCTGCAGGATCTTCTCCAAATGATCGATCTCGAAATTCGCAATCTGAAGGCGCCGCTGGTCGTTTGGCGAGAGCCCCACTCTTTTCGACAAGATGCGGATGTTCATCTTGATCGATGACAGTGGATTCATGATTTCGTGTGCGATCTGGGTAGAGAGCTTGCCAATAGTAGCCAGGCGTTCCGACTGCAGCAGTTGCTGGCTCAATACTCGAAACTCCGTAATGTCTCGGATAATGCCGAGCGAGCCAGCCACTTCTCCCCGGTCATCGCGCAGAAGAGAAGCGGACAGGCTCGCAAAGATCTTCTTGCCATCCTTGCCAAGGTATTCCACCTCGATGTTCTTCAAACGCCCACGCCGCACCAACTGTCCCATGATCCGCCGGGCCTCATCCCGGCCCTTGGCGTAAAACGGAGTAGCGGACTGCCCCAAAACCTCAGACGCTTTGTATCCGAAGATTTCCTCCGCGCCTTTGCTCCAGAAGCTCAACCGACCTTGCATGTCCGCCGTGGTGATGGCGTCGCTAGAGCTTTCAATCAGCTTTTGGAGAAAGTCCTTGGCCTGTTTGCATTCCTGATAGACTCCTGCTTTTTTCATCGCGTTAGCCAGTTGGTCGGCCATGTTCTCCAGGATTTCTTGATCAATGGCATCGAACGCTCCGGTCTGGTCCGACTCTACATTGATGACACCAGCCACTTCAGAGCCTGCCTTGATGGGCACACAGAGCTCTGCACGCGTGTGTTTGCGGCCGCGAGCGTATCGCGAGTCTCTAGAGACATCGTTGGAGAGAATGCTTTCGCCGCTCTTGGCAACGGTGCCGATGATGCCTTCGCCGATCTTGCGGTGGTATCCTGCCGGCATAAGCGAGGACGGCCCACCAGCCTGGGCTTTCATCACGACTTCGCCTGGCGTTTCCTTCAACAGAATCATCACGTGATAGTAGTTGAAGTTCTTCTGGATCAGTCTGACCAGCTGTGGCAGCAACCTCTTGGCATCCAGCGAAGCGACCATCCTTCGGGTGACGCCGTTGATAAGGCTCAGCTGCGCAGCCCTCTTGCGCTCTTGTTCGTAAAGCCGAGCGTTCTGTATCGCCACCGCAGCCTGGGCGGCAAAAAGTGAAAGAATTCTGAGATCCCGACGCGAGAATGCTTTGGGCTTTTCGCTTTCGACGTCCAGAACTCCGATCAACTGCTTGCCAATGAGCAGAGGAACGGCAATCTCCGAACGCCCGTGAACAACTCCCTCGATGTAACGCGGGTCGCGGCGCACGTCGAGAACCATCGCGGGCTTCCGGTGCGCTGCGACCCAACCCGTGATGCCTTCCTTGCCGACAGCAATTCGAAAGTTGTGAAGAACCTCGCGGCGATAACCACGCGAGGCTTTCAAGTGAAGCTGCTGACCGGTTTCATCAGCCAGCAGGATGGCACAGTGAGGATAGTGGAAAATATCTTGAATGACTCGCAGGATCTCGCTGAGCAGCTTCTCAGCTCCTGCTGGAACGACGGCGGAATTCTGAAAAGAAGTCATGGAGTCCTATTTCCCAAGTCCAGGGTCCAAAATCCGAGATCAAAGGCCGGCAACTTTCGACGATTGAACGCTGGGACCTTGAGACGTTGGCTTTGGAAATATGGGACGTTGGACCCTACATCTGAGCGAGCGCTTTCTCCATCCGGTCTAATCCCTTCTCAAGGTTTTCCATGCTCGTCGCGAAGGAAATCCGAACGTGCCCTTCACGACCGAACGCGGAGCCCGGGACCACGGCGACCCCAGCTTGCCGCAAGAGCGCGCTTGAAAACTGCACGGAATCTTTCAAACTCCCTTTGAAGAAGCGAGAAACATTGGGGAAAGCATAGAAGGCACCTCCGGGATTGGCGCAGCTGAGCCGCTGGATGGAATTCAACTTCTCGACGACGTATTTTCTCCGGCGCTCGTATTCGGCAATCATCAACTGGACAGACTCCTGGGCTCCAAGGATGGATTCCACAGCGGCCTTCTGCGACACCGTGGCCGCGTTGGCGCTGTGACTCTGCACATCATTCACTGCCTTCACAATCTCCTTGGGCGCCACCAAATAGCCGATGCGCCACCCGGTCATCGCGTAGGTTTTCGAGGCTGTGTTGACGATGATTGAGAGGTGCCGGGCGCGGCTGGCAAACCTGGGCAGAGACGTGTGCACGTTGCCATCAAAAACGAAGTACTCGTAGCACTCGTCAAAGATGATTAGGAGGTTGTTGTCTACCGCCAAGTCGACAATCTTCTCCATCTCATCCGGCGGAATTACGGCGCCCGTAGGATTGTTCGGAGAATTCACGATAATCGCCTTGGTTTGAGGAGTGATCTTCGCCTTGAGTGCAGTGCCGCGCAGGATGAAGTTATCCTTTTCGTAGGTCTCGACCTCGATCGGTGTCGCTCCCACGAGCTTGATCTGTTCCGGGAAAGTCACCCAGTAAGGCACTGGCAGCAAGACCTCATCCCCCTCTTCAAGGAGGACAAAAGCCAGATTGAACAATGTGTGTTTGGCACCACAAGAGATCGCTACCTCATCCAGAGAATAATCCACTCCGTACTGATTCTTGTACTTTAGTGCCACAGCCTCGCGCAGATCGGTGATACCGCCGGCCGGAGGATACTTGGTGAAGTTCTTTGAAATGGCATCGTGCCCCTTCTGCTTAATGTTTTCGGGGGTATGAAAATCTGGTTCCCCGACGCTGAAATCGATGATTTCCTTCCCCTCGGCTTTTAGCCGTGCCGCTTCGGCAGATACGGCCATCGTTGGCGAACTGGACAACTGGCTGACACGCTTCGCAAGTTTCATGAGAACTCCCTATCAAGTGCGGGGCTAGGCCCTTCCAGCCTCTCCTCTAAAACCGCAAAGTATATTGTGTTTGAGCAGGGTTGTAAAACTCAAACCGGAGCGCTTTAACACCCTGACTTCGCCTGGGTTCTGAGTTTCTGACAGAAGTCTAATTCAAGGAAGAGTCGTCGTATTCGGCATCGCTAACGGTTCTTGGCACTAGCGAGAATCTCACAATGCTGGATACTGAATGCTTGCAACATCTGCTCGGCGCCGACCGTATTCAGACATTTCCGCCGCAGTCAGAAGGTCTCAAATCCAAACAGTGTTCGTAAAGATGATCAGAGGATCACTGGCTGCGAGAGCGGCGTCAAGAAATGCCATAGAAGAAACAAAAGCCTAAAGAAAAAGCCGGGAATTACCGTTCTGTCGTTCAAACATTGTAACGAACCATCCGCACTAGCGCGTCAAACGCGCCGGCGTCGCAGGGTGGGCGGTTTTGAAGTTGACAACCCTGGGTAAGTCAAAGAGAATCCGGTTTTAAGGTATTGAAAACACAAGGCCGTTCAGTGAAAGGGAGACAGGCAGTCGATGGACAACGCAAACAGTCTGGACGAATCTAGGTTTCGCGAGCTCTTGCAGAGGAACATAACCAACCGGGTTTCTTCCGTTGGCAAGGACTTGATGGAGTTTCGGTCCAACTTTCAACAGTCCGCGCAGGGGATCATCGAGAACCTCAGTCTGATCCTCAACAGTGTCGAAGAGGAGTTTCTCAGGGAGCTGCGCCAGGAAGTTTCTGGACTGGAATCGGACCTCCGCAGCCGCCTCGAGCCTGAGCTTCGGAGCCGACTCGAGATGGAGCTTCGCGGCCAGATCGAGCCGGAAGTCCGCCAGAAAGTAGAAGGAGAGCTTGGAGAGCGTTTGGCTTCGGCCCAGCACCAAGGCGAAGAAACGGTTCTGCAGAAGTTGGATTCTCACCTAAAGAAACTGGACTCCGCCCTCAGAGATATCAGTCTTCAAAATAGCCAGGTGGAGATTCTCACTGCATACTTGGACAAAGCCGCTCTTTTTGCTCCGCGAACAGCCCTTTTCGTGGTCAAGTCGGGTAGTCTGGTTGGCTGGCAGGCACGCGGTTTCGACGGCGAGTTCAACAACGCATCGATCAAAACGTTGATGTTTTCTTCCGATCGCGAGAATTTCCTAAAGAGAGTGGCCGAGACACGGACAGCGATACGGGCTGCTGCTGCTGGTAATCCGGATGTGCTCGAGATTGTCGGGAAGTTTGGGTCGCTCGCTCCAGACGCCGTTTGTGCTATCCCGCTGGTTGTTCGCGACAAGACGGTAGCTGTTCTTTACGCTGACACTGGAATGACACCCAACAGTTCAGTGGATGGTGATTCGTTGGAAATAATCACTACCGTCGTCAGCCTGACGGTCGAACTCAGCAGTGCCCGGGCAAAGCTGGGCGTCAAACCTGCTGAGGCCGCACCGAGGGAAGCCACTTCTGCCACACCGTCAATGGCAGTGCCGCCTCCTCCACACTCTGTCACAACTCCCCTGGGCGAAACCCAAGTGCCGGCAGTGCCGCCGCCTCAACCTGTTGTGGAGCAGGCACCCATCGCGCCCCCGAGGGTAGATGCCACGCCGTCACTGGCATCAATGGACGAATCCGAGCAAAAACTGCACAACGAAGCGAAACGATTTGCCCGGCTCTTGGTCTCCGAAATCAAGCTCTACAACGAGCAGAAGGTACAGGCAGGACGCCGCGATAAGAACCTATACGGCTTGCTGCGGGACGACATCGACAAGAGCCGCGAAATGTACGAGAAGCGAGTTTCTCCAAACGTCGCCGCCAAGGTCGATTATTTTTACGACGAACTCGTCAAGATTCTCTCCGACAACCAGGTTAGCGCTTTGGGCGCCGATTGTCCCGGACCGGCTCTGAAGGCATAGCCTGACTGCTAGATTGGCCAGGACGCTTTCTGCCAGCTGCTGAAACCAGCCTTACTCCGTTTGTTCATCGATTGGAAGCCAAGAAACGCTCTTGCATGAGAATCTCGCAGCCGCAAGCCGACGCATACGTCTCCATTACCGCCCCTTTCATCGCCCAGTAGGTTCATGCAATTCCTCTCTGACAAGCTCCGCCGATCACTTGCCCTGACTCTCACCTTGCAGGTCCTTGGCGCCGTCTTCATTACTGGGCAGACTGGTTTGGACAGCGAGTTCGACGCTCTCTGCGAAGCTCATCGCAATCAAGACAGCACCGACTCCAGGTCCCGACTAGCCGACTTCTGCCGGCGGCACGCCCGAACGCCTATGGCCAGCCAGGGATACTTCCTTCTGGGATACCAGGACTTTGAAAATCGTAGACTACAGCAAGCCGAAGAGTTCTTTTCCAAGGCCGGCCATCAGGCAAACCCACTGCCCGACTATGTTGCTTACTTCTGGGCTACCTCGCTTTCCGAACTCAAGAGACCTAAGGATGTGCGGGAGAGACTCGGCGATTTTCAAGCCCGTTTTCCGAACAGCCCGTTTGTTGAGAGAAGCAAGATCCTGTATTGGAAAGCCTCTCTGGAAGTCGGTGACGCACGAAGTGTGCTCGCCTCACTCGAGCGCGTGACCGGTTTGGAAACCAATCCTGAGGCTCTCCTCTACCAGGCACAGGCACTCGAGTTTCTCGGTGAACTGGCTAAGGCGGTGGCCAGGTATCAGAAGCTGCACTACGATTTTCCACTCTATTCAGAGGCGTCGTCGGTCTCAGAGAATCTGGCACGCTTGTTGAAAGCCCGCCCGGAACTCGGGGGTCCAGTTGCCAAAGAGCGGCGCATGTCGCGGCTGGAAAAGCTGTTTACAGGCAAACGATATCGAGACGCCCTGAAAGAGATTGAGGCGATCTTCCAGACCGACAACGACGCTGCCACGAATCCTCAACTTCGGCTTTGGCAAGGCATTTCGCTCTTTGGAACACAGCAGTACTATGGAGCGATTCAGACCTTGAAGAGTCTTCCAGCAAAGCCGGAAGAGCTTGCGGCCGAGGCTCACTTTACGATCGCCGAAGCCTATCGAAAACTCGACAACTACTCACAGTTCAAAAAAACCGTCGAGGAGATGCAAGCAGCCTTCGCAACCTCCCGATGGTGGGAAGAAGCCCTGTTCAGCATCGGCAACTACAATCTGGTGCGGCGGGATCTGGAAGAATCCATGTCGTTCTACCGCAAGATTGTCACTCACTTCCTGAGTGGCACGCGGACGAGAGACTGTCATTGGCGCGTCGCCTGGCACGAGTATCGTCAGGGGAACAGACAACAGGCCCTGGAGATGTTTACTGACCATCTGGTGCGCTATCCCGACTCGGAAGATCGCTTGCCAGCCTTGTACTGGGTGGCGCGATGCCAGCAAGACCTCGGTCAGCAGGCTGAAGCCAGGCAGATCTATCGCGCCATCGCCCAACGGTTTCCATCCAACCATTACGGCCAGTTGTCTGCCCAGCATCTAGCTGCCAACGGAGCCACCGCACCCGCGGGTCGTCTGGATGCGCGGCTGGAGAAGCTCGTGAGTGAACTAAAGGCTTCGCGATCACCCAATGGCGTTCCCAGCCTGGCACCAGTTCGCCAGCTGTCGCTTAACGACTGGCCACGGGCCAAAGCCCTCGCGAGGGTTCATCTCTTCGACCTGGCGGCCCGTGAACTGCTCCGCCCACGCGTCTATACGGCCTCTCCCGCCCTAGACTTTCAAGTGGCAAAGCTTTTTGCACAAGAGGAAAACTTCTTTCAGTCAACCGTGTATCTGCGCCGGGTTTTCCCGACTTATCTTGACCTTCCCATCAACGCCCTGCCGCGGGAGGTCTGGGAACTATTTTTCCCACTCGTTCACGAGTCCACAATCTTCACCGAAGCTGCGACCTATCAAATCGATCCCTTCCTCATCATGGCGCTCATCCGTCAGGAGTCTGCGTTCAACCCTAAGGCGGTTTCGACATCAAATGCCCATGGACTGATGCAGCTCCTCCCTTCGACTGCCCGGCGCCTGGCCAGAGGCATGAAATTACCGCGTCCCTCGACTACTCGATTGCACGATCCGAACTTGAATATTCGTTTAGGCATGCGATACTTTTCGGATCTCTTGCAGCAGTTTGACGGTAACCAAGAAAAGGTCCTGGCCAGCTACAACGCGGGCGAGCATCGCGTGGAGTCCTGGATGAGCGAGGGCAGTTACGCAGATAGCGCCGAATTTGTCGAAACCATTCCGTTCAGCGAGACACGAAACTATGTGAAGATTATCCGCCGGAATTATTGGTTCTACAAAATGCTCTACGGTCCGACCAGTGGGGGTTGAGGCTTGACATCTGAACCGCCTTGCTTCATTGAACCCCTGCCTCGCGGATCACCGATCGTAAGATGAGGTAAGCTGTGTCAGTGAAGCAGATGATCTCGTCAAAGCCGCTGCAGTTCACCGAGTCGGTCATTCGCGAAATGACTCGCCAGGCGCTGCTTCATAATGCCGTCAACCTTTCGCAGGGCTTTCCCGACTTTCCAGCCCCACCGGAGATCAAAGCTGCGGCCATTCGCGCCATTGAAGCGGACGTCAACCAATACAGCATCACCTGGGGGTCAAAGAATCTACGCTACGCCATTGCGCAACGCCTTTCGCGGCTGACCGGAATGAGCTTCGACCCTGAAACGGAGGTTACTGTTTGCTGCGGTTCAACTGAGGGCATGATTGCTTCGCTCATGGCCACGATCAATCCCGGTGACGAGGTCATCATTTTCGAACCGTTTTATGAGAACTACAATCCAGATGCGATCTTGTCGGGAGCCATACGACGCTATGTCAGGTTGCAGGCCCCGGACTGGACCTTCAATGCCCGAGAGCTTGAAGCAGCGTTTAATGCCAACACGAAAGCCATCATCATCAACACTCCAAACAATCCCACCGGCAAAGTTTTTAGTGAGGAAGAACTCCAGCTGATTGCGGGCTTGTGCCAGAAGTGGGATTGTCTTGCGATTACCGATGAGATCTACGATCACATTCTCTATGACAACTCCAGGCACGTCCGGATGCTCGCGTTGCAGGGGATGCGCGACCGAACGATCACCATCAACAGCCTATCGAAAACCTTCAGCGTCACCGGCTGGCGAGTCGGTTATGTCGTAGCGGCACGTGAGCTTTCCAGCGCTGTGAGGAAAGTGCACGATTTTCTGACGGTAGGCGCTGCACACCCGCTGCAGGAGGCAGGAGCATTCGCTCTCCAACTCGATGACACCTACTATCGGGAGCTTCAATCTAAGTATGCGGAGCGGCGCAACACACTGCTGCAAATTTTGAAAGAGTCCGGATTTCGTTGTCACCGGCCGCTGGGCGCTTACTACATCATGACTGATATTCATGATTTCGGCTTCCCCAGCGATATCGAGTTCGCCCAACATCTGGTGCGAGATATCGGCGTGGCAGCAGTTCCAGGCAGTAGCTTTTATCGCGAGTCGAAAGATGGGGAACAGCAGATTCGTTTTTGCTTCTGCAAGAAGGACGAGACACTCCAGGAGGCAGGGCGAAGACTACGGAACCTGAGGAAGAGATGAGACCTGCTTCTACGATGCCCCGCGGCGATAGGTCTTGCGGGGGCTCGGGACGTAGCGGCGTGTCTGAGCTTTGGACTTCTTGAAGGTGTTGCGGCGTTCCGGCTCCTGAGAAAGACTTCCCCAGTATTCCGATGGTGTCCAGGAAGAATTCAATCCAGCAAGATCCTCGTGCTGAGTCAGGGTCTCACCCAGGCCGCCGTTCTCCTCGATGAGGTCTTTAAGGAAATTATCCTGCCAGCGGCGATAGGCGTTCACACGGCCATGGGAGTTGAAGATTGCATAGAGAACCGGACCGTGGTCCCGCACATAGACGAGCCCGGCGAGCGAGCTGACGCCGCCGTCCTTGGAAGGATTCGTGCCCGTTTTCCCTACAATGCCACCTCTGACGTCGGGGTCGCGAAACCTGCCGTACAGCGTGCCGGCATCTAGTCCAGCCACGGGCATAAGGTCCTGCATCTTCATTCCGCGCTCTTCCAGCCAATAGTAAAGCGCACGCAGCATCTTCACACCGGCGCGGGTAGTCATCCGGTTGTATTCCAGACCCGAGGGGCGATCGACATAGATTTCTTGGGGATCGATGCCACAATTGTCGAGGAGGAACTGCTGAACGCTAGCCGGACCGCCAAGAAGATCACCCAGCCGGTCGGCGATTTCATTCACACTGTGCGCGTTCTGCTGCCAAAGAATCTCCCGGAGAGGCTCAGAAGTCTGGCTCAAGAAGAGTACCTTGGAGTCGCGGGCGAACGAACTGCTGGAGACAAGCTGTGACTTACCCTTGATGGCGATGCCGCTTCGAGTCAACGCGCGGCGCAACTGTTCGGCGGACTTGAGCGTGGTATACCGTTCGTTCAGGCTGAATGGGCCGGTGACGACCAAGTCTCCCTCAACCCGGTGCAAACCCCTCCGCACCAGCGAACGAGCCAACGCCGAGGCGTCTTTTGGGCCAAAAACCGGATTCCCATCGCTAGCCACGTACAAATTCCCGGGCAGCGTTTTCTTCTTGGCCTCCAGCTCCGAGTCGCCAAAGACTGACGTCTCGAATCGATAATCAGGTCCTAGCATCGCTAAGGCCATGAAGGACGTGGCCAACTTCATCACGGACGCGGGATTGAAGGCTCCATCCGCATTGAACTCTGCCAGGACCTTGCGGCCATCGAGAGTCTCGACCAGAATACCCTGATTTTCGGAGCGATAGCGGCGGCGTTCTAGTTTGGCAAGGGAGCGGACAAGAGCGGCGCTTTCGAAATGCTCCGGGCTCGGTGGAGACAATGTCGGTCCATCATGCGACCCACCGCTGAGCTCGTTGGCTCGCACCGGCCACAACGAGACCGCCAGCATTACGAAAAGTACCTTGCGCTTCATTCAACACTCCCGCATCTTTGACAAAGCCAAGCAAGAACAACTTTGACGGTCATTCAAGAAACTGAGTCGTAGCAGGTGGCCGCCATTATGGGAGGAATCTCGGCCGATGTAAAGGTCGAAGTTATGAAACTAACTGATTCGAGAACCCTTACTACCCGCAACCGAGGAGGCTGATGCTCCGACCGGCAAACCTTCGTCTAATCTCATCGGCCCCTGGGACAGTCATCCTTAGGGCTGGCAGCGGGATTATTGCAGGTTCCTGCGCAAAGAAACAACCTAAACAGAGTCAAACGGGCTGTGACAACTCCAAGTCCTTCTCCAGTTCCCGACGTGGTTTGATGCCGAGTTTGAGGAGATCACCATGATAAGCGACGACCGCCTCCTTGGGGCCTACCGCGTCATCTGCAACGCGCCGAAGATATTGAATGAAGGTCAGCTGATGTTCCGCGTTGTTAATCTTGCGCCCAAAAAGAGCAGCCCGAGCACCATACTTCCTGGCCTCTGCCAGCAAATGAAAGGCGTCGTGTGTTGTACCAGAGGCGCCTCCAAGGATGCCTGGAACAAGATGAGGGTCGTAGCCGGCGAGTTCCTCCATGCACTTGGGTCCGTGGTAAGCAATCTTGAGAAAAAGTGGACGGCTCGACTTCGGCACACCGGCCAGCAGGCGCGCAATCTGATCGTTGACAAAGTGTCCTACCAACTCCGGCGCTACCGCACCCGGAACGTTGGGATCGAAGACCTCCAGAAAATGCCAAAGTCGTTTCTTTTCGGCTTCAAGGCGGAATTCTCGATAGGCCTCCATCGTTTGTAAGTCTCTCTCGAGGTCGTTGTTGAATGTTACCGAGTAAAGTCCCAGGTTGCAGCCTGGCGCCAGTTCTACCTGGAATCCGGCCTGCCTGCCAAATTGAATGTGCTCCAGCGCGGCCGACCGAAATGGTCGCGAGGCCGCCGTGGCGTAGGAACTGCCACGAGCCAGGTGAATGTCGGTAGCATCGTTAGCCCGGACGGCAGGCGTCACCGGTGACTCATCGAAGAGGCGCTCTTCAAAGTTCAAGAGCTCGTTGCTGCTGGCAGACATGAGCAGAATATCCACGAGCCCCTGGCGCAGCACCTCCCTCATCTGTTCGCGGTATTCCGCCAGATTGCGCAGGCGTTCTTGCCCACTGGCCAGCCAAGCCCAGCCCGGAGCACGAATGCCGCCTCCCATGTCGGCATCTTTTGCGTCCGCGAGAATAAAATCCTTTGCAGCGTAAGGATGTGCATGAATGTTGGCCAATTTAGTATCAAGAGTCTTTTGCATTTTTGTCCTTAGGTTCGCAAACTGATGATTTGCAGATTCGATCGCTTGAGCGTCATTGGACTCGCCACGCCGGATGCCTGAGAACCAAGAAGCACCATGCGGCCAGCAACCGCGTGCAGGCCGCAGTATTGATTTAGCTAGCAACTTGACGTAACGCGACCATTAGGAAGCGCCTAATTACCGGTTTCTTCACAGCTCCGGCGGGACTCTCAATCGAGCCAGGCAGGTCTGTCGGAGCGAATTATAAGCCAGGACTTGCCAAGAGACGCCCGTAGTTCTACTTGGGCCGATTTGGCCGTTGACAGAGCGTTTGGAGCGAGTACAATTCTACAAACCAAAGTTTGCTAACACGAAGGTGAGCCATGAAACGCTTCGCCATTGTTTCTTTCGGGTTGATAGTTGCCGGATCCTGGCTGCTGGCTGAAAAGCCTCGAAAAAAAGCCCGTGAAGAGTCAATGTCATCTGATCGGTTCGCTGAGATACACGCACCGTTATTCCAGTCCCCGAAGTCGGCCGACGCCGGTGCCTTGACCGAACGTCTCGTTTCCAGGATTCCAGCCAGTGCGTTTGAGAAGAGTGATCCGGCTCCACGGAACTTCGTCGACGCTCATATTTTCGGGAAGTTGAGGCATGACGGAATACCGCACGCACCGCTGACGGGCGACGGCGAGTTTCTTCGGCGTGTTAAGTTGGACCTCACAGGCAGAATTCCATCTCCCGAGGAAGCCCGATCGTTCATTTCGGATCCTGACGTAGCGAAGCGAGAACGATTGCTCGAAGAATTGCTCAACAGTGAGGCCTATGTGGAGAAATGGGCCTATTTCTTCATGGATCTGTTCCGGGCTAACGGGAAGATGGGACGCGGGCAGAATCTGTTCCATTACTGGATGAAGGAAAACTTGCGGTCGGACCGCCCCTACGACGAAGTGGCGCGGTCCATTATTGCGGCTTCGGCTAAGAGCAACCACGTTGTGGCCGCTGCCAACGTCATTGCCCGCGAGCACGTTCAGGGCAAGCCGCAGCCCGACGACGGCGACGACCTGGGCATGGTGCAGCAGCTCGACACACACGACGAACTAGCCGTGCTTTATGCAAAGACTTTCCTTGGAGTCAATCTCTCCTGCATCTCCTGCCATGATGGCGCCGGCCATTTGGAGAAGGTGAATGTCTGGCTGAGCGGAAGGACTCGCAGCGAGTTTTTCCAGAACGCCTCATTCCTGGGTCGCAGTCGTTACCTGATGTACTGGGAACACGGCAAGCCGCAGTCGGGAGAATTCCTCATCGATGACTACAACCTGGGCTATGACACGGAAGGTCCCAGCATGATCCGTGTGCCCCGCTTCGGCGGCCCGAAGCAGTCCGCATTCATCCTCACCGGCGAACAACCCAGAGCTGGCCGGGATCCGCGCGAGGAGCTCGGTCGGATGCTTGCGTCTCATCCGCAGTTCGCTCGTGCAACCGTCAACCTCTTCTGGGCGAAACTGATGGGCTTCGGCATCGTTGAACCCTACGACGAGTTCGATCTGGACCGCCTGGATCCTCGCAAACTACCAAAGGGCTGGGACGCACAGCCGTCCCACCCCGAGCTGCTCGAGGCTTTGGCGGCAGACTTCCGCAAGAACGGCTACAGCTTGCGCCACCTATTTCGCACGATCTGCAGTTCGAACGCCTACCAGCTCTCGGCCCGCTTTGAAGGAGAATGGAGAGCGTCATACACGAAGTACTACGCGCGCAAGTTTGTCCGGCTGCTGAATGCTGAAGAGCTGCACGATGCCATCGTTCTTGCCACGGGGCGGCCGGGAAGCTTCAAATATGGCAGCGACAAAGTGGACTTGGCGATGAAACTCAGCGGTCCTTCCGGTACCGGAGACCTAAAGCATTTCATGCAGACCTTTGGCCAGTCGAATCGGAATAATCCTCCGAAGCCGCTATCGCCTTCGGCTCTGCAGCCGCTGCTGTTGATGCAGTCTCCCGTTGTCACAGACCGTCTCGGCGCTGAGAAGGACGGTCACGTGCAGCGGCTTCTTGCGGCCCATTCTGATGATTCCCAAGTGATCAACGAGATGTTCCTCGCCACGTTGGCGCGCTCTCCTTCTAAGGAAGAAAAACAGATCGGCCTTGAAGCCTTTGCCAAAGATCGTCAGTCGGGCGCCCAGAATCTCCAGTGGGCATTGATCAATTTGACTGAATTCTTCTTCAATTATTGAGTCAGTTCCTACAGGTTCAAGTTCAATTTTGAACCGGTGGCGGTGATTCCATGAGCAATATCAGAACAGTTGGCGATCTTTTCCCTTCTCGCCGAGATGTGCTGAGGCTGGGCGGCTACGGCCTGCTGGCGGCCTCAGCCGATGCGGCGTGGCCTCTGCGTCTAGCGGCAACAGGCAAGAGCGTTCATCCTCGCGGAAGCGCGCGCAACGTCGTTTTTGTCGAAATCTCTGGCGCCATCAGCCACGTCGAATCGTTCGATTTCAAGGAGAATGCCGGCACGCCGAAGGACTTGGACATTCGGAAAGTTCATTCCGATCTGTATCTCTCCCACTTGCTCTTCCCGCGCCTGGAAAAGCAGATGGACAAGATCGCGGTTCTGCGCACGCTGCTGAGCCACGAAGAGGTGCACTTCCGGGGACAGTACTACGTTCAAACCGGACGCCAGTTGAACCTGGCCTTTGCTCGCGAAATTCCTGCGATTGGCTCGGTGATGGCGGTGGAGTTGGAGTCGCGCCGCCGCTCTCAAGACACGTTTCCCACCTACATGTCCTTCAACCTCGACAAGGCGTTTCCAGGCGCATTGTCCACCGGCTTTCTGCCACCCCAGTTTTCGGTTGTCGACATCAATCCGGAGTCTGCAGTCAAGGGAATGGCGCTCGACCAGAAGGCTATTGATCTGCTGGAAGAGCGCTGGCAACTGCTCAGCCGGCTGCGCGATGTTTCTCGGCCCCGCCTGGCCAGCTACGGCAGAGAAATGTCGAGCTACGAAAACTTCTATGAAACTGCGCACCGGCTACTTTCTGACGAACGCTGGCCGCAGGCGTTCCACATCAGCGAAGAAGACCGGACGCGCTACGGCAATACACCGGTAGGTATCTCTGCAGCCCTGGCACGCAACGTTCTTGCCCAGGATGCCGGCACGCATTACATTCACATCTGTCATCCCGGATGGGACCACCACGTTCAGATTTGGGACCGAGCGGCCAGTTCCAACCACTACCTGCTTTGCTCAGAATTCGACCCGGCCTTTTCGAGCTTTCTGGAAGATCTCGCCCGCATCCGTTCCAAGACTAATCCGGAGAAAACCCTGCTGGACGAAACGCTCGTTGTGGCCATGGCGGAATTTGGGCGCACGCCAGGCGCGCTTAACAACATGGCCGGACGCGACCACTATAATCGTTGCTTCCCGGCACTGTTTGCGGGCGCCGGTGTCAAGGGTGGACGCGCTCTCGGGCGCACAGATGCCGAGGGTGGAAAGCGCCTGGAAATTGGATGGGGCTTGCCGGAACAGCCCAGGATCGAGAACATCGTGGCCACGATGTTCTCGGCGCTCGGCATCGACTGGACCAAGGAAGTCCGCAACACCCCATCTGGCCGGGCCTACGTCTACGTCGATCCTCTGGGCGCGAATGGTGTGATTCCCACCGACGAAATCTCGACGATTTACGGATGAGGATCTTGCCGCAGAGTACGCTGAGGCCAACGAGTAGGGTTGCTATCCGCCGCTCGCCCCAGTTGAGTGTTTTTCTCCTGCTGGCCTGCGTCGGCCTTCTGTCTGGCTCCGGGGTTAAAGGCCGCAATCTGGGCATGGTTTTCATCCCGGCCGGTGAATTTCTGCGAGGCCGGTCTCACAGCCTTCCTGATGATCCCCTCAAATGGTTCCCGACTCTACTGAAGGACGATCGGCCAGTCCGCCAGATCTTCGTGTCCGCGTTCTATCTGGATGAACACGAAGTGACCAACCAGGCGTACCTCACCTTTGTCCGAGCCACGAGGCATGCGGCACCCTATAACTGGCCTCAGGGAAAACTGCCAGCAGGCAAGGAAGAACTCCCCGTTGTGGACGTGAGCTGGGCCGACGCCAACGCCTACTGCCGCTGGGCTGGAAAACGTCTGCCCACGGAGGCTGAGTGGGAAGGCGCTTCTCGCGGTTTGCTGGAGGGAAGGAAATACCCTTGGGGCGATGAGTCGCCGTCCAAGAGCAACAGTCACTTCGACTCTCTAGACGGCCCCCGTCCTGTGCGACAATTCCCGCCAAATTACTTCGGACTCTACGACATGGCGGGCAACGCCTGGGAGTGGTGCAGCGACTGGTATGGAAAGGACTACTATCAGTCCGCGCCTGCCCGTGACCCTCAAGGACCTGACACTGGTCTTTACAGGGTGCTGCGCGGCGGCTCCTGGGCCGATGAGCCCAAGTTTCTCACCTGCGCCAACAGAAGCTGGGCGCGCGCGGCAGAACGCAGCCCTAATATCGGTTTCCGGTGTGCGCGAAGTCTGGTGCATCAAACGAAACGCTAGCTGCATCGCCGCGGAGTCGAGTTCCTTCTAATCGGTGTGCCGTGGCCAAGTGTCAGATGCGGACCCAGTCATAACTTCCGCCCTCATCCTCTCTGTTGTACACTCCGCTCATGCGGATCTCGCGCCTGAGCCTTCTCCCTCTCCTCCTCCTCTCAGCGTGCAGTTCACCGCCGGTCCCGCCTGCTTCGGAGGTGACCGAAGCTTCTGGAGTCATGAGGCAGGGTGACGATCTGCTGGTAGTTGATGACTCGGTAGCAGGCGCCTATTTCCGAGTTCCACTCCGTGGTCAAAGTGACTCCTTGATACCGCTGAGGCGGGTCGGAACTCGCCGAGTTTCTCTTCCAAAAGCTGCGTCTCTGGCAGCCGATCTTGAGGGCATAGATCGGTTGGCCGATGGACGGCTGGTGTTCCTCTCGGAACGTCTGAGATCACTGGTCGGGGAGAGTGGCCTCATCGTCGCTTACGACAGCTTGTTTGGAGAGTTTGCGAACCGCGGGCTGGAAGGAGTTGCCATACGCTCTCTTTCGAGTGGCGCTTCGCGAATCGCCGTGCTCTGGGAGGGAGGCTATCCAGACTACGATTCAGTCCCTCTCCCGGTGCGCGGCAGCGCGGGCCGGCAAGCCATGCGTCCTCTGGTGGTCGTCCACGATCTGCAGCCCGGGGTCAGTGGCTTGGAACTCAAGCTCCAGAATGCCGTGTCCAGTGCTGAACTCGATGTTCCCAAGCCGCCCGGTGAAGAACCTGCGGCGCAGCGCTTCCGGGCCCCAGATCTCATTTGGACCCGCTACCGGAAAGGCGCTTCAGAGGAATGGGCGTTTCTGGTACTGATCAGTTCCCAGAACTCCACAGACCATCCTTTTTATCAATACCACTGGCTATTGCGCTTTGATTTGCAGGGCCAGCCTGCCGGAGATCCAATTGATATCGACGGCCGCGTCCCTCAGGAAATACAAGGTGTCAATTGGGAAGGCTTGTCGTGGTTTGAAAAAGGAAAAAGCGTGGTGCTGGTGCATGAGGGCAATCGCAAGGTCGCTCCGCATGCTTTCGTTTTAGAACTTCCCGAAGACTGGAGATTCTCAGCAATGTCACTCCAGTGAACGCAGCGCCCGAGCAGGGAGCAGCCCCATTCACCTCGCGATGCGAAGGCTGTCGAGAGCCCTCTGGAAGACAGAGTCATAGCCGCGCCGCTCTTCGGCAGGAACGATCGTCACCACAGACAAGATCTCGCTGCGGCGCAACGAAGCCGTGAAAACGGTAACCCATTCGGTCTGGCCGTGAATTGGAGATCTTCCGGCAAGTGTCGCTACCATGGCCGTCCGGCCGCCGAGGCTCGTGCGCTGGAAACCACTCTGCGGGCGAAGATACGGATTGCCCTGGAGCAGGTTCTCAACATACTGCTCAGAAGCAGTTCTGAGGTTGGAACTGCTGGCACGCTCAGACCCGATCATCAGTCCATGCGTCAGTCCCTTTTGACCATAGGCGCCTTCGGGCGCGCAGGTGACGGAAGTTTCCGCACGAAACTCACGCCAGTTGTCGGGCACACTGATTGAGAAGAGATTGGTGTCAACTCGCCTGTAGTTTGAAGAAGGTGTCGGTACTCGTTCTGAATAGCCACCTTGACTGTGAGGGCCGCTGCCAGTGGCTGGTTGGCCAGACTTGGGTGCCGCCGGCATGCCGCGCAAGCGCTGCTGGACGCGGCGAAACCGTGCTGAGTCGCTTGACTGCGTCGAGGTGGAGCCGAGCAACCGCGCCTCCTCGGCGATGCGTTCATTGCGCCTGCCTGGATTAGGGTGGCTGCTGAGCCACTCGGGTCCGCCGCGCCCGCCCTGCTCTTCAATGGTCTCAAACATGTTCGCGAGGTCGCGCGGATTGTAGCCAACCTTGGACATCAGTTGTGCACCCAAAATGTCTGCCTGGGTTTCGTACTTTCGGCTGTAGCGCAGGGCGCCTGCTCCAAACCCTATCTGGCTGCTCATGCCGATGAGGTCGCCCAAGCCACCCCCGATAACGCCACCTGCAATCTGACCCAGCACCGAGCCGATCTGAAATTTTTGAGCTTCAGTCGCCTGAGCGGTCGCATGCCGCAGGATAACGTGGCTGATTTCATGCCCCATCACTCCTGCCATCTCACCCTCCGTCTTGGCAGCTTCGATCATGCCGCGATTCACAAACATGGGTCCACCGGGAAGGGCGAAGGCGTTAATTTCTGGAGCGTTGACTACCTTGAAAGTGTAGTGAAACTTCGGCTGCTGAAACTCGCGAGGAATAGCACTCACCAGCTTCTGTCCGACTTCGTTGACATAATCGTCAATCTCCTTGTCCCGCAGCAGGGGCAACTGCCGCTCGGCCTTGGAAGCCTCTTGCCGGCCCAACTGCACATCGTCTTCCACGTTGTACTTGTTCTTGGGCATTTCGATTCGGGTCCCCACAGCCAGTCCGCTGGAAGGAACGCCAGCCATGGCGACAATCACCAGACTCGCCACAAAACGGCAAAGTCTGCCGCGCTTTTGGTTTATCCGCTGAATCATGCTGTTTCCTCGCTTAAGAGAGTCGGCGACGCCCACGCTCAAGCTGCACGGCGTGCCTACAGTCCAATGGGACGTCTAAAGCCCGTAGCGTGTTGCCTCGGCCTGTGATCTCAACGCTCAAAGGTGTCCGAAAAGGCGTACCGGTCCAGAACAATGCTGTTAATCACCAGGAAGCCCAGCGACGACTGGGTGGTGGCATCCGGTTTCGTAGGATCGACCGATGCCAGCTTTTCCTGATTAGGTCCCACAATGTCGAGCCGTATCTGCGTTACGGTCTTACTCGTGTCCCACTGTGGAGATTTTAGAAAGTCGATTCGATCGCTGATCCAGTCATCCGACTTCCGGAGCGGCGTGACGACACTATGAGCTTCGTCGAATTCTGTCATGCCTTCGACCATCCAGTAAGCGCGGGCTGAAATACCCTCCCGCGAGCAGTTGTAATTCAAAACAAGACTGTGGAAATAGCGGGCCGGGGCTTGCAAAACGGGACTGGAAAAACCCAAGGCTTGCACGATCGGCAGCTGGATCTGGTCCCGCGCATTCTCCGTGAGCAGCTTGGGAACCAGAGACTCAGCCAGGCCTTTGTTCCAGCTCCAGTTTTGGAAGTCTGCCAGGCGCCACCATTCAAGCAGCACGGCGCCGTTCAAAAACAGCTGTTTGGCGCGGTCGCCCACTTGCTGCTGGTTGAATCCTCCAGAAAAAAGCGTCTTGCTGATGCCTAACAACGAAGTGGCTACCGACTGGCCAATAGTCTTGCTAACTGCACTCTCGGAACAAAGCGTACCCTCCTTGGCCTGGACCACGGGATCCAGTGGCAAATAGGGATTGTGAAGGTATGTTCCCTGAAGTCCAGCCAACTGGAGCTGCTTGGGGATGGCAGACAGCGGATCGCGAAAGAGGTCTCCTTTTTCGATCGGTCCATCGTCTGCCTGGTCCCACCCCCAAGGCGGCTTTGCCGCGCAGCCTCCAATGGGTCCGTTAAACGCGCTGCCTATCAGTGCTGTGCTACCGTCGGGTCGCGAGTAGCGATCGGCGCAGCAGTAGGTTGACGATTCCCCAATCTCAGACCGCCGGGCCCACAGCGAGTCTTCCATGCCGATTAGCTCGTAGCTCACATCAGGATCGTTGTTGCCTTTGGGTATCTCGGCGCCACGCCCGGAAAAACGGTAGATCATGCCTGGAAACTTAAAGTTTGCGTCTCGCACTTCCGCAGTGGCAGCCTTAACGCCGTGTCCCTCGGGCTCGATGTAGATCGCCGGCTGGCTGTGATGGGTGTCGTCTTCCTGCTTGAGGAAGACAATAGAACCATCTACTGCTGTCGCCGGAACCGGTGCCGATAGCCAAGACCTCTTGGTTTTCGGCTTGGCACGCTGAATTGCAGAGACCCTGCGATAATGCGGGTTGTCGTACTTGTAGAAATGATCGTGAGCCAGAGTCTCCAGGAGAACAGGCCTCCCAAAGCGGGTCCGGTCCCTTTCGACGACCAGCATGCAACCTTCCATGTCGTTTTCGTGTTCCGTCTTAGGTGCGAAGCCCTCCAGAGGACGCGCTGTAAAGTCGCGCGGGTGAAAAAAAGCGTAGTTGACGAAGTAATGCTGCGTAGACTCGACGACAGCGTAATAAACATAGCCCTTCAACGGAAATAGGTACGCGTTTTGCCAGTTGTTAGCACCGTTCCAGTCACCGTCATAGTCGAACCGTGCAATGGAATCGAGCACCGCTGACTTGGATTCCTGGTAAATCACGGGCGCGTAGTACTCCGCCAAGGCTCGGTGCTCGGGTTTTTCGGCCAGAAGTGGACCGGTGAGAAACGTTAAGCAAACAAACCATCTTGAAATCATAGGACTCATGAATCTGGTCTCCTGAAAGTCGCTTTCGCTGGCGTCCGCACTCTCATCGTCAACGACCAAAACATGAAGAACTAGCCCCGACGATGAGCTCGGGGACGACTACGACATAATTGAGTTCAGTGGAGCTAGCCCAGCGGGCGAGAATGGGGCGGCGCTGCGGCCCAGCCTACGGAACTTCCCTGCGAGCCCTTAAGTCTCGACACCGACTCGCAGTTCATCAATTCTCCTTGGCCTCCTTCTTCTCTTTTGCCTTGTTCAACAAATCCTGAAATAGATCGAGAGGTGAAGCCTTCTTTTCAGAAGGTTTTTCAGCTGCATTCTTCTCTGAACTTGAATCCTCCGTCGGGGCTGCGTTCTGGCCGGAAGGTCCTTTGCCGGAAAAGGCCTTTTGTAGCGCGTCCAGCCCACCCTTAACGGCTTCCTTTCCCGTCTTGGTCAGGTTTTCTCGCACGACTTGGGAATCCAGAGCAAAGCCCGGGCGCTGCATTGTCCCAGAGAGCCGCAGAGGAACGACGATCTTACCCTGTTCGCTGCGAAAAAAAGTGGCTGTGGCTAGATTGACGAATGGGTTGGCCGCGGCGGCGTTCGGTACGGCCTGCGTCGGAAGTTCAACGCTCAGTTGATAGTCAACCGTATCGTCAAAGCCGAAGCTGCCTTTCGCCTTCAGGCTGGCGCCAGGCACGCGCAGGTGCATCATGTCGGCAAAGACCCGGCCGTTTTCTATTCGGAAGTTGCTGATCATGTCTTCAATCTCTGTGCCGCCACCTTGCTTGAAGTTCAATCCAGCCAATTTTCCGATCAGCGCGACCTGTTCCAGAAGGTTGAACGAGGTAATCTTGCCTTTGGCTAACGTGGCCTTCCCGCCACCCTTAAGACTTCGGGTAATTGCATCAAAAGCACTGCCGGTGCCTTTGACATCCAACTCCGTGGAAAACTGGCCGAAGATCAGGTTCTTCAGCGAAGAATTCTGGCTCAGAAACTCATTCGCGTCCACGTTCGTCAGGCTCGAGTTGAATGTGTAGCTTGGCTGAGCGTCGTTCAGATCGAACGAGGCTCGCCCAGTGTGAGTTCCGCGATTCATCTGGAACTGCAAGCCGTCCAGACTCAGAACTTTGTTTTTCATCTGAAAATTCGACGATGCATTCTCCAATCCCAGCGCGTCGTAGCGAACATGCTGAACGGAGAATTGGCTGGGCAACACCGTCAGTGCCGCCAGAGGGTCAGCAGGTCGCGACTTAGGAGGCGCCGCGAGCAAAAGGTCCGCTTCAAAAATAGAACTCAGGCGAGGCCATTCAAACCCTCGAACGATGGACGCGTGCTCCCTGGGAGCTTCTGCGGCAGCCGGGGCAGCAATCAGGCTGTCCAGTGTCGCTAAATTGAGCTGATCAGCTTTCAGGCCAAACTGGAGTGTCGGCGCAGTCAGACTACTAATCCTCGCTTGCCCAGTAACTGTCGATTCTGCCAGCTTCAACACGAGTCCAGTAGCCGCGATGGAGTCGCCCTTGAACTCAAGATCCGTACGGTTGATATTCAGAACCTGCGTTAGCCAAGGCAGCTTAACTTGGCTGCCACTGATCGTCGCTTTGCCAACCGTCTGGGTTTCACCGGTGCCTTCGAGGGGCGTCGTCGTCTCTGCTTGGAGGCTCAAAGTTCCACCTTGGATGCTGACCCCTTCTGGTGGCCGGATGCCAAACGTCGAACCAATGGCGAGCAGATCGGCGATCTGGACTGGACCCGATGTACTCAACTTCGTGGTCAGCAGTTTGGGAGTAGCCAGGTTAGCTGCCAGCTGGGCCTGAAGCCGCGTCCGCTGCCCGACTGCGACCTCCAGCAAATTGGAGGTAATGCGGGCCTTGTCAAAGACCAGAGTTAGAGGTGAAAGAACGATCTTCTGATCCAGTCCTGGATAGTCAACTTCTCCGCCCGATAATTTCGCTTGGCCGCTCAGATCAGGGCTCTTCAAATTCCCGGCCGCTTGCATTTGGAGTTCAATTTGGCCCCTGGCTTTCATCCCCTTGGGAGGCCCGCCACCCAAGACTGCTGCCATCTTCAAGGCATCATCGACTGACAGACGGCGCGAGTCTATCTTCAGGTTGAGGATCGTTTCCTTTCCCTCATGCTCGATGCTGCCCAACAGGGACAGTTCAGAGGTGGGCAATTGGAGCGTGGCTTTCTGGACATCTACCGAGCCAGAAGACATCTGGTAGGTGAGCTGATGCGAGAGCTTCCCACTGATCTCAGGACTCTCCAGTCCCGGACGCTTTGTTCCGGCACCATCGATAGTGGTTTCACCTGCCAAGCGGAAGGCTTCCGCCGCGCTGCCCTGGAGACGAGTCTCGGTGGTAATGCGCCCCCTCCACTCCGGGCCGGAAGAATCCGAGGACGAGAGCGCAGCCAGGCTGGCAATTGGCACATCCGCCAAACGCACGGTCGCATCCAAGGGAAGCCTGTCGAAATGCGCCAGATCGACAGGGCCGAGCGTGCCAGACATATGCAAGCCCTGGCCGCCCACTTCCGGCAGGGCTAACCTCAAGACAAAGTTCCCGGCTTGCCGGGTTGAAACGCCTTTGAGTTCCAGGAAGATGTGCTCGTAACTGGATTCCTGGCTGGCAGCAAGCCGCGACTCGTCGCGAATCCAAACGGTACCTTCATTCAGGCGCAGCGTGTCTACAGCCACAGCCAGAGACGTTTGAGCAGGTGCTTGCTGCGCTGGCCCGCTGGAGCCTGGCTCGTCTTTCCTCTTAGACAGCGACTCGAAGTTCCACCCTTGTGGTTTTCTGATCAGACGCACGACAGGCTGATCAACCAGAACAGAGTCCACGGCGACTTTTCCAGACAGTAAAGGAAGCAGTTTGAGTCGCACCTGCAAGCTGCCAAGACGGACAAAGGGAGTTGCACCGAATTGCGGGTCCTCTCCAACGGTCAGATTCCGAACGCGAGCACCCAGTCCGGTAAAGATTGTCACTTCGGCCTCGCCGGCACTCACTTTCCGCTGCAGCTGGGATTCGAGCTGCTCGACCAACGCTTGCTTCAGTTGATTCGCATCAACAAGAAAGAAAGCAGCGCCGACGCCTGACGCCAGCAGCAAGGCCAAGAATCCTCCAGCAATCAGAAGTTTCCTTCGAGTTGTCATCACGGAAGGAGTATAGCAATGATACGAACCGGGGACAACGCGTCACCGGGGGTAAGTTGACAGCTGCAACTCAACCTAGCGTCGCAACCGGGCGTTCCTCTCCTGGGTGATCACTACTTGAGCAGTCCACAACCAGAAGGGCAGCTGAGGCGGCCAGAGAAAGCCGTACTCCGACCTGGAACGAAGAAATTCCTCGGCTAGAAGAGGAGCCTGCTCGAAGGGGAGATGATAGTCGCCCTCTAACGGGCGGAGGCCTGCGCTATTTCGAGCGGAGGACGTTCATAGGGAGGTAGTGAACGGTGTTGGCCGCTTCAATAGGACTGTTCTCTCCCGATAATGTTCACTGCGAATTTCTTCGCGCAATTGATCGAGCAGTTTCGACATAGACGAGGGATGTCGGTGTCCAATATAATCTGGCCACTTTGAAGTTGATCCTGAGATCAAGTAACGGCAACCCGGCGCTCCGGCCGACGCCCGAAAGCGCGGGCGCGGCTGAGCGTGATTGCGTTATGCGTCCAAACAGAACTACGACAGCAGTCCAGAGATCGGGTGACGCGTTCATGAATGCGAGCACGTATCGGCTCAAGGTGACGGTTCGGGGATCGCGGCCGGCGATCTGGCGGCGCGTGGAGGTTGATGCTGACGTAACCCTGTTGCAACTACATGAGATTCTGCAAATCGTGATGGGCTGGACAAATAGCCACCTTCATCAGTTCAGGCGGGGGACAACGCTCTACGGGCAGTCCGACCCTGAATTCGGGATGCATCGTGAGAATGAGCGCCGGATCCGCCTTCGCGAGGTTCTGCGCAAACCGAAGGACCGAATGATCTACGAGTACGACTTCGGTGACGGATGGGAACATGACGTCGTGCTGGAGGCGAGCGAATCGACTGCGGGAGGCCCACCGGTGGTGCGCGTGCTGGCCGGGAAGGGTGCCTGTCCGCCCGAAGACGTGGGTGGACTCGGCGGCTACGACCGGTTCCTCCAAGCCATTCAGAATCCGAAGCATCCGGAGCACCAAGAAATGCTTGAATGGGGTGGGCATTTCGATCCTGCCGCGTTCGAAATTGACACAATCAACAAGTACCTCCAAAAGCGATCGCGGCGACGAAAGGACGCATAATACGGCACTGCACCCGACCGGCGCCGGTGGTCGCGTGCGCGCCGGCGGGTGAGCGCCGGCGTTAGATACTCACGCGAAGGCGGCTCCGAACAGTGCTGCTAGCCGTCGCACTCGACCTCGGGACGAAACGATGGCAAACCCTGATTCTCACGTAACGATCCACATGGCGGCGAGCCTCGACGGCTTCATCGCTCGAAAGGACGGGCGTGTCGACTGGCTCGAAACCTCAGACGAATTCGTAGGCGGGGACACCATGGACCCAGGATTCGTCGACGCGTTCCTCAAGACGATCGACTGCTACGTCATGGGATCGCGAACCTATGAGACCGCGCTTCGTTTTGAAGCCCAAGGGTTGGGGTGGTCGTACGGCGACAAACCCACCTTCGTCCTCACTAGTCGCGAACTACCACGGACCCGGCATACCGTCGAGTTCCACTCAGGCGATCTCGCCCAGTTCGTGAATGGGCGCCTACGGCCCACGTTCCGTGCCATCTGGTTTGTTGGAGGCGGTGTGGTCTCCGCCGAATGCCTTCGTCTCGGGCTAGCCGACGAAGTTCGCTACTCGATCCTGCCGATCTTGATTGGTGATGGGATCCCATTCTTCGAAAAGCTCGACAGAGACGTCGCCCTCCATCTGGCGGAGGTCAAAGCCTACAAGAGCGGCATGGTGGAGCTTCGTTACGAGGTGCGAAGACATCGCGGCGAGTCACGGATCAGCGGCCCAACTCGCGGCTGAAGCTGACCCGGCCATCGCGTTCTTTTTGGAAGCCGCAGTGAGCAGTTCCAAAGTCGTCTCCGCCTCCACAGCAGTGGGAGGCCGGGCAGCTTAGTCGAGAGTTATGCGTCTGAATCGAGTTAGTGAATGAACTTCAATGAAGCCGACACTTGCCGCCGATACGTGGTCCCGAAGCTCCAGGGCGCGGGCTGGGACGACGAGCCGCACCGGATCAACGAGCAGGTCACCTTTACCGATGGACGCATCATCGTGTCCGGTCGCCGGGGTCGCCGCCGTCCCGGCAAGCGAGCAGACTACGTCCTGCGCTATCGGCCGGATATGCCCATTGCTGTGGTCGAGGCCAAGGCAGCCTACGCGACGCCGGGACAGGGGCTTCAACAGGCGAAGGACTACGCCGAAATCCTGGGCCTCAAGTTCGCTTACGCCACCAATGGTCGCGGCATCATCGAGTTCGATTACATCACCGGCCAGGAACGGGAAATCGACACCTTCCCCACGCCGGGTGAATTGTGGGCGCGCCTGACTGGAGCGGAGTCACTGGCCCCCGAAGTCGTTGAGAAGCTCCTGACTCCCTCCTACCACCTCGGCGGCAAGTCGCCCCGTTACTACCAGGAAATCGCCATCAACCGTGCCGTCCAGTCAGTCCTGCAGGGCAAACGTCGCGTTCTGCTCACCATGGCCACCGGGACGGGCAAGACCTTCGTTGCGTTCCAGATTTGCTGGAAGCTCTGGTCCTCGCGTTGGAACCGGACCGGGGAATACCGCAGGCCGCGGATACTCTACCTGGCCGATCGAAACGTCCTCGTCGATGACCCGATGGCCAAGACCTTCACGCCGTTCGGCGATGCGCGCTGGAAGATCGAGGGGGGCGTCGCCAACAAGGGCCGCGAGATGTACTTCTCCATCTACCAGGCCATCGCCCGCGACGAGCGGCGGCCCGGCCTGTATCGCGAATACACGCCGGACTTCTTCGACCTCATCATCGTGGACGAGTGCCACCGTGGGAGCGCGAAGGATGACAGCAACTGGCGCGAGATCCTCGAATACTTCGAGCCCGCTTTCCAGATCGGGATGACGGCCACGCCCCGGCGCAAGGACAACGCCGATACGTATCGCTATTTCGGTGACCCAATTTACCAGTACAGCCTGCGCCAGGGGATCGACGACGGCTTTCTCGCCCCGTACCGGGTGCATCGCGTCATCACCACGTGGGACGCGGCCGGTTGGCGACCGAGCCAGGGCGAACTCGACCGCTATGGCCGGGAGATCCCTGACGAGGAGTACCACACCAATGAGTTCGAGCGGGTCGTGTCCCTTCGTGCCCGGACCGAGGCCGTTGCGCGTCACCTCGCGGAGTACATGAAGAAGACGGACCGCTACGCCAAGACCATCGTCTTCTGCGTGGATCAGGAGCACGCCGACGAGATGCGGCGGGCCTTGAACAACCTGAACGCCGATCTCGTCCGCGGGAACGCCGATTTCGTCTGCCGCGTCACTTCCGACGAAGGCGGCGTGGGCCGAGGGCACCTGAGCAACTTCCAGGACGTTGAGCGACGGACACCGGTGATCCTCACCACCTCGCAGATGTTGACCACCGGCATAGACGCGCCGACGGTGCAGAACGTCGTCCTCGTCCGGGTCATCAATTCCATGACGGACTTCAAGCAGATCATCGGGCGCGGCACGCGCGTGCGCGACGACTACGGCAAGCTCTTCTTCAACATCCTCGACTACACGGGCTCGGCCACGCGCTTGTTCGCCGACCCCGACTTCGACGGCGACCCGGTCATCGAGACAGAACAGCGCGTCGACGAGGAGGGCCAGCCCACCGAAGGCGAAGTCATCATCACGCCCGAAGGAGAATCGGACGAGGCGGAATGGGACCGGGTCGCGGAGCCAGCAACTCCATACGGCGAGCGCCGGAAGTTCTACTTCGACGGCGGCCAGGTGGAGATCGCGGCGCACCTTGTCTACGAGCTGGACGCTGACGGCAACCAACTGCGGGTGGTCCGGTTTACCGACTACACGGCTGAGCGTGTCCGCACCCTGTACACCAACGCCGCTGACCTTCGGAACCAATGGGCCAACCCGGACCGCCGACAAGAGATCATCGACAAGCTGGCCGAGCGTGGCATCGACTTCGACGAGCTGGCCACGGCTGCGAACCAGCCCGACGCCGATCCGCTGGACCTTCTTTGCCACGTCGCCTTCAATGCGCCGCTGCGGACGCGGCGCGAACGAGCGCAGCGGCTCCGCTCAGAGAAGAAGGACTTCTTCGAGCAGTACGGCCCGGAGGCCCGAGGGGTTCTAGACGAGCTGCTCGACAAGTATACGGAGCACGGGACGGCACAGTTCGTCGTGCCCGACGTGCTCGAGGTACCGCCCATCAGCGAGCGCGGCAACGTGATGCAGATCGCCCGCTACTTCGGCGGCGAGGAAAAGCTGGTCGAGGCCATCAGGCAACTACAGACGTTGTTGTACGCGGCGTAAGGACGGAACATGGCGAAGCGCAAGAAGAGGTCGCAGGAACCCAAGACGACCGCCGAGAGACTCGGAAACGTCATCAAGTCCTGCCGCCAGATCATGCGCAAGGACAAGGGCTTGTCCGGCGACCTCGACCGCTTGCCGCTTCTAACGTGGGTAATGTTCCTCAAGTTCCTCGACGACATGGAACAGATCGAGGAATCGCGCGCCAAGATGCGCCGCATGAAGTACAAACCGACCATTGATCCGCCGTACCGCTGGCGGGACTGGGCGGCCCAAGAGGGGGGTGTCACTGGTCCGGAACTGATCGCCTTCATCAACCAGGAGGAAGCGACCCGGCCGGACGGTTCGAAGGGATCAGGGCTGTTCGCCTACCTGAGCGGCCTGCACAACGGCCCGACCAGCCGCAAACGGGTGATAGCAAGCGTCTTCAGCCGCCTGACGAACCGAATCCAGTCCGGCTACCTGCTTCGGGACGTCATCAACGCAGTCAACTCGATTCATTTCGAGTCCCAGGACGAACTCTTCACCCTCGGTCACCTCTACGAGTCCATGGTGCGCGAGATGCGCGACGCGGCCGGGGATTCGGGCGAGTTTTATACCCCGCGCCCGGTCGTCCGCTTTATGGTCGAGGCGTTGGACCCGCGCCTCGGGGAAACGATCCTGGACCCGGCGTGCGGAACCGGAGGCTTCCTCGTCGAGACGTTTAACCACCTGAGCAAGCAGGTCAAGACCGTCGAGGACCGGAAGGCGCTCCAGGAACAGTCCATCTTCGGCGGCGAGGCCAAACCTCTGCCGTACCTACTCTGCCAGATGAATCTCCTGCTTCACGGCCTGGAAGCGCCGCAGATCGACCCGGAGAACAGCCTCCGCTTCCCGCTCAACGAGATCGGCGACCGCGACCGTGTGGACGTGATCCTCACCAATCCGCCCTTCGGCGGCGAGGAGGAGCGCGGCATCCTGAGCAACTTCCCCGAGGACAAGCAGACCACCGAAACCGCGTTGCTTTTCCTCCAGCTCATCATGCGCAAGCTCAAGCGCGGGCCAAAGCCCGGCCGCGCGGCCGTGGTCGTTCCCAACGGAACGCTCTTCGGTGACGGCCTCTGCGCCAGGATCAAGGAAGAACTGCTCACGTCCTTCAACCTGCATACGGTCGTCAGATTGCCGCAGGGGGTCTTCGAGCCGTACACGCCCATCCAGACGAACCTGCTGTTTTTCGACCGAACGGATTCCACAGACACGATTTGGTACTACGAGCAACCGCTGCCCGAGGGACGCAAAAAGTACACGAAGACCAGTCCCCTGGAGTTCGAGGAACTGGCGGACCTGCTTAAATGGTTCAAGGCTTCCAAGCGCCAGGAGAACGCGCACGCATGGAAGATCAAGGTGAAGGACGTTCTCGCCAACGGCTGCAATCTTGACATCAAGAACCCGCGAGGGGCGGAGGCGCTCGAACATCTCCCGCCGGAGCAGCTCGCGGCGGGCATCGCGGAGAAGAACCTACGAATCGGAGAGATCATAGAGGAGATCAAGACCATCCTGGCCGAGCCGGTGGCCTCCCAAGGGGGGGAGCGATGACGGCGAATGGCTGGAGAAAGATCGCTATTGGCGAGGTAGCTCCTCCGGTTCAACGCCCGGAGTCACCTCTCCCAGGCCGAGAATATCGTCAGATCGGCGTGCGTCTTTGGGGCGAAGGTGCGTATGAGCGTGAAGTCCTCGATGGCTCCGCGACCCAGTATTCAACCCTACACCGTGTCGAAACAAACGATATCATCGTAAACAAGATTTGGGCTCGCCACGGAAGCGTGAGTGTGGTGGAGCCCGAACTTGAAGGGTGTTACTGCTCGGGCGAGTTTCCCCTTTACAAGCCACACCCCGCCGCACTTGCTCCACGGTGGTTCTACTGGATCACGAGAACGCGCTGGTTTTGGAGCGCGTGCGAAAACGCCTCACGCGGAACAACAGACAAGAGTCGTATCCGCCCCGAGGCATTTGCCGCAATAGAAATCCCCCTTCCAGATCGCAACGAACAAGACCGGCTCATCGTCAAGCTCGACGCTCTGGCCGAGAAACTCGAGGAAGCGCGACTCACGAAGAGCGGGATCGAACGCCAAACAGAAGCCATGCTGCACAGCGCCTTCGCACGAACGACTGAAGGCATTCCTCTTCGCAAGATGGACAAAGTAGCCCCGCTCGTGCGCCGCCAAGTTGAAATCCGCATGGGCGAGGAGTATCCCGAGCTTGGCATCCGCTCCTTCGGGAAAGGCACGTTTCATAAACCGGCCCTCGACTTCTTAAGTGTCGGCACGAAACGGCTGTACCGCATCGAACCCGGCGACCTCCTTTTCAGTAACGTCTTTGCCTGGGAAGGCGCAATTGCCGTTGCACAGCCGGAGGACAAAGGGCGCTTCGGCTCCCACCGCTTCATCACCTGCGTTCCGAACGAAGGCGTCGCTACGTCGGAGTTCCTGCGTTTCTACTTCCTGACCGAGGAAGGCCTCCGCAAGGTCGGCGAAGCCTCGCCGGGAGGAGCCGGAAGGAATCGAACCCTCGGGCTTGCCAAGCTCGCGGAGATCGAGGTTCCGGTTCCCGACCACGGGAAGCAACTCTGGTTCAACCGTCTCCAGGCCAAGGTCGTCGAGATGATCGCCGCGCAGCAAGACGCCGAAACCGAACTCAACGCCATGCTCCCGTCGATCCTGGACAAGGCGTTCAAGGGGGAGCTGTAGGCGTATGGATGGCCAGGAAGGTGTTTGTGATGCTGAGGGAAACGCAATAATGAGCGAAGACAGTTACCCGTCGCTTTACCGTTGTGCCGATGCTGCGTCACTCAAAGCGCAAGGCACCTACCTTCTCTTCAACAAGATCTACCTTGGGTCCCTCGTGCTGAGTAGCGCAACCAGCGCGTTTACCGCCATTGGGTCTCCGACCGTGAATACGTACCTCTACACCGGGCTGGCGGTAATCCTGGTTGTCGGCCTCCTCATTCTGTGGGCAATGCGTGCGAGACAAGACGAGAAGATTTGGTTCGACGGTCGCGCCATCGCCGAATCTGTAAAGACCGCCACCTGGCGATTCATGATGAGGACGCAACCCTTCCACGAGGACAGCAGCGCCGAGACCCAATTCCTCACCGACCTAAGGGAAATACGCGAAGCTAGGCCACATCTTGGGAAGCATCTCGCCGCCGCAATGAATGCCGATGGGTCGGTCATTACGGATTTCATGAAGAGGAAGCGCTCTTGTTCCTTGGAGGAACGCCGAAACTTGTATGTCAGCGCCAGGATTCGCGACCAGAAAGCGTGGTACGCCAAGAAGGCGAAGTTAAACGTCGAAACTGGTGCCAAGTGGTTTTGGGCAATCGCACTCCTACAAGTTGCCATCGTAACGTTCGCCATCGTCCAAGCCGCATCCGGGGGCCTCGAAATCAATCCTATCCCCATCGTTACTACCTGCGCCGCCGCAATGGCAGCGTGGAGCCAAATGAAGCGCCACGATGAACTGGCTCAATCCTACGCCCTCGCCGCACAGGAATTGGAGGAGATCGAGGCAATCGCCAGCAACCAAGCAAGCGACGATGCATTCGCGCAGCTCGTCGAGCAGGCTGAAAACTCAATATCCCGTGAGCACACGCTGTGGTGCGCGCGTCGGGACGTTCGCCTTTCAAGAACGGCGGGCGCGAACCCAAGAACCGGAGGGCAAGCACATGGCTAAACCGCAAATCTTCATCAGCTACGACTACGACAACGATAAGCACTACAAGAACATGCTCCTTGCCTGGGACAAGAACGACGAATTCGACTTCGCGTTCAGCGACCATTCGGCCGACGTTTCAATCCAGAGCACGAACGCCGACGCCATCAAGCGTGCCATATCGGCCAATATCAATTCAGCCACGCACTTCTTGTGCATCGTCGGAGCCAAGACGAGCAAGAGCGGCTGGGTGGCATGGGAGATCGACAAAGCGAAGGAACTGAAGAAGAAGCTCGTCGCGGTGAAGACGGCTTCGGACAACACGACTCCGAGCGGCCTTCTGAACGCAGGGGCGTCGTGGGCGATGTCATTCACGTTCGACGCGATCAAGAAGGCGATTGACGGCGCGTAATCCGGACGAAGAGCGATGCCGACGACAGAGGAAGAGACAATGGCGCAAGACCGCACGTTCGAATTGTCCATTGCACAGACGGTTATCCCGCTGCCGTGTTTCTTTCCGTCCGTATCCAGCGTGAAGACCAATCTGATGCCGGTCGATTACATCGAACTCCTCGACGCCGCCAGACAGCCGATCTTCCTCGCTTCGGCTTTCGATATTGCCAACTGCCCGCCGGAGCACCGCCCTCGCATGAATGCCGCCCTGAGCCGAAGCAAGGGACGGGGTACGGCGATACTAATGGATAGCGGCAACTACGAAGGATTCTGGAAGGGAGCACTGGCTTGGACGCCCGACCGCTTTCATGAAGTGGCGAAGGAGAGTGAGCACCATTTGTGCTTCTGTCACGACAACCAGGAGCCGCCGGATACCGCAAAGGCCATCGCCGAGGACGTGATTGCCAGCGTCATACGCGATCAAGAGCATGCCCTGGGCACGGTCGCGCCGATCATACATGGGCCGACGGAACTACTCCCCACCGCTGCACGAATGGTTGCCGAGCAGTTATTCCCCGTGTTGCTCGCGGTCCCAGAGCGCGCGCTCGGGGACGGCATTTTCGCGCGGACGCAAACCGTGAGACAGCTTCGGGAATCGCTCGACGAGTTGGGCTTCTATTGCCCCCTTCATCTACTCGGAACCGGGAACCCCCTCTCCATCGCGGTCTACGCGATGGCTGGCGCGGACAGTTTCGACGGTTTGGAATGGTGCCAAACGGTCGTGGATCATGAATCCGGGAGGCTGTTCCACTTCCAACACTGGGACTTGTTCAAGGACCAGACGGACTGGGGAAGCAACGGGGCTGTGCCATATATCCAATCGGCGTTGATGCACAACCTGGAGTTCTATCGGGCGTTCATGGCGGAACTGCGCGAAGCCTTGAGGAAGGACACGGCAGAGGCGTTCCTGCGGCGTTACGCCCCTGACAAGCAGGCGTCGGTGCTCATGAATGCGATCAAGGGAGGCGAATGACATGACCGTCACGCGCATTCCACTTCCTGCAATCAAGGCCGCCATTCGGGAGGTCTGTTTCGCGCTGGAGGAAAGGAGTCATCGGCCGCCTTTCTGGGCCAGCATGACTGAAGACGATCTGTGGCGCGAGCTTGTCGCCTGCATTTTGGGGAGCCGGGTGCGGTTTGAGGTGGCTCATTCCGCCCTGGAGCGGATGGGGAAGCGGCGGTTGCTGTGCGAGCGTCGAAGATCGTCTCGCTTCAAACAATACGAGCGGGATGTCATGGAAGCCCTGTCAGGATGGGGCGCTCCCGACCAGCCGAATCGCTATCCGTTCTTTCAGGTTCGAGCCAACCAAATACGGCGGGCGGCCGAGCGGCTTTATGAAAGCGGGGACACCCTCCACTCGTTCTTGGAGGGCTCGCGTGACATTCGGGATGCGCGCCGCCGCCTGGCACTAGAGGTATCGGGATTGGGGCCGAAGCAAGCCAGCCTCTTCCTGCGAAACATAGGATACGGCGCGCATGTTGCGGTCTTGGACATTCACGTTCTGACCTACATGAGCTGGGTCGGCTTGACCGAAGCGCCCATGAGGTCCATTTCCACGGTGCGGAAGTACGAGGCGCTGGAAGAGGCCTTCATCGAGCACGCCTACTCGCTCGGATACACCCCTGATCGCTTCGATCTTGCCGTATGGGTCGTCGTAAGGGTTGCCAAGGAGGAACAGAAGACGTGGGAATAGTCACGCTCGTTTCCGGCGGCTACGACTCCACCCTCATGAGCCTGATGGCTCATGAGGAGGGGGTTCAGCTATTCCCGCTTTTCGTGGACTACGGGCAACTTGGCGCGGGCAAGGAATGGGAGGCGTGTAAACGACTGCACCAGAAACACGGACTGCCCCCCGTCACACGAATGGACTTGTTCGGGTTTGGTAAGACGATTCCGAGCGGGATTACCGACCATCGCTTGAGAATCAACGAAGACGCCTTCCTGCCGGGCAGGAACCTTCTATTTGTGTTGGCAGGTGCGGCGTACGCACTCAAGGTACAGGCGAACGGCGTTGCCCTCGGGTTGCTCGACCCCGCTCAGCACTTGTTTCCCGACCAAACACAAGAATTTGCCAATGCGTGTGAAGCGATGATCGAAACGGCAATGGGCAGACGTATTCGGGTTCTTACGCCTCTGATCGAGTTCTCCAAGAGCGACGTTTTGGCTATGGCCGAAGCCCGTGGATTGACTGGAACGTACTCGTGCCATGCAGGCGGCGACACGCCCTGCGGAGTATGCGTGGCGTGCGTGGAAATCATGAACGCAGAGAAAAGGAGCTAACCATGGGTGGAGGCGGTGGCGGCGGCCGGGGATTGACCCCGGACGAACTGAGAGACCTGGAACAGCGGGCGAAGAAGTCGATGAAGGAGCCCGGCTCGACGGGAAAGTGCAATGTCTTCATCAGCTTCGCGTCGGAAGACCTGAGCGACGTAAACATGCTACGTGGACAGGCCAGGAACGAGAATTCGGATATCGAGTTCAACGATTGGTCGCTCAAGGAGCCCTTCGACAGCAAGAAGGCCGAATACATCAAGCGAGGCATCAGGGAGCGCATACGGCAGTGCTCCGTCACGGTGGTCTATATTTCCGACAAGACGGCTGACAGCAAATGGGTCGATTGGGAAATCCGCGAGAGCATTGCTATGGGCAAAGGCGTTGTGGCGATGCACAAAGGAGACGCCTCTCCGGCCCGCCTCCCAAAGGCCATAACGGACAACAAGGTCCCGGTCGTTCCGTGGAATCAAAAGGAGCTGGCCAAGGCCATCAAGAAGCAGTCGGAGAATCGATGAGCAATGGACGACGCATAACCACTAACCACTAAGGATAGAGGCGACCTTTAGGGTCGCTTCTATCCCGTGTTCAAGTAAGCCCAACCACTAAGGATAGAGGCGACCTTTAGGGTCGCTTCTATCCCGTGTTCAAGTAAGCCCGCCGAAGGCGCCTTGGGATGTATGGGTAATGCTTCGGGACTGAATGAGTGGAGGGAAGGCGGTG